>Ga0137464_1000264_pt1 | contig 17129 bp, 8 predicted proteins | sample EasRivERMGT814_2_FD_102306 | JGI IMG/M metagenome (GOLD analysis project Ga0137464, IMG submission 102306) | Soil microbial communities from meander-bound floodplain in the East River, Colorado, USA - East River MetaG ERMGT814_2 | ecosystem: Environmental > Terrestrial > Soil > Floodplain ...
ACGCGCAGGAAGTTCGTGCCGTGCACGGTCACACAGCGGTTGTAGGTGTCATGGAGCGACGCGTTCTTGATGTACTGCCCCTGTGCGTCGCCGATCAGATGCCAGTGGATCGGATATCGGGCGAGAGTCATGTTCTGGCCCATTCGATTGAATTCGACGCCCTCGACAAACATCTTGCTTCCGGCCATCGCCATGACGTGCCCGCCGTAGAAAGACTGTTCCGCGTCGGCCGATGCCTGCAGCTTGATATTGCGCGTCAGCATCGCGACTTCGCCGCGTTCATCCACGTCGAAGGTGATCTTGCCGAAGTGCATGTAGTCCAGCTTCTTGTCGAGCGTGATCGTATTCCCCCTGATGGCGGCAATGGTTCGCCGCTCGGCCTGGCGGGGATCGAAATCTGTAGATGCGAGAACGATCTCGTCGCCGACCTTCCAGCCGGCGGCATTCAGAACCTGTATAGAGGTGGCGCCTGCGGCAGCGGTGTTGGACAGCTTCGTCCAGGTATTGGTTTGGTTACCGTGCAGGTTCAGGGTTCCGCCCATGAGCATGATGCCGCGGTCGACCTTGTCTGTCGTTCCACCCACTCCACTGATGTCTTCGTCTTTGACGTTGTTCGTAAAGGTGATGGTTGCTTTGCGCGTGTGGGGGGACTTTTCAGTACCAATCTCCAACTCCCCGTGCAACATGATCCACTCGGTGGTGAGTTCAACGTCGGCAGTATTTGCAAAGCTCAGCTTACCGTTAACGGTCACACCACCCAGCGCCGGCGTGTTGACGTCGAGGACCACTTCCTTGCCTGCGTCAATGGTGACCTTGTCGCCTGCGACGGGTACCTTGCGGTTGGGCCAGGTGGCCGGATCAGACCACTTCGTCGCCTTCGCTGCCGTCGCTGCAGGACTCTGGGCCTGCACGATAGTGAACACGCTGACGAGCAACGATACTGAAATCAACGACATCAGAAGGAACGAGCGATTCTTCTTCCTCATGACATGAGCCTCCGATACCTGAAAAATGACCACGATCTGCGCGACACAGGATAGCGTGTTTCCGGTTTTTCCGCGACTTCCTCGATCCGATTCCTAACGGTTAACGCCGCAGTGTTTACAAATCGGAGGTCAGCGGACGGTTAGTCGGTTATCCGTAGATGTGACGTTCAGACCACAAAATCGAGTTTCAACCTTCGGTTCACGTACGCCTTCTTAGGCTTCTTCAGTGCCGTGTGCGCATCTTGGCTTGTCGAAGGGCGCAGTGGCAGCTTCCGCAGCAGTGACTTTGCCATACAGGTCGAGTTCGTTCTGAATCCTGTATTTTGCCCAGTCCTTTTCGAATTTCTTTGCTGCCGCCCGCTCGGCGATTCCGAATCTGGCAGTCGCAAGTATGACAGCGCGTACGCTGACTTTGGGTTCGGCTGCGCGCCCTACACTCCCGCATTTTGAACAGCGAACGATTGGTGGCTGGATATGCCGCTCGTTTCGGATTTGCTGCAGCATCTGGTCGAGGTTGTTGCTCAAGGCTACGAGCCGCGGAAATGGCATTGCCGGATTCCACTCGGCCCGCAGCCGCCCCAACATTTCCGGGAACCACACTCTGTGAGCATCTCCTGCTGGCAATGGATTCCTCCTCTTGGAGTCAGGGCTACCGAATGGCGTAAGTCCACACCAGATTACTCGCGAGTGGTCGCCTTGTGTTTACCAATCATTCCGCTCGGCGAAAGGTGGCAACAAAATCGCGTACAAATTCATCCTGCGGTTTCTGAACCAGGGTTATTCGCAATTATCTTAGCCGCGTCGATGTCGCCGCTCCTCTAACAGCATTCGCGAAACCGCTATCGCTGCCGCATGAAACTCATTGGTGGTTCCGCGACCCGGCCAAAAGTGCGACCTCCTCTCAATATTGTGACTGTTTGGCAACGCGTCATTCATCCGCACCTTGAAGGTGGTAACGGCACGCTCGGTAATTCACCGGATTGAAATTGTCTGGATATAGCGATAGTTCTTGAAGGCCTGATAGTGAATGCGGGGGACTCGGCTTGTTCCCAGAGATTCTGAGACTCGTTTCTGTCTGACTTGGTGTAACGGACGGAGGTCTCTTATGCGGATCGCAGTCCTTTCCTGGGAGTCTCTGCACTCGATTCCCGTTGGTGGTGTCGGGGTTCATGTCACGGAACTGGCCGCTGCTTTGGAGCGGAAACACCATGAAGTGCACATATTCACTCGCGTCGGCCACGGTCAACCCCATTACGCGCAGATCGACGGCGTTCACTATCATCGTTGTCCGTTCGACCTGCAGCCCAATTTCGTCGACGAAATCGACAACATGTGCCGGTCCTTCGTTCACCACATCTTTCAGACAGAGGACTACATTGGCGCATTCGACATCATTCACGCGCATGATTGGGTCACCGGCAATGCATTGATCTGGATCAAGCAGGGCCGGAAGCGCGCCACTGTGGCGACGATTCACTCCACCGAATACGGCCGCTGCGGGAATTACTTCTGGAACGGACAATCCGCACGTATCCGCGAGCAGGAACGCGCAGTTGCATATTGGGCCGATCGGTTGATTGCGGTGTCGAATCACCTCCGCGACGAGATCATGTGGATGTATGAGGTCCCGTCGTGGAAGATGACCACCGTCTACAACGCAGTCAACTACCGAAACTACAACGGCTCCATCGATCCCGGTAAAGTAAAGGCCGCCTACGGCATCGGCCCCATGGATCCGACGGTGCTTTACTCCGGCCGCATGGTCGTGCAGAAAGGTCCGGATCTCCTCGTCGAAGCCATTCCGCACATTCTGAAGTTTCACCCTCACGCTAAATTCGTGTTCGCCGGTGACGGAGAAATGCGGGCTGCCGTTGAGCAGCGATCCCATCAACTCGGCATCGCGCACGCGACGCGTTTTCTCGGTTTTCAGGCCAACGGCTCGCTGACCAACCTTTACAAGGCGTGCGACGTGGTCTGCGTTCCGAGTCGCAACGAACCTTTCGGCATCGTCTTGCTCGAAGCATGGAGCGCGGGCAAGCCGGTCGTCTCCACGGTGAACGGAGGCCCGGCGGAATTCGTCTGGCACGAAGTCAATGGACTAAAGGTCTATGCCCGTCCCGAGTCGATCGCCTGGGGCCTCGGAACGCTGTTCACCAATTTCGAGTGGGCGCGCTGGATGGGTCATAACGGGAGAATTGCGGTCGAGGCGGCATTCTCCTGGGACACTATTGCCGATCAGGTCCTCGAGGTGTATGGCAACGCAAAAAGCGCTGCCGCCGGAGCAGCGGCATGACTTTCGGGAATCGCCGTCCGCTGCCAGACCGGATTGAACGCCTCAACGAATTGTCCCGCGATTTGTGGTGGACCTGGAACACCGGTGCTCGCGAGGTATTCCGTCGCCTCGACTACCCGCTGTGGCGTCGAACTGATCACAACCCGGTAAAGATGCTCGGCCTAATGTCCGATGAACGGCTCGCGGAAGCCGCGGGCGATCCCGCATTTCTTGACCTGTACGATTCCGCTATCGAGAAACTGGTTGGCGCGCGTTCCGGGAGAGGAACCTGGTGGGCACAGTCATATCCGGGACTGACTGGTATTACGATTGCATATTTTTCGGCGGAGTTCGCAGTGCATCAATCCGTGCCACTGTACGCAGGCGGGTTGGGCGTACTGGCCGGAGACCATTGCAAAGAGGCGAGCGACCTGGGTGTTCCGCTTGTCGGCGTCGGTTTCCGGTATGCCTCGGGCTATTTCCGCCAGACGATATCCAGCGAAGGCCTGCAGGTCGAATCATACGACCGCTTCTCCATTGGAGAAACATCGCTCGAGCGCGCACTAAGCGCTACCGGCCAACCCTGCAGCGTTCCGGTGCCTCTGGCTGGTAAGGTTGTCCATGTGGCTGTGTGGCTCTTGAAGATGGGTCGCACTCGGCTTTATCTGCTCGATACCGACGTGAATGAGAATCCGCCCTGGGCGCGCGATCTTTCAGTCACGCTATATGACGGCGAGCGGGAAACGCGCCTTCGGCAGGAGATGATTCTCGGTATCGGCGGCGTCCGCGCCTTGCGAGCGCTCGGGTGCAGCCCCACGATCTGGCATCTGAACGAAGGTCACGCGGCGTTTGTCGTGGTCGAACGTGTTCGCGAGTTGCTGGAATCCGGCGAAAGCCTGGAGACGGCTCTGCGAACGGTTCGCGCGACGACGATCTTCACTACCCACACTCCCGTTCCCGCGGGACACGATACGTTTTCTATGGATGCGGTTGAGGCCCAGCTATCCGGGTTCTGGGGCCGTCTCGATATACCGCGTGATTTGCTGCTTGATCTGGCCGTTCATGACGACGGGAATGGTGCGCGCTTCAATTTGACAGCCCTCGCTCTGCGGGGCTCCGGGTCGGCCAATGCGGTAAGCCGGGTTCACCACGAAGTGACGCGCCGCATCTTCAATCCGATCCTGCCCGGCGCCGGGCAAACCTTGCGTTTCATCACGAATGGCGTTCACGTTCCCACCTGGATCGCACCCGCCATGGATGCCCTTTTTGAGCGCTACCTGGGTGCGGACTGGAAGACCCGGCATGACGATCCCAACCTTTGGGAACAGGTGTTCGACATTCCCGATGGGGAGCTATGGCAGGTGCGTCAGTCGCTGAGGTCGTTCCTCGTCGAGTTTGTGCGCGAGCATGCCCGCCTGCGCTGGATCGTGGGACGCACCAGCGACGGACAACTCGCGGCCGACGGCACGCTTCTGGATCCTTCCGCGCTCACCATCGGGTTTGGACGCCGCTTCACCGAATACAAACGGCCCGAGCTGATTTTTCAGGATGAGGACCGGCTCGCACAGCTTTTGAACCATTCGCGGCAGGCGGTTCAGATCGTTTTCGCAGGGAAGGCGCACCCTGACGACCGCCAGGGCAAAGAAAGTATTCAGCGCATTTACCAGCGCGCCCGCGATTCCCGGTTCGCGGGGAGGATTGCGTTCGTTCATGACTACGACATGCACGTGGCGCACTTCCTCGTGCATGGTTGCGACGTGTGGCTCAACAATCCGCGCCAACCTCTCGAAGCCTGCGGAACCAGCGGCATGAAGGCATCTCTCAATGGTGTGCTTCACCTGAGCATTGCCGATGGCTGGTGGTCGGAGGCCTATAGCGGTTCCAATGGCTGGCGCATTGGCCCCGCTGAGGACTCCGGCGACGACGCGGACGCCGAAAGCCTGTATCGGCTCCTGGAGGAGCAGGTTGTTCCTGCTTTCTATGAGCGCGACCGGCACGGCGTACCGTCTCGATGGATAGCCATGGTCAAGCACGCCATAAAGACTGTCGCGCCGCAGTTCTCTGCACGCCGTATGGTGAAGCAATATGTCGACGAAATGTACGTGCCACAGGCCGCGGCGGTAAGAGTTGTTGCGGCCGCATCACAGGAAACAAATTAAAGAACGATGACGTCTCAAACTCTGCCCGAATACATCGATGGGTTGCCCAACATCTGCGGCTCGGAAAGGATCATTTCCGAAACGACGACGCGGCCAGCGACACGAGGTCTCCGCCAATCCGGAATTGATTCAGCCCGCATTCAGAGCGCATTTGCGATTGCTTTGCACATGCATCAGCCGTTGATCCCGGCGGGAGGAAGCGACCTGCGTACGGCGGCTGTAATCAGCAATCTGAAGCACATGATGGACAACCCAGGCATCGGCGATAACCACAACGCAGGCGTCTTTCACTGGTGCTATAAGCGCATGGGAGAGTTCATTCCGCAGCTCGTTCAGGAAGGCAAACAGCCTCGCGTGATGCTGGATTATTCGGGAAGCCTCCTCCATGGACTCCGCGCGATGGGTCTGGACGACGTCTTCGATAATTTGAAGCGGATTACGCTTGATCCCGCTTACGCGAACTCAATCGAGTGGCTCGGCACCGCCTGGGGCCACGCGGTCGCTCCGTCCACTCCAGTACAGGATTTCCGGCTGCATGTTTTCGCCTGGCGGCATCATTTCGCGGCGATCTTCGGCCTCGACGCGCTCAGACGCGTCCGCGGATTCTCTCCGCCGGAGATGGCTCTGCCCAACCACCCCGACGTCTTCTACGAGTTCGTGCGCACCCTCAAGGATAGTGGTTACCGCTGGGTCCTCGTGCAGGAACACACGGTCGAGCGCGTTGAGGACGGCTCCGGAATTCGCCAGCCGCATATACCGCACCGGCTTGTGGCGCGAAACTCCCGCGGGGAGACTCTGACGATAACCGCAATCATCAAGACGCAGGGCAGCGATACCAAACTCGTTGCGCAGATGCAGCCTTACTACGAGGCAAAAGGGCTCCCCCGGTTTCAGATCGGCAAATCTGTTGCTCCATTGGTCACCCAAATTGCCGACGGAGAAAACGGCGGCGTCATGATGAACGAGTTCCCATCGAAGTTCTTCGAGGTCATGCGTGAGGCTTCGGCATCGGATACGCCGGTCTTAAACGTCACCGAATACCTGGAGTATCTGGACACGCACGGCATCCGGGAGGACGACCTTCCAACGATTCAACCGATATCTCAGAAACGCATCTGGAGCCGGATCGCCCCGGGCGCCGGCCCGGAAGCGCTTGAGAACGTCATCCGGCAACTACGGAAGGAGGACAACCGCTTCAGCATGGAAGGGGGAAGCTGGACGAACGATATCTCGTGGGTGCGGGGCTACGCCGACGTGCTTGGTCCAATGGATCAGGTCAGCGCCCGCTTTGCGGAGAAAACCGCGGGAGTTTCCACATCGGAGCCGCGCTACCGTAATGCGCTGTTTCACCTGCTCACCATGCAGACGAGCTGTTATCGCTACTGGGGCTCAGGCCTCTGGACCGACTACGCTCGCGAACTCTCCCGGCGCACCAACGACATCCTTGAATACGATTTTTAGCCCTGGATCAAGGAGCACCAGCCTATGAGCAATATTTTTCACGCGCTGGTGCTGAACTTTCACCAACCGGCTGGAAACCTCGAGCATCTGCTGGACAACCACGAGTGGGAGGCAAAGGAGATCCTCCTCGCGCTGGACCGCATGCCGCGTTCTATCTGGGCTTACGAAGATATCGCACGCGTTCACGTGTCGCTATCGGGCACGCTGCTGGAGACGCTTTCGAGTCCAGGCTTTCAGGAACGTGTTTACGGAATTGTGAAGTGCGGCGACCTGCTGTGGCACCTCCAGAACCGGAAGGTGTTTGAGGTTTTGGGCACCGCATACTATCACCCGGTGCTGCCTCTCATACCTGAGGACGATTGGGAGGAACAGCTTATGCGATGGCGTGGCATTGCGCGGCATCTGTTCTGGCGAGATCAGTTCTCCGGGTTCTGGCCGCCGGAAATGGGCTTTTGCATGGAGATGATTCCGTGGCTGAAACGCCTGGGCTGCCGATATGTCCTGGTGGATAGCGAACACGTCGAACCGCTGACGCCCATGGGCTGGGAAGAGGTGAGGTTTCGGCCGCATATCGCCGAATACGCGGGGGAGGAAATCATCGTTGTTGTAAGGGACCGGGAATTGTCGGACGCGCAGGAAGCGGGCGCCGATCACGGGTGGTTCATGTGGGAGGTACACCAGCGGACAAAGCATTGCAGCTTCCCACCGCTCGTCACGACATGCACCGATGGAGAAAATGGCGGATGGTTCCGGAACGTATCGGACAAAGGAAACTTCTGGGGCGTCCTCTACCGGCCCCTGCTGGAATGGGTCCGGCGCGGCAAGACGGAGATACGGCCGATCTTCATCGATGACTATCTGAATCAATTCGGCGCGCACGGTCGTGTGCACATACGTGCGGGAGCGTGGAATACCGGCTGGCATCATGGTCTCGGATTAATGCAGTGGATAGGATCCCATACCCAGAAAGAGGCACTCCAACGCGTTGCTGAGACGAGCCGCGCGTGCCGTGCAGCCCGTGAAGAAGCCCTGTTGGCTGGCGAACAGAGCGCGGAATTCTGGCACAGATTCGAGCAGGCCCAGTGGCGACTGCTGCGCGCCGAGACAAGCTGCAATTTCTTCTGGGGTACGGACTGGGTCCATCGTTGCCACCAGGACCTCGACGCCGCATCGCAAGCACTGAAGGAACTCCCGAAGTGATGAAAATCCAAGATGCTACTGATTACAGCCCTGCTGCTGATGTTGTCCACATCTCCAGCGACGCAGGAACGACGGTACACACTGTCGGTTGACGTTGACCGATGGCTTCGATAGCAGAAGTAAAAAATGAAGGCCGCTCAAATCGAAGCGTTCCTCGCGAGCTCAGATGTTCTGATCTACGCGATCGGCATCGACGACGATGATAACGACCCGCGGACTCGCAAACGACCGAAATACCACATCTACGAATATATGCTCAGCCGGCTCACCAGCGCGGGCAGCGGGCGGCTCATTCGACTTTATACAGGCAAAGAATATGACCTGCGCGGCCTGGCCGAGGCGTTGCTCGGAGAATTACACCAGGAATATACAATGGGCTACTATCCAGCCTCCGGGGAACCGGGAGCCGCAGCTTCGAGAAGCATCGAAGTGCGAGTCGCAAGCCCCGGCGCCCGCCTGCTCGGCCAACGACTACATGTGACCTCTAGAAATCCACCCGTGCGTTGATTGTGATGGTCCGTGTTCCTCCGGCGCCGGTGATACGGCCGAAAGTGGCCGAATTGATATCGGTGTTCGGGTTGTTCCATATCGGCCTGTTCAGCACATTCACCGCGTCGGCGCGGATAGTGAACGTCGTTCCCTCGGTCAGCCGTGTCCGCTTTTGCATCGCCATGTCGAGGCCGAAGCGGGCCGGTCCTTCAACGCCGGCCAGCGTCAATCCGAGGGTTCCCGTCTTACCCGGATCCGGGTTCTGAAGAATGACGTTTCCCGCACTGTTCACAACGACCTGATTAGTGAAGCGGCCGGCCACCGTCGTATTTCCGCCAAAGTTCGGCAAAGGCGCGCGCGCCGTCGAAAGCCCTTCGAAGAATTCGACGAACGCATCGCCCTTCCGCACCTTTCCGAGACCGGCCGGCAACACGCCGACCAAATCCGGAGTATTGATATTGCCGCGGCTGTCCAGGGTCCGCCGTGTCGAGGTAATACTCAGCGGCTGGCCGGAGTTCCAGGACAGGATTCCCGAAAAGTTCCAGCCTTCAACGATCCGGTGAACCCAGCCCGGAGCGCTGGCCAGCAGCCGCCGGTTGGGTCCGAACGGCAGCTCCCATGTGCCGTGCCCTTTGAACCCATTCGTGCGATGGAAAGTCACGAGGCCCTTCTGCAGCTGCCTGCTCCGTGGATCGCGTTCGCTGGTGGTCGTGTCGCCCGTATTGGCGTTGCCGGCTGCGGAGTTGCCAATGGACCTCGCCCAGGTGTAGTTGACCTCCCCGCTGAGGCCTCGGGACAAACGTTTTCTTACGGAGGTCTGCAGGGAATGATAGGTCGAGTTGTCGTCGTTTCCATGAAGCTGGAGCGAGCCGAACTGTGGATTGACGACGATGAAGTTCTCCGGGAATCGGTTCCGGCGCAGCAATCCGCCGGCTTCGCCCGTCCCAGTGGAGGAATTGTTCAAAAAGTTCGCCAGGGACGCGGCCTCGCCGTTGGCAATCCATTGGTTGGTCGTCGCGAATTGCCGCAGCGCTTCCGAGCCGCTGCCGTTGCGTCCAACGGTAATCGAACCGATCGTGATGCCGTTGAGCATCGCGTCGAACAACGGCGCGTTGTTTCCGGCTCGCGTGATGTTGAACGCATCCAGAATTCCGTTTTCGAAAATATTGATCGTGTTGAGTTCTTTGGCGGACCGCAGCTTGGTCCCTTTGCTGCCGACATAGCGGACCTCCATTGTCAGGTTCCTGACGAGCTCATGCTGGACCGACAGGTTCCAGTTCTGTACGTAGGGAACCACACGGTTGTCGGCAAATCCCTGCAACCCGGTGACGCGGTTCGTTACCGGGACCGGCTCCAGAGGCCGGATGCCGCCCGTGGGCAACGGGAACGCCTTCACGGCCGATCCAATGTCCAGGTATTGCGTCGGAGTCAGTACTCCGGGCGCCTGCGAGATCGACAGTGATGATCCCGGCGCACCGCCGATAATGGCGGAATACTGCAGGAAGGTGGGCGCCCCCGTGTAGTTGACGCCGTAGCCGCCGCGTGCGACCGTTGAGCGCGTAAACCACGGGACGTTCCAACTGAAACCGAACGAGGGGGCGATGTTGTTAAAGTCGTTGTTGTAGATCAGCGTGCCCGGATCGGGCGAATGCTTTCCTGCAAACCCGATAATCGTCGGCGACCCGCCGGTTGCTCCAGGATTGAACCGGGCGCCGAAGTCCTTTCCGGAACTTCCGAACAGCCCTGCCTGACCGCCTATCGGCTTCACACCCATTCCGGTGCTGTCATAGGGCGTGCCGTATATGTCGTAGCGCACGCCCAGGTTCAAAGTGAGGTTGGACGTCACCTTCCAGCTGTCCTTGAAGAAGCCGGCATAGTCGTTCTGATGATAGGTCCTTTCTTTCAGGACCCCACCGTTCTGGAATCCTACGAAGTCCTTCTGGTCCGGCGTGAGGAGAAAGAAGTCCTGCGCGAGTGTGTCAATCGAGCCGGCGAGGTTGGCCAGCAGGTCCTGCGCCAGGGTGATGTCGTTCGTATTGAGACCCCTGAAATTTGTGGTCGTGATGCCCGAAATGGGCACGGTTCCGATGCCCAGGTTCGCGGTGGCACGGCTGTTGATGGCGTCGAATTGTCCGCTGCTGGAGTATGTCGCCTCGAAGCCGCTCTGGAACGAATGGCTGCCACGGGTCCAGCTCAGTGTGTCGGCGAATTGCATCAGCGGGCTCGAGTTGAATCTCGGGTTCTGCCTCACCCTCGCGAAGTCGCCTCCTATAGCGACGTTCTGAAGGATTGCAAATCGGTGTCCGTCGATTTGAGGAAACGCGTCGAACGCTTCCTTGGCGAGCGGAGTGAGTTTGCCGGCGTCGAAGACGCCACCTTGACAGCAGTTCAGGTCCGTCGGCTGCATGCCCAGCCAACTATCCACTTTCCGGCCCCAACGGAATTCATTCACAACGGTCGGTGAAATCGTGGAGGTCCAGGACGCGGTGGAAAAGTCCGGATCGCGCCGGATCTCGCCGAAGTACCCGCCGGGCCAGTCCGGCAGGCCGGTCTGTCCTGTGACGCCCCAGTTCTTTTCCTTCGTGTATGAGAAAGAAACTTTGTTGCTGTTGTTGAGCTGATAATCGAAACGCACGTTGTACTGATTCCGGTTCGTCGTCTGAGTGTCGCCGGTAGCGCCGTCCTCTCCGGCGATGCGCCGTTGCCAGCGAATGCCTGCCGTGTTCAAGCCATCGCCGACGGTCCAGTCGTTGGGCCGCGGCATTCGCGGCAGATACTGCGGACCGATCCAGACCGGATCGATCCGGGTGCGGAATGGATCCCTCACATCGCTGAAGACGTTGAACGAATTCAAAAACAACGGAGCGCCCGTGGCGGGATCCGCGCCGAGCACGTTCCCCTGCAGATTGACCGAGGGCGTCGTGGCAAACGCATGACCGTTCCGGCGGCTTGTCCCGCCTGCGGCGCCGGTTGCGCCTGCCGTCAAATACCGGAAGATGCCCTGGCGCGCTTCGTCCGTCATCACGGTCCCGACAGTCTCTTGCTTCGAGAGGTAGCGCTGCCCGTCGTACAGGAAGAAGAAAAATGCCTTGTTCTGGATGATCGGCCCGCCCACACGGCCGCCGAACTGATTCCGGTTAACGTAATCCTTGGGTGTTCCAACCAGATTCTGAAACCAGTTGTTGGCGGCGAGCCTCGAATTCTGGTTGGAATGGAAGAGGGCGCCGTGAAATTCGTTGCCGCCCGACCGGGTCTGCAGCCGCACCTGTCCGGAGCCGCGACCGACAGCCGCGTCGACGCTGGTGACATTTACCTGAACCTCTTCTACCAGGTCGGGGCTCGTGAACGTCCCGGAATATGCGCCATTCCAGTCCAGGTACCGGCCGTCGGCGGTGGGCAGACCGTCGCGGGTTGTGTTGATCTGACTCATGCGGGCGCCGCCGAAATTCTCGCCGACGATGCCGGCGGAAACGAACGCCAAGTCGATCACGTTGCGTGATGCGAGCGGAAGGCTGCGCACTTCCGTGTCGGGAAGGACGTCGCCGACTGAAGCGGTCGTCGTCGCTAAAGAGGTCGCAGAGTCGGTAAGAACCTCCACCGCAGTGGCGACCGTACCGACTTGCAGCGAGAAGTTGAACCGCACCTGCTGGCCCTGGCTCAGCTGGATGTTTTCCCGTGTCGCCCCCTGAAACCCCGGCAGCGACGCTGCCAGCCGATACGTTCCAGGCTGCAGGCTGGGGATCTGATAGGCGCCGGCTTCATTGGTCAGCTGCACCGTGGCGATTCCCGTGTTGACGTTAGTCGCGGTCACCTCCACGCCCGGAATAAGCGCGCCCGTGGGATCCGAAACGGTCCCACCGATGCTTGCGCTCACTTGCGCGGAACTCTCCGTGGCTAAGATGAAAAGCAGCAGTCCTCCTGCAACAATGCGAGCAACACCCCACATAAAGTTTTCCCTCCCTTGTGTCTTGCAGTGGTTAAGAAACGCAGACCCTCGGACGCCGAGACGTTCAGTCCCGCACGACGGCACGGAACTATCGCAACCATGAAAGCGGTTGTGGAATCCGGCACCTGCCCAGAAAAGCGAACACGCCATACCGCACCAGTCCTGATCTCGAAGTGAATTTTTAGGGTTCCAGTTGCCGAGGATTGTAATTCGAAATAGCGGGCTTACCAAAATTTCATTTGAATCCTGACATCGCCAGGCCCATGATTCGGAGGCATAGGTTAACTATGCCTCCGATGCAGGCGCTGCGGCACGAGTGAAGGATCGCCGGATCAGTTTTCCGTCGGTGTCCGTTGCACGCCATCGATGACGAGCACATCCAGTGGAGACTTGCGAGCCTCCAGTCTGAGGCCCAGCTTTTCCAAACCGTCGAAGAGCGATCCCGGCGATGATGCCCCGTCCAGTACTCGAAGAGCTTCCGGAGGAAGGATGACGCCCGCGAGGACGGCGGATCGAATCAACATGGCGCGATAATCCTCCGGCGTCACGTCGATGGAAAAGTCGTAACTTGCTTTGGCGTCGGTCATGTCGACTACCGGGCGGTCGAGGAACCGTTCCAGTGTCCCGGCGAGGTTCGGCATGTTGATTCGCTTCGCCTCGAATTTATTGTTGGAAAAAGTGAACGAAGACCCCGGGCCCAGATTCATTGAAATGCCCTGATTGGATCCGGCTCCCGTGAACTCTTGAGTTGCCCGTGCGTCCGGCTTCTCCGGCAGGGGCTCGGCTTCCTTCATCTGGAATCCGACTTTTGCAACGACGAGCGCGTAAACCGGAAATTCCTTTTTCTCTCGATGAAACTTCATCTGGAAACGCTCTTCGAGAAGCGTCTGCATCATATCGAGGACTTGCGCGGGCAGAGAGCCCTGCGGCAACGTCGCGGCAATGTCAAAGCGATCGGTTCCGATCCAGTCCGGACCAGAGATCTGGTACACCTTCAGCCCATATGCCATCCCGAGGTAATCCTTCACCGTGAGAAAAGACGTGCGGATTTGGGCGCCGTTGATGCGTACGCCGGCAGCGACTCCTTGAGGCGGCGTGCCGGGCGATGGCCGAATCGAGGCCACTTCAAACGCCGGGCGTGGTGGGTTTTGACCGAAAAGCGCGGTCGCGCTCAACACAATTCCAAGACCGATCTTTGCAATGCTCATAAGGTCCTTTCGATTTGTTTACGAGATCACATTTACCGGTTTGGGATCAGGGCTGCATCAGGCTTTCGGCGAACGGCGCGGCGGAACCGGTGAACTGTGGCTGGATGCCGCGAATGAAGCAGCTTTTTGAGTCGACGGAGATTCTGGGTTACGTAACCGGGCGTGTCGCTACGCTCCACACCCGGCTAAGCTCCCTGCAGCCCTTTCGGGCTGCGCATTTATCACGCCGAAGGCGTGGTCAGTATCTTTTTGTCATGGCAGCGCGAAGGAACTCGATACTCGAGGCGTGGCCGATGAATAACTCGGTCGGGAATCGCAGGTATTGCAGCATGGAGTCGCGGATCTCCGTGCCGGAGTTGTTGTTGAAGCCGAATCCTGCGAGGTACTGCAGCCGCATGTTCTTGTCCGTGTTGATCACCGCTCCGGCGATCCACGGGCCGAGGTCGCTGCCGCGCCCCGAGTATGTCTGCAGGACGTCGAAGATCGTGGAGTAACCGACATCCGCGAGCGACGCTTTCACCGCTGCGTACGAGGAGCTGTCGATTTTCGCCTGCCACGCGTCGACATCGATCGGTGTCTCCTCCAGCCGGCCGACGAGGACGGTATCGTACCCGCGGCCCATGCCGTCGTCATTCCGCCAGACAGTGCCGTTCGGGAATACCTGCAGGAATGTTGCGATCTCGCTTCGCACGGCGTCCTCGGTGCTTTCGTAAAGCGGCACCCACTGTGTCACGACGCCGCCCGGGTTGAGGTGCGCCTTCACGTGTTCGAAATACTCTTTTGTGTACAGCGTGGCCGCGCCCTTTACCCACGGATGGATCGGGTCCGAAGTGATCAGGTCGAATTTCTCACGTGTCGTCAGGACATAGTGGCGCGCATCGTCGTACACGATCTGCACCTTCGGATTTGCCGCCACGTCGTAGTTCACGTGGCCGAAGTAGGTGGAGACGACCTTCGGGATGAGCGGCTCCAGCTCGCAGATCACCATCCGCTCCACAGTGGGATGGATGCTGATCGCGCCGGCCGTTGCGCCGGCGCCGAAGCCGACCACGAGCACGTTTTTCGGTCCCTTCTCGTGCATCAGTGCCGACAGGTGGCCGAGCAGCCGCTGAAGACGCATGTCCTGCGGTTCGGTGGAGGCTTCGACTTTGCCGCTCACGTGGAAATTACGCCAGCCGTTTGCTTCCTCGGTTACGGCGATCGACGAGTTGATGCCTTCGCCCACATACAGCGCATTCGGCCGGCCGTGCCATGCGAGCAAGCGGCCCCAGGCCACAAGTCCGGCCGGGACGGGCTGCACGTTAGCTGCGGCCCAGATTGCGCCGAGCACCAGGACGCTGAACGCAACTATGCCGGCTGAGCCCACAGCCGCGGTCCGGAAAGACGGCACGAGTGCGACGGCCGCTGAAATCACGGCGACAACGATAAAGATTCGCTGCGCTCCGTGCGTACCCATCACAGGGACGAGCACGAGGCCGGTGAGCACCGAGCCGGCAATGGCGCCGAGCGTGTTGGCCGCGTACACCCGGCCAACCGTCGATCCGGCATCGTCGCCGGGACGCGCTGCCGCAGCAACCGCCAGCGGGAAGCTGGCTCCCCAGAGCACCGCGGCCGGAAACATCGTGAACAGCGCGCGCGCGAAGTCGACCTGGAAGTTGAACCACGGGTTCTGCGCAAGCGACGGGTAGATGGGCCAGTACGGTATCTGCTGCCCCGCCATCCACGCGCCGTAGGCAATCGCGAATGCGACGAAGAGTTGCACCCAGCCGAGAGTAACGCGCGCGTTGCCCGCGGTCGCGGCGATCGCCGATCCGATCGCGCTGCCGATGCCGAGTCCGATCAGGAACACCGCCAGGATAACGGAGAACGCGTACGTCGTCGCGCCGAACAGCAGCGACAGCAGGCGTGTCCACACCACCTCCGCGCCAAGCGCCGTCAGGCCGGAGAGCGCAATCGCGAGATAGATGCCGCCCGGCTCCCATGACCTCCCACCTTGAAGCGCCGTCGGTGCGCTGTCTTTGCCGCTGCCGGTCGCCGTATACGGCGCAGATTTCGAGAGCAGGAAGCTGACAATTGCGACGATCGCGTTAAGCGCGACCGCCACCAGCGACGCAGTCGTGAGGTCGTACACTCGCAACAGATAGAAACCGGCGGCGAGACAACCGATCACGGCGCCAAGAATGTTGCCGCCGTAAAAGAACCCGAGCCACGCGACTCCCGAAGGTGTTGCCTCGACGTAACGCGAAATCGCCGGCAGCGTCGCGCCCATCAACATGGTCGGCGGAAGGAGCAGTATGGCGCTGACGATCGCGCGGAGCCCGATGCTCAACGTGCCGCCGCCGTCCACGGCGGTGTAGAGCCGGCTCACGAGAGGCATCAGCACGATGAGAAGCGCGCCGGTGATGCCGATCAGCGCCTCGAGCTTCGCATACACTCGCAGCGGGTGCTCCGCCGGCGAGACATATCGCGGGAGGAGAAGCGAACCGGCGAACATTCCGCCCATGAAGGTTCCGAGCAATACCGCAAGCGATACCGCCGACGCGCCGACGACCAGCTGCAAAACCTGGAACCAGACGATCTCGTAGATCAGCGCCGCGCAGCCGGAACCGATGAAGAGAAGCAGCATCGGCGGGAGATAGCGGGTGGAGGGCGCGGTGTTCGGCGAATTCATCGGTTCAGTGTACCGAAACAAATTCCGGGACGGTTGCGTCGTTTCCCTAATTCGGGCTCTTCAAGAATTAGGGAAACGACGCAACCGTCCCGGAATTTATCGGGCAGGCCGCCGGTTCCCGTAACGATCGACCATCTGATCTCCGAAAAACGCGCCGGAATTCGAATCGGGATTTTCCGGAAGCATGGCGCCGTTCCAGTCGGCAAACTGCGCGGCGAGACGCTGAAACACTTCCGGCTGCAACGTCTTCAGATTGGCGCGCTCCATCGGGTCTTCAACGACATTGAAGAGGTACGTGTTGCCGGCGATCTCGAGCCATTTCATGTCGCCGTCGCGCATCGCGCGTTGACTGTTCGCCCGATATCTCCAGAACAACTTTCTCGAGGCCGGCGTGCCGCTGTTTTTTAATGCGGGAATCAAACTCATGCCGTCTGGAGGATATGCCGGATCGGGCCGGGTTCCGGCGGCTTCGAGGAGGGTAGGGAGCCAGTCCATCGAGATGGCAACCTGTGGCGACCGGCTGCCTGCCGCAACAGTTCCCGGCCAGCGCACTATCGCAGGAACACGCAGGCCTCCCTCGAGCAATTCCGTCTTCTTGCCGCTGAACGGCCACGTATCGGAGAAGCGCTCGCCGCCGTTGTCGCTCGTAAAGATGACGATCGTGTTGTTGGCGACTCCGCCGGAAGCGAGTGCCTGAAGCACCCTTCCGATCTGCAGATCCAGTTGTTGCACCATCC
>Ga0137464_1000266_pt1 | contig 17088 bp, 21 predicted proteins | sample EasRivERMGT814_2_FD_102306 | JGI IMG/M metagenome (GOLD analysis project Ga0137464, IMG submission 102306) | Soil microbial communities from meander-bound floodplain in the East River, Colorado, USA - East River MetaG ERMGT814_2 | ecosystem: Environmental > Terrestrial > Soil > Floodplain ...
CAGGTCATCGAACTCCACACGTGTACGATTACGAAACACGATACGATATCTATGACGAGGGTACTCCCACCCTGCGTTACGTTGTTCATAGCCACTACCTAACTCAATGACTTCGGTGCGCCACATAGGGCCACCAATAGCGCCTTCACTAAGGTTGAGCGGGAAACGTACATTGAGGAACGCCATAATCAATTGTTCCTATCCATTGAGTAGTCAATAGATCGACCAGCTTGTTTTGCCATCTGTTGTTGCGTACGGTTGTCGATGTTGCCTTGGACATAGAAATTGTTAATGACAGTTGAACTACCGCGCCCACCGAACGAACCGTTGGGCATTATCATTCCACCGGTCTTAGGAACAAATAGCTCTGGCCCCTTTTCACCTACAATGAACGGATCACCAGATGATGCATGTGCCCCATCTGCCGCAAACGCCAAACCAAACAGATCAGTGATAGAAGTACCGGCGGTTGCAGGAGCACCCCCACCCCCACCACCGAATATCTTCGACATGATTGAACCGAAGCCACCGGCGCCTTCGAACCCAACAGCTCCGAGAATCTTTTTAGAAATCTCCTGCGATGCGAGTCTATTTGTCTCTGTAAGAATTGTCTTCGCCAAACGCTCAAACGCTTTGCCAACGTTATCTATATCTTCTACAGCCTCAGCAAGGAAGTCGCCGAGTGCAGTCTCACCTATCTGATCAAAGCGTTCCTTAAGAAGATCACTCGACCCTTCAAGCTTCTCAACTTCAACGCGGAACTGCTCGGCCTGTAGTTGTAGGTTTTTGATACCAGAATCTTTTCCGGCTTTATCGAGCGCATCAGCTACAGAGTTAAGGCTACGCGCTGCTTCTTGCCTCGCAGCGCTAGTGCGCCGCATAGCTTCTAGTTCAGAGATTGATCCTGTACGCAGTGTGTTCTGTATGCGCTCTTCTTCCAATGCAAGACGCGCTGTAATGTCTGTGCCTTTTTCACGTGTGTCGTTGAACCGTGCCTGCGCTACCTGACCAGCTTCAACAGCCTTCAACTTCGAAGCTGCATCTGGGTCGTTAGACAGACGCGCGCGTAAGGTACGGTTACGCGCCTCTTGTCGTATAGCTATTGCATCACCAGTTCGACCTTCGATATCGGCAAGCTGTGCATCTAGTTCACGAACAGCATCCGCGTATTCACGGGTAGATTTCGCAGCCGATAGGTTGTTGTCTACTACGAAACGGCTGAATTCTTCTTGTGATTTGTTGAGACGCTCTTGTGCGTCCTCTAACTCACTGACCGCTTTATGGCGTTCAGCCGTACCCGGTTTCGTCTTCCCTACCGCTTCTTCACGTAGCTTGATCTCAAGCGCAGTGGCTTGTACCTGCTTTGCTAGTGCCTCGCTCTGAATGGCCTCACGCGTATCCCAATACGTTGTCTCAGCTACGAGACCATCATTGTAGAACACTTCAAGTATACGAAGACGATCCGACGCTAGCTGTTTAGCGTCATCGATCTCACGCTTCGCACGTTGTTCTTCCAACTTAGCCAAGGCTTCTGCCGCTTTTTTAGCGGTATCATCCAAACCACTGGCGTCTATTGCTTTCGGTGGCTCAGTGAGTTCTGGTACATCACGTTGCCTAGCTGCGAGTATAGCGTTCAGCCCACGCTGTTCAGCCTCCAACTCTTTGATCCGCGCTTGGCGTATAGCACGCGCACCCTGTTTGGCAGCCGTCACCAACGGCGAGAACGAAATAGCAGACCCTGCTTCTTTTTCTTTTTGTCTCAGTTCATCTAACTCTTTACCAATAGCCTGTAGGCGTTCCGATGTTTGAGTAACTCCACCACCTAACGCAGCCATCACGCCTTCGAATAGGCCACCGGCTTTGCGCGCATCGTTGAACGTCTGAACCAAGTTGGTTAGTGCTGGTACCAAAAAATTCCCTATAGAAACACCGAGGTCAGTGGCTGATACCTTCATCTTGCCGAATTCTTTTTGTAACTTCTCAGCAGCAGCCGCTTGTTCTGTAGTGACTCGCACTGCACCGAGTCCCTGCTCAGCGAGATCTTTTAAGAACGGTAACTGTTCCGCAGCAGAACGCCCTAGAAGCTTCGTCGCCAACGCTAGCGCCGTGGTGTTATCTTCAGCAGTAGCAACCTTAGTAGCTACTTCAAGGAACAACGAATCTAGGTTACGGCTTTTCAGATCATCAATACTGATACCGAACGCCTCGAACGTTTTAGCAATTTCGGTATTCCCTGTCTTCGCTTCACCGATGTTCTTTGCAAACTTGCTAGCCGAACCTGCAACAGAATCAAGCGAATGCCCACCAACAATGGCAACTCGTTCAAGTTGTGACAGAAACTCAACAGTCAATCCGGTCGATTCGGACAGATCGTCCAACGCAGCCACTGCATTGATAGACGCTGTACCAAACAAGCCGAGCGACGCTACACCTAGGCCGGCGCCGAGCGCCCCAAACCGTAACCCTACCGCTGCAACAGAAGAATCAAGTTTTGAAAGACCGGTAGTTACGCTACGAAATGCCTGCTGTGTAAGATCAACAGCAGATATTCGTATCTGACTATCTTGTCTATTCTCAATGGCCATCACTGATCCTTACTTAGTCTGAATTTCAGCTCACGATTAAACTCAATAGCGAACCGTGACGTAGCCACTCCACGCAACGCTTTGCTCAAGCGTTGTGACACCATCGCGCTAGGCACGTCAATCGAGAATAGTTCCTTGATCTTCAATCTCCCCTTACCCACGCGCTGGAATACCCCCGTGTGCCCACTCTTCATAGTGGCAATGAACGGCCTTCCAGTAAGTCCTTTGCGCCCAGTCACTACCTTACGACCGCCCGCCCGCAACACTTTGACCGTTACCTGCCCACCCTTACCACCACGGCGAATCTTCAGTTGCTTGGCAGAGAATGAATACAGTGGTATGCGCTTTCCACTAGCAACGATACGCACTTCAAGTCTTGCCTTTGTAGCTGGCATGATGCGAATCTGTTCCTTCACATCAGCAGCAGGTAAGGCGTAGGTCAGACGGATTTTCGAAGAAACTTCACGACGTACAGTTACAGCAGTACGGTTCAACGCACGCGCAGCGGCAGGTGCGACAACCCTACTCGAGGCATCACTATACCTTGCTTTCACCTCGTTCAAGTTTGACGTAACACTAACCTTGAGCATAGCGTCCGTTCAATGCATCCCGTATCTCAGACACTAACACTATCAGCAATTCGATATCATCTATTTCGTAGATATCAGATAGGATGGGTATGTTCACTAGGTTGTACCCATCCATCAGACGCCACCAACGTTTCGCCTCCCGTAGATCCGCCGTTTCTTCTGGTTCATCTTCATTTATGAGCGCCCCAAGGCCAACGACTACGAGTTGACCTGCTCGGCGCTGGCAGATTTCCCATTCGAGACGCTCGCGCGCTTTTTTACTTCCTGTGCTATCACCTCCTTGCGTTCGTCGTACTTTTTAAGCACGTCGATAATCAGCACGTCCAGCCAATCAAGCCTGACATCCAGGAGAGCGGCAGCACATTCACGCGTGAACTCGAGACGCTCTTCGGCATTCTCGTACTCTGGGAGAAGATCAATGACCTTAACATTCTCCCACCCCGTAAGCCCACGTACAACAGACTCACGACCCACACCAGACGCACTCGCTTGCGCTGTATTTGCGTAACGCCTGAACTCACCTTCAGTTGGCGCAACCCACAGAAACCGCGCACTGCCGATAACCGTAGTACCGGAACGAACTGTCTCGTGCCGCTTCCTGATGTCAGTGAACTGCATAATCAGCTCGTATAGGTGATCGTGTCCGACACCAGCGAAAGCTGGAGACGGTAGATCAAAGAGTTGTTCTCGGGAACCGGCTCTTCGTTCAACCCCCAATACGCATTCCCGTACAACTTCGCACCGTTAGCAGTGATGATACGGAACGGCACCAGCGCAGCAGTCTGCGAAGCAGCACGTACCGTAGGCACCCACGACAACGCGGGATCCCAGAACGCAGTGAACTCAAGTGAGGCGGCTTCCGCCAAGCCCGGGCGGTTGATTCGCCGGGAATCGGTCATCTGTGTGATATCGTCTTGCTCGAAACCGCCACCCGACGAACTGAAATCGGGGCGAAGTTGCGTGATCGATACCCACGTCAACACTTCGCGAACAGTCCCGACACCTTCCGTGGCAGGAAAATCCGTCGTACTGGAAGTGTTCACCAATTCCAGTGTAACGTCGTTCGTTGCCACTGTCTTCACGCGTACCACCCGTCGTGCGAGACGGGTCCAGCCCGAAGTCAGGATTTCAATGATGTCGTTGACGACAACACCATGCGACGCCTCTAGAGTAGCAACTGCTTCCGTCGCGTTCGTCACAGCCGACATTACTTTCGTCGTACCGAACGTCGCAGCGATGGCGAGTTGTAGTCCTTGACTCTTATAGATACTCATGTGTGATGCTCCTTCCCTATGCTCCGACGATAGTATCCGCTTGAGACGTATGTAGTACCGCCTCAAACACCAGCGCGACAGAACCGCAAGGTGTCTCGAGATCAGCGCGCATTGTGATCTCGGAACCCAAGTATTGCAATTGAGTAGTGAACGCCCCCACTGTCAACGGCCCATCCAATACATCCTCCACTTCTTTAGCGATCTGATCCAACACGTCATCAAGGTTGAGCGCCACTTTGGCGAGCCCTTCCACACGTATGCTAATCGAACGTTGTTCGAAGTCACCGTCCAACGTCTCAACTTCATTCGCCTCGCTTGTGGCGTACACCAGCACGCAAGGTAGATTGTCATCATCAGCGGGGTATACACGCGACGGGTACACGCGCGCGCCTACGCTTGGCATTACAGCCGCTACCAACGCAGCCGTTACAGCAGTACGCAGTTGTTTTCGTACGTGGTCAGCCATTATGCTTTCTCCAAAATGAGATTGGTCCAACCAGTACCATCGGGCTCACTGAACATTATGGTGTAGTTCGCACCACCAACTACTAGCAATTTTCCTTTCGGTGCTGGCACATAACTCTCTGGCGTATAGAACACTGGTGTACGCCCACTGATAGGAACACTCCCACCCACTTCAGCAGTTAGGTATGCGTTTTCGAAGATGCCCTTGATTGGCGTAGAGGATGGTCCGAACAACGCAAGCGTAGCGTGTTCCTCTGTGTTAAGGAAGTCTTCGTTATTCTCGGTCATCGGCATTTTCGACAGCGCCCTAAAGGTTATCGGTGGGGGCCAGTGGCCCCCACCCACTACATCAGGTGTACTTCGGCAGGTACGCCACACTACCGGCAACGAACACCGGGCCGGTCACAATGGTACCGATACACCGCACAAAACCTAGCGTCGCCGAACGACGTACCGAACGCTTCTGCACTGTGTTCGCAGTAACCGCTGCGAACGCACCCTCGTTCGGTGTGACCGCCGCTGCGCCGGTACCACCGGCATCAGAGGCACTCTCAAGCGTCCACGCGATCGAGCCGGTAACGGCACCGGCATGAAGCGTAAACATGAGATCACCTTCAGCATCACGACAATCGATCCACGCACTGGTCGCCGCAGCCGTATTCGCTGCCGACGCAGGGTCAAGCAGTTTCTTCGTCAGCTGAGCTTGTAGTACAACGTCTACCATGCTGTCTCCTTTTCTGCGGCAACCAAGCCGCTGTTACTTAGAGTCCGCCTTTTGCGAACCCTTCATTTCGATGGCGGGAGCACGTACAGCGGGTTGTTCGACAACCGTCTCAAGATCATCGGTCGCCTTGTGCGCGGCGATCATTTCGAGAGCGAACGCGTATGGCACTTCAGCCACAACGCCAACAGCTAGCGGCTTCATGCCGAAGTAGAACGAACGAAGAACCTTGATCTTCCTAGTTGCAGGATTAGACGCCATTTGTTTCTCCTGTTGCCCGGATACCAAAAATGCTCCGGAATTTTCCATAGTGAGTGGCACAATTGCCTCCTTGCAAAAAACTCCCCCGAGCGCTGCAAGACACCCGGGGGAGACCCCGCACTACTCCTTAGGTAATGGTGGTCGCACGGCTGAACGCAACCGGATAGCGAACCCCGATATCAACGGTATACATGGCCCGGATGCCAATGATGCCTGCCGGGAAGTTGGCTTGCGGATTCACCGCGATCTCCAGTACGCCCCACTCGCCGATGATCAGCTGAGACCAATCACCGAACACCATCGTGGCGGCGGTAGGTTGGTTCGAACTCATCGCCGGGAATCCCGACATACTGCCATTCCAAATGTTGCCAACCCACAACGGCGTATCCGTGCTGCTGAACCGTGCACGTTGCATCATCAACGCAGCAACAGCCGGGGTGGTAACGTACCCACCCGCTGCCGGTTCCACGTTGCCAGTTGCTACATCGGTCTGGAACTCCAGAATACCAGCGTAGCCCAACGACGTTCCGGTCACCGCACCAATACCGGCGGTCGCCGAGATACCAGTCGGCTGACCGGCCGAGCCGGTACCTTCCAAACTCGCAAGGTCAACGGCGAGCCCCGTTACCTGTGCAAGATCAGACATTACGAGACCTTCCGCTTCCGGCGAGCTTTGCAGCAGCAAGAGACGGCTGATCTCGGTGTACGCACCGACAGTCTTCGGCGTAAGCGCCATCTGCGCGAACGTCTGCTGGCTCTCGGTGATCGCAGTGGCTTCAGTCGCAAGCCAGAACGCAGTTGCCGCAGCGGTCTGCTTCGGGATAGTTACATTCCCTTGCAATCCGGTGAGACGACGCGCGCCCATACGCATCACGACAGAACGGTTGCGCAGCATCTCAATGAAGCCGAGATTGGCAGTTTCAACCAAGAACCCGCCAGCCGTGGTAGTGGCTACCGTAAGATCACGCATCTGTGCACGCAGAATCGCCATGCGCATTGCGGTCTCGGAATCCAGATCACGTTCCTGCACTTCCATCGGCACGTAGAACTTCGTGGGATCGGCAATCTTGTTGAGCCGATTCGCCACTGCACGCGTGCAGTCCAGCTCGAAGCCAGCTTCTTTCCAATTGTTCTCGATCACCGCACGCATGGCACGCATCACGGAGAACCGCTGCGCTTCCTTACGCGACAGGCCAAGACGCCCCGGGGTATCCGGGTTGTTCTTTGCCCGACTCTCGGTAATCTTCATGATGTCTTCAGCGATGGCATCAAGAGACAGACCTGCACCGATCCAATATTCCCGGACCTTGTCCTCGATGTTGTTCGCTTTCGACAGGTTCTCAATCGCACGGCGTCGAGCAGCCTCCATCTCGATGGCGTTCGATTGCATGTTGCGCAGTTTCTCTTCTACATCCTTGCGCAATTGCTCTTCCTTACGGAGCTTTTCCTCCGCCTGTGCGCGCGCCTGTTGCTCGCGCTCCAGGTCTTCAGCGGTCGGGGCCGCCGATGCTCCCTTATCCATGGTGGTACCTTTCTGGCGGACGACCGCCGGTTGTTGAAGCATTACTACTTCGCAACGCGTTTTCACTTCCTCGGCTGCACCACGCGCACGCGCACCCGCATCGGCATCTGCGCCGACAGGAACAAAAGACACTTCGAACGGCACCCAATCAACCGCGCGCATAACGCGGTATCCGGTTTTCTTGTCGAAGCCCACCTCTTCGTACTTGAGGACCTCATACCCAATACTTACCGAGCGAAGGATTCCTTCCTTCACGTCCTGCACAAACGGCGCAACATCGGCGCGGCTTGAAAACCGCAACGTTGCCATGCCTTCATTTTTCTCTACCCACGCGCGCTCGACAACCCCAATCACATCATCGAGGCCCCCTCTCGCATGCGAGTTGAGCACAGGCGCACCGTTATTCAGACGTGATAGGTTGACTTTCGTGAGATCCAGCTCTTCGAGCCAGTACTCGTCCTCCCACCAATCGTAACGGCGCACCTGTGCACCAGCGCTCCACATAACATCGACTGTGCGCTGGTCAGAATTGAACGACTTAATAGGAGCCAAGCGCCTCAGCGCCGGTATCTCCAAAAAGCGCTCTTGCACTCGTGCGTTCATTTCGACCCTTTCAGTGAAATCACCTTGCGATCAGACCCGTCGTCTTTTGTGTCGTCCTCCTGTTTAAGCTTCCCACCCATTGGGGGCACGCTTGGTTGTGATGCTTTCGCTATCTCCGCCTCAAGCACGGCAGGCGAAGTTTCAAACGTGAGCTTGTACTTCTCTTCTAGATCGATTTCTTGACGACGCTCTTTGAATACGTCTTCAACATCTCTACCACTACCAGTCTCAGCGATGGCATTGGTAAGTGTATCAAGACCAGCTTTGATAGCTGCGATACGTGCGTTCACTTCTTTTTCCGGGTCAATCCAATTCCAGCCTCTCGGCTTATACCGTACCTTTTCAAATTTCGACGGATCGGCAGCGTATGACTCTATCGAAATTGTTTGTAACGCTCGAGAGAACACAGCCTGTTGCAACCAACGTTTATGCGTGCGGTAGCGCAGCTTCCGTATGAACCACATTTGGAGAGTGCGCCACATTTCACGATCATCCAACTGAGCCAACCGGCTAGATGAATAGTTAGACTGTGAAAAGTCACGTGACAAACTCTCATAACTTGTATTCGTTCCTGCCGCTGCCTCCCTGATCATCAACCTCATGAACGGATCTATCTGCGAGTTAGGGCGGTTAGGCATGTACGGGTTGAGTGTCTCACCCGGTCGCAGCCGCGGTACCAAGCCCGGTTCTAGCGCAATCTGAAAAGAACCATCTTCTTGTTCTTCACCTAACGATGGATCATCCGAACCGGGGTCTATTTCAGATTCGATGGTCGCCATGTACGAAGCGGCTCCACGTGCAGCCACCAACTCAGCTTCACCATATTCATCCAAATCGTTCAACTTCCGTAGCATCGCATGCATCCACGGGACGCCACGTGTTTGGGGCCAACGATCACCCACGTACATATGATTCAAGAACTCAGCGGATACGCGTTCAAGTTTCTCAGACGCGAACGGACGCAAGAATGAATAGTCTCCTGGATGTCCCTCACGGATGAGATAGGCCATAGGTCGTCCGAACTTATCTACTTCCACGCCCATGCGGATGACATTCCCGTACGCCGTGCGCTGTGTGGGCAGACTAGATTGGTACTCTTCAGCGAGCCGCTCTGGCTCAATGACTTCCAATGCGTAAGGTACCGGCGAACCACCGAACGCAATTGGGTACTCACGGATCAGTACTTCACCAGCTTCGAATATTTGGCCCATCAACATCCGCTCAATATCACCAAAATCAAGCACCCCTCCTGTATGGCAATACTCAGCGCAAGACCACTTCCTCCATAGTTCTTCTATCTCGTTGTTCACGCGGTCGTTGTACTTCACTGCGCCTGTATCGTCTTTTCGTGTAGTCTCAACTTGCGCCTGCATGCCTATGCCACTGCCGATCACGTTGTTCACAACGATCGCCTTGGCACGGCGCGCATACGCAGCGTCACGTACTAGCGCGCGGCTGCGCGCGCGTAGAGACGTCAAACTAGACAATATCTCTGCATCAGCGCTACTGTTAGACGTTACCCAACCGGCAGTGAGACGGTCGTTACGTGCGTTAGCGTACATACGAGTAGCAGAGTGAGACTGCACCTTGCTACGTCGCTTCTTCGGCGCGGGTGCCGCGGGTGCTGCTGGTCTAGCCTGCCGCTGCCGTCGCGGCTTCACTTCCGGCTTGATGCCTAGCAACTTACCCCAGAATCCGACTTTAGCTGACACGGCGGAAACTCCCTTTAAAGATACGAGGATTAGGTCTACCGGCTGCGATGGCAGCACGCGCCTTTTCGCCCTCCACCTGCGCACGGTACATCGTGAGCAAGTCCATCAATTCACTTGTATCTTCCTTCAACCACATACGACCCGCTACCGTGTAGCTCTTCACACCGTAGTTGAGCGCTTCAAGCGCTGCCTCGATACGATCAACCATCTTACGTGCGTGGCTACGGCTGTCATACCCCTGTGTTGCCTGTGCAGGGTCGGTAAGTACTTCGAGTTGTCCTTGACCAACCGATTGGCGTAACTGCCCAGAGCTCTGTTCAACCCAACGCGCCCACGTATAGTCACCCGGTGCCCACGTCGCTGTGACTGGTGCTGTCTCTTGTATGCGGTACTGCGTTGTCAAGTACGTGGTAGCAACGATGTCGACCGGCGCTTGTACCGGATCCGTGAATCGTGGGATCAAACGATACTTCAACGTCCAACCGTCAGTTGCTGGATACTCCGGTACTTCATCAACGAAATCTAAAGTATCACCGGCAATAAGCTCATCGATTTTCATTCTGGCTCCTCGCCGATACGCCAATGGTCATCGACCGCCGGGGTGTACCCGATACGAGTCTTGAACGGATTGAGATACAGCACCCCACCGAACAGAACGGTTGGTGTTCGCGCCGTGTATGTATGCACCACAACAGGCGCGAACACCCGTTGCCCGGTCACCACTGTAGGGACACGTGGTGTGTACGTATGCGTAACCACTACCGCCAACACCTTCAACTGAACCTTCACCGCGGGGGTCTGCGTGTTGTAGGTATGTGACACCACTGGAGGTGTAACTTTCAGCGCAGCCAATATAGTCGGCGTGCGCATTGTGTAGGTATGGACTACCTGCGCCGGTCGCACGGTGGCGATCGCTTTAGGCGTGTGCATCGTATACGAATGAGTCACCTGTGCAGGCTGCACCTTCACATTCGCTTTCGGCGTACGCGGTACATACGCATGCGAAACCACCGGAACACCAATGGCACCACCCGCTGCGGTATTCGGGGTACGAGGAACGTAGGTATGAGTTACTTGCGCAGGTTGCACTCGAGAATTCACTTTCGGTGTGATAGCTGTGTACGAATGTGTCACTTGCGCAGGCTTAACCGTATAGCTCGCTTTTGGGGTACGAGGAACATACGAATGTGTCACCTGCGCCGGTTGCACCTTCACGTTCGCCTTCGGTGTCTGTGGGCTATACGTATGTGAACGAACAGGCACAGGAACAACAGTGCCAGCCGTGACATTCGGCGTATGCATCGTGTACGAATGGGTTACTTGCGCAGGCTGTACCCGTGAATTCACTTTCGGTGTCTGCCCGGTGTACAAATGAGTTAGTAAAGGCACAGAAACAGTTGTCCCAGCGCCAGAAGGGTACAGAACAATAGATAGTGACGTACGTTCACGTCGCGTCCAATTTTTCTTCTGTAGACCTTGGCGAGCCATCTACTTACCCACCGATCTCACGAAGCGTTACTACTCCACAAACGTTGCGTGCAGAACCCGGTGCAACTGGTAGATTAATAGCAAGACGATCACCCGGAGAAATGTATATACCACATTCATCTCCTGGTTTCACCCACTGAAATCCAGACAACCAATTGAACCCATAACTACCCAACGTCACAAGAGTACCTGAACCTGCAACCATTGCCGTGGTGTTATTCCTCTCGACTGTTCCACCGAACGCAGGATCCCCCTTCGACATCGGCGCAGGTGTAACAGTCGACCCTCCGCTACCACTAGTGACTGAACCTTCACCCCTGATAAGAACAACCCTACCTTGCTCACTCGTTTCACTATCACGATCGGAAATGTCGATCGCAACGATCTCCACCGCCGAGTCGCTGGGGGCAAGGATCTCAAACATATCTTGAACCGCGCTCACAGCGATATTGTCGAATGTTGCATTGTAGACACGGCTCATAGTTATATCCTCAGTAAACCGCCCCGACGTGGGACCGTATAGTTTATCGAACCAGAATCGTGGAACTGCGAAATCCTCACACACGCAGTAACAATTCGCGTCGTCGTCGCGCTGAACGCGCCACTATCGTTGTTACGAGTTCCCTGCTGCAGCGTCGTGCCACCAGAATGGTATTTCCGAAAATTTGCGTCAGGCACATCAAAATACGACATATAAACTATTCCAGTGCTATTCGCTTTTATTGAAAGGCAGTAGTCAGTATTCGCCGCGAGCGTAATCTCAGTCGCGAGCGTGATTGGCTGCTGACGGTTGAACTGTGACGCGTTGCCCTGCTCTCCAAGCATCGAGCGCGTCACCATCACCGACGGAGTGCCGAGCGGATCGGAATAGAGCTTGACGTCGAAGTCGGCTGCGGCAGTCCCAGGCTGAGCACCGGGCATGAGCGCGTCAATCTTCACCTCCCAAGGCACCTGAAAAATCAAACCAACTTCATCTGGATTAGTTGAGTTAGTCAATTGATGTGCGGCTGTAGCTGCGCTCGTCGGGAACGCCCCGTCGAAGAATGCTAGCGTCCCATCGTCGAATTCGATCACTACCTGCGGATCAAAGGCATCAGGATTCGTATTCCATGACCCGCCAACTTTTGAAACGCATCCCGGCGGTCCCCGCCATTGGGTCGTATCGTACGGACCTGTGAACGTAAGAGAATCGGCCCCGTTGCGTGTCGTGAAGTCAAACACGACCGCGATTAAATCACCGTGAGCGATAGACTTCGACCCTGAGCTCAACGCCTTCGTATTCCAAGTGTTCGCATTTATTGTATCGGTCCCTTGAACCAAGTCGCCTGAAACATCCTCGGTTTCGTCAGGACGAAACGGCGGACCCGTCCCTGTCGCAACATCTTGAACACTGACACGAACGGTCGACCCGGCAGTGGCGAACGTGCGTGCGCCCTGATACCACTTGATCTTTCCACCCGCACTACTCAACGTCTTAGCAGAAGTCGGTCGCCCATCGATGAAGACACGACCGATCATTGCGAACTTCTCGCCGGTTAAATCAATAACCGCTGTAACGATCCCGAACCCTTGAAAATACCCGGTGGAGTTACCACCAGTAATCAGATCAGAGAATGGCGACAGAAAAGCCGGGAACCACAACCCCTGCCCCGCAACGGCGGTGAGTGTCATAGTGTCACCGTGATACCGTTAAGTAGATTAGTCCGAACCTGCCCTAGCGTCTTCCCAATCTTATGCGCGCGAAGGGCAAGGCGAACGAAGATTTCTATTTCCTCGTCTCGAACTACCGCATCCAGTTGATCGACATGCATCGCAATCTGTGCTTTCGGCACTCCGTTTAACGATACGTTTAACGTAACGTGTCCCTGCGACGCGCAAGCATGGTCGAACTGAATAAAGACCGTCGCCATAGGTATCAGTCCTTATGTGGTAGACCAAGTTGCAATACCAGACGCGTTGAATTGAATGGTCAGGTCACCACTGACGTTTCCAACATCACCATCAGCGGTAATCACACTGTACAACCGCGAAGTACCCGCCGTGCCTGTTGATTTGTAAAGAACGAACTTCCTACCGTTGCTGAACCCTGCACCGTTCTGTGTCCACACTACATCGGCCGCATCAAACGTAACTGTGTTCGTTGATCTGCTCACCGTCACGGAAGCTAGAGTGGCACCACCCGCCGTGTAGCCAGTACCCGTAACCTCGTTCGTCATGTCATCGAAGAAGTCATGCGTATCTTGGTTCGGCGAATACGTATTAGTTGCACCTGCCAACTTCATCGTATCTGTATCGAGATCAAACACACTGTTAGCCAAGCCGTTCCACTGGCCAAGGAGGGACGAGTAGTACATCAGGTGTGTAACGCCGAATGCGAGCCGTCGCTCCCAATAAATGCAAAGCGGAAGCAGAAGAGAAAGAAGCAATTTCTTGAAGAAGGTCATATCGAATTCCCCCTGATGTGTGCCGTCAAGCCTTGGCCGTTTCAATTGGTGCGTAGGTCTCGGCGAATACGACTGCATCGGCAGACCACATACGACCCTTATTGTCCGCGAGGATCCAGTCACCGAAGCACAACGCGATTTTCATTTTCGGATTCACCTCAAGAAGACCCTTGAACTCACGACGCTCAATCGGGTATCGCACCACCATCGGGTGATCACCATCCTTCTTCCAGTGCACGGCTTTGACCGGCATGCCGTCGCTAATCCTACGATGCGTCGCGCCGTCAAACAGCGCAGGAGGTTCATTCAGGACTAACGTCCCTACATCGCCCTTTGTGACTACTACTTTCTCACCCATGTCAAGTTTCCCTTATTGACGAGTTGAATGTGCTTTGTGCCCGATCTGCAACGTCGGCACCCGTACGATGATCTTCTTGATTGCAACGAACCTGAAACTATTGGTGGATGAGATAGCCCGCGCCTCATGTTCAGACTGGTCGAACTTGTTCAGACCCTCACGCGACTCAATACGGTACTCGGGTATCTCAGAACCTTCTTTGATCTGTTCAAACAGGTCACTCGCAGCGTAGTACATCTTCCCTCTTCCTGTCTCATCGTCTTCCACGTGGACTACCGTACACAGATTGAACAGCGCCTGCACCTGTGCACGGCAATCACGTAGTGTCTCAAACAAGATACGGAAGCAACCGATCTTGTCGGAATCGGGAAAATGGATCTGATGTTCAAGCACTGTTATCTCCTTCGCATCCAGCCGCTACCGTTACCGCGCATCCAACCATTGGTACGAACGAACCCACCATGGACGCGCTTGACAGGCTTTGCTTGCTGTTGCTCAACTACTGCGGGGGGTTGAACGGTTCCCGTGGGAACCGCTGGGTCTCGATCTTCTTGTGAAAAATCCTGCGTCAGTGCGATTTCCGGGGGCACTGACGCAGGAAGACCACCAACTTCTGTAGGAGGAACATGCTCATGAACGTGTGCTACTTCATTCACCACCTCCTTCTGAGTGGCTTCGATTTGCTTGGCCCGCTTCTTGGCGAGCCGACCCCAATTCAGTTTCCCAAAGCTGCACAGTGCAGCAAACGCATACACACGGCAGTCAAGCGGTTCATTGCGGAAACCCGGGCGCAGCTTGTAGTAGCGCACCGGCAAACCCTTTACGTTCTTTGTGTGCACCGATTCAGACGTCAACCCGGTGTACCACCACTCCTCACGTCCACCCGGTATATGGCAGTACCCCGGCTTCTGTGGGCTACCTACTTTCAGATGCGCAAAGATCGTATCCTTGGCTGCATCTACGCCTATGATGTACACACGCGCACCACCCTTACCGCGAGACGCTACCCGGGGCCATACGATCCGCCCCATACCATCTTTTCCTTTGATCGCATATACACGGCGCTTGAACCGTGCCGAGCAGAAACGATACACCTGTTGTGTGAAATGACCACCTGAATCTACGCACGTTGCAGATGGACGAATGCTCAGCAGCCACCTATCAACATCCGCCCATATGTCGGGTGAACCCGGATCCCCGTGGAACACTCGGTACTCGAGAGACCACGATACCTCACCGTGCCCCCACCCTACGTGCTCAGCTTCAATTCGGTCCCCTTGCACGTCAAGACCAGCGGTTGTGAAGTAGACACCTTCGGGTATGGTTCCAGCCCATGAAGAGTCACGCCTCTCCTTGATCTTCTCGTCACTGACGTGTTCACCATCATCGTCGTAGTTATCGCCGATTTCGGTGTTGATAAACACTCGTATCTGTTCTTGGTCACCGCTGTCCCTAGCATCGAACCATTCCGCTACCAGCTTCGACATCGTTTGCCACATGATCATCAGGCCCCACACTTGGAAGCCTGCGGTACCGCGGAACCGTTTGGTTGCCTTCCAATATCCTTTCAGCAGCGCAGCCATGCGTTCGCTGTCATCCCACGGTTGCTCACACTGCGTACAGTAGAACCGCGCACTGTCCGGGTCGTCGCCATCCCAGCGCACCCGGCTTGTTACCTTGGGGTCGTTCGACAATGGGTTCCAGTGCAACACCTGCTCGTACTTGCAGTGTGGGCACGGCACTAGGAAGAAACGCCTGTCACTGGCGTCAAACGCTTGATCGATGCGGCTGTTGGTACGAGTGCGACTGCTGGTCAACAGCCGCTTACGGTTCCAGAACGCCTTGGTACGTTTGAACGCTAGGTTGACAGGATCACCCTCGGTACCTGCGCTGCTATCGTACCTATCCACCTCATCACACATCACCACGCGTATCGGACGTGAGGCAAGCGAAGCCGGTGAGTTAGCACCTGCCATCGTAAGGTGCCCACCCGGGAATTGCTTGTGGAGGATAGTGTTGCCGCTATCTCTACTACGCGGGCTTTCGATCAGGTCGTGTATGCAAGGCGTATCACGCACCATAGGCGCGAAGCGATCCTTGCTGAACGCCTCCGCTATCATCAGTGTGGGCTGCACCAGAAGAATCGGACACGGATCGTGCTGCATGTAGTAGCCACACGTATTGAGGAGCCATTCGGTCTTGCCGAATTGGCTACAACCCGCTACCACTACGCCTTCTACCTGCGCATCGCATGAGACATCCATGATCTCACGCAAGTACGGCACACGTTCTGTGTACCACTTGCCCGGGCTGCTAGAAGACTCAGACGAAAGAACACGTTCCTTATCCGACCACTGTGATATGGTCAGATCTGGCGGAGGCCAGATGGCGTTCGCAATCTGCCTACGCCATTTGCCTAAGTGCTCTTTCGATAGCATCTTCTGTCACGTTGAACAAGACATCCTTAATCGCCTTACTCACCACTTGTTTAGCGAGTTCAGGATTCTTTGGATTAGCTTGTTGCGCGCACCCCGCTGGGACCGCCAACAGCGCAGTCTTGATGCCAAGGATGAGGTCGCAGAAGGCTTTAACCGTTCTATCGCCATCGAGCAACTTACCGCTCTCAATGTCGATGATCTGTTGAAGCCGTGTTGCACGTGTACGACTCTCCAGTTCACGGGCTTCCGTATAGCCACCCGACTTGCCGAGTTGGCCACGCGCTTGCTGAATCGCATCCTTCTCCTTTGCGGCCGGACGTTTGCGTGCTTGCGGCATTACCGCAGCTCCCGACGTCTGCTTATAGCCTGCATGACTTGGAGAATGATATCGGGTAGCCCATCACGAGCGTACCGGACACGAATGGAATGTTGGACACGAGCACGGGTGGTGTAGGAAGGTTCCGCCCGGAACTGCTCTGCTAGGTTGCTACCTGTTATTTGCTCGACGTTTTTCTCGCCGATCCCCGCTGCCCCTTGCACCCCTGTCTCCCCTAAGTTATTGAATTGCCTAGCAAGCCGGGCCTATAGACCTCGCTGTGGCTAGGTGAATTTTGCGATGCTACCGCC
>Ga0137464_1000268_pt1 | contig 17030 bp, 26 predicted proteins | sample EasRivERMGT814_2_FD_102306 | JGI IMG/M metagenome (GOLD analysis project Ga0137464, IMG submission 102306) | Soil microbial communities from meander-bound floodplain in the East River, Colorado, USA - East River MetaG ERMGT814_2 | ecosystem: Environmental > Terrestrial > Soil > Floodplain ...
ACCGACCAAGCTAAAGACGAATAAGAATGGCAACCTATCAACCGACAAGCGTACCGTGACGACGTACGACTATGCTAAGCGGCAGATTATAGCCCACTACGGCGAAGTGCCAGAATTCTTTAAGGAATTCTTAGAGGCTCGCAAGGGCGAAAACAGGTTCTTTTACAGAGAGAACGTGCGCCGTAACCCTCAAGAGATTCATTTCCTAGCTGATAGAATCATCGATGAAGCGATGGAAATGCTCAACCCATCGCTACCGATCTATCGTAATCCTAACAGATTTAATTGTTCCACTTGTGCTTTCGTCGGTCCATGTTTGTCATGGGGGGAGGGGGGAGACTACGAACTAATGTTAAAAGGTAACTATCAGCAGCGGAGAAGGGATTAGGTCTATGAATAGATATAGAGTGGTAGTGGAGCTAAACCAAAGGTGGGAATTCACATTGGACGCTCCGACCACAGAGACAGCGCGTACCGAAGGGATAGCCAATATGTCCCCCGGTAACATGACATACGAAAACATGACAATAAACGCGGAACTAGTTGGTGAATTCGATGGCTGATCAAGAGCCATCGGGGAAGACTATGGCAGGTCTTAACGTGTCAACTGTTGCCGAAGGTGAGCGTTGGTTTAAGTTTTTAGTGTACGGGGTGCCGGGGGTGGGTAAGACACGCATCGCCGGATCATCCTTTGAAGTTGAATCCTTCCGCCCCGTGCTATTTATCGACCTTGAGGGCGGTACAGAATCTATCCGCGAATTGTATCCAAAGATTGAGGTCGTGCGTGTGAAGACAATCTATGACAAGGGAGGGAGGGTTAAGAAAAGCGCATGGACTCAATTACGTGATCTATATGAGGAATTAAAGAAAGGTGGTCATGATTATCAAACAGTCGTAATCGATAACGTGACGGAAGCGTACCAAATTTCGTTGCAGGACGTGATGCAAAAGCTCACGGCAGAGAACCCCGACCGCGATCCTGATGTGCCTTCACAGCGGGAATGGGGCAAGGCAACCGCACAGATGCGACGGTTCATCCGGCAGATGCGCGACTTGCCTATGCATGTAATTATGACGGCCCATGAGCTTGCTAAGGAAGATGACAATGGTACGGTACGGCACATCACACCATCGTTACCCGGCAAGCTAGCTATGGAAGCGTCAGGATTCTTTGATGAGGTTTTCTACCTGTACACGAAAAGCGAAAAGGGGGAGGATAACAAGCCAATCACTACACGCAAGATTCAGACACAGCCAGTCGGTAAGTATATCGCTAAGGATCGATCAGGTAAACTACCTCTAGTAGTTAGCGATCCTACGATTAAATCGTTGTATGATCAGATGGGAGTTTAGATATGTCACCACTTCCTGTTCCCGGTGGTAGCCTTGAAGGTGTGGCAATCGGCTTTGAGCCGATGCCGTCCGGTGTTTATGTCGCTGAAGTGACCGACGTTGACGAGCGTACTGCGGGGGAGGATTCTAAGAACCCTGGTAGCACGTACCTCTCAGTGGAGTTTACAGTCCACGATGAGGAATACGAAGGTCGTAAACAGTGGCAGAACATCAGCCTTGTGGAGAAGGCTGCACCTATTCTCAAGTCGTTTCTGATCGGTATTGGGTACTCAGAGGATGAGGTTAACTCGATGACCGAGGTTGACTACGAGGATTGGGAAGGTCGGCAGGCTCGCATCGTTGTCGGTGAGGGTACCAACCCTAAGACAAAGGAAAAGAACAACAGTATCAAGCGTGTTCTTCCTTTGACCGATGAGGAAACGGAGTTGCCTGGCTAGCACGGGAAATAGGCGTGAAGGGGATCGGCGTGCCCTTTGAGGGGAAACAGGCAAGTAAGACCGATCCCCTTCACCTATCCGTAGAGATGGTCGTGGCAGCGGTAAAGGCTCTGGATATGTGATGCTGCTAACTAAGAGCTACCATCCTACGTCCCACTTAAATGAAGCTAATTGCCGCCAACCCGCAAAATGATCAGATACGTGAGCGGTTCTTTAAACTAGTCCTAGGGGACAACGAAGGTTATGTTGGTGTTGCCAGCAAGCACAGAGATACGGCAGCTTTCAAAGAGGCTTTCTTCCTTTACCCAACGGAGCTTCCCAATCTCTTGCTGTGGGTTAATGAACACATCGACCATAACAACCTTTACTTTTGTTCGCAGCTACTATCCAAACCAAAGCGGTTAGGTGCGAACGTAAAGCTCTGCCCAAACCTATGGGCCGATCTTGATGAAGTAGACCCTAGCACTATAGAACCGAAACCTTCTGCTGTCCTGCAGTCATCACCTGGGCGTTGGCAAGGGTTCTGGATTCTAGATGAGCCTGCCGAGCCTACATCTGCAGAGTCAGCTAATAGGCGACTCACATATGAGTTAGGTGCGGACAAGTCCGGTTGGGATTTGTCCCAGCTTTTGCGCATCCCTCTTACCTACAATTTCAAGCACGGTCAACATATCGTGCAACTATCAAGCTTACGTAATAAGAGCTTTGCTTTGCAGGAATTCGCTGCGCTTCCCGAACCACAGGAAGGGGCTGATCTCGCAGAGCCAATACCTGAAGCTGAAATTAAAGCGTTGCCTGATGCAGAGGAAATCTATGTACGGTACAGATTCCGTTTGCCTCCTGGTTTCAGGCCGATGTTTGAGAATGCCAACGTACAGGACAGGTCTAGCATCCTGTGGGCGTTGGAAGCTATGTGCCTTGAGGCCGGTATGTCCTTGGCCGAGACCTATAAAGTTGTCGATTCTTCCGCCGTAAATAAATACCGCGAAGATGCGCGTGATCCTAAAGACCTTTGGAAAGAGGTTTGTAAAGCGCAGTTAATGATCGCGGAACGTACTCGCGGCAAAGAAACGTACTCTATTGACAACCTGTTAAGCGTACAGGAGCGCGAAAAGGTGGAGACCATGCCTCCATCGTTTATCGAGAAGTATGTAACATGGGCTAAGTCTAGAACAGACGCAGCGCCCGCCTACCATGAAGCGGGGGCGTTCGTTATCCTTAGCGCGATCCTATCAGGCGCAGTAGAACTTGAAATCTCCTTTGGTAAGGTACGACCTAACATCTGGTTTATGATCCTAGGTGATACGACGTTAACACGTAAGACTACTGCGATGGAAATGGCCCTTGACCTGTTGAACCTAGTCTATGAGGATGCCTTGCTAGCCACTGACGGCAGCGTGGAAGGCATCATGACGGCTCTAGCCGGTCGTCCTGGGCGATCTTCGATATTCGTACGTGATGAGGTTGCAGGTCTACTCGATTCAATGAAGCGTAAAGATTACCTCTCTGGGTTGGTTGAAGGATTTTCTCGATGGTACGAAGGTAAAACAGACGTGAGGGTTTTAAAGAAAGAACGTATTGAGGTTCGTGATCCTCGGTTCATCATGTTCTGTGGCGGGATCAAATCTCGCATCTTCGAGTTGTTGGATAAGGATTATATCATCAACGGTTTCATACCTAGATTTTTATTCGTTACGGCTGACGCTGATGTAACTGCCTATCGACCCCCTACTCTTGTCACTACAGAGCAACAGGTAGTTTCATCCGACTTAGCAGAGTTTCTATCTCGCTTGCATGGCGACTATGATGCTTCACAGATAATGAAGATCGGTACTCAAGAAATAGCTACGCCTAAGGTATGGTCGGTTCACATGACACAGGAGGCGTTGGAACGTTATGCAGAATTTGAGCGTCAGTTATCTGTTGCGGGGACGTATGCGGACGAGCCTGAGTTATATTCTCCTACGTTTGATCGCATGGCTAAATCGGGACTTAAGTTATCCATACTATTTGCGGCTTCCCGCCAACAACCATCAGACGACGGTATTACACTTGAACTTGACGATATACTCCGAGCCATCTATTACATCGACAAGTGGAAACAACACACAATCGATGTAATTTCTAACGCCGGAAAGGGGGTGAGTGAACGGACATTGGAACGCGCGCTCAAACTAATCAAGAACGGTAAGAACACACGTTCCGATGTCATGCGATCTATGCACCTTACGTCACGCGAGGCAGACTGGATTTTTGAAACGCTTGAGCAACGTGGCTTGATCATCCGCACACGCTCCGGTAAGGCGGAGAAACTTTACCCGGCGACCGCAAAATGATTACCGTTGTACGCAATGCTAAGAGAATATGCAAGTGCCGCGATCCTTGGAAACATCACAAGAGAGGTTTTAGATGGGAGACACCGGACGGCAGAACACATCGACCACAGATGGTCGTGTCAATCATCCAAAGCATTACAACGAACACCCTACTGGAATCGAATGCATCGATATCGTAGAACATTTCAGCTTCAATCTAGGCAACGCAATCAAGTACGTATGGCGAGCGGGACTCAAGCCTGACTCAGAATTTGAGCTTGATATTCGCAAAGCCATCTGGTATCTAGAACGGGAACTGAAACAACATGAAAGCTAAGAATGCTAGTTTGTCTGACGTGTTAGCCATAGGAGTGCTGCACGATAGTTGCGTGGTCATGCCTACCCACATGCATGCGCTGTATTGGTGGCCTACCATCACGCAAATGTTCGAGGATCGTCAACCTTGTCAGATCACTAAGACTGCCGTGTACGGACAAAAGACAAATACATTCGTTCGCCTATGGGTACCTTACGAGCATGCGCCAGTACAGCCTATGGACTTTATCCATCCGTTCGTGTTCCGCGCCATATACCTAGATTTGTATGGCATGTATGGAAGGGAGATTAAATGGCTGACGTGATAGAAGTGTGTCCTAAGTGTTTTAATGAGCTTGCTCCTGGCCACGTATGCGGTGGTACCCAAACTGTATCTGCCAAACAATCGGCATTTCAAAAGCAAGATCGTAAGAAGTACGTTCATGACGTAGAGCTAGAAACTAGACAAGTTATCGTTATGTTCAATATCGAGGTACCAGCCGGCTCTGATTTTAAAGCAGAATGGTTACACGATCAGTTAAAGGAACGTATGGATATCCCTGAAGGCCCAGAAGACTATCCCGAAATTGAGCCGTACTACATAAAGGATATATGGTGATGGCACGTAAAGATCACGCTTTGGATCATAGAACGTTCACGTTCGAGCAGAACAGTGTAGAACAAGTCGTTGATTATTACGCCTGCAGATGTAACAAGTCGTATTTCAATCAAGATACTTGGGGTTATGCAAGACGTGACGAAGCACGTAAGATGCATCGTGAACATTTGGATCAGGTGACGCACAATGGAACCTAAACCATTACGGCCTAGAACCAAAAATGATGCTGAGTTTATTCGTGAGGTCGTACGTATGCATAAGCGAGCCATACGCGCCGAAAAAACTGCTCGTAAAAGGTACGAGGAATTTAGAACGTCAGTAGTAGATGCAGTAAGCAAAGGTGCGCGAAGACGACAGCTTGCCCAAGCGTTAGGCGTCCATGAAGGCTACATATACATGATTCTGAAAAGGGCTTGACAATGGAACCTAAAGCTCCATTTGCAAACTGTGAAGATTGTCCATTACGCGACGAACCTCATGTGCTAGGACGTGGGCCTAGCCACCCTAAAATAGTCGTGGTTGGCGAAGCGCCGGGTAGACACGAGGTAAAAAGTGGAATCCCCTTCATTGGAAAATCAGGACAACTCTTGGATAAGATATTGGCTCACAATGGGATCAAGCGGGACGACGTGTACATCACTAACACCGTTATCTGTCGACCACCAGATAATCGTACTCCAACCGCGAATGAGATTAAGCATTGTAAAGCTAGACTCGTCCACGAAATCAAAGAACATAACCCCGAAGTAGTGTTGGGTTTAGGAGCCCCCGCTTCAAAGGCGCTCTTAGATAGCAAACAAGGAATCAAGATGCTTAGGATCGGTGGCGCGAAGCTCTCGCCGTCCCTCGGCCTGCCTGTGGTCGCCACATTCCACCCCGCAGCGACCTTCCGTGATCCGAGTTTGTTCCCCAGCCTTGTGAGTGACGTTCGCAAATTGAATCGCAACGTTAAAGTAACATGGGAACCTACTAAGGTAGATGTACATGACAACACGACTAATGCTATCCGCGAGCTTGAACGTCAAGTTAAGTATCCTCTTGTCGCAATGGACATTGAGACCGCCCCACCATTTGACAAGCACAATCCAGACTTGCTCTGTTACGCGCTGACCACAGAGGCGGGGCGAGCGTCAGTTTACACCAAACAAGTTGTACACGATCCTCGCATGATTAACGCTCTGGACGCCGCTTTTATGGATACCCGATGGGGCTTCCAATTTGGTACGTATGACATTCAACATCTATGGGGATTGGGCGTAACTAATGCCCGCGTCGATGAAGATAGCGGTCTAGCTCATTACATGACAGATGAGCGGAAGGGTACACACGATCTTGAACAGCTAGCTACAGAATACCTTGGTGCGCCTATGTACAAACAGATGGCTAAGTTGGGTTTGGATGATGACGAATCGCTAGCCGACTTGCCCGCTGAAACATTGTATCAATACAACGGTACAGACTCGGATCAAACATTTCAACTCATTCCTATTCTGCAAAAAGATATGCGTGAAGATGGTACGATTGATCCATACTACAATCTGGTTATCCCCGGCGTCGACTCATTATCAGCTATGGAATATCGTGGATTCACTATCGATGAATCAATGCTAGACAATCTTGAAGAACGTCTTGTGCATGAAATGTCAGACCTTGAACGCGAGCTAGAAAAGTTTGTTAAGAACCCACGTTCGCCACAGCAGATCAAGGTGTCCTTTGCCGAGATACGAGACGGTAAAGAGTTGCCCGACACCAAAGCTCTAACCCTGCAGATTATGATCGAGAAAGAATCAGGTAGTGAAGCTGCCCATTACGCAACCAAACTGTTAGAATATCGATCTCGCCAAAAGACTCTATCGACTTATGTTCGGGGGTTCCGTAAACGCTCTGTCAATGGTAAGATTTACGGGCGATTCCTGCTCCACGGAACCGAGACCGGCAGGCTTAGCTCGCGTAATCCTAACCTACAGAACGTGACACAGGGGGAGCTACGTGGAATCTTCACAGCGTCGGATACAGATTATACACTCGTCAACGCAGACTACTCGGCAATCGAGCTTCGTGTGGCGGCATTGGAGATTGGATCGGACTGGTTACTTTCAGCTTTCCGAACAAACCAATCAATTCACAAAGAGGTCGCAACTGAGCTTTTTGGTGAGGGGTATGGAGATCGCCAGTATCGTGACGGAAAAACCGTCACCTTCGGAATCTTCTATGACCGTCAGGCTCCGGCTATCGCGGCACAATTACGTATTCCTATTAGACAAGCACAAATGATGATTGATCGTTGGAACCAACGTTGCCCGGAGCTAGAGGTTTACAAAGCCGGGTGTCGAGAGGAAGTTAAAACGCAAAGCTATTGCCGGTCAAAGTTTGGTCGGGTGCGACGCTTTTGGTTCGTGACACCAGAGAACAGCTTAGATGTATTTCGGGAGGCTTACAATTTCAAGATTCAATCCCCGGCAGGAGACGTTACACTTCGTGCGCTCAACCGTATCCACAGGGAAGCCCCTCAACTTCGGCCTGTGGTCACGGTGCATGACTCTATTACCTTTGACGTACCGCTAGATCAGGTTGAAGATACCAAGGCAACCGCGAAGCGTATCATGGAAGATAATCCCGATTTTGATATCCCAATGCCAGTAGAGTTTAAGGAAGGCTATCGATGGACATAGAAGTTATCGGTAAGGATCGCATCGAAAGACGCGCACAAGATAGGGTATGGCGTGTGTGGTGGGAATGCGAAGGTTGTCGGGGGGAGGTTGGTCATGACGACAGATGGTGTAAGCATTGCGGACGTAAATTCGCTTAACGATCATATAGATACGTTAGAAGGCGCGATTCATTGGTGCATTAATAACCGTGCTGTTGTGTCTTTTCATGTATCTGGTAACGTAGTTGTTGAGTATATACGAGGCAAGCGCATTACTGGTACAGATTTCCTAGACGCTATCGAAAAGGCAAAAGAAAGTCAACGGTCAAAACCATGAAAATTATGAGCTTTGATCCCGGCGTCACAACAGGCATGTGCTTCCTTTCAACCCCAGGAGATCGGCCATCCCCTAGCGCATTCATGCATGCGCAGTTAGCTACGGAAATGGTTTGGACAACGTTGGATTTTAACAAACCTGATCTTGTAGTGTATGAGGGATTCTATTGGCGGCAAGGTAAAACTAAGATAGATTTTACTCCTGTTGAAGTCATTGGAATCATTAAAGAATGGTGCCGTCAGCATGATGTTGATTACTTTGAGCAAACGCCGTCAGAGGGAAAACACTTTTTCGATGACGAGCGATTAGTTGCGCGTGATCTGTACGTAAAGGGTCAACCTCATGCTAACGATGCCACTCGGCACCTACTGTATTTTCTAGAGTTTGGAAAGGGCAAAGCCTATGGACATTTGTGAGTGCGGTGCGCCCATCGCCGTTTCGAACTGCGCGTTCGAAGGATGCCTTGATTGTTGGGAAGCGTTCCAGCAGGAACTATTAAACGCAGAAAGGGAACAAGATGGTAATGTCTAAACCTCGTTTGGGCAATTGGGGACCGACCCCTGGTTGGGGCAGCATGATCGAAAGCTTCGATAAGTGGACGGGCTTATGTCCCAACACTACGCTGTTTAGAAGTCGTGGTGGGGAGGGTCAGCTAGATAACGAATTCGTGCTTAAGGATTCTGAAACCGCGATGTCTTTAGGGTACTTGCCTAGCTTGCAGATTCAACCCAAGACGGGATCAGGCAGTAATCGTAAGGGTATTCCGTACAAAGACATTTCGGACGGCAATCATGATACGGTGATCATCAAAGGGCTAGAGGAAATCAAAGCCGCTACCCCCGACAAAGGGGTTCGTATTCCGTTCGAGCTTCATAGTGAATTCAACATCCAGTCAAGTGGCGCGCAGCCGTACGTCGGTCCTCCTGAGGATTACGCCGGGTTTGTCAAAAAGGTTCATGATCTGGCAAAGCAAGTTGGAGTACGTAGGCGTCTAAAGTTTATCGCATCGGCCACTCGTGGCGTTTGGTCGAGTAGCGAATGGCATCGTTGGCTAGACGGTTGTATCGATCAAATCGATTGCCTTGCTGTGGACGGATATTCGCAGCCCAAGACCGGCCAGCCTAAGGAATTTGAATACCTTGTGTTGCCGATCATCGACTGTGCTATCGAATCCGGTAAACAATGGGCAGTTATGGAAACTGGTTGCCAGGAAAAGCCTAACGATGTTGACTACAAGCTAGGATGGTATGACCGTACAGGGGGTTTCCTTGAAACCTATTTGAATACGCCTAGCATGCCTAGATGTATGTATGTCGTATTCAACACGTCTAATGACGGATCAGGCGGATGGCAGCCGACCAGTAGTGACAAGGCTTACTCGGCTTTCATTGCGCTTTGCAACCGTGATATTTGGAAAGGGGGTGTGTGATGGATCGAGTGCAGTTGGCACAAATCATCGCAGAGTATCTTAACGACCGCGATGATATTGCAACGGCTACTAACTCTGGCAGTCAGGTGTTGGTAGAGACTCAAGGGGGTCAGGCATTCGCTGTTGAAGTCGGCCCTAGCTTGGAAGCCTAAAGATAGGAGTAAGATTTGCGTAGGATTGGTCTGGCTTTACTTATCGTTGTTGGCTTGGCATCTATGTCCGTGCAAGCTAACGCGGCACCATCATGGAATGAACGTTGGCAAACGGCGCGATTTAAAACCCTTGAATACCCTAAGGAAAGTTTCAGTGATCATGAGCTTGTGCTAACGCTCAAGGCTGTTTCTAGACTTAAGGGGTTCTCGTTTAGTCGCGCAAATTGCATTGCGTTGCGTGAGTCGGGCTATGATGAGTTTGCCCGTAACACTTATAGTGGCGCTGCAGGTGTGTTCCAACATCTGCCAAACTACTGGCCCGGTCGTGCCGATGCTTATGCATCTAACGCGGGACCGTTAGCCATCAAACCAAATCCTAGTCCATTTAATGGTCGAGCTAACATCATCGTTTCGGGATCGATGATGGGTAGGGGCATGTGGTCACATTGGGCGTCCACAGATAGTCCTTGCTATTGATATGCGCGGATTTATCGCAATAAGGTCGAAAACCGGGGCCAGGAGCGTGCCCGAGAGCCGATTTCAGATCGGGCCTGGTGTCCTGGGTCATTGGCATGTTGACTATTCAATAAGTTAATCACGGACATACGTAAGACCCCAACCCACCTGCGGGGGAGAACCAAATACAGGGGGTTGGGGTCTTACTTTGCTCCCGGTTTATTTAACCAGGAGGATCGGGCACCGGCGGCTGTCCATTGTATGACAGGAACGTCACACCGAAAGCTAGAGCAGCCGTTGCAAGCGTCGGTACGATGATCGCCGCCACATCTACAAAGTCGGCAAATTGATTAACTACAACGACACCAATACCACCGAGGATAGTCTGCAGAGCGGCGCGCGTAGCCTTTTGCAATGCCGTAGTAGCTGGGGATTGGGCATAAGCCCAACCAGTAGCCGTAGCTGCACCGATAAGCGCAAGGACTAGTGCCAGTCCAAGGTTCTCTGCGTTTACGCGCAGATCACCGTTGATCCAGTCATATCCCTGAGCCGTCAACATCGCGGCGCTTGCCAAAGCAGCAAACGTACGAACGAAGATGTTTAGGTACATGATTCACCCCCTCTCTATTTAGGGTTATTCATACCAGCACGAGCAGAAGACCAACCCTTTTTAAAGAACTTTTCACGATCTTCAGGCGGCGGGCCGGGATCAGGATCGGCTTTACCTTCCTCTTGAAGCCTCTTGTACCGTTCACGGTACTTTTCTTCACCCTCAACATAAAGATCAAGATTCATGTCTTCGCCCCCTTGCCATTTATCGGCATCGAATCGACCATAATATGTCCTGTGCCAAATTTCGCCAGGAACATCCGCATAATAACCAAATTTAGGACCGTTACGATCAAGCCAAATGATATCGATTTGATCTAGGTTTGTTAGATCGCCAGTGATAGCATCACCATGATTGGAGGTTCCCGGTCTCGCGGCCAGCGTTCCGCCGTTTAAGTAATTAATCCACTTCTCTACTTGCTTAGCATAAGTTCTGTAGCTATACTTGACCGTGAAAAAGCAACCATCTTGACGTGACGCTTCGATCATCGCGCTCATAGCTGCAGCAGCCTCAGGCCACATACGACACGGGCCACCAAGATCAGCATCGTACATTTCAGGTTGAATGATAGCTAACTGACTTAATGGAATCTTTCCATTGTCTGTCTTAGCCATCCAAGCTAAGACCTCAGGAGTTTTGTTAGGAAACCCTGCCATTATTCTCCCCCCTCATCGATATGTGACGCCTCTGCAAACTCATAGATATGACGTCTAATAAAGAATGATATCCAACTTCTGATAGCCAAAGCAGATTGAACAAAGAACATAGATATGGTAACCACTCGTCCTAAATTAATATGACCTTCTGTTTCTACATTTTGAGGAAGATCAGGAACGAACATAGCTATAAATCCTATAATTACCAAAATAAATTGAGACACTAAAATTAGCGATTCTACCCAAATAATACCGACCGCGAATGTCTGAGCCGCACTGTTTATACCTTTCTTACGTAAAACTAATCTCTCTACTATATTCGCCCATAGGTTGACAACTGATGGGGCCAAACCAGCTAGCCCAATACAAATCCAGACCACTTCAATTAGTTGGACGTGGGTGTGGTAAGCCCCCATTACTAGTACCTCCCTTCCTAGCCGCCTCTACCGCCCGTAAACGTAACTCCACAAGTGTAAGACGATCAGTAATGTTTTCTATCTGGGAATCTAATTCCTTTATACGTTCCCCTCGTTTATTCCAGGGCCAAATCATTGGCCTCTCTCCTGTAATCGGCGTAATTCTTCTATAACGTCTTCTAATGTTGCCCTATCATCAGGAGGAATTCCCTTTTCTGCCTGTGTTACAGATTTCTCCGCAAGATCGGTTGCTTTCTCTGCCTTAGATTTCCACTCGCCTGCAGACTCGCGCAGGTTTTCAAACTCTCGCCCAAAGACCCACCAACCACGCCAGAATCCATAGAGAAAAAAGATCAACATGGCAACTAATGGACCTTGACTTAATAGGTCTCGCCACGTCTGGTCCACACCTATCCGTTTTCTCCTTCCGCATACAATACCCGCAATAATTGAGATTCATTGGGAATATCCATATGAAGCTCAGTCATAGTACGAATAAGCGCCGCGTTGTAGATTTCTAATTCAGCGATACGGGCCGTCATCTTGCCAATAACAGTTAAGTAATCATGATCTGTAAGCTGCACTTCAGTAGCCATCAGCTTCTACCAACTTTGATAGTTGCGTTCTTAATTGGTCCCCAAAAACCAACCACTAATCTTCCCTCGTCTTCATCATCCAACTCAGGATCAAATTCGATAACGGCGCGCTTTTTACCTTCCTCGACTACAATCTCGCCATGAGAATGTCCAACACTATCCACATAGGCTACAAATACTTCCATATCGGGTTCCGCCGTAACATCTACCGTCATCTTAGCAGTCATTATGTCTCCGCCTTTATGACTTCGATAGTACCGTTGTCCCACATGACGACCGCTTCATGCTTAGATGAATCACCTGTCTTTTCCTTTAGGTAAATCAACGCATGACCTGTAGGTGGGGTAGCTGGTACGTCTTCTTGGAAGGGTAGCAACAGCGCGTTGATATGCACATGCTCCGAACCAATTTCTGTAGCGATCATCTTCCTAATCGGAGACAATGTAGCGAGTCGAACCATCCAGTTTTGCGCTGACCCCAAGGTAACGGTAAGGTCAGGATCACTAGCGTCATCGACAAACTTGTAGTAGTTAGTCAATCTCATGCTGGTTGTGGCAACAGTCTCATGTTCGGTGTAACCATTTGTGGGCGACGAATGCGTTGTAAGACGCGACGCCACTGTGCCTAAGTAGGCGTAGATCATTTCACCCAATGCCGAGTTGATTACACCATCAGCCGAAGCATCGGTACCTGTGTCAGTATTAGCGATGTCACGGAATGAGAAGTTATTGAAGCCACCAAACTCGGAGTAAATGGCCGCTATCTCAGACGAGCCCCCCGAGATCGTAACTGCCGCTGCATCCTCAGTACCGTCACTAAATTTCATGTACGTGTTCAAACGCATCGATCCAAACAACGTGTTACCACCAAATGTAATAAAGCCTGATGGAGCGTTGATGGTTCTAGTGCCGGGAGTTTCGTCCACCAACACAGCTAGCCATAACAGGCTTCCCATTGCTGGCTCAGCGTCCAGTGTCGGAGTTACGCCTGTTCCCGAGTTAGTAAACGCCGACTTATCCTGCGTAAATACAGGTGCCCCCGCGTGGCGAACAACAAACCCACCATCATCATCGACGTTAAAGATGTCGTAGTTAGACTCATCTTGTGTGCCATGATCAACCTCTTTAACGCGCAGGACCTTGTAAGAGCCGGTTCCAGCTTCCTCACCGTAGCTGAAATCGTACGGCATGTTCTCCCCTCCTAACCGTTATGGGCTAGCTGTTTGATCGCGCCTGCACCAGTATTGAATTTAACATGCAAGCCCATTCCAGCAGCGCCATCACGGTTTGATAGATACAACTTGCAGGCGGTCGAACCTACAACGTTAGGCGAACCAGTCGTGAACGTCTGATATAGCTGCAAGGTGGCATCTCTAGCTAACAGCGAGTTAGTACCAGCACCACCTTGCGCGCCCCAACGGACACCATCAGCATGAACTTCAAGGACAGTCATTGTTCCCGCCAACGGTTTAAACGAAACGCGATCCTTGCCATCCACACGAGACAAAGCGACCGTAGCCTCAACCGAGCTATCGCCTGTCTGGAATGCGCCCGATCCGCCAGTCAACCTAATGATGCCCTCAAACGTATATGTCTTTCCTGAACCTTGATTGAAGTTGCTTAGTAAGTCAGTGTCGTCCAGCTTAACGTCATCGGTTGCGCTGGCATTACCCGAGGTTGATTCGTTACCAAGATCATCACGAGCAAACACACGAGCCTCATGACTCAATCCACGATCCGCAGCCGGAATCATGTAACGATAATGGTCCGTCTTCCCACCTACATACTTTGTCTTCCTTAAGTTACCTGCCGCGCGAATCTCAATCTTGTAACCATCAACTTCATCCTCGGTATCGGCCATAGCATTCCAGTCAACATGAATGCGACGTGGCCCTTTATCAACAGCAACCCCCGAAGGCGCAGAGACCGATCCCGATGCCGAAGGTAGACCGCCAGCCGTCCAACCAGAATAGTTACCCTTGCGCCCCTGATGGTCGATAGCACGAACACGCATGAAGGTAAAGTGAGATTTGCGAATGTTGCGGAAGATCACCTTAAGGTCATCGTCAGGGTCGGTGTCCTGATGCGCTCGCGGCTCGCTTCCTGTGGGCGCTACGTTCGTAGCCTTATGGACGAACTGAACACGATAGAACGCCACATCGTCATCAATGTCAGTCGTACCGGCAGTAACCGTACCGATCACACGATAACGTGATTTCTTCGGTCCACCCGCGTCAAACGACAAAGCGATGCTAGGCGCGTTCGGTGTAATCTTGGACGCAGAGGTTGACACCCATGAGGATTTGTTCCAGCTACCATCATGGGATCGAACCCTCACCCAATACGTAGTCTGAGGCTTTCTAACCTTGAAGCTCTTATGTTCTCCTGCGGTCCGAACGTCTCGGATAATACTCGTAAACCCTGAGTCAGTAGCGACCTGCACTTGGAAATTCATGATGTCTTCGTGCAGAATATCGCTATCAGCAGCATCCTTAGTAGCGTCCCATTCAGCAACAATACGATGCTGATCCACGAATGCCGTAACGTTGCTAGGGGCAGGGGGAGCAACGTTATCTACTGTAGCCTGAGCCGCGCTTGTCCATGCCGTCCAATCTCCCCGTCTATTCCAACGGTCGATTGAACGAACGCGAGCTTGATAGAATCGTTGCTTTTTGATTCCCTTTTGGAAAATCGTATGCGTTGTTGTATCAGCATCCGCGTCTTTTGCCTCGACAACACGCTTTCGAACGTAAGTACCAATGGGGGTTCCGCCTGAGTCGCAAATTCGAAACGCGACTTGATACCCTCGCATATCGTCTTCTTCGTCGCCTCCTGGCACGTCCCAATTGACAACCTCGTCCCATTGTACGATAGCCCGCAGACGATCCCAACGTGTCTTCTCTAACGTGTCAAAGATCACGGTAACGCCTGTAGGTGCAGGCGGCTTAGGCAAAGCATCCTGTGCAGGTAGCTGTGGTGAAGTCCACGATGACCACGGTCCGATACGGTGCGCCTTATCCTTGATCGCTACGCGAGCTTGCCAATACCATTTCTTAGGTTTCTGCAGTTGATCAAACACTGCATGCACATCGGTCTCGCCCTTGTTTTCCACGCGCTTTTCTTTACGTAGTTGGTAAGGGTTTCCACCAATGGTATCGGTATCGATAGGCGTTCCGCCTGAGTCTGTAGGTCGAAACTGAACGATCCATTTATCAACGTCAGCTTGACAGGTATTAGGGGAGACCAATCCCCACGTCACTACGCCACGATATTCGAGTCGTTGCTTAACCTCACGCACACGGATAGTTAAACTCACAGTAGGTGGCAACGGCGGCTCATCTGATTCATCATCGTACTTGCTAGTGCGTTCAATGTTACGTAGTCGATGATCAAACTGTTTCTGTTGCCAAATGATATCGTGTTTGCGATCAACCTGCGGCATTAGAACGGCCCCTCATCGAATTGGACGGTACAAGCCTCGCGCCCATCGTTGGTTAACGCATACGTCATAGTAGTGATACGCATGGATCGGTTAATCTCTATCCACCCAAAATCGCCAATCACATCTACACGATCCCCTACCACATGCGTAAACGGAGCGAAGTCATCGAACATAACTGAAAGTTGGGGCTGAACACGCAAGTCTTTTTGCAAGGCCAATTGGGAGTTAGCACGGTCCTGCAGTGTAGAGAAATGCTTAACATTGGTAAACGATCCGCTAGCCTCTCGCAAGCCATAAGCCGCAGCAGAGGTAGAATCCAAGGCAACAGCTATACACGTATTCTTACCATCGCCGGCCCCAATTGCAGAGTAAGAGTTGATCAATTCACCTGCATCTTCTTCAAGATACATAGTTGCAACATTGTTGCCTAACTCATAATCCGCCGTTAACGTAGCCCCCTTAGAGGGGTAGTAGGTTTTCCATTCTTTGGTCGGGGTGATTTCGAAGTCGAACCCTTGTCCAACCTCACTTAACGCAATTAATTCTTCACCGATGTTAGTACGCTCCCAAAACGGGTACGTGCGATCCCTAGTCTTTCCACTCGCCGCCGCGCTGAAACGAGTAAAGCCCATGTTGCCATTAGTCTTACCTTGGGCATGGGCAATCAGGTTCCATGCGATATCAAACTGATCCACGTTTACGTATTTCAAGGTGGCATCTACGTGTCGTCTAAACAGCATAGAGAAAAATCCTTCGAACCCCAAGCGTAACGTGTTATCCGAAGCTTGGGCTTGAGCCAACCACAGGTACCCCGCCCAAACACGAACACCATCGCGCATGACGTGAAGCTCGCGCAGGCCAACATCGATCAAGGATCGCACGGCCTTAGCGTCATTCAAAGGGATGAACAGGCTAGCCGCACCCGCTTCGTTCAGCGTGTACGACCACGTAGGGTTACGGGCAGGAATCGTGTCCAGCACAGTACCCGCCAGGTTAGCAATACGAAACTCGTAAGTAGCCAATTAGGGACCATTCACAATAGCCGGGGTCGCCGCTATTAACTCAACAGCAAATTTGAAATACCCAATGTTGTAATCTCGGTCCACAGGAAGATTGAACCGAACAGGACGCGCCATGACTTTCTTTTCGACAAAGCCCGGTAGTTTGAAGCCAAGAGCTAGGTCTGTAGTACGTGGCGCAAACGTCGTATGAAGTGTTGGTACGATAGCGTGAGTCGGATCGCTTACG
>Ga0137464_1000277_pt1 | contig 16696 bp, 9 predicted proteins | sample EasRivERMGT814_2_FD_102306 | JGI IMG/M metagenome (GOLD analysis project Ga0137464, IMG submission 102306) | Soil microbial communities from meander-bound floodplain in the East River, Colorado, USA - East River MetaG ERMGT814_2 | ecosystem: Environmental > Terrestrial > Soil > Floodplain ...
GCCCCGCAGTCCCGTCACGAATACGTTCGCGCCGCTGATCCGGAGCACGCCTTTGAAGGAGGCCGGCAGCGCACTGAAGCCTGGAATTTGATTCAGGAACAGTGCGATTTGACCTGTCGCTGGTACGGCGGTTGATCCGGTTATGCCTGTAGGCGTGCCGTCAAGGTTGAACAGATCGAAGTTCACCGTGACGTTTGATGGTGAGGGGTTACCGATCGCAATTCCAGTTTGGAGCGACACTGAGTTCTCCACGTACATCCGGAATGCCGAGCTGCCAGGCAGCGCCGGCACACCGGCTTCGGAAACACGAACACCATTAGACTGGAAGGAAAACACCACCAGGCCGAAAGGCGCAATGTTTCCAACGTCAGGCGTGACACTCACCCATCCGCTTTGCACTGAGGAATCGGCGCCTGCGGTTTGCAGCTTGAACGAGCTGCGAGCCGGGATGCTATAACTGAAACTGCTTGCGGACGTTCCGTTCACGCTGAGCGTCACCGGAGCGCCCGGTTTGGACGTTGTTCCTTGGGAATAAAACCGCGCCGTTCCAGTGACCGTCGAATCCATGGGATTGACCAAAACCACAGCGCTGGTCCATCCACCACCATCGGCATAATGCGGAAAGGCAAACGGCGCCGTCGAGGTTGGCGGAATATCCAGTGCGCTCACCGGCAAAGTTGTAATCAGGAATTCGCTGCGTTCGTTGGTGTAGCCGCGCAAAGCAGTCACGCCAACCGGCACAGAAGAAGCAAACGTGAAGCTTCGGACCGCGCGCAGGTCTGCAGCTTGCGAAAGAAATGGAGCCTGGTCCAGGAAAGCTGAGATCTGGCTGTTTGCAGTGACCATGGTGGTTCCGGCCAGCACATTCGCGCCCGTTGCATCGGTGTAATAAAACGTGATTGACGCATCCTGATCATTGGGATTGGTGATGGCGATTCCAGTATTGACCGGCCCAGCAATCTCAGCATAGGTGCGTCCGCTTTGAATTAATGGCGACGCCGGCACGGCAGCTTCGGAAATGAGAACACCATTTTGTCTGAAGTCGAAGACGGCCATGCCGGACGGCGTCGTGCCCTGATACGAAATAATGCGAGCTGAACCAACTTGCACTGAACTGCCGTTTCCCGACGTTGTTTGAGATATTCCGCCGCGGTCCGGTATCTGAAATTTCTGAGTGCCAGGCGCAGGGATTGGATCCGCCAACAGAATGATCGCGTCGAACGCGCCGATCGTGAAGTCGCCGGTGACTGGCTGACCGTTATTCACATCCGGAGCTTGTGTCCCCAGAATGCGATGTATGCCGGTGCGGTTGAACGCGCCCGCTAACTCGGCCGGCGAAAACGTGTGGGGCTGAGCGAAGGAATTGACTAAAACAAATCCACTCTCGAAGTCCCTGCGCCATGGGCCCACACCACCGTTGTAGATTTTGAAGTTGTCGATCGCGACTTTTCCCCCACCGTTGAGGATCGAGATGTTAATCACCCAGTTTCCCGTAGAGGGAATGGTAAAGGGAAAGCGCGTTGTTCCTGAATCTCCGGCGACGACGCCGGGGACAAAGGATTGGTCGAGTGTCTGTCCGCCGGACATTACTGAAATCCAGAAGCCGATGCTAAAATCAAGGGTCTCCAGAATACGCCAGTCCAATGTTAGTACGTACGTGACACCCGCGCTGAAAGCGACGGCTGTGGTGTTGGTTCTTACGCCTACAGAGCCCTGCTTTGTGTGGTCGGGGTTGCTAATGACCAGACTTCCGGTGCCGGAGATGACCTCGCCAGGCGTGTGCGTAATCGAGACAGCGCTCGCGGGGCCGCCAACAAAGCTGTTCGGAAGGGCATCGCTGTCGAAGCCTTCCTGAAACACCAGCGTCCCCGGAGCGCTCAGCTCTTTAGCGTCAGACAGAGGTTGCCCGAGGTAGCCCTTCTTCGTGCGGTCCTCAATCGCAGTCCCGTTGGAATCGACGGAATACTCATCGAACCAATATGGTGCGCCCAGGTTGTCCTTGAGGTCGTACTCGTAAAAACCGTTGCCGAGTAGAGCCGTGCCTAATGTGAAGCGATGCTTCGCGATGTCTTCAGGTGTCGCGGCCAAATAATGGAATTGTAGGGACGGGCGGGGTGTTAAGTTGATATCTGATCCGCCGCCGCATCCCTGCAGGATATTGATCTGGGGCGAGCGCTCCAGCGCTTGCATCCGCAGGTAAGCCTCGAAAGCTATTCGCCAGGCTGCCGGGGAGCTGGAGGTGATCGGGGCTCCAGGCTGACTCCACCACACGTTGAAGCACTCGAATCCAAATCCGTTAAGCAGAGGCGCGAAAGCAAACTCCGGCCTGGCTGAGTTACCCATCATCAACTGGGTGCCCTCGGTGCTCGATTGAAGACTCTGGAGCATCTTCATTTTGCCGGCGCGCACCATTTCGCTGGTAGCGGCTGGTGTTTCGTCCCGCAGGCGATTCCTGTTCCAGTCGTAGTCAAAAAGAGCTGGGTCATCCCAGTGAGGAAAGGCCGGGTTGAGCATATCCTCAAAAGGAGAGAAGTAGATGCCATCCCACAACCCCGACGGGAAAATTTGTGTCGTGCTGGAATTGACGAACGCCGTCCTCCAGGTCTGGCCGTTGACAACAGGCGCAAGGTCGGAAACATTCATGAAAAAAAGGTATGGATTAAACCTGTCATAAACAACATTGCCCGCAGTGTCAGTCGCCTTCCACTCGTTCGGAGTACTTTGGAGTAGCTGGTAATCCAAATCAATGTTGGCGTCGAAAGGCGGCTGTAGCAGATTTTGCTGCTCGAAAAATCTATCAGGCAGGATCACGACGTTCGGGTTTAGTGCGCGGATCCGGTGGATCGAATCCGGGTTCTGCGTCTGATTCTGGAGGCTAAAGCCCGCAATCACGTCGCTGAAGGCGAGGCGTCTCTCAATCTGGTCGACGCTGTAAGTATACGGCGCCCCTTCGTTCCAGGCCAGTGATGCCGTATTGTCCGTACGTTGTTCAAATCTATTGCCCAGGCGCGGAAAGGGCGCAGTCAGCAGCCGAGTCCAGGTGGGCGGCGGCGTGTTCCGCGTTGTCACCTCCTGCCGATATAGGACAATGTTGTCAATCACGAGCGACACGCCTGGCGCGACCGATAGATTTAGCACATACGACGACGCTCCCGCTGTTTGCGCGCCCGAAGAAAATGATCCGGCGGCAGCTGCATTTTTCTGCATCCCTGGTATGGTGACCTTAAGTTGCGGGTCCGTCGTTCCTTCGGGTTGAAACGACAAATTACACAGATTATTGCTCGTGCCGCGCGAAAGAATTCGATAATCGAACTTGATGGTATAAACAGTGTTCCCCGCAAGAGGCAATACCGCTGAATTCGTCATGAAACCACCCGAACTGGCGAGCCGGATGGAACCTTTACCGGAGATCGCCTCGGAAGGATCAGTAATCACGGTTGCGTTTTGCAGCTGAAGCCCATTCTTGACCGTCGGAGCGATTGCCTCCGCATCCTCAGCCGCGATTACCTTGCCTGTGGCTTCGTCGGTGATCTGAATATTATCGATCGAGATCACACCGGTGTTGGTACCGCTGTTGCCCCAAAAGACTACGTAGTCGGAGTAATTTCCAAGTGTACTGGTGAGGGTTACCGTACCGGTTGTCCCAGCAGCGCCCCTAATATTGGCTCCATTCAGAAAATTGCTCTGCGAAGCTGCCACAAATGACAAAAACTGAACATAGAAAAAGCTAGTCGGAGCAGTAAGGATTTTGTATTGAAACCGTACCGTGTACGAATGGTTTCCGGCGAGAGGAAGCACCGACGAATTGGTTTGAAGAAACGGGAGGCTTGAGCCCGATGTGTACGTTCCTTTGACCGAAACCTTTCCGGAAATCACCTCGGAAGGAGCGGATGTCAGCGATCCAATGGAACCCAGAACGAATGCGGAGCCAAGTGTTGGCGCGACTGTCTCAACGTTGTCCGAATAGATTTCGGTGTACTGGGCCCGGTAATGAACTGACGGAGATCCGGAGCTTCTCTGGGCCCATAAAGGGGAACTGAAGCACACGCCCAACAACAAGAACTCGAGAATCAGATGCAGGCAGACATACTTGCTTGTCCGGCACATAATCATTGGCCCTATTTGCGGGTGACCGTGCCATCGCAACAGCGCTTTAGCCATTGGCATACGTTTTACACTATGAAATTCGGTTCTTCAATCGTGACCATAGGTAAAACGGGGAAAGCCGCGCGCTGGCTCTTTCCCTCCCATTTAACAGAATCATCACAAGCTCGCGCTTTCTGGGAGGAGTCGTCGAGGGGCAATATGTGTCGTAAACGCCTAGTCGGTCATGTCGATAGTTTAAACGTACCCACTGTAGATGACTATGTTTCGCCGGGCCGCACAGAGAATTCTGGATTACCTCGCCGTCAGGCGCAATGGACGCTTTGCACTATGATGCCAAAATGACTCAGGCAACACCGAGCAACATGGAGCAAAATGCCACAACTAGCAGCAAATCAGTTCTTTCCAGACTGTTAACCGGAGGGTTGTAGGTTCGAGTCCTACCTGAGGAGCCTTTTCTATTTCAATCACTTAAAAATTCCGAAGGCTCCTGAACAGACAACCGGAGGGTCGGACGCAGCCAGAGGGTCGCGCTCTCCTCTCGACCTCGTTCATGTACTGTGATTGGAGTATCCCAGCGCCGCGTTGCGTTGTGATCATTGATCATGCTCCGCACACGGATGCAGCGGGATCAAGCGAAGACGGTCCTCGCCACTTCCCGCATAGTCCAGTAAGCTCTTTGAAAATGATCTCAATTCTGGACTGGATCACACACCGATGAGCACGCAGTGACGCCGCTCGGCATGGAAGTTCGAAATTGACGGGCCGCAGAATTGGCGTTTATCGGATAACCTCGCGGCTCGGCGCGGGCGGGATGGGCGAGGTGTACCGGGCCCGGGATACCGAACTGGGCCGCGACGTCGCTATCAAAGTGCTTCCACCGGCCCTTGCGCAAGACGCCGATCGGCTGATCCGTTTCCGCCGGGAAGCGCAACTACTCGCTTCCTTGAACCACGTGAACATTGCCGCCATTTATGGCCTGGTCGAAGGCGAGGACGGCGTCCGCGGTCTTGTACTCGAGCTTGTCGAAGGTGAAACGCTGCTGGAAATGATCGCCGACGCGGGCCGGGGTCTGCCTGTCGGCCGAGCCTTAAGCATCACTCGACAAATCGCGGACGCGCTGGACGCCGCCCACCAGAAAGGCATCATCCACCGCGACCTCAAACCCGCCAACATCAAGGTGACGCCCTCGGGAGTGGTGAAGCTGCTCGACTTCGGGCTTGGGAAGGAATTCGCAGGAAGCGGCGCGCCGCCGGATTGCATGGGCACGACCGTCGACGGGTCTCCCGATATCTCCCTCCCCGGCATGGTTCTCGGGACCGTTGGCTACATGTCGCCGGAGCAAGCGCGTGCGGAACTGCTGGACCCGCGAACGGACTTGTTCTCCCTTGGCGTCGTGCTCTATGAAATGACGACGGGACGCCCTCCTTTCAGCGGCCCCGTCACGCCCGTCATCTTCGACGCAATTCTCCACAAGGTGCCCCTTGCCCCAAGTCTGATCAATGCAGAACTGCCGCCGGTACTCGATCGGATCATCTTCAAGCTGCTCGAAAAAGATCGGGCAGCCCGCTATGCCTCTGCGTCGGAGGTAAGCGAGGAACTGCAAGCGCTGGAGACCGGAACGCACCTCACGCTGGGCAGACGCGGGCGGCCGGTGTGGACCGCCATCGGAGCGGTCCTCCTGTCAGTGATAGTGGGCGTGACGGTGTGGCAGCGAACACGGCCGAAGTTGCCCGCTCCATCGGAGTACGTACAGGTGACCCACATGTCTGATTCGGCCACATCGCCGTCCCTCTCGCCGGATGGCAAAACTCTGGCTTTCATTCGGGGGCCGTCCACGTTTTTCGGTTCGGGCCAGATCTACGTGAAAGCGCTTCCAGACGGCGAACCGGTGCAACTGACCCGTGACGGACTCAACAAGATGAGCCCGGTCTTTTCGCCCGATGGCTCCCGCGTCGCCTACACTGCTGTCGATCAGAACTTCGACTGGAACACCTGGATCGTTTCGTTAGTCGGCCGAGAACCGCAGTTGTGGTTAAAGAACGCATCCGGACTGTCCTGGACGGATCCCCTTCACGTGCTGTTCTCGGAGATGACCGGCACGGGCATTCATATGAGTCTCGTCACGACGACCGAGGATCGGACCGAGACCCGCTCGGTGTACCAGCCTGCTGACGGGCAAGGGATGGCTCATCGCTCGTCGCTTTCTCCGAACCGCAAATCGGTGCTCCTCGTCGAGATGGTGTCCAATGTCTTCAAGCGGTGTCGCGTCGTTCCCGCTGACGGCAGTTCGCCGGGGAGGAGCGTTGGACCCGACGGCCAGTGCACAGCGGGCGCCTGGTCGACAGATGGCCGCTGGATGTATTTTTCAGTAAAGGTCAACGGTGTATTTCATATCTGGCGCCAGCAATCGCCAGACGGAACTCCTGAACAACTTACAAGCGGAACATCTGAAGAGGAGGGTATCGCCATCGCGCCCGATGGACGCTCCTTGTTCACCTCGCTTGGAACGGCCCGAAGCGCCATCTGGATCCATGACGCCAGAGGGGATCGCGAAGTGTCTGGAGAGGGCAACGCTTTCGTACCCACGCTGGCACCCGTCATGTCGCAGCCTTTTTCCGCCGATGGGCGCAAGCTGTTTTACCTGGTTCGACAGGGAGCGCAAGGTGCCGGCATGGATCAGCGCTCAGGGGCGTTGTGGGTGACTGATCTGGAGACGGAGCGCCGGGAGCTGGTGCTCCCGGGCTTCGACGTGATCGCCTACGACGTGTCGCGTGACGGCAAACGGATCGTGTTCGCGGCGTTGGACAACATGGGGCGATCTCGTCTGTGGCTCGCTCGTCTCGATGGAAAGCTATCGCCCCGTCAAATCTCATCACTTGAAGCGGACGGGCCCCGATTCGGCGTGAACGACGACATCTTTTTCCGCGGCGGGGATAGCGCCGCCCGCTTCATCTTCCGAATGGGGGAGGATGGCGACGACGTTCACAGAGCCGTCGCGGAGCCGGTCTTGTTCTTTATGAGCATTTCTCCTGATGGCGCGTGGCTGGTCGCCCGCGTCGCTTCGAAAGAGCTCGGCGCCAACGCAGCCGTTGCCTTTTCTACGCAGGACGGTCGAACCGTACCCTTATGCGCTGACTGTGAGGCCGATTGGTCGCCGGACGGACTGGAGTTCGTGATCAGAGGGTTATTGCTGCAACGCACATCGCTCATGATTGCACTGGCCCAGGGAGAGTCTCTTCCTCAACTGCCTGCCAGCGGGATCCGCAGCCAGGCGGACGTGGCTGCCCTGACCGGGGTTAGGGCGGGCGATGGACTGCAGTATCCGGGCCGCGGAGGCACGGTGTACGCGTTTGTAAAATCGTCGATTCAGCGGAACATCTATCGCGTGCCGCTTCCGTAGACTTCCAACCGGGCGGGCAAGTATCGCGGCAGGTCGAGGACTCTCCGCAACAGAATTTTGGAGCACCGTCTTAGAGCCGCGCCGCCGCGCCGTTCGATGAAAGAGTTTCCCAAATTCTTGCCAATGCGTGTTGGAACATGGAAGCCCTCTGTTAACCGGAGAGTTGTAGGTTCGAGTCCTACCTGAGGAGCCTTATTTTTGTTCCTTTGAAAAGCGTTCACCGCGTCGTCGTTGCCAGACGCCTCAGCCACCACACCAGCGGCAGAATCGCGATTCCCCGCAGCACAACATATACCGACACCAGAACAGCAGCCTGAATTTCGTGGTAAATCACCTCCACGACAACAAGAGCAAGCGCGGGGTTGCCAAGAGCCGCCGCTGCAGCAATCGCCTTCTGCTCAGCGAGGTTCGGGCGAGCCGCCCAAAATCCGAGAGCCGCATCACCGGCGGTGATGATTAATGTTGCGACAACAGCCGCCGGTGGCACACGGAGCAGGACCGGGAATCCTTGACTGAGAATCACCGCGATGCAGGCGCCGGTCCCGACCAGATCAACGAAATCACTGGCTGTCGCCAACCGTGACGCCGCATTGACCCATATTTTGCGCACGATAAATCCAAGCACGATCGGCAAAAAGACCGTGGGCAAGAGTACGTTCAGCACTTGCATTGGTTGAACAGTCAGGTCCACGTAGAAGAACGTGCTCAACAGCCGCGTCCAATAAGGAATCAGGAGAGGCTCAGTCGCTGTCGTCAGCAACAGCGCAACAAAGGCCGTCGCCATCGAGCTGCGGGCGATGCGGACGAAGCTCAGCAGGGCCGGCGTACCGGGACAGACAGACATCAAAAGTAGCAGTGTCGCGTTGATGCCCTCCACTCCAAGTGCGTAAATTACCAGCACCGTAAACAGGGGTATAACGAGCCAAACGATGCCGAACGTACGAAAAAACAATCTTGGATGTTCTTTAATTCTGTAGAGCGCTTCCGGGCCCAGCCGGAGGGATGCACTAAACATAGTGGCGAAGGTCGCGGTGCCTGAGAGCAGTATCAAAATAGCGAACAGAAAATCCACGTCTCCCTCCGATACGTTTCCCGGCTATGGTTTGCGCTCTGCAACCGGGATTCCCGCACCAACGGCTGTTGCTCGGGCAAGTAGATTTCCTTCAAGAGTTCGATGTCTTAGAAGGGCTGCTCGTAAATTCAGCAGTGAGCAATAGTATTTCTCCGGATTCAGGTGTGATCGCAGCCTTGACATCGTTTGGCAACGGGCAGGATCACGCCCGTTGATGGATCACTACTGCGCCGGATCCCGCCTGTGGCGGAGGACGATGGAAGAGAAAGCATACGAGGCGCTGCAGCGAAGTGGGGCGTTGGAATCGCTCACCTGGGCGAACGGACTTGTCGCAGCAGCCGTTTTCCTGGCAGCTTTCATCGTCGCGAAGCTCAGCGGCCATCTTGTTCGACGCGCGCTCGACAAGCGAGGCAGCGGCGCCGCCTTCGCTTTGAGCAAGCTGCTCACCTACTGCCTGGTTTTTGCTGGCTTCCTGAGCGCCCTCGGTCTCCTGGGCCTGCCAGTCGCGACGCTGATGCTGACCTCAACTGCACTCCTCGTCGCTCTGGGGTTCAGTTTGCAGCACATCGCCGGCGACTTCGTTTCCGGCATCGTCATCCTGTTGGAGGGAGCGATTCGAAAGAACGACTTTGTCACGTTTGGGAAAACTATGGGAAAGGTGCAGGTGATAGGGCTTCGTTCAACGCGACTCCTCACGCGCGACGGGACGATGCTGGTTGTTCCGAACCACCTCCTGACTGTAACCGAGGTTTCCAACCACTCGAGCCCGGTTAAGAGGGCACGACTGAACGTGCAACTCCCCGTTAGCTTTGGTGAGAACGTCGACGTTATCAGGGAGATTCTTTCGAACGTCGCCGTGTGCCACAGTCAGGTCCTGGCAGAACCGCCTCCGCAGGTGACCTTCGACGGGATCCTGGACTCACACTTCCAGTTCGGATTAATCGTCTGGGTGGAAGAGCCGGTCATGACAAAGGGCGTCGCTTCCGAATTGCGATTTGCCATCGCCCACGCGTTCGCAAAGCGGGGTATTCGATTCCCCATGACTGCGATCGAGCTACACCGGTCCACGCACGGCGCCGAAGGCGACCGGAACCTCCGAACCGCTTGAGGTCTCGCAAATGAACACCTCACATGTTGTTTCGATCACGGATCCGGCCACCGGTGCCAGCGCACGTATTTTGGTGAGCTTAGGCTTCAATTGTTTCAGTTGGCGGCCCGTACTGCGGGACGGACCGCGTGAGATGCTCTGGGCGCATCAAGACTTCGCCAGTGGCAACGAGCCGCCATCGTTAAGTGGCGTACCCCTGTTGTTCCCGTTCCCCGGTCGGATTGGTAACGCGCGATTCATGTTCGGTGGCCGCGAGTACCTGCTCGAGCCCGGGGATCCTTTCGGCAACGCGATTCATGGTTTCGTTTTCAACCGGCCGTGGCGGGCCGTTGAGCAGAAGGTCAACCGCGTCAGCGGCGAGTTTCAAGCATCGTGCGATGATCCGGCGGTGCTGTCGCGCTGGCCTGGCGACTTCCGCATTCGCGCGAGTTACACGATCGAGGGTCTGAAGCTCACCACGCAGATTGAATGTGAAAATACCGGCTTGAGCCCGCTGCCGTATGGACTCGGCACGCACGCTTACTTCCGGCTTCCGATATCCGACGGCGCCGATCCGGAAATGACAGAGGTCACGGTACCTGCAACGAAAGTATGGGAAGCGCGCGATCAACTGCCTACCGGCCGGCTGCTGCCGGCGGATGGAAACTTTGATCTGAGGTCGGCCCAGCCCCTTGGCCGCCGAAGTTTCGATACCTACCTCACGCATCTGGAGCCATCGAAGAGCGGGCTTGTGGAGACAATCCTGGCCGATCCAGGAAGCGGTCGAAGACTCGTTCAGACCTTCACGAATGATTTCACTCATTGTGTGGTCTACACACCAGCGCATCGGGAGGCGATTTGCCTGGAACCATACACCTGTGTTCCCGATCCATTCCGGCTTGCTGCTGAAGGACACACAACAGGGTTAAAGATATTGCAGCCGGGCGAGCGATTCGTCACCACGATCGAGTTCGTGACGGTTCAGGCACAGTGATGTGGGGGCATCCCTTCAAGTGACCGGCAACTACCCTTGAGTGGTCGCAGTGGACGATGTGATGGCAGCTGGAGGAGGAGAGCAAGTGTTGAAAAGCCGCTGAAAGCTTAACCCCGGAACAAGGACCCGCAATTGCAAAACGCGACAGAAGCCAACATGCTGGCCACGATGAGGAGAAGTGATGACATCGAATAACAACAAACCGAAACGCCGTAGTCAGGCGTGGTGGGATAACTCGGCGCATCCGGATATGACTGCCCTCTACCTGGAGCGTTTCCTCAACTACGGCCTGACGCGAGAGGAGCTACAGTCCGGCCGGCCCATCATCGGGATCGCACAAACCGGCAATGATCTGGTCCCGTGTAATCGGCATCACGTCGCCCTTGCCGAACGCGTCAAGGCGGGAATACGCGATGGCGGCGGTATCCCTTTCGAGTTTCCAGTCCATCCGTTGCAAGAGACCGGCAAGCGTCCGACTGCGGCACTGGATCGCAATCTCGCCTACCTCGGACTCGTCGAAATACTTTACGGCTATCCGCTCGATGGCGTCGTTCTCACAACGGGCTGTGACAAGACGACGCCTGCGTGTCTGACGGCGGCTGCGACAGTGAACATTCCCGCGATCGTCTTCTCTGGCGGACCGATGCTGAACGGCTACTTCGAGGGCAAGCGAGCCGGTTCGGGCCTCGTCATCTGGGAATCGAGACGGCTGCTCGCGAGCGGGAAGATCAGTTACGAGGAGTTCATGGACCGGGTCGCTGCTTCGGCTCCGAGCGTCGGCCACTGCAACACGATGGGCACCGCGCTTTCGATGAACAGTATGGCGGAGGCGCTCGGAATGTCGCTACCCGGCTGCGCGGCGATCCCGGGTCCCTACCGCGAGCGGGGGCAGATGGCCTATGAGACGGGCCGGCGTTCCGTCGCTCTGGTAAATGAGGACCTCACGCCCAGGAAGGTCATGACGAAACCGGCCTTCGAGAACGCCATCATGGTTGCGTCGGCCATCGCCGCGTCAACCAACGTCCCGATTCACATCAACGCTATCGCGCGTCATGTAGGCGTGGACCTATGCAATCAAGACTGGGCGAGAGTGGGCGGAGACGTTCCGGCTCTCGCGAACGTCGCGCCCGCCGGCGAATTCCTCGGTGAAGACTTCTACCGTGCCGGCGGCATCCCCGCCATCATGTACGAACTCCTGGCCGCAGGATTGCTCCACGGCGATGTCTTGACCGTGTCGGGCCGCACCGTGGCCGAGAACATCAAACAGAGTGAGGCATCCGACCACGCGGTCATCCGCCGTTTCAAAGACCCGGTGGTCGCAAGCGGCGGACTTCTCGTCATGAGTGGAAACCTCTTCGATTCGGCAGTCATGAAGAGATCCGTCATCGGGGAGGAATTCAGGAAGCAGTATCTCTCGAACCCGAAAGATCCGAATGCCTTCGTGGGGCGCGCGATCGTGTTCGAGGGACCCGAAGACTACCACGCTCGTATCGACGATCCCAAGCTGGCCATCGATGAGAATTCGATCCTCGTAATCCGCTACACCGGTACTGTCGGCTACCCCGGGTCGGCCGAAGTGGTCAACATGCAGCCCCCCGCCGCATTGATCAAACGGGGAATCAAGGCGCTGCCCACGATCGGCGACGGCCGGCAGAGCGGTACGGCCGATGCTCCTTCGATTCTGAACGCGAGCCCCGAAGCTGCGGCCGGCGGTAACCTGGCCATCTTGAAAACCGGCGATCAGATCCGAGTGGATCTGAACAAGGCCCGAGTCGATGTGCTGATCCCGGACGAAGAAATCGCCGAACGCCGTCGCGTGCTTCCCCGCCTGAACCTGGATAACCAGACGCCGTGGCAGGAGCTCTACCGCTCCACCGTGGGGCAGCTCGACACCGGCGGGTGCATGGAACTTGCATTGAAGTACCAGGATCTGGTGCACGCGAAAGGGCTTCCACGTGACTCTCACTGAAACGCGAATCGCCTTCCGCGCTTCGGCGCAACCGGGGGCAAGGAGAACCAGATGAAGACAACGAAAAATTCAAAATCAAAGGGGACGATCCTCATCGCGGACCACGATTTCGGCGACGTGAACATCGAGCGCGCAATCATCGAGGGGGGAGGTTTCGAGCTCGTCGACGCGCAGTGTAAGAGCGAAGACGAAGTCATCAAGCACGGACAAAACGTCGACGGCGTCCTTACTCAGTACGCGCCCATCAGCGCGCGTGTGATCGATGCAATGACGCGCTGCCGCGTGATTGCACGTTATGGTACTGGCGTCGATATAGTCGATGTCGATGCCGCCACCCGGCGCGGAATACAAGTAACGAACGCTCCGAACGAATGGTGCGCCGAAGAAGTCGCTGACCATGCCGTCACGCTCTGGCTCGCCGCCGCTCGCAAGATTTGCCAGTACGACCAGGCGGTCCGGCGAGGCGAGTGGCGCTGGCAGACGGGAGAACCCATCTGGCGTCTGCGCGGGCGTGTTTTCGGTCTTCTGTCGTTCGGCTCCATCGCGCGCAACATCGCGGAGCGAGTGCGGGCATTCGACGTCGACATCTGGGCGCACGATCCGTTCATGGACCAATCCGAGATCCAGAGACAAAAGGTACGGCCCGTTTCTTTCGACGAACTCGTCGAAGGTTCGGACTATCTCATGATCCAGGCGCCGCTCACTCCGAAGACCCGCCACTTGTTTAATCGGGAAACGCTTCGGCGCATGAAGAAAACGGCGATCCTCATCAACACGGCGCGCGGTCCCATCGTCGAAGACGCGGCTATTGACCAGGCGCTCAAGGAAGGATGGATCGCCGGCGCGGCGCTCGACGATATCGAAGAAGAGCCCGCCAAGCAACGAGACTGGCGCGCGGTGAACCCCCTCTTCCGTCTTCCGAACGTGATCATCACGCCACACGCCGCGTACTACTCGGAGGAATCGATCGGGACTGTACGCAAGATCGCCGCCGAAGAGGCCGTGCGGGTGTTGAGTGGGCTTCCCGCTCGCTCGCCGGTCAACAAGATCGCGGCATAATTCCTGCTGCCGCGAAAGAATTCGAGCCAAAGAAGCGCAGAGCCAATAGAGGGTGAACCATGGAACACACATGGTGAAAGACGGTGCTGGATGACCAATGCGCTGCTGGCGTTGCTGCCTCTTTTGCTTTTTCTGGCTGTGCTGCTGATGATCGAACTGGGTTATCAGTACGGTCTGGCATCGCGGCTGCCCGGCGATGATGCGTCGAGCTCTAAGCAAAGTCCAGTCACCACCGCGGTTCTCTCATTAATGGGGCTTGTGCTCGCCTTCACTTACTCGAACGCGGCAGGAAGGCTCGAGGCGAGCAGGCTCACTATTCTAAATGAGGTCAACGCGATCGAAACAGCGTGGCTGCGTATCGATGTTGCTGCACCCGAAGCCCAGTCACGACTCCGAGAACTAGTTCGGGAGTACCTTGACACACGCATTCGTGCGTACGAAGCCTTCTCTGATCTTCCCGAGTACCGCCGCCAGTTGGAAAGCGGCGCAGAGTTGCGGAAGCAGGTCTGGGCGCTTGCAGTGGACGCCACCACAGTCTCTGCAAATCGAACTCTGCTCCTCACGGCATTGAACGCAGTGGGCGACACAGCTGCAACTCGGACACTCTCGCTGGGCACGCATCTGACTACGAATATCCTGGTGTGCCTGATGGGAATTGTGCTGATTGGGTCGCTGCTCATCGGAACCATGCTCGGCGGCCCGGGCAACCGCCGATGGTTCGACCGGTTCATTATTGCCGTCGTCTTCGCCTGGATCGTCTACACGATTATGGACATGGAATACCCCCGGCTCGGCACCCAGCTGTTGGAAAGGGCGGATGCCATGCTTTTGGAACTGCGCAAGTCTGTGCGTTAAACCATTCCAGCATCTATATGAGCCACCGACAACGTTCTGACTTAGAGGCGTCATTCCGAAGTCTGGGGGAGGAGAACGTCGCGCGCCCCAACCCCGCACCGAAGGGCGTTATCCGGCACTTTACGCGGGGCAAGGAAAAGCCGCGTGGCGTAGTCTGGTTCGGCGCGACTTCGTTCTGGGGTCATCTGCGGCACCTGATCGCGGCGGTGGTTGCCACTGAAAGTGTGGATTCACGGGATTGGATGACGCCGGACGAGCCGCAGGCTTTGGCATCGCGCATCGCCGAAGTACTGGGAGGTGCTGCGCAAGCGCCGACTTTGATCGAAGCACTCGGCCGCGATCTCTACGTGGATTTCGTCGCGGACACCGGCGATGACGTTTCAGTCAGCCGCGCCGTCGCGCGTCTCGTGTTCGCACGTTACGAAGTCCCCGATCCTGATCGACCTGGTGCCTATATGCGTGTCCCACGCGGTGAGGTTCTCCTCTTCGGAGGCGACACGGCATATCCCGTGGCAACAGCACAGGAACTCATGAATCGCGTGATCGTTCCCTGGAATCAAGTGCTGCAGTCGTTGCCGGATGACGGGCGACGCCGTGTCCTCCTCGGAGTGGCAGGTAACCACGACTGGTACGATGGCCTCGACGGGTTCGGACGGATGTTTCGCCGGCGCGCTCCTCGAGCATCTACGAGCCCCGCCGTCACGCCCATCTCGCGAAAGATGGGGGAATACCACGCAGAGTGGGCGCGAGAGTTCGTCCGCGGCGGCAGAGTCGAGAAACCTGAAGTCCTCGCCCTGTCGGGTTACACGACTGTTCAGAACGCCAGCTACTTCGCCTTGCCGCTCGCGCCTAACCTCGAGTTGCTCGCGGTCGATCGACAGCTCACCTCTCCCGATTCCCGTCAGAGTAAATTCCTGGGCGACTATTACCGGGCTCGCCCAGACTCGGCTACTCTCGCAGTGCTGCCTGATCCCGTTTATTTCTTCGGCGACCCGAGCAGAACGGGCACCCAGATGGTCAAAAGCTTGAACCTCGACTTTGCGGATCGCGAAACATTCGTGTTGACCGGAGACATTCACCACTACGAGCGCCTCCAACGAGGTAAGTTGCTCCACGTCATTGCGGGCGGTGGCGGCGCATTCTTGCACCCCGCCCGGATTGCTGAAGGAGGTCTCACTCCCTCGCTGGTGTGGCCGGACGCCGCACAATGTAGAAGGCTGCTCCGCAAGGTCCCCTGGAAACTGGCGCGCGGTCGCTCAGGCTTCATCCCTCACTTCGGGTTGCTCTGTTTGTTTGTATTGGCGTACATCATCAGCCATCGACTCTACTTACACACCGGATTGGTGGTTTCCGCATCAATCCTGACCACGCTGTTCATTGGCGGGATTTACGCTTTCATTGGAGGCGTCATGCGGAAGCTGTCGGTATTACCCATCGCGTTGAGCGCCGCGCTTTTCACCGTCATGCTTACAATTGGGAGCTCACTCTTTCTAGATGCAGCGCTGGAACGTTTGGGGTGGTCCGCCTCCGTGGCCATTATTGGCCTCGTCACCCTCGCAATCGACATCTTCGCTGGAGCCTTTATCTTCGGCGGTTATCTCGCGCTGCTCACGCTGCTTGGCTATGAGAACCTGCAGGCCTTCACGGTGTTAGATCACCCCGGATTCAAACACTTCGTGCGCTTGCGAGTGCGCGCTGATGGCCGCGGTATTGACGGCTGGTGCATCGGTGCAGCTGATCCTCTAGGCGCGGGATCGGAACCCGTTCTCGTCGATTACTTTACCTGGCGCCCTTCCAATCGGACGTAGGTCATCACACTGCTACTTGATTGTCCCACAGCCGATGCGGTCGCCGGAGTTGCCGGTGTCGTCTGTGAGCGTGACGGCGGCCGGGCTGTTCGCCGTGTACTCATCCGGATTCGAGCCGCGTGGGACGTTGTTGTAATTGTCGGCCAGTGCGTGAACGATCACCACAGCGCCCGTGAGGTCGGCGAGCCTGAAGCGATCGGTCACGAAGTGGTACCGGGCCGTGCCATCGACGCGGGCAAGAAGCATCGGCAAGTCTCCCATGTGCTTGCCATGGACGTCGCCGGCGGCGCTAAGATGCCCGCCGGCTGACGCGAATGTCGGCGCGATACATCCACCGCCGCCGGC
>Ga0137464_1000278_pt1 | contig 16664 bp, 21 predicted proteins | sample EasRivERMGT814_2_FD_102306 | JGI IMG/M metagenome (GOLD analysis project Ga0137464, IMG submission 102306) | Soil microbial communities from meander-bound floodplain in the East River, Colorado, USA - East River MetaG ERMGT814_2 | ecosystem: Environmental > Terrestrial > Soil > Floodplain ...
GGCGCTGGTGCCGGTGGTGTGGACGGCGGACGTCTCGAGCGTGAACGCCGGCGTGGTCCCCGCGCGCGCGGGCGTGGGCACGAGCGCGATCAGGAGGGCGGCGATCGTCAGCATCGACAGGCATCGGGTCATCAGGCGCATGGTGTGTTTCTCCTACGTGTCAGCGTCGAGGAAGACGGGGTTTTCGTTCTGGCCGGGATCGCGGACCACCCACACCGCCGGGACCTGCTCGCTCGGCAGCTCGTCGGGATCAGTCAGCTGGCGCGAGACGTACTTCACCGTGTGCTTGTAGCCGGCGGACTTCCGGATGCCCTTGCAGGCCCGGACGATCGCCTCGAACGCCGTGTCGATGTCGTCGGGGTCGGTCCAGTAGACGATCACCAGGATGGGCTGCACGACGTAGGCGCCCACGTCGTCGAAGGAGCCGTCATTGGAGGCGCCGGGCATGATCCGCGACTGGGAGATCTTCGTCACGGCGCGCCCGCCGAACGTGGGGTCGGCGCGCACCAGGCGGCGCAGGTCGCTCAGGATTCGCTCGCCGCGCTGGGCGAGGTTCAGGGCGTCGGCGTTCTGGTTCTCGGGCGGACGTACGTAGGCCGTCAGGTGCACGGCCAGGCGGGACTCCTGCGCGCCCTGGACGGGGGCCATCAGGACGCCCCCCCGGAGAAGTCGGCGCTGTTCAGGCTGCCCATCTGCTTCTTCGCGATGGAGTCGCTGATCTCCACCTTGAATGTCTCGGAGATGAGCGGCCGCTCCGTCTCGAACGACGGGCGCAGGTACGGCATGGCGCGCTGATAGCGGGCGGGAATCTTCACGCTCCGCGCGAAGACGATGTTGCCCTTCTGCCCGCGGCCCGCCTGGAAATAGCGGTATTTGTGCGTGGTGCCGCCGGCCGAGTAGGCGCTGTTCACGAACTTCCCGATGCGGTGGACCTTGCGGGTCTCGGCGATCGCGCCCTTGACGTTCATCCCCGACGCGAGGCGCGCGCGATAGGTGATGCCGGCGAAGCCCTTGAAGAAGACCAGCGCCTTGCCCTTCTTCGCCGTGATCGTCTGCGCCGGGATGGGGCCGCCCTTCTCGAGCACGGCGGCGTACCCGGTCTTGTAGGGCATCGTCGAGCCGACCTGTCCGACGATCGACCCTTCCTCGTTCGTGAGGACCCGGACGACGGAGCGCGACAGGGCGCCGCTGCGCCGCTGCGGCCTGCCGGTTTCCCCGAAGCTCAGCTTCGTCCGGCCGACCATGCGGAGCGTGGTCCGGTTCATGGCGATGCGCGCGCCGCGGCGGACGCTCCCCGCGTAGGACCGGATCGTGGCGAGCGCCTGCTCGGTGCCGACGACGTCGATGCTGATCGTGTTCTCAGCCATGCCGCCCTACACCGCCGGCGCCATGACGCGCCGCCTGCGCTCGAGCAGCCCGCGGTACAAGGGCGGCAGCTCGTCGATGATGCTCACGCTCCCCTGTCCGCTCGAGCGCGAGCTGATGCCCTGCCACTTCGTGTCCATGCGCTTGAAGAAGATCCCGACCGCCTCCCGCGCGACGAGCTTGATGTCGGCGGGAATCGCCGCGACGGCGGTGCCGGCGACGTAGACCAGCTCGACGTTGAGAACGCCCTCGGCCCAGATGCCGCCCTGGCGGGTGAAGGTGCCGCGGGTCACGTCGACCACGACGTCGGCCGTCGCCGAGTACGCGGTGGCCACCGTGAGCGCGACGCCGTTCTCCTTCACCGAGGTCACCGAGGTGATCGGCGGGCCAGGCCGCCCCGCCTTGAGCGCCGTCAGGCCGGCCTGGCAGTTGCCGTTCCGCAGCTCGGTGAGGGTCTGCTCGAGCCAGTCGAAGCCGGTGAAGGTGCGGATGTCCTCCGAGACGGCGCCGATGAGCGCGGGCAGCTCGGCGTCGTGCTGGGAGCTTTTCGAGATCCGCAGGTACTTCTTGGCTTCGTCGAGCGTGAGCAGGTCCACCGATCACCGTCAGTCCGCGAAGCTGAGTCCCTGGTTGAGCATCGCGTGGACGTGCTCGCGCGAGACGATGAAGCTGCCGTCGGTCTCGCGCGCGTAGCTGGCGCCCTCGACGGCGATCGACCGGCACTCCTTGGCCTGCCGCTCCGAGGGGAACCGCATGCGCACCGTGTCGCCGCCGACCGTGATGCTGCCGCTTCCTGCCGCTTCGTTCTTCTTGGCCACCGTGGCCTCCTCTGTGATTCGGGTGGGAGAAGGGGGCGACGCCGATCTCCTGGCGCCGCCCCCCGTGGTTGTCGTTCAGTCGATCAGCCGAAGAAGATGTTGCTGATGATTCCGCAGCCCGCCGGGAAGTGGTCCTTGAGGACCTCCTCCGCGCGGACGTCGAACTCGGTGACCGGACCCGTGCTGGTGGTCGCGGCGTAGTCGATCCGCTCCACGTCGTACGACGTCGCCATCTCGAACGGGGCGGAGATGTTGGCGTCGGGGTACGGGATGGAATTCGGGAGGGCGATGATCGTCCCACCCGGGAGCCACGGCAGCACCTCGACGGTGCATCGCTTCCCGGTGACCTGGTTGACGATGTACCCGACGTGGTAGCCCTGGGTCATCTGGCCCCGCGCGCCCTCGTCTCCGGTGGAGACGAAGATCGTGGGGCCGCCGCCCGCGGCGGTCAGGAGCTTCGACAGGGTGCGCGAGTCGACGCCACCGACGAGCAGGGTCAGGTCGTCGATCTTCCCGGAGTCCCAGATCGCCTGGAACATGTCCTGGACCTCGACGATCTCACCGCCCGAGGTGGAGAACTTGCCCGCGAGGACCTTCTTGTAGGCGGAGGTCTCGGCGTTGATCAGCGGCACGATGCCGTCGAACATGAGGGCGTCGGCCGAGGTGCCGTCGGCGACCGCGAGGGCGGAGCCGCCCGCCGCGTGCGCCGTGACCGTGACGCTGGTCTGGGTGACGATCGCCGCCAGCGTTTCGGTGGTGTTCTTCCCGATGAAGATCGCGTAGGCCGCGGCGCCGGGCACCGCGGTCCAGGTGATCTTCAGGCGGTCGTTCGTCGAGACGGCGGCGCTGGTGACGCGGGTCGCCGCGGCGGTCCAGCCGTCGGCAGCGGGGTTGGCGCCGGTCTTCGCACCCGTCGCCAGGTTGCCGTGCGTGCCGTCGTAGGTGAGCGGCCGATCCATGCTCTCGCGGTTCGCCGCCATGAGGGTCAGCGCCGCGACGCGCACGTTGTAGCCGGTCGCGTCCGCCGCGAGGGCGCCGCCACCGGTGATGACCGCGACCGCGAGACCGGTCGGGGTCGCCAGGGCGGTGATGTTCCCGCCGAGGATCGCCTGCTCCTCGAGCTTCATGAAGAGCAGGAGGGTGTTGGCGGTCTCCTTGGCCAGGGCGTCGTCGAAGCCCTGCGAGTGCGCGATCGCCTCGCGGGTGACCTTGCCCCGGGTGCCGACGACCTTGAAGGACGCGGTCTTCGCCACGATGGTGGTCGCGATGGGGTTGGCCGCGGCCGACTCCGCCGTCGAGAACTTGGCGTTCTGCTTGACCGCGGTGATCGCCTTCCACTGGATGGCGTTGCTGCCCGGCTGTCCCTTGCGGCCGATCTTCTGCCGGAAGGGCGACATCAGCGGGACGAGCTGCTTGGCGGGTGCCTCGAGCTGGAGCCCGACGAGGCCGTCCGAGACGGACAGGGCGCGGGTCAGCTTCGGGTCGTTCATGGCGCCCTTGAGCGCCGTGGCGACGCGCTCGAGGGTCTGCTCGGTGATCTGTTTCAGGAGGTCCACTTCGGTCTCCAGGCCTGGACCGCTCGGGTTACGAGCGGCCGGCGAATTGCGCAGCGCGGATCAGCTCCGTCGCGGCCCGCTTGAGGAGGGCCTGTTTCTGCACAGGGTCGGTTTCGGATTCCGCCAGGCGCTGCAGGGTCGCGGCGTCGGCGGTGGGCGTGGGCGAGTCGGTCCTGCTGCCGGCGATGACCTTCTCCACGGGCGCCGCCGGCGGCATCCCGATGCGCGTGGGAGTCGACTCGACCTGTCGCAGCCGGGAGTCGATGGGCTCGATCAGGCGGCTCAGCGCCGCCGTCACCTTGGCCTCGACCTCCTTCCCGATTGCCTGGAGGACCTGGTCGGTTCCGATCGCAGTTCGTTCGACGGGCGGGGCCGGCGCCGCGGGGGCGGGCGCGGCGGGAGGAGCGGGTGCCGGCGCGGCGACGCGCTGCTTCGGCTTCTGCTCCTCCTCTTCGGCCGCGTTCTCTCCGGCCGCGTTCTCTTCTTTCTTCGGGGGCGGCGGGGGCGGCTTCTCTCCGCCCTTGTCGCCGGCCTCGGGCGGCGGCTGTTCCCCGTCGCCGGCGTTCGTGCGCTGGCAGCGGTTGCCCTCGCACTCCCCGCCCATCTGCATCGTCGCGTCGCAGAGCGCGTGACCGATGCCGTGCATCGCGGAGACGTTCGCGAGCAGCTCGCCCTCGTCCATGACGCGCTGCAGCTGCGCCGGCGTCAGGACCTTCGGGAGCTGCGTGAAGCGCTCCAGCTCGGAGGCGGCGACACGCTGGGCCTCGCTGCCCATCGAGACGAGCTGCGCGCGGAAGGCATCGGCGCAGAAGTCGAGGATCGATTCCGCGGCGCCGGTGAGGGTGGACACGGCGGCGCGGTCCTGCTCGGTCGCGCCCTCGCTGGAGTAGCCGCCGTACATCGCGGTGTCGATCGCCTGGACGAGCGAGGCCAACGCGTTGAGGCTGGCCATGATCGAGCCGCCCTGCGATCGGACGCGCTCGAGGATGGCGGCCTGGTGGGTGCGCAGGAGGATCTGGAGGCGCTCCGCCGGCGAGCCGGGAGCCAGCTCGGCGGTCACGAGGGTCACGCCGTCGGCCAGGCGGAGCTGCTTGGCCTCCGTGACCGCGGGGTCGCCACCGTGCTGCAGGACGCGCAGGGACGGCTGCCCGTCGCCCGGCGGGACGATGCCGCGCGCCCGGAACTGGTGGCCGAGGGCCCACTCGCGGGCCTGCTCGGGGGTGAACTTGGCCGGGTCGAAGTCGATGGCCACCGGGACCCGCAGGCGCGCCACCGGGGGCACCGTGGGCGTCACGGGGGGCGGCGTCGCGGGGGCGGCGGGCACGGGTGCAGGAGCGGCGGCCGCGGCGGGCAGCTCCGGGGTGGGCGGGACGGCTGGCGCGGGCGTCTCGGGTACGACCGCGGCGGCGGGCGCGGGCTCCTCGGGGGGATCCGCCGGCGCGCGGCGCCGCGGCGGGACGGCGGCGATCGCGGCCTGGAGCGGCGACACGGTCGTGCCGTCCTCGGCCACGCGGACGATCAGGAACAGGCTCTCGGGGTTCGAGGGCGTGTCGGCGAGCGAGACCTCGCGGACGTCGAAGTCGGTGTACCGCTCGACGAGCTTGCCGTTGACCTGCTCCTTGCGCGGCGCGGCGTTCGGCCAGACGCCGTGCGAGAAGCCGGTGTAGATGCGCTCGCGGCACTTCCGGACGGGGTCCTTGCCGACGATGCGGGTGCGGATCTCGATCGAGCGGTCGGCCTCGTTCGGCTTCCACTCGAGGACCTTGCCGACCGCGCTCCGCTGGTGCATCTCGCGGACGTTGCCCTTCGACTCGCCGTCGGTCATCCGCGAGAAGGCGTCGGCCCAGCGCTCGTAGGCCTTCTTGCTGCCCTCGAAATCGAAGATGGTTCCGTAGGAGTCCACCGCCTCGGAGGTGGCGACGCCGACGACCTCGCACGTCTCGTCGTCGATCTCCTCGACGCGCGTGATCGGCACGAACATCCGGATGAGCGTCGGCTGCGGGGTATCCTTGGCGGCGGGCTTCTTGGCCATCTGCGGCTCCTGAGACCCCCGAAAGAAAAAGGGCCTGTCGAGGTGTCGGCCCCGACAGGCCCTTCGTTTCTCTCGGTCTCGGTTGTGAGAGCCGCTGCGCTGGCCGGCGCGGCGGCGGTGGGTCAGCTCCTCAGGTCAGGTGCAGCTTCTCCCTCAACATCGCGGGGATTCTTCCCAGCGTCAAGCGGCGTGGCGCCGGGCGGTCGCGGAGAAGGACGACTGCGGTGATCGGCATGAGCGTGCCCGCGTCGTAGATCTGCCGCATGCTCTTGACCCGGTCCCACTCGACGGTGGTCTGGGTGAACGGGAGCATCGCGCACCGGAACCAGACCGCGACGACTCGCCCGTGCTTGTCGAGCTCGACGTTGACGGACCCCGTGCGGTGAACCGTCCCCTCGTCGCCGTAGTGGAGTCGGCGGCCCGGGAAGAGCGCCCGCCACGCCAGCCTCACCCGGTGGCGGGCCAGGAGGACGGCGTTGCGCATCAGGTCTCGTTCCTCGCGATCGCCGCGTTCGCCTGCATGACCGCCTCCTCGAGGTGGGTCAGCGCCAGCGACAGCTCGCGGCTTGGCGGGCACATCGCCATGAGGTTGCACGCCAGATCCCGGGCCTGCGATCGGATGGCCTCGTACCGCTCGAGCTGGTCCAGCTTCGGCGCGTGGTAGGTGAAGGTGTTCGCGAGGCGGGCGCGCTGCTCGTCGGTCACGTGGTACTTCGCGCAGGACGTTGCGGGCACTGGTCCGTCGTTCAAGCGGCCTCCTCTTCGGAAATCGAGTCGACGTCCGGCACGAAGTCGCGCCGGCAGTGCGGGTGTCCGATCGGGTTCGCCTGGAACCGCGCCACCGTCCAGGTCTCGCCGTTGACGCCGGCGGCGCCGTCGTCGTGTCCGTCCTCGAGGCAGCCCGGGCCGTCGAGCACGGTGCCGGTCTTGACGCCGGCCTCCTTGTAGGTCTGGGCCGCGCCCTGGTTGACGGCGATCGCCACCTCGGACCGGGCAACGGCGTCGGCGCGCGCCTCCCACATCGTGGCGCTCTCGATCTCGTCGACGAGCTGCTTGTTGCTCCACCCTTCCTTCGTCGACCGCGCGACCAGGTCGTGGACCTGCTTCCGGGTCGTCTTCGAGATCGACCACTCGGCGTTCGGGTTCTCGACGAGGGTGCCGTCGGGCTGGCGGCGCATGCCGACCATCTCGGCCGCGCGGGCCTCGGCGTAGTCGGCGGCCGCCTGGTCGACCATGCCGAAGGCGATCGACTCCTCGCCAACCTTCTGGATCGCGAGCTCGCCGCCCTCGGCGAAGGCGCGCCCGATGTGCGGCTGGGCGTCGCGCACCAGCACAGTCCAGTTCATCGCCTGGTCGATCGCCTGGTCGGAGGGCTGCCCGGGCTGCTCTTCCTTCGCCGCCTCGTCGCGCTGCTGGACGGCTGCGTGCACGTACGCCTCGCGCGCGAGCGTGGCGACATGCGGCGCGCGGTCCTTGAAGTGGGCCAGCACGGCGGCGCGCAGGCCTCGCTCGAGGCGGATGCGGGCGCGCGCGGTCAGGAGCGGGCGCCGGGCGCGGGTCAGGACGGCGAAGCCCCAGCGGACATCCTCGGGCGCGGTGCTGTGCTCGAGCCACTCCTCGAGGGCGGAGCGGAGCACCGACGGAACCGACGTGGACTCGAACGCGCGCGCCGGACGCCCGGCGGCGACCGCCTTCAGCGCCACCTTCTTCCAGCGCTTCAGGTCCTCGTGGCACGCGCGCGTCAGGGTCGGGCCGGCGAGTCGGTCCTGCAGGACGGGGATCGACGGCGCCGCGGCGAGGGTGGCGCCGGCGCTGCCTGGTGCGGCCGCTGGCGCGGGGGGCGCGCCCGCGCGCGGGGGGAACCCGCCGCTGCCGAAAGGATTGCCCATGCCACCGCCGGCGGCGTCCAGCTCGGCCGCCTGCTCCGGGGTCAGCGCCGGCTTGCCTTCGCTCTCCCGCACCTCGGCGCGGGTGTAGACGCCGGCGTTGTAGTACCCGAGGTTCTTCTCGAGCTTGAGCTTCTCGTCCTCGCCCTTCGCGTCCGACCAGGTGGCCTCGACGCCGGCGTACCCGAGGAAGTGCTCGATCTCGGTGTCGAGCCGCATCTTGATCCGCTTCGTCATCGGCTTCAGTCCGGAGTCGGTCTCGGCAGCGTCGGCCTGTTCCGACGTCGCGCGGTTCATCATTTTCCGGAACGGCTGCGGCGAGACGTTGAAGTGGTACGCGACGATTCCCGACAGCCAGTCTTCGAAGTCGTACGTCCAGGAGTCCTGGCTGCGGGGGTTCTCGAGACCGGTGCCCTCGCCTCCCGGCATGAGCTTCAGGCGGGAGCGCACCGCGGCGTTGCCTGCGAGGATCTGGTCGAAGAGCTCCTGCCCCTGCGCGATCTGCTCGGCGGTCCAGGTGTCCGGGCACTTCCAGAACGCCTCGGGGATGTTGCCCTCGGTGTAGAACGCCAGGTAGTGCTGCTGTCGGCGCAGGATGAGGTTCACCGTCATCAGCACGCGCTCGACGGGCGACTGACCGTACGGCCCGGTCGTCTTCTTCGAGAAGGGGGCGTAGACGAGCTCGTGCTTCTGGCTGCCGTCGGGCGCGCGCCTGTCGGCGGTGCGCCAGGGGCGGGTGAACTCGCTCTCGACGACACCCATGATGATCTGCTGGTACGCCGGCGCCGGCGGCGCGGGGGCGACGCCGAGATAGTCGACGAGCGGCTTGATCGTCGCGCCGTCGAGCATCCGCAGCGCGAACGGATCCCCGGCTTCCGTGCGATGGCGATACCAGGCCGGCGCGTCCGTGACGAGGATCTCGTCGAGCATCATCGACAACCAGGTGGGGAAGTCGTTGTCGCCGTCCGGCCAGCGGAAGAAGTCCTTGACCGCCTGGATCTCGGCCGTCTGCGCCTGGCTGGTCTTATCCTTCGCTTTGAACTCGACGGAGAGACCGAGGATCTGCTGCTTCACGTCGTTGATGCAGGCGGCGACGATGTCGCACAGGTCGGCCAGGTTGCGCAGCATCGTGAACGGGGTGAGGTTCTTGAACTCGGAGCGCGGGAGGTAGGCGAGGTTGTACCCGGCCCACGGGAACCACGAGCGCGGCGGGCTCTCCTTGTATTGCGGGGTGAGCGGTGTGCCGGGGCCGGGCTCGCGGCCATGAAAGGGATCGGTGACGCCGCCGTTCTGCACCGGCTGGCCGTCAGCGCCATAGAGGAGCGGCGCGAGCGCGGCCTGCAGGTTCGAGAGGGGCGAGCGCGCGGTGGCGCCGGGGGGGAGAGCGCGGGAGCCTGGCGTCACGAGGCCTTCCTCTCCATCTCGTCCTGCTTGGCCTTCTGCTTGGCGAGCTGGCGCTTCATCATCTCGATGTAGGCGGCGGCGCCCGACGTCGCGGCGCCCACGGCGATCACGGCGCCCATGACGATGTCGTCGTGCCCGCCCTTCGGTGCACCGAAGCTCCAGACCTGCGTCTTCGGGTTCTGCTGCGACTCGTAATTCGTCAGCTCCTTCAACATCAAGGGATCCTTGAAGAGTGTCAAGGCGCCCGGCGTGCCGAGGCGGTTGAGCACTTCGAACACCGCGGTTCGCTTATTGACGTTGTCGGTCTGCCAGCCCTGCACCTTCTTGTAGAGGCGCGCCGCGCGTCCGAAGATGATCAGCCCGAGGCCGTTGCGCTCGATGACCATCTGCCCTTCGTTCCACCGCTTCGAGTACTCGACCATCCGTCCCTCGAGGCCGTGGTCGTCGCCCGGGCGCTCGCGGTAGTAGTCGGTGACCGTCCAGCACTTCAGGCAGAGGGGAACGCCGACCGTGTAGTCGGTCGTGACGCCGACGTCCCAGGCGACCAGGTACGGGTGGCCGGGGTGCGGCTTCGGGTCCCGCTCGACGAGCTTCCCCTCCTTCTCGAGCTTGGCGATCGCCGCGCCGAAGATCGACTTCTCGGGGATGCCCCACTTCGCCTCGTACAGCCGGGCGAACTCGAACGGCAGGAGCGTGGCGCGCTCGTTGTCGATGAACCGCCTGTAGGCGAGCTGCCGCAGCGGGTGCCTGAGCGCCGCGTAGCGCGTCTCCCAGGTCCACGTCATCGTGTCCCAGTAGCCGGCCCACTCCGGCTCGGCCTTCAGCCGGACCGCCTGGTCGTGCAGCTCCCAGAACGCCGAGCCCGAGCCGCTGGGGTTGCCGATGTAGCGGGCGGGCCCGAGGAACGCCGAGCGCCGCGAGCTGATGAGCGCGCGCGCGATCCCGGTCAGGAGCCCGGCCTCGTCGACGACGAGGGCCCAGATGGAATCGCCCTGCAGGTTCTCGGGGTTCTTCCACGAGCGGCACTCGATGCGCGCCCCGTTCCAGAGGCGCAGGATCATCTCGGAGTCGGAGTAGCCGGCGCGCCCGCGCACGAGGAGCCCGGCCGACTGCGCGATCGACTTCATCCGCAGGTAGCCGTTCCGCGCCTGGCGTTTCGTCGGTGCCGTCCACCAGTTCAGCGTGCCCGGGTGTTCGAAGGCCTGTGCCAGGAGCCAGCACGCGCACGCGAACGTCTTCCCGATCTGCGTGGCGGAGACGATGACCAGCTCCCACGCCGGGTTGCGGACGAGGTCGTTCTGGTACGGGAAGAGCGGCGGGAGGATGAACTCGTAGGGCGTGACGATCGACGGCGCGCCCGCGCGTGGCGGCGCCGGCGGCGGCGGGGCTACCGGTTGGCGGGCTCGTGAAGCTGCAGCGCAGTGCGCAGCTTTTCGCGCCACGTCTCGAGCCACTTCCTTCCGGCGGCGGTCTTGTACGCCGCGTTGAGCTTGACGCTCGCGCACCGGATGCACACGTCCGTGCCCGACGTCAGCTCGTCCCGCCCGGCTTCGCTCGGCAGATCGCGGCCGCATTGCGCGCACGTGGTCCTAGGTTTTCGCTTCGGCTGCTGCATCGGACTTCTCCCCGGGGGTGGTGGGTTCTGCGGCGGCGGGTGGGATGGCGGGTGGCGGCGCCAGCGCGTCCTCCCCTGACGCCAGGCGCGAGCGGAAGATGTGCTGGCCGACGATGGGCCCTCCGTTCGGGCCCGAGAGCTCGAGCGACTCCCGCGGGCGGCCCTGCAGGCGGTTGTCGAGGTGGATGGCGGCCGTGACGCGGGCGGGTCCCTCGAGCTTCCCGTCGAGCAGCTCGTTCAGGAGGATGCGCGCCAGGTGGTACTCGGCGGACTTCCCGTCTTCGAAGTGGTCCTCGATCGCCAGAGCGGTCTGCTCGCGACGTCGGGCGGTCCCGGCGTTCGGCGCGCCGGCGGGACGGCCGGCCCCCTCTCGCTTCCCGCCCCGGCCCTGGCCGCTCTTCTTCACCAGGGGTTCCCGTCGCGCGCGCAGATGAGGATGGACGGGAACTCGGTCGCGCTCCCGTCATCGATGTGGAGATGAAGCGGGCAGGGGCTGGCGCAGCGCACGCAGGCGCGGGGCATCGAGAAGGCCCCCGTCTCGTGGTCGACGGTGAGCCATCCTTCTTCGTGGGCGCACGCGAGGATGCGGGTCCAGCAGAGCGGGCATTCGAACTCGACGGTGCGCAGCGTGCCGACGTCGGTCCAGCCGGCGGCGCAGACGACGATCCGCTTCGCGTAGCGGAACGTGACGACCGTCGGGAAAGTCCGGATAGCCGGAGCATCGGCGTCGCTGGTAGTCTGCGGCTGGATCGGGCGCTGGCCTGCCGGCCGACGTTCCCGGATCTTGATCCGGTGCTCCATAGACGAAGGGCCTCGCGATGGCGTGGCCCACCACGAGGCCCTTCTTCTATGTCCCTGAGAGTGAAGGGTTTGCAGGGCCCTTCACGGCCGGCGTGCGGATTATGCAACGGTTCCGCTCGCAATGCAGCGTCTACAAGGTCAACATCGCGGGAGGCGGGGCGCCTGTCAAGCGGCGCTGGTTAGCGGCCGGCCCGACGCTTCGCCGCGCGCCGGATGCGGCGCAGCTCCTCGATGGTCTGGGGGCGGCCGTTCGAATCGAGGACGGGGGTCAGCGGGAGGCGCTCGACGCGGCGGAAGCCGTGGCCATCCGGGACGACGACGCGGCCAGCGTCGGTAGCGACCTTCTTCTTCATGCCGTGATTCTATCCGTGCCCGGGCGGTTGATTTCGGCTGATTGTTTATCAGAGCCCGAGAGCGCTCAGAGGTCGGCGGCGTCGGCGAGAGACCGAGGCAGGCGTCGTGGCAGCTCGGGCCCGCGGCTGCGCGGCCGCTTCCCGCGGCGGTTCTTCCCTCGGCCTCGCGAATCGTTCCCGGTCCGTAGGGCGGCCCTCGTGACGCGCAGGTGCGGCATGTCCTGCAGGACGATCTCGATCACCTGGTCGCACCGGGCCGCGTCGAACAGGGAGAAGTGGCACGCGCCCTCCGGGATCCTGAGGCGCAGCGCCAGCCAGCGGTAGGCGGACGGGCGAGACCAGCCGTGCTTGCGCCAGAGGCGATCGAAGACGGCGTGCGCCCGATAGCGCGCCTCGACGTCACGCGCCCCGTTCATAGCCCTGGCAGGGCTGCGGTACGCACCGCGGGGCCGGGCAGGTCTTCGATCTCGATGTAGGTGGAGGGCGCGAGCTCGTCGCCGGCGGCGAGGCGCTGCACCGGCTTCTCGAGCTCCAGCAGGTCCGGCGTGTCGTCGACGAGCCAGCCCTTCTTCGCGACGATGTCGATGATGGCCGCGGCCGCGTAGTAGACGTTGCCGGTGTCGAAGGGGCGCTCGCGGGTGGTCATCAGGCGGACGATGGTGAGGCGGCGCGCGCCGAGGGCCACCTGGTCGGGGGCGGCCTTCGGGATCGCGGCGAGCCACTCGCGCTTCAGCCCCATGTACCGGAAGAAGGCGCTCTTGTCGTACGACGGCGTCAATTCGTTTTTGTAAGGCAATTTGAGCGGGATCTTCAGGCGGATCTTCATTGGCGCGCCTCTACCGTCGCTCGAGCCATGCGCCGACCTTCTGTAGCCACGTCGCGAACAACAGGCAGCAGAACTTGGCGGCGATCCACCCGAACCCCAACGCGAGCCCGATGCGGAACCATGCCCAGAGCTCGGCGCTCATGCGAAGAGCGCCGGCGTGGTGGCGATCGGGCTGCGCTCGGTGATCACGCCCATCGTGCGCAGCCAGGCGAGGTCCGAGAGGAACCGCCCGCCGTTCGGGTGAATCCCCAGCGCCGACGCGAGCTGCTCGCGTGTCATCGACGGTGCGTCCGAGGCGATCAGAACCTGCAGGATCTTCTGCTGCGTCCCGTCGAGGCCCCGCATCGCCCCCTCGAGGCCCATCTCGCGGCCGCGGATGAGTGGCCACGCCGCCTGGGTCGGCCGGCATCCGTCGAGGTAACCCCCTGCCCGCAGACGCGCGAGGTCGGACAGGAAGCGGCCCCCGTTCGGATGGATGCCCAGCCAGCGCGCCACCGACTCGCGCCGCGGCTCGAGCCCGCGCCGGACCAGGTCGGACGCGACGTCGAGGATGTTGCGCTGCGTGCCCGTCAGGTCGCCGGAGGCCTCGTCGACGACGAACGCCACAGGGGCGCGGCGCGGGGGCGGCGCCTGGCGCTGCGGGTAGGTCATGCGCGGAGCCGCGGGCGGCGGGCACGCGGTCACCATTGCGGCCGCCCCTGTCCCCGTGAATGCCCGCACGGCATCGGCGAGCTGCTTCAGCGCCGCCAGCGTCTTCGCGTTCATCTCGAGACCGCGCTCGGCGATCTTCTCCTCGGTGCGCACCGCCGCCTCGAGTCGCTTCACCTGCGCGTCCTTCAGCACCGGGACCTCGCGCACCTTTGCCACCGCAGGCGCCGGCACGCGCCGCTCCGCCGCGGCGAGCTGCCCGCGGAGCGACTGCAGCTCGGCGCGCAGGTCGGCTTCCGTCTTCGCCTTCCGCTCCTGCTCGGCCGGCAGGTCGGACAGCTTCGGCAGGAGCGCCCGGATCCGGTCCGTCGGCGGCGGCGCCACGAACGCCAGGCGCGCCCCCGCCTTCGGGTGCGTCGTCTGGACTGCCCCGATGCGGACCTTCCGGACCTCACGCGACATCGCCGGGCCGAAGACGAAGAACTCCCCCGCCTCGAGCTCACGCAGCTCGCGCCAGCGTTCCTTCGTGAAGCCCAGCTCGTCGGCGGCGCGCTTCACGTCGACGTCGAGACCGGTGCGCCCGATCAGCTTGTTGTTCAGCTCGGCGGCCGCGTCCTTGTGCAGCTTCGAGAGACGCTGCGTCGCCAGGACGGAACCGAAGCCGCGCTTCCGGCCCCGGGTGCACAGGTCGATGACCGCGCTGGCCGACTCCGCCTCTCCCTGCTGCGGGCAGAAGACGTGCGCCTCGTCGAGCACCACGAGCGCCGGATGCCACAGCTTCTTCGGGGCGTCCACGAGGGCCTCGAGGAATCCCCGCACGAACCGGACGCGCTCGTGCGCCTTGAGCTCGTACAGGTCGACGATGGCCGAGACTCCCAGCTCGAGCAGCCGCTGCGCCAGGAGGCCGGCGGCGCGCGGCTCGGCCGCCGTGTCGCCGCCGTGCTTCGCCGCGAGGACGTAATCGAACCGCTCCCGCAGGCTGGCGAACTCCCCCTCGGGGTCGAGGACCAGGTGCTGCACGGCCCCGTGCGACTGCTCGAGCAGCCGGCGCAGGCACCAGGACTTCCCGCCCCCTGAATTGGCCTGCACCAGGCAGCGCGTGTCGATGAGCGTCGCGAGGCCAGTGTCGACTCCGGGCGCCAGGTGGATTGTCTTCATGGCTCGCGGTCCCGCGACCACGGCGCGATGGCGAACTCGTAGAAGAGATCTTGGACGGTTAACACAACAAAGAGCAGGAGGGCGAGATCCCAGGCGGTGCAATCAGCGAGCAGCTTCATGCCTGCGCCTCGGCCCCGCCCTTCCGCCGGCCCCCGCGCCGCGGCGCATCGCCGTCGTCCTTCCCCTTCGCCGGCTCGACGAACGTCCCGACCGGCTCCGAGGCCTCCTCCTCCGGCTCGTGCAGGCGCGCCTTCACCTGCTCGTCGATCTCGAGCTCGGCCTCGTGTCCGTCGACGCTGTAGGTCAGGAGCCCGGCCTGCTTCATCTCGTGCATGAGGATCGCCTTCTTCTGCACCTCGACCTTCGTGAGCTCCATCCGGTGGTCGCGCGCGATGACGTACTCCTCGATCGCCTTGTGCACTGAGGGGATCGTCTTCGGCTCCATGCCTGGGAGGTGCGCGGTGCGCGGCTTCGGTTTCAGCGCGGCCGGCGTGAAGGCGTTCTTCCTGCGTGGCGGCGTCGCGTTCCCTTGGACCTCCACGAACCCGTCGCCCTTGTCTTTGCCGTTCCCTGCTGCGCTCATGGTCCTGACCTCCTCAGGGGTGTAACGACCTAAATCAGGTGTGAAGCGGTGGAATTGGGTCTTGCCTGGCAGCCTGGTCGTAGTGCCCGCGGCAGTGGTGGCGGTTCGGTCCGACCTTCATCGCGCAGGACGTGTCGTCGCAGCACCAGCGGTCGCAGGTGACCGGCACGTTGGTCGCGACGCCGGCGCTGCGCCGGCTGACGATGAAGTCGCACTGGATGGTTGCGGGTCGACCGTCCCGGTAGCACGGCGGCTGCCGCTGGCGGCGTCCGCCGCAGACGATGGCGAATCCGCCGCGGGAGCGGACGACCTCGCATCTCACCGCGCGTCCACCGGGATGACGATCTTCGCCTTCGAGATCACGCGGCGCTCGAGCGCCAGGCGCATGCGCTCGTCCAGACGATCCGATCCGGTGGTCACCGCGACGAGGGCGATGAACGCGATCACGGGGACGCCGTCGTCGGTCTGACCGCGCCACATGCGTGCCGCCGGCGGCGTGGTGAGGATCTCGTCCGTCGACTCGAGCGCGATGCGGACGGGCGCCTCGCCGCTCACCGGCGCGCCTTCTTCTTCCCGTGGCTCTTCAGCTTCGGCGGGAAGCACGCGGTGCACCGGGTCTCCGTCCCGTCGGCCCACGCGCAGCCGCTGGCGCACGGCGTGTCGAAGGTGCAGCCGCACTTCCGACAGGTGCCCTTGACCACCTTCCCGGGCTTTGCAGACGCCTGCACTGCGGGCTTCTCGACGGGCGCGGCCGCGGCGAGGATCTTCTCCGAGTCGATGCCGAAGGCCTTGAGCTGCTTGACGAACCGCTCGCGCCCCCACTGGTATCCGACTTCCACCACATCCCGCGCTGCGACCGCGAATGCGAGGTGTCGCACCAGGTCCTCCGCCGTCTTCCCGATCTCAACGTACTGGCCGTCCTCGTGGACGACGTGGATCTCCCTGACCAGCAGCTGCGCCAGGAGGCCGGTCGGCTTCACCGGCGCCTTCTTCACCGCCGCGGCGAGGGCCTCGAGCATCGCCGGCGCCGCCCTCTTCCACCGTGCCGCGAGGAGCTCCTCCTTCTCGGCCGCGAGCCGCGAGCGCTCACGGTCCGCGCGATCCCGCTCCTGCCGCTTCTCCGTCTGCGACGAACCGCCACCGGTGGCCGCGGCCGAGCGCCTCCGCTCCTTCTGCCACGCCGCCCAGTGCGTCGCGCATTTCTCTTTGTTCACGCACGCGAGGAACGTCTCGCCCTGGCCGGGACCGCAGGCGATCAGCAGGAGACGCGACCACTCGCACGTCTTTGACTTCTCCTGACCGTCGGCGCGCTTCCAGGCCTCGGCGCCGAAGACCTTCTCCTTCCCGGCGCCGCGCACCTCGTCGCTCGCGCGGCACTGTCGCGTGCCGAGGATGACGCTGAGACGGTCATCGGCGTGCTGCTCGATTGCCTGCGCGGTCTCCGGGAACAGGAAGGCGTCGACGTGGTGCGGCTCGAAGCGGACGTTGCGCTGGATCCACGCCTCGAACTCCCGGACGCTGACCGCCTTCACGTGCGCGTAGGGGTCCTTCGAGGCGCGCTCGTCGTCATCGAACAGCGCCCCGCTCACGCTCTGGAAGACGCCCGAGTCGATCGCCGA
>Ga0137464_1000279_pt1 | contig 16661 bp, 14 predicted proteins | sample EasRivERMGT814_2_FD_102306 | JGI IMG/M metagenome (GOLD analysis project Ga0137464, IMG submission 102306) | Soil microbial communities from meander-bound floodplain in the East River, Colorado, USA - East River MetaG ERMGT814_2 | ecosystem: Environmental > Terrestrial > Soil > Floodplain ...
CTTGCTGTCGATAAACGCCTTCGCCGCGCCCTCCGAGCTCCAGACCACGACCGGGTCGGGCGAGACCCCCGGCATCTGGACGCAGACCGGAACGCCGTCCGCCTTGTAAACGATCGCAAACATGGCCAGCCTCCTGTTGCAGATGAAGCCACCGGGGCGACCCGGGCCCTCCGCCCGGGCCGTGTACTCTAACCCATGTCCCGCGGAGCATCCAGTGGCGAAATTCACGTTCGCACGCTTCTCCGCTTCCCCGACTGAATAGGAAATGCGCGCGATGCAGACGCAGACGCGAAACGGCTACCCTGTCGCCGCCTGGCTGCTCGCCTGCTGCGCGCTGGTGTTCGCGATCGTGGTGGTCGGCGGAGTCACGCGCCTCACCCACTCGGGCCTGTCGATCGTCGAATGGCAGCCGATCGTCGGAGCTGTGCCTCCGCTCGACGAGGCCGGATGGCAGGAAACTTTCGGGAAATACAAGCAGACCCCCGAGTATCGCCTGGTCAATCCGCACATGACTCTCAAGGGATTCAAAAGCATTTTCTGGTGGGAGTATGTCCATCGGCTCCTGGGAAGGCTGATCGGCGCGGCATTTCTGCTGCCGCTCCTGTGGTTCGCGCTGCGAGGAAGAATCGCCCGCGCGCTGACGTGGAAATTCGCGGTGATATTCGGGCTGGGCGCGCTGCAGGGTGCGCTGGGCTGGTACATGGTGCAGTCGGGTCTGATCGACAATCCGCGCGTGTCGCAGTACCGCCTCACGGCGCACCTCGGGCTTGCCTTCCTGATCTACGCGGCCATGCTGTGGATCGCTCTCGATCTGCTCTTTCCGCGAGAGTCGCGGTCGGGCACGGTTTCAAGAGGGCTGCGCCGGTTCGGCGCCGCGCTCGCGGTATTGATCTTCGTGATGGTGCTCTCGGGCGGCCTGGTCGCGGGAATCCGGGCGGGACTCGCCTACAACACGTTCCCGCTCATGAACGGGCGCGTGATTCCGCCGGAAATTTTTTCGCTCGAGCCCTGGTATCTCAACTTCTCGAGCAACATGGCAACCGTGCAGTTCGATCACCGGCTGATCGCCTGGCTGCTCGCCTTCCTCGTGCCCTGGTTCTGGCTGCGGGTCCGCCGCGAGGCGGCGCCCCGGCGCGGAAAGCTCGGGGCCGATCTGCTCGTTGCGGCGCTTGCGCTGCAGATCGCCCTGGGAATCGCGACCCTGCTGCTCGCGGTCCCGATTCCCCTGGCCGCGGCGCATCAGGCCGGCGCGTTGCTCGTCTTCAGCGCCGCGCTGTTCGTCGCGCATTCGCTGCGTTGACAGGCCGCGGCGAGCACGCGCCGCGTGACGGTGCCGGTCCGCTGTGACACGGAGCCGCACGGGTCAACGTTGACACAGTGCGCCGCAGCGGGTTCAAATAGCGGGACTGCGGCACACACGCGCCGCGCGCCGCGCCGCGTCCCAATCACTTCCAATGGAGGTTCCCATGTTCAAGAGCAGACCGGGTTACGGCTTGTCGATATTCGCGGCGGCGCTTGCCGCCGCGTTCGCGGTCGCGGCGATCGGGCCGGCTTCCGCGCAGGAGCGCAAATCGATCCGCTGGGCCACCTCCAGCGTGGATTCCTACGGGTACAAGGTCGCCGCCTCGATGGTGAAGATCGCCGAGGAGGCGCTCGGGGGGCAATACACCATCACCGTCAATCCCTACCCGTCGACCACCGGCGCCATGAAAGCGGCGATGGACGGCACCGGAGAGATCGGCTACACGGCCGATGTCGGCATGACGCAGCTCTATGCCGGGGAAGGCGGGTTCAAGGACTACACTCCGGCAAAGGCGAAGCTGGTGCACGCGTGGTACGCCTACCCGATGGAGTCGTTCATGGCCACCTCGGCCAAGGAGGCCGGCAAGTACCGGTGCTGGGGCGACTTCAGCGGCAAGCCGGTGTTCTACACGACCGCCGGCTTCATGAACTGGCTGAACTTCCAGCGCATCTACAAGACGCTCGGCTACCAGTTCAAGCACGTCCAGATCGACGCCAAGAGCCAGAGCGACGCATTGCAGGCCGGCACGATCGCCGGCTCGGTCGCCTACACCACCGCCGGCCGCTCGCTTGCGCCCTACTGGAAGGAGACCGAGGTGCGCATGGACGTGAAGGTGATCAATCCCTGCCCCGAAGAGGTCGCCAAGCTGAAGGCCGCCGGCCTCGCCGTCGTGGACGTCGATCCGAAGGCCGCGTTCAGCAAGGACGTCGGGGTGAGGCAGATCCAGGGCGTGCCGATCCTGTTCGCCTACAACGTGCGTCCGGACATGCCGGAGGATGTCGTCTACAAGCTGCTGAGCGCGTTCTACAAGAACCGCGAAAGCCTCGCCAAGGCCGATCCGGGCTTCACGCCCATGGCCGCAGATTTCATCGGCATGCAGGCGCAGGGGATCAACGCCAATCCGGATATTCCGGTGCATTCCGGAATGGCCAAGTTCATGAAGGAGCACAAGGCCTGGAACGACAAGTGGAAGATCGCGAAGTGACCGCGTAAAGAGTCGCCGGGGCGAGGAACCCTGCGCCGCGACGGTGCAGTTCCTCGCCTTGGCGCTTCTGCAGACCTTGCACATGAAGCACCACAAGCCGCGGGAGGCGGCGCCGGGCGATGCGGTCGTCGCGGGCAGAGGCGTCCGGCCAGGAGGACATCCATGCTGAGTGACCGGCTCAAGAGCCACGCCAATCTCAGGAATCTGACCTTTGCGTTTTCGCTGCTCTTGTTCGTCTGGGTGATCTGGTATTGCTATACCGGCTCGGGCGGCGCGCAGGAACTGGTATCCCGGCTATTGCCGATCGCGCTGATCCTGCAGGTCCTGTTCACGTACCAGAAAGAGCCTCTGTACAAGTGGTTGCCCGCGATCGCGAACCACGTATTGGTGGCGGTCTACATCGGCATCTGTGTCTATGCCTTCGTCTATTTCTATCTGTACTACGAGGATATCGCCATCTGGCGGCAGGGTTCCTATACGAAGCAGGATTTCGTCGTCGGCCTGCTCATGTTCCTGCTGGTGATGGAACTGTCGCGGCTCGCGCACCCGGTCCTGTTCTGGGTCAATCTCGTGCTCGTGCTCTACACGATGTACGGATATTGGAGCCCGCTCGACTTTTTCTGGCACCCGGGCACGAGTTTCTATCGCGTGGTCACTTCCAGCACGGTCGAAATGTCCAACGGCATCTACGGGCTTTACGGCCAGATTGCATTGACCCTGATCGCGGCCTTTCTGCTGCTGGCTTCCATCGCGAACGGGTTCGGCGCGCAGCGCGCGATGATCCTCGTCATGCAGCGGCTTGCCGGCAACTCACGCCAGATGGTGCCGCAGGCGGCGGTAATGGGGTCGATGGCGATCGGCATGGTGAGCGGCAGCGGCTCGGCCAATGCGGTCGTGGTCGGCACCATCACCATTCCGCTGATGAAGCGCTACGGCGTGCCGCCAGTTTTCGCCGCCGCGGTGGAAACCGCGGCTTCGATGGGCGGCCTCATCATGCCGCCCATGATGGGAGTGGGCGCGTTTCTGATGTCGGAGTTCCTCGGCGTGCCGTACTGGGACGTGGTGGTCCGCGGGTTCGCCCTCGCTTTCGTCTACTACGGATCGCTTGCCTTTGCCGTCTATCTCCTGTGCCTCCGCCTGCTGCCGCGCGAGCCGATCGAGGCGCTCAAGGTGTCGGCTTACAACCAGATCAAGACCTCGATTTTCTTCATCGCGGTCGCGTTTCTCATGGCGCTGATGGGCGGCCTGGGCATGGGGGAGCTGCTCGCGGCGCTGTATACCGCGGCCTTCATGTTCGTGCTGCTTCTCGCCAACTTCCTTTACTTCAAGTACGTGCTGAAGGACCCGGCGGTGGCGCAGGAGACCTTCCTCGGCAACGTGCGCCTCTCCATCGAGACCCACGCGGACATGACGTCGTATCTGACGCTCCTGCTCGCGACCCTCGGCATCATGATCGGGCTTTTCACCGTGACCGGCTTCATCAACCGCATGGGGGGCATGCTGCTCGACCTCGGCTCGTGGAACGTCATGGCTCTGATTTTCATGTCCTTTGTTTTCGGATGGCTGGTCGGCATGGGCCTGCCGCCGACGGCGACCTACATCATCGGCGCGATCGTCATCGTCGGGCCCCTGACCAAGCTCGGCATCAATCCCTGGGTCGCGCATTTCTTCATTTTCCTGATTTCGGTCTGGGGCGAGCTGTCGCCGCCGACCTCGCTCACGGCGGCCATATCCGCGCGCATCGCCGAGGCCTCCTTCATGCGGACCATGTGGGTGGCGTTGAAGATCTGCCTGCCGATCACGCTCATGACCTTCGCCATATTCTCGCGATCCGAAATGGTGGTGAACCCGGGCTGGACACAGGTCGGCAGTACGCTGGTCGTGACGGTCGGCACCTGCGGGACCGCCCTGGCGATGTTCGGGCGGATCGTCGAGAATCCGGCCGGAGACATCCTGCTGCGATCGGTGCTTATTCTCGCGGCCTTCGTTGCATTGTTCCACCCCGACGACACCGTTTCGGCGGCCACCGCCGCGTTCGTGCTGGCCGCGACGATCTTCGGCGTCCTGCGCCACCGGCAAATCGCTCCGCCGAAGGGCGGGCTGCAGGCCCAGCCGGCAGGCTAGCTCAACGGTCAAGGTGCCGCGCGCGCTCGGCGATGAGCGCGTACACGGCGTCGATCATGGGCGTCGCGATACCCGCCTTGCGGGCGAGCTCCACGACGGCCCCGACGATCGCCTCGGTTTCGAGCGGGCGGCGTTTCTCGACATCCTGGTGCATGGAGATCTTGGCGCCGGCGAGCTGTCTTGCGATGTCGATGCGTTCGTCGACTGTCATCGGTATGCGCACCCCGTAGGCCCCGGCGACGCGCATCGCTTCTTGCATCATCTTGCGGATCAGCGCGAGCAGCGCTTCGCTGCCGTGGATGTCGTCCATGTGCGCGAGCGCGAGCGCCGCCACCGGGTTGTAGGAGAGATTGCCGATCAGCTTCACCCAGATCTCGACCCGGATGTCCTCGGCCTGCCTCGCCTCGAAGCCCGCGGCGTTCATCGCCGCCACGAGGCGCTCCGCGCGCGCCGATTTCGTGCGGTCGGGTTCGCCGATCAGGAAAACCCGGCCCGCCGTGTGGCGCACGACCCCGGGCTCGGGCACCTCCGCCGCGGCGTGCACCACGCAGCCCAGGATATGCTTCGGGTCGAGCGCATCGAAGAGCGTGCCGGCGGGATCGAGGCAGGCGACGCTCTGGCCGTCGAAGCGCCCGCCTTCCCTGAAGAAATACCACCAGGGCAGGCCGTTGATCGCCGGGATCACCATCGTGTCCGGACCCAGGAGCGCCTTCAGCCGTGGCAGCATCGCGCCGATCGAATGGGTCTTGAGGCAGACGAAGACCGCGTCCTGGACTCCGAACCCGGCCGGGTCGTCCGAGGCGCGCAGCGGAAAGACCGAGCGCTGTCCCCCGGCCAGGAGCGTCAGGCCGTTCGCGCGCAAGGCCTCCAGATGCGCGCCGCGGGCGACGGCGCAGACTTCATGCCCGGCCCGCGCGAACCACGCAGCGACCAGCCCGCCTATCGCGCCGGCGCCGACGACGCAGATTCTCATTCAGCCCCTTTGCGGGGTTCCGCCGCGAGGATGAAGTCGCGAACCGGAGCGATCTGCTCTTCGCTCATCAGCCACGGCGCGTGTCCCACCCCGGGGAATTCCACGAATTCGACGCGCGGACCGCCCACCTGCATCCGCCTCACGGTCGATTCGAGCAGGAGATCGGACTGCGCTCCCCGCAGCACCAGCGTCGGACATTCGACCTGGTCCCAGGTCGGCCACAGGTCGATGCCGAAGAGAAAATCGCTGCCGAATTCAACGCCGTCGCTCCCGCCGCGGCGCATGCTGTTGACGACCGCAGGGTCCAGAGTGAGCGTATAGTCGCCCTTCTCTTTGCGCCGGGAGTCGTGCTCGGCGAGGCGGCGCCACTGCCGGTCTTCGAGGGGTCCGAACTCCTTGCAGGTATCGCGCAGATGACGCTCGACCTCATCCAGGCTCGCGAATCGCCTGCCGGCGCCCATGGCGGCGAGCTTCAGGCGCACGAGCGCGTTCCAGGGCACCATGGGCCCGACGTCGTTCAGCACCAGGCGCCGGATCGGAGAATCGCGCCGGGCGGCGAGCATCATCCCGATCAGGCCCCCCATCGAGGTTCCGACCCAGTCGATTCTCGCTCCGTCGCTCGCTCCCTGGAGCCGGCGCAGGAGAGAGACGCGCTTGGGCGGAGCGGTGAGCCGGGCAAGCAGCGCCGCCGCATCCGAAAGATATTGCGAAAACCCGTAATCCTGCTTGTGCTCGAGCCAGTCGCTCTCGCCGCGGCCGACGACGTCCATGCACGCGACGCGGCAGCCGCGGTCCGCGAGACTCGCCGCGAGCTCGTCGAAGTCCCGGCTGTTGCGCGTGAGGCCGTGCACGCACACGACCAGGTGCAGCCCTTCCGGGTTGCCCCATTCGGTATAGGCGATGCGGTGGAACCCGTGGGGTCCGAGCGCGAGTAAGTGATTCAAGCGCGGTTCTGACGACATTCGAGTTTGGCGTGCCCTAAGGCGTGAGCTGAAGTCCGTGGTGCCGGGAGAGAGAATCGAACTCTCATGGCCTCGCGGCCGCGGGATTTTGAGTCCCGTGCGTCTACCAGTTCCACCATCCCGGCTGGCTGCTGCGCGATTGCGCGTGCATTATAACGGCGCGGCCATGAATCTTTCCATCGACGAGTTCGACTACGAGCTGCCTTCCGGGCTGATCGCGCAGGATCCAGGCGCGGAGCGATCGGGAAGCCGTCTGCTCTGCGTCGGCGCGGCGTCCATCGCGGATCGCCGCTTCTCGGAGCTGCCGCAACTGCTCGCGCCCGGCGACCTGCTCGTATTCAACGACACCCGGGTGATCAAGGCGCGGCTCGCCGGGGAAAAGGCGAGCGGCGGGCGCGTCGAAGTGCTGATCGAGCGGGTGCTCTCGGAACACGAAGCGCTCGCGCAAATTCGATCGAGCAAGCCGCCGCGCGCGGGAAGCACAATGCGACTGGCAGGTTCATTCGAGGCCCGAGTGCTCGGACGCGAGGGAGAGTTCTATCGCCTGCGTTTTCCGGACGGCGCCGTGGTGTTCGAGCTGCTCGAGCGCCACGGCAGCGTGCCGCTCCCGCCTTATATCACGCACGCGCCGCGAGCCGAGGACGAGCGCCGCTACCAGACCGTGTATGCGCGCGCCTCGGGCGCCGTTGCGGCCCCGACTGCCGGTCTGCACTTCGACGAACCGCTGCTCGCGTCCCTCGCGCAGCGCGGCGTCCAATTCGCTTACGTGACTCTGCACGTTGGCGCGGGGACGTTCCAGCCGGTCCGCGAGAAAAATCTCGCCCAGCATCGCATGCACGGCGAGCGCTACGAGATTCCGCCCGCGACCGTCGCCGCGATCGAGGCGGCGAGGAAGCGCGGCGGCAAGGTCGTCGCCGTCGGAACGACCACGGTGCGCTGTCTGGAAGCCTCGGCCGCCGCCCACGGCGCTCCGGTCGCCGGCGCCGCCGAGACCGATTTATTCATCACCCCTGGATTCGAGTTCCGGGTGGTCGACCGCCTCGTCACCAACTTCCACCTGCCGAGGTCGACCCTGCTGGTGCTGGTCTCCGCGTTCGCCGGAATCGAGCCGATCCGGCGCGCCTACCGGCACGCGATCGAGCAGCGTTACCGCTTCTATTCCTACGGCGACGCGATGCTGGTTGATAAGATACCCGGATGAGATTCGCCGTTCACGCGACCGACGGCGCCGCGCGCGCCGGGACGCTGGAGCTCGAGCACGGCAACGTCGAGACGCCGGTGTTCATGCCGGTGGGCACCTACGGCGCGGTCAAGGCCATGAGCCCCGCGGAGCTCGCCGAAAACGGCACGCGCATCGTGCTGGGCAACACCTTTCACCTGTGGCTGCGTCCCGGGCTCGAGGTGATCGCGGCGCACGGCGGATTGCACCGCTTCATCGGGTGGACGGGACCCATCCTCACCGACTCCGGCGGTTACCAGGTGTTCAGCCTCGGCGCTCTTCGCAAGATCACCGAGGAAGGCGTGCGCTTCGCCTCGCCCGTAAACGGCGATCGCCTCCTGCTCACCCCCGAGGAGTCGATGCGCATCCAGCGGGTGCTGGATGCGGATATCGTCATGGTGTTCGACGAGTGCACGCCCCACCCCGCGAGCGAGCGCGAGACCGCGGAGTCGATGCGCCTCTCCCTGCGCTGGGCCGAGCGCTCCAGGCGCGCGTTTGACGCCGGCGCTCGCGCCGCGCAGGGGAACCCCAACGCGCTGTTCGGCATCGCGCAGGGTGGGATGTACGAAAACCTGCGCGACGAATCCCTCGCGGGGCTCGCGGGCATCGGATTCGACGGCTACGCGATCGGCGGGCTTTCGGTGGGCGAGTCCAAGCGCGAAATGCGCAGGGTCATCGCCCACACCGCGCCGCGGCTCCCCGCGGACAAGCCGCGCTATCTCATGGGCGTGGGCACGCCCGAGGACATCGTCGAGGCGGTCGCCGCCGGAATCGACATGTTCGACTGCGTGCTTCCCACGCGAAACGCCCGCAACGGCTGGCTTTTCACGCGCTTTGGCGACGTCAAGATCCGCAACGCCCGCTACCGCGACGACACGCAAGCGCTGGACGGCACTTGCCCCTGCTACACCTGCGCCCATTTCTCGCGCGCCTACCTGCATCACCTGCAGAAGGTGAACGAGATCCTCGGGGCGCGGCTCAATACCCTGCACAACCTGCACTACTACCAGACGCTCATGCGCGAGCTGCGCGGCGCCATCGCGGAGCGAAAACTTGCCGACACCATCGGCGCCCTTCGCGAGGCGCGCCGCAAATCCGGGAAAATCGGATGAAAGGCGAGTTTCCGATGGTATACTTCCCCGCTTCCCGAAACCCGCATTGGAGACGATCGTGTTGATTTCCCCCGCATGGGCGCAGGGCGCCCCGGCCGGCGCGTCCGGCCCCGGTTACGAGCAGTTCTTCATCATCATCGGGATGTTCGCCCTGCTCTATTTCCTGATGATCCGTCCGCAGATGAAGCGGGCCAAGGAGCACAAGCAGATGACCGAGGCGCTGCAGAAAGGCGACGAAGTCGTCACGACGGGCGGGGTGCTCGGGAAGATCACCCAGATCGGCGAATCCTACGTGTCGATCGAGATCGCGCCCAACACCGAGGTGCAGATGCAAAGGAGCGCGATCCAGACGCTTCTGCCCAAGGGCACGATCAAGTCGATCTAGGGAAATGCCCGAAGAATCCCACAGCGCCGGCAGTCCGACTTCTTCAGAGCCTCACGGATGAATCGCTATCCCCTCTGGGTCTACATCACCATCGCGGTGGCCTTGGTGCTCGGGCTCCTCTATACCTTGCCCAATTTTTTTGGCGAGGCGCCCGCCGTGCAGGTTTCTTCCGCGCGCGCGACGCTGAAAGTGGACAATGCGGTTCTCGGGCGCGTCGAGGAAGCGCTCAAGAAGGACGGGATCCAGCCCACGGGGGTCTTCCTCGATGCTGCCGGCATCAAGGTGCGGCTTGCCGACACGGACACCCAGCTCAGGGCGAAAGACCTCGTCGAGCGCACGCTCAATCCCGACGCGGCCAATCCCTCCTATACCGTCGCCCTCAATCTCCTGCCGAATTCCCCCCGCTGGCTCGCCGCCGTCAACGCGCTGCCGATGTACCTCGGCCTGGATCTGCGCGGAGGCGTGCATTTCCTGTTGCAGGTCGATCTGCCCGCGGCGATCGCCAAGCGCGCGGAGAGTCTCACCGGCGACGTGCGCTCGCAGCTGCGCGACAAGAACGTGCGCCACACCGGAGTCGCGCGCGAAGGCAACGGCATCGTGATCCGGTTCCGCGACGCCGAGACCCGCGACAAGGCGCGCACGATCATCGGCGAGCAGCTTCCGGACCTGCAGCTCACCGATGCCGGCACGGGCAGCGAACTGCGCCTCCTCGCCTCGATCCGCCCCGAAGCGCAGAAGCGCACCCAGGAGCTCGCGCTCAAGCAGAACATCCAGACGCTGCACAACCGCATCAACGAGCTGGGCGTCGCCGAGCCCGTGATTCAGCAGCAGGGGTCCGACCGCGTGGTCGTGCAGCTGCCGGGTATCCAGGACCCGACCCGGGCCAAGGAGATCCTCGGCCGCACCGCGACCCTCGAAGTGCGGATGGTGGACGAGGACAACATGAATGCCGGGGCGCTCGCGGCGGCTCAAGGGGGGCAGGTTCCTTTCGGCGACGAGTTCTACGTCGAGAGGAACGGCCAGCCGCTTCTCGTGCGCAAACAGGTCGTGCTGACGGGCGACCGGCTCACCGACGCGCAACCGGGCTTCGACAACCAGACCCAGGAGCCCGCCGTCCACCTCACGCTGGATGCCACCGGCGCGCGCATTTTCAAGGAATACACGCGCGAGAACGTCAACAAGCGCATGGCGATCCTGCTCATCGAGAAAGGCAAGGGCGAGGTCGTGACCGCGCCCGTGATCCGCAGCGAGATCGGCGGCGGGCGCGTGCAGATCAGCGGCAGGATGACGACCGTCGAGGCGAACGACGTGGCGCTGCTCCTGCGCGCGGGCGCGCTCGCCGCGCCCATGGAGATCGTCGAGGAACGCACGGTGGGGCCGTCGCTGGGCGCCGAGAACATCAAGAAGGGCTTCGACTCGACGATCTACGGATTCGCCGCGCTGTCGCTTTTCATCATCGTCTACTACTCGCTGTTCGGGGTGTTCTCGGCCCTCGCGCTGTGCGCCAACCTGCTGTTCCTGATAGCGCTCCTGTCGATGCTGCAGGCGACGCTCACCCTGCCGGGCATCGCGGCGATCGCGCTCACGCTCGGCATGGCGATCGACGCGAACGTCCTCATCAACGAGCGCGTGCGCGAGGAGTTGAGGGGCGGCGCCACGCCGCAGGCGGCGATCCACGCGGGCTACGAGCGCGCCTTCGGCACCATCCTCGACTCCAACGTCACCACGCTGATCGCGGGCCTCGCGCTCCTCATCTTCGGCTCGGGGCCGGTGCGCGGCTTCGCCGTGGTGCACTGCCTGGGCATCCTCACCTCGATTTTCTCCTCGGTCGTGGTGAGCCGGAGCATGGTCAACCTCACCTACGGCACGCGCAGGAAGCTCGAGCGCGTGTCGATCGGCAACACGGACTGGAAATAAGCCATTCGAAAAAGGGGGCACACCCCCTTTTAGAATCCCCCAAATCAGACGACAAGCAAACTTAGCATGGAATTCTTCAAGATCCGCAACGACATCCCGTTCATGCGCCATGCGCTGGCGTTCAACGTGGTGTCGCTCCTCACTTTCCTTCTGGCGGTCTTTTTCCTCGCCACCAAGGGCCTGAATTTCTCGATCGAGTTCACCGGCGGCACGGTGATGGAAGTGAGTTACGAGCACGCCGCGGAAGTCGAGAAGATCCGCAGGGCTCTCGACGCGCGCGGCTATCACGATTACTCGGTGCAGAATTTCGGCTCCTCGCGCGACGTGCTGATCCGCATGCCCTTGAAGCCCGGCCAGAACAGCGCCGATCTCTCCAAGGCCGTCCTGGAAGGACTGACCGCGGAGGACAGGACCGCGACCCTGCGGCGGGTGGAGTTCGTCGGGCCGCAGGTGGGGCGCGAGCTCGCCGAGAACGGCGCCCTCGCCCTGCTCATCACCTCCCTCGGCATCGTCGGCTATCTCGCGCTGCGTTTCGAATGGAAATTCGGCGTCGCGGCGATCATCGCCAACCTGCACGACGTGGTGATCATCCTGGGTTGTTTCGCGCTGTTCCAGTGGGAGTTTTCGCTGCCCGTGCTCGCGGCCGTGCTCGCGGTGCTCGGCTACTCGGTGAACGAGTCGGTGGTGATCGCCGACCGGATCCGCGAGAACTTCAGGAAGATGAGAAAGGCGAGCGTCACCGAGATCATCGACAACGCCATCACCCGGACGATTTCCCGCACCATCATCACTCACGGCTGCACCCAGACGATGGTGACCTCGATGCTCGTGTTCGGGGGACCGGCCCTGCACTACTTCGCGCTCGCCCTCACGATCGGCATCTGCTTCGGGATCTATTCCTCGGTGCTGGTCATGGCCCCGCTCGTGCGCTGGCTCGGAATCCAGCGCGAGGACCTGGTGAAGCCGCTCAAGGAAAAGAAGCAGGAAGCGGTCGTCTGAAAGGGCCCGATACCCGGTGGGCGTCCCCCGGGGGGATGCGGCTGGAATAAACCGCCGCCTGAAACTGTTATGGCACCCATGCGGCGAACGCCGTTACAATGGCGTCCGCATGTTCCCACAACTGAGGAGAAATCGAATGAATAAGAGGCTTATGCTGGCCGGATTTGCCCTGGCGCTCGGGGCGGGATACTCCCTTACCGCTTTCTCGCAGGTCAAGCCCGAGGTACTGGTCAAACAGCGCCAGGCGGCGATGACCCTGCAGGGCAAGTACTTCGGCCCGATGGCCGGCATGGCGCAGGGCAAGGTTCCTTACAACGCGGACACCGTGGCGTTCAACACGGCCATGCTCGACGCCCTGAGCAGGATGCCCTGGGACGGCTTTGCCGAGAGCACCAAGGGTGAAAAAAGCGCCGCGCTGCCGGCGGTCTGGAGCGAACCGGCCAAGGTAAAGCAGGCGATCGACAACTTCCAGAGCGCGGTCCAGGCGCTGGTAAAGGTGAGCAGAGGCGGCGATGAAGCCTCTCAAAAGGCGGCGATCGCCGCCGTCGGCAAGACCTGCGGAGGCTGCCACCAGGACTTCCGCCAGAAACAGAACTAAGGTTGTTGCAGTCCGAAAAGCCCCGCTGCGGCGGGGCTTTCGTTTTCCGAGCGGTGCGTTATGCTAGCTGACATGGTCGGATCGGCTCGATCGCTGAATCGCGCGCTTCAGGCGGCAGTGTTTGCCCTGCTCCTTGGGATTGGACTCGGCAACGCCTCGGCGCAGGGCGACGCAAAGCGCGGCGAATATCTGGCCAAAGCCGGCGGCTGCGTCGGTTGCCACACCGAAGAAAAGAAGGACGCCGTGGCCTTTGCGGGCGGGCGCGCCCTCAAGACACCCTTCGGGACCTTCTTCGGCCCCAACATTACCCCGCACCCGCAGGCGGGGATCGGGCGCTGGACCGAGGCCGATTTCGTCCGCGCGATGCGCCTGGGCGATGGCCCCGACGGCAAGAACTATTTCCCGGCCTTTCCTTACCCCTCCTTCACGAAAACCTCCGACGCCGATCTGCGCGACCTGTGGGCCTTCCTGCGGATCCTGCCGCCGAGCGCGCGCGCAAACCAGGAGCACGATCTGCGTTTTCCTTTCGGCTGGCGCTTCCTGGTCACGTTCTGGAAATGGTTCTTCTTCACCCCCGGACCGTTCGTGAACATCCAGGGACTCGCCGACATCGCCAACCGCGGCGCCTACCTGGTGCAGGCGCTCGGCCACTGCGGCGAGTGCCATACGCCGCGCAACTTCTTCGGCGGGCCGAAGATGAGCCGCTTCCTCGCCGGGGGCAAGGGACCCGACGGCAAAGACACCGCAAACCTCACGCCCACGGGCCTCAAGAAGCAGACCGACAAGGACCTGCAGGATTTTCTCACCACCGGCCTCACCCCCGACGGCGACGTCCCCGCCGAAACGATGGGCGAAGTGATCCGCAACACCACCAGCCAGCTCACGCCTGCGGACCTCAACGCGGTGATCGCCTACCTGCGCACACTCCCGCCGGTTCCCAGCGAGAAGAAGTAAAACCGGGGACAGACCACGGTTTCCACTGCCCATTTCGCGGCGGGTGCCTGACTAGAACAATGCTTCTTCCCCTCCGGTATACCGGTTGGGGATCTCGATCGGTCGCCCCGGCTTGCCCGGCCCGGCGCGGCGGCCGAGGGCAACCGCAATCTCCTTCCTGAAGTGTTCGCTGCCCAGCGCGTAGCCAGCGTTGGTCGATGTGCGGATTTCCTCCAGCTCCGTGGGATCGAGCTCGCTGCGGAACAATTCGAGATAGGCGGCTCTCCGGCTCGACTCGTGCGTGCCGAGGGCAAGAAATCTGGAGTGCGGAGTGACAAGCGCGCTGCGATACCCCAGCGCATTCGCGGCGAAGCTCGACCAGCGGTAGGCGCCGGGCGTATCGACCATCCCGGCGCGCACGGGATTGAGCTCGATGCAGCGCTGGCAGCGCAGCAGATAGGTGTCGGCCTGCACGATGCTGGACCGGAAACGTCCTTCCCACAGCGTGCCGCTGCGATCGTAGACGCGGTTGACGTATTGCACGTAGCGCTGTCCCAGGTGCTTCATCAACAGCGAGGCTCCATCGGGCCGGCCCGGCGTGAGCAGCAGGTGCACGTGGTTGGTCATGAGGACATAGGCGTGGATCGCGCAGGCATAGCGCGCCGCCAGCTCGCCCAGATGGTTGAGGTAGCATCCGTAGTCATGATCGGCGAAGAAGCAGGTGCCACGGTTATTGCCGCGCTGGATGACATGCAGCGGGGCACCGGCGATTCGCAGGCGAGCGCGGCGGGGCATGGTTGGTGCGTCGGGTCCTCTTATTGCACCCTGTAACGCATTGGCGGCAATCACGCCGACAAACCGTGGTCTGTCCCCGGTTTTCTAGCTCTCGCGCCGGATGCTGTAGTACGTCCCGGCGAAGATCACCGCCGCCCCCAGCATGATCGAGAATTCCAGCGGCTCGCCGTAGAAGATCATTCCCACTACCGCGATCAGCGGCAGCCGCAGGAAATCGATCGGGACGACCAGCGTCGCATCCGCAAGGCGGAAGGCGCGCGTCATGCAGTAGTGGGCGAACAGGCCCGCCGCGCCGACCGCGACGACCCAGTGCAGATCGGCGAGCCGCGGCGTCACCCACTGCGGCAGTGCCGGGATCAACCCGAGCGGCAGCTGGATCACTGCCATGTAAAAGAGGATGGCGAAGGCCGAATCGCGCCCGACGAGCCGCTTGGTGGTGATCATGGTCGTGGCGTAGGCGAAGGCTCCGGCGAGCATCACCAGCGCCGCCGGATGGATGAACCCGAAGCCGGGCTTGAGGATGACGAGAATGCCCACGAGACCGAGGACCAGCATGACGACCCGGCCGCGGTTCAGGCGTTCGCCGAGGATCATGACTGCGAGCACCGCGGTCCATACCGGCATGGTGAATTCGATCGCGAAGACAGTCGCGAGCGGCAGCATAGCGATCGCGTACACCCAGGCGTACTGGCCGCCGAAGTGAAACAAATTGCGAACCACGTGCAGGCCGAAGTGGCGCGTGCGCAGCGCCGCAAGGCCGAAGCGCGGCAGGACGAAAAGCAGCAGGACGATCGACACCAGGCTGCGCAGGAACAGGATCTCGAAGGCCCCCATGGTGCGCAGCAGCTCGCGCACCGCAACCGCCATCAGCGAGAACGACAGCAGCGCGCCGCCCATCCACAGGGCGCCGCGCACCGCGACGGGCAAGCTGGACAAACCGGGGACAGACCACGGTTTTGCTATTTCCTTGTTCACAAGGCTTCTAAAACCGGGGACAGACCACGGTTCTATTCCAGTCGCGCTCGTCGTTCACACATCGATATCGTCAGGCCCTAGAAACCGTGGTCTGTCCCCGGTTTTCTCAGCCGCGCGCCGGGAAGTCGCTGCGCTCCAGCAGCCGCGACGCGCCGTAGCCGAAGACGAGCCCCCAGAACGGCGCCCCGATATTGAAGATCGGGATATCGGCGACGGTCACGAGAAATGTCACCAGCGCCCCCAGCGCGAAGCGGTCACGAAAGCTCACGGTGAACGCGGTCTGCAGCACGCGCAGCATCGCAAGGCCCGCGAGCGCAGCGATGAAGGCCTTGGGCGTCGCCAGCATGAGGCGCGTGAAGTAGGGGGCGAACAGGCCGAAGGCGAGCGCGAGCAGGCCGACGAAAATCCCCGCGGTGTAATGCCGGCGCTTGTCGCCTGATGAGGAGATGATCGCATTCACCGGACCTGTGAGGCAGGTGGAAACGGTCCCGACGAACGCCGTGACGATCGATCCCGCGCCGCAGGCGGCGGCCACCGCGTCGACGGGCGGCGAGTGTCCCGCGGCGCGCAGCACCGTGACGCCCTGGCCGTTCTGCACCACGAGCACGGTGATCGCGAGCGGCACGACCAGCTCGACCATCGCGCGCCAGGAGAAAACCGGCGCATAGAGGTTCGGCCGGGCGAGGCCCTGGGCTTCAGGGCCGGCCTCGAACCGGCCCAGCACGACAATCATGAGCGCGCCGATTGCGAGCGCGCCGATGAGCGGCGGCACCAGCCGCGCGAGCCGCTGCGATGCGCCGAGCGCAAGGAACGCCGCCGCCATCGGCGCCGCGATCCAGACGTCGTCGCGGATCGCGTATACGAGGTCCAGACCGAAGCGCAGGAACACGCCCGCCACCATGCCCATCACGATCGGCATGGGCACCGCCTCCATCGCGCGGCGCACCCAGCCGGAGAGGCCGAGAGCGAGCATGAGGATCCCGGTCGCGATGAACGCGCCGATCACCTCCGCGTAGCTCAAGTGGCCGAGCGCCGGCCCGACCAGCACCGCCCCGGGGATCGTCCAGAAGAAGACGAGCGGCTGCCGGTAAAACCAGCAAAAAGCGATGCTGATCAGCCCATTCACGAAAAAGGCGCCGAAAATCCACGAGGACAAATCGGA
>Ga0137464_1000280_pt1 | contig 16643 bp, 13 predicted proteins | sample EasRivERMGT814_2_FD_102306 | JGI IMG/M metagenome (GOLD analysis project Ga0137464, IMG submission 102306) | Soil microbial communities from meander-bound floodplain in the East River, Colorado, USA - East River MetaG ERMGT814_2 | ecosystem: Environmental > Terrestrial > Soil > Floodplain ...
AAAGATTCGGCATTGTCGGAGAGGCCAAGACTTATAAAAACCAGCCAATAGAGATCAACGAATACTACGTTGCTCATCCGGAGATGCTCTTGGGCCGATTGTCCAAAGAAGGCACGATGCACGAGGCGGAGCAAAACGCCCTACTCCCCACCAACCCGCATACCGAGTTACAGGGTCGAGAAAAGCTAGACAGGCAACTTAGCGAGCTCAAGGACGAGTTGGCTGCCGCAATCGAAAAGCTTCGGCCCGACGTCATGGGCGCCACTACCATCCCCGAGGATGTGCCGGCTGCTGTTACGTTTGCCGACGCAGGAGACAAAGAAGGGACGCTTCAGATAAAAAACCAGGGCGTATTCAAGGTGGTCAATAAGGAGCTCGTCCGGCCGGAATGGGCGTCTAACGCGGAAAAGCTCAAGCAGGCAAAACAGTATATCCCAATTCGAGATTTCCGGGTCCGGCAGGTCTCGTTAGAAAAATCAACGGAATCCACCGATGAGCAGATCGAGATAGCCCGCGGGGAGTTGGCGGATGCGTACCAAGGGTACGTCCAGCGGTACGGGCCTATAAACGGCCCCAAGAGCTCGTTTTTGGAGGATGATGTTGATTTCGCCCTGGCGGCCTCGTTGGAAGACAAGGATGTTCTCCTCACCGACTCGACGCGCAAGGGGCAGAGGTACATCCGCCAGCAGGCCATCTGGAAGCCCTCCGCGATATTAACCAAGCGGGTCAACTTCCCCGATACTATCCCCGTCAGCGCCGATAATGTTGGCGATGGGATGCAGATTTCGTTGAACTACCGCGGAATGGTGGAGCCGGAATATGTGTCTGACTTGACCGGACAACCATTGGCCGACGTCATGGCGGCAATGGAACAGGCCGGCCTAGCCTTCGAAAACCCCAAGACTGGTATATGGGAACCCCGAAACGAGTACCTAAGCGGCAACGTAAAGCAGAAGCTCCTGGAGGCGACACGCGCGGCCGAGGACGATCCCAGGTTTCAAACGCACGTTACGGAACTGACCGCGGTTCAGCCGCCCCCCTCCCCCATTGAGAGAATGAAATTTACGCTGGGCTCCAAGTGGCTACCGCCCGAGGCCGTTCAGCAGTTTGCCAGGGAAGTCTTGGGCGTTGACCTAACTATCAGGGTCAATCCGGTAAACGCTAGATGGAGCCTTGACCTGTCTAGTTATGGTGGCAGCGGGGCTTACGATGCGCAGAACGTATCCGTGCTGGGGTTTCCGGGCGACGCTCACCACAACGGTGTCATGGGGCACAAGCTCGTCGAACTGGCGATGAACCTCAAAAAGCCAATTATCAAGGTTCGATACATGGATGAGCAGGGGGAGATTAAAGAGAGGAAGGATGTTGCCCTGACCTTCCGGGCCGAGCAGCGACAAAAGGCGCTGCAGGATAAGTTTCGCGCGTTCGTGAAATCCTCTCCCGAGATTTCCGGGCAGGTTGAGGGCGTCTATAACGAGCGGTTTATCGGGTCCATCGATAGGCAATGGGAGCCGCCGTCATGGACTTATTACCCTGGCGCCGGACACGAGATTGAGTTAGCGCGCCATCAAAAATCCGGCGTGACCAGGTTACTCCGGGAGAGCACCATGCTGGGCCATGGCGTCGGCACCGGGAAAACCTTCATCATGGTTACGTGGGCGATGGAGTTGAAGCGCTTGGGGCTGGGTCATAAAGGCATCATCGCTACGCAGAATGCCACAACCGAACAGTTCGCCCGTCAAGCGAAGAGGCTTTACCCTAACTCCAAGGTGCTCGCCCCGACCGAGCACGAGCGTAGCGCCACCGAGCGGAACTCGTTGATGGCGCGGATCGCCACGGGGGACTGGGATATTGTCATAGTCCCCCACAGCTTTATCGACTTACTCCCCAATGATCCTGTCAGGGAACGCGCTTATATCACCGAGCGGATCCAGGAGCTGCAGCAGGCCATCATGGAGGCGAGGCATAGAGAGGGGAGAAAATCCCCCACGGCGGCCGAACTTCAGAAGGCCCTAAAAAAGCTCAGGCAAAAATTGGACAAGATCGCGGCCCGACGCCAGGACGGAGTAATTTATTTTGAGGATCTCGGGATAGACTTCATGGCGGTCGATGAGAGCCAGTATTATAAGAAGCTCGATTTCACCACTCTGATGGATAACATTAAGGGTCTCGACAAGAGCTATACGGATAAGGGCTTCGGGCTCTACATGAAAACCCGCTACATCAACGAGAAGCGCGGACAACGAAACCTCGTATTCGCTTCCGGCACTCCTATCAGCAACACGATGGCGGAATCGTGGAATATTATGCGCCACCTGCGGCCGGATCTCCTAAAGGAGCGCGGGATAGAAAAGTTCGATGAATTCGCTGGGACGTTTACCGAACCCCGTACAGACCTGGAGATGACACCGACCGGCAACTTCAAAATGGAGACCAGGCTTTCCCGGTTTAAGAACGAAGACGCTCTCATGACGCTCTGGAAAGCGATGGCCGACGTTAAGTTCGCCGAGGAGGTTATCGGTGAAGGGCTCCCGTCGGTCAAGGGCGGTGGTCCCCGTCTGGTCATGTCCGAGATGACCCCGGAGTATAAGGAATTCCTGGGGGAATTGCAGGAGAGGCTTGACGAGTTTGCTCAGATGACAGGGGACCAGAGGCGAGAAAATAGCTGGATCCCCATGTGGGTACAGGGGCAAGCGATCAAGGGCAGCGTGGACATGAGGATGATCAAGCCCCGCCTTTCCGACCAACCGAACAGCAAGCTTAACACCATCGTCCGCGAAGCCGTTCGCATTTATAACGAAAGTACGGACGTGAAGGGAACCCAGGCGATCTTTATCGACAGGTTCAGGAGTAGCCCGAAAAATACCCTCTTCAACTTGCACGAGGAGGCTAAACGGAAGCTGGTAAAGGAGGGGATCCCGGAAAAGGAAATACTGGTTGTCGACCAAAAGCTGAAGGGTCCGCGCCGCGAGGCGATGTTCAAGGCCATTGACGATGGGGTAATTCGCATAGTCATAGGGACACGAAAAAAGATCGGAGTTGGGGTCAACTATCAGGAGCACAATATTGGGATACTCCAGGGAGACGTGCCATGGCTCCCGATGGAACTAGAGCAGTCTACCGGCAGGGGTCTACGGCAGCGGCAGAACAAAGAAATCAACCAAATAGAGATACTCCACTTTACCGTTTTGGGTAGCTTCGATTCGGCTATGTACGGGATCATTTCGAGGAAGCTCAAGATGATCAATCAGGTAATGAAAGGGAATTGGCCGAAGGGGGAAGAGGACCCCTTTGACAGCGCAACCATGACCTTTGATCAGATGATGGCTGAATCGTCGGGCAACCCCCGCGCGATCGAAAAGGTTGGGCTGGAAAACGACATCCGAATGCTCGAGATGGCTGCCGAGGGGCACGCCCGGGAGGTTAGGGACTCAAGGAGAGAAATAGCGGGCCTGGTATCCACCGAGCGACCCGGGGGCATTCCCGGGGCCGAAAGGGCTCTTGCGGCTGCGGAGCGTACAGCCCGGCAGTTTGCGGAGCTATTCCCTCCCGACGTGGAAGTTCAGGTAGGCCTCAACGGGAAGATCTTTACGGACCACAAGGAAGCCGTAGCGGCCATAGACGAGTACATGAAGGCTTCGATCGCCCACCTCGAGGGGGAATCCGTCAAGGCTAACAGGACGGGCTCTATCCAGAGCAACTTGTTCCAAAACATAAAGCTCAACGGTCAATGGGTTGTGATGAAGATCGACTTGACCCGCAAGCCTACCGTAGTGGGGATGGATAAGAACGATAAGGCGGTAATCGAAACGAGATTTTCCGACTCTCATATTAGCTGGCATTTAGCCGACGCTGACGCAGTTGGAGAGAATAGGGCGTCTACTGGTGTTGGGTTATTCACCGGGTTGAGGTCTCAGCTTGAGCGCATATCCCGCCTCCCTCAAGATGCGCGCGATCACCTGGCCCGACTACAAAGGGACTTTCGGAACCTTACGGAATTCACAAAAACGCCATTTCCGCAGGGGGAGGAACTAATCGAAAAGAAGGCGCAGCTTGCGGCCCTTATATTGGAACTGGGTGCCACCGTCCCAGCAGGGTCCTTTGCCATGGGCGAGACGGTTGAGTGGACTTCTGAGGCCGATGAGACTGATTCGATTGAGGGGACGTTTCTTCGCCAGGAGGGAGGCCTTGCGGTAGTCAGGCCGAAGGCCGGGGGCGTCGTAGGGGAAGAGGTTGGACTAGCGGCGGAGTTACGGATCCCTATGGACAAGCTTCGAACTGTAAGGGCGCCGATGCCACGCGAAGAGGGGGCGGTGTTGCCCCAAGATATTGTCCAGCTTGACGAGGGAGACGATGCCGACATGGAGGATTCTGACGACTAATTTTAGGTGTTAAGGCTTACGTCTTTACCGGTTTACGAAAAAATCGAAATCTCCTATCATTTTCGAAAGGTCAAATGAAGCACATACTTTTCCTACTCTCCCTTCTCCTCTTCGCGGATACGTATCCTATATTCGCGCAGACCAGCACCCTGCCTAATCTTCCCGCTGCCACGACCACGGTCGACACCGATCTGATGTACCTGGTTCGTCCAGGCGATGCACAGCCCGACAGGAAGATCACCGTCGATAACCTACGCACCGCGATGCAGTTGTTATTGGAGATACCCAGGACCACGGTTGCGGGCTTGGGTCCCCCTACCGACCTCCTTGTCAAAATCGTCACTGACGGGAATTCGGATTGCTTGGTAGGCGGCGGCTCCGTAACGGTCCTGTGCCAAGGGAACGGTACTACCTGGGTGACGATTTCGGGTGGTGGGGGCGGTGCGGCCAATCTCAACGCGGGGATAGCTTTCACTGCAGATGTTACGCCGGCTCAGATCACTTCGAATCAGGACAATTATACCGGGTGTGCGGTTACGACCAATGCCGTTTGCCGCGTCAGTACCGACGCCTCACGGCAAATCACGGGCGTTGCGGGCGGAGCCGATGGAATTTTTCTCATTCTGCATAACATCGGCGCCTTCAATGCCGTCCTTGTGGACTCCGCTACGTCGACCGCGGCCAATCAGTTTTTAATCGGTGCGAACATAACGATCGGCCCTAACCAGGGGATTATCCTCCAGTACGACGCAACCTCTGCTCGTTGGCGCGCGGCTTCGGGTATCTCTGGCGCTGGAGGTCAAGCGGGCGATGACGATCTAACAGCAGTGGCCGGAATGACCTGCACGGGCATTGCGGTGCGCACCGGGACAAGCACATGGACTTGCCGCCAGATTACGGGGATCACCGGAAATATTTTGGTTTCCTCTAATCCTGGTGGGGTTGCCGGCGATATCGTCCTTAACCTTGGCACTACTGCCATGCAGACCGATGGGGACAATACAGTCACTACTGGCACCCAAAATAACGCCCTGGCGACCGCCTGGATTGCGCCAAGCAGCGCGGGGAGCCCGACCGGAGAAGGTAGTTTCAATTTCAATACCACCACCAAGAAGCCCCAGATGGGCAACGGGACAACGACGCTAGTCCTTGCTCATGAGGGGGGGAATATTTTCTCTGCCACGTCCTTAGCCAATAACGGCGCGAACTGTAATCCCGCGGTGGGTACATTCGGCATAGGCGTTGACGCCAGCGGTGTGTGCGAAGGAGCCCAGGTTGCCCTGAGTTCGGCTGGCACGCCAACACCGAATACGGTTGTCTTTCCGGGCATGCCATTTAAAGACACGCGATCCTTTGTTCCTGGATCTCAAGGCTATACCTACATTGGCGCGGCGGCGGGCGGCAGTTTCGCGCCGATCATAGCAGAAGCGGACGGTTATGTATTTATTAGTGACGGCGTAAACACTGTATCGCCAACCGGGCCTGACACGATTGGCATAAGAGGCGTGAACGGGATCGAGTTCGATGTTTACAATAAATCAACAGCGGAGTTTGCCCAGCCCGCAAACGATGGGTGGGAAGCCCTGTCGAGCAATGCGGGCGACACAACTCAGTATCTCCGGGTTTGCGGCACGATTACGGGCGGAAGTTTAAAGGGGTTAGCCTGTGAGACCATTATTCTTAACGGTACGATCTTCATCAGTTCCGTCACTACGACCTACGCCAATATCTTCACGGTTAGGCTCTGTACCACGGCGGCCTGTGTAGCCGACGCCACGGCAGCGGGAACGGTTACTGTGCGCGAGGCCAGCGGCAACGTCACCATCATCACCCTAGCACCGGGCGTCTCTAAGGCGGCGGCGCAGGACACAATCCTCGGCGTAATCGCGTCCACAATGGACATCAATGGCCTCACGCAAACAACCACCGTCAGTAGTGCGAACGATAAATTCTCGCTCTACTCTGTAGCCGCAGGAGCGAACCGGGAAGCCCGAACCACGGACATTATCACCACCTTTGAAGCTACTTACGATCCGGTCCATTGCTCCACGACGACAGCGACCTTGGTTCTCAACACCGTCGACGCAAATAAGCCAACTGCCAACTGTTCCGCTGGCACAACCAACACCGGCCTCATTCGCGCGAAAGCGGTATTCCCGGACAGCGACGGATTGTTCTCCGTCTCCGGTTGGTTTGATCTTCCGGAGACATGGCTAGGGACAATCGACGCCAAAATCCGCTGGAGCACGGCGCTGATAGTGGGGAATGTCATTTGGCAACTCCAGACAGCATGCACGACCAACGGCGAGTTGGACGATAAGGCCTTCAACACAACCCAGGACATCGTGGACACTGCAGCGGGCACAACCCTGCACCTAAACACCGTTACGCAAACGGGTGTGACTACTACCGGTTGCGCGGCGGGCGAGAAGTTTCATTGGCGGCTAGGTCGTGACCGCACCCATGTCAGTGACACATTGGGCGAAGCTGGCACAGGAACCCCGGATCTCGACATGGTTAAGTTCGTCGGGCGCAGAAAGCTAGGCACATGATTCTGTTTTTTCTCCTACTCTTTCTCTACGGCACCGCCGACGCCGGGGAATGGCTGTCCTGCCCCGTTAAGGAAGAGGCGCGGGATAAGGCTCGATTCTTTAGTCCTCAGCTTCCAGCGAGGGTTACTCAGTTTAGCGGGAATGTAACCACAGATGAACGCGGTATCCCAAGCACCTACTACATTTTAATTAATGAGAGCATCACCGACCCGAAGCCATGCAGCAGGCGAACAAGGACTGAAGTTAGCGCAGCCGTGGGCAGCAAGATGCAGTTGAGCGAAGCGGAGAAACTTCCGCCACCGAGATCCATTATTAGGGAAAGTTTGTGGCGAGGATGGAAGTTGCTCGGCCCCTCTCTAGCTTATGCCACTACCATTACAGATGCCTTCCCGCAGGGGGATGAAGATCCACTAAGTTCTGGAGGAGCATGGTCTGCGTATGCGGCATTAAATGCGCTCGAAGTTGTCTCTAACCGGGTGCGGTGCAACGCCCTCAACGGCACCGATTGCTACATGACCCGGAACGATTTCACTCCTGCCAATAATCAATATGCCTCTATCGCTGTGCCCACCGTTACCTCGGACGTAACCGCGAATTACGTCGGGGTGCTCCTCAGATTCACGGCACCGGAGACGCGCCAAGGCTACCAGTTCGTGATGAACGAACGTGGCGGTGAAAGCTTGATCCTTCATGTGGACGGCGATGCGTACACAACTATTGCGTCCAACTCTACTGCCTGGGCCGCAACCGATATCATACAGGGCAGAGCGGACGGTACTACGTTGTCCCTCTTTAGAAACGGTTCACTCAACCTAACCGCCAGTGATGCAAGCTATAGTAGCGGGCGCTGCGGCATCGAAGTCTACATTAACGCTTTGAACTCGTTGACCAATATAGAAGCAGACAACTTTGTTTGTGGGGATTTGTCCGACCTGACAGCGTCAGGCGTACCCATGCGCAGACCGACTATTTATTAAAATGAAAATGTTTTTGTTTGCTCTATTCTTAGCGGCGGCGGCTCCTTTAGCACCGTCCAACCTTAACCTGGTAGTCGCGCCGGCCGACGCACAGATCAAGCAGCCGCAACCACGGTGCGCACAAGGGCCGTTCAACGACGCTGATGACAACGGCGATGTGGACGGCACAGAGGGCACGGGCTGTCCGGGATCCGCCCATTTCGCTGCGTCGGGGACTGGATTCTCTGTAGAAATAAATACCGGCGATCTTGCTGGCACGATGGTGTCGGTGGCCGATGCAGCGGCAAGTGGCGGCACGGCGGTAGGTATCCCTGCTGGAGGCGGTGGCCTAGCCTCGGGGCAAGTGCGGCTTCGAACGCCGGTATTGCCCGCAGGCACTTATACGCTTTGGGTGCTCGAAAAAGTCGAAGTGAGCGGCAAGCGACTTACATGGACGAGTACCGCGCCGCACTTACTTTTACCGCCGCCCGACTCCACTCAACAGACAGACCCATGTAACCAGGCCGGTATTTGCGTAAGCGGGCTCATTCTAAATTATACGTGGGTAAAGCAAGATCAGACGATTACGGGCGGTGCAGCGCGGGACATTTACCTTACTGCCAGCGATTCAAAGAAAATGGATTGTGCCTATATCGATACCGACCCCAACGCTCCAAAGACTTGCCCCTCGCCCGTGGCACCGCCAGCGGCTTCCTATGCGATCCTTGATACCGCCAGCACACCGGCAAGCGTAGCTGATTCCCAATGGGCCGGGGCAAACAATGTCCCCCTAAACGGCCTTAACACCGGAGTCACCGGGGTACACAGTTGTCAAATCCTATGGAACAGCGTGGCGCAAAAAGTCTGTATTCGGTTGCGAATCGAAGCGGCGGGGCTCACATCTACGGTGTCGGCGGACGATGATCCGGCGACAGGCGATGCTGACACAGCGATATGGTGGGATTTCAGGTTAGACACTCAGGCCGCGGCGAATTCGACGACTTATAGACTGGTAGCGAATAGCCAATCAACCCCGGCAGTGTTTGAAGGTAATTTTCCGTCGGGCACAATCTCTAGCACGTTAGATTTCGCCAGCGTAGCCAAGAGCCGAAGCTATGCCGCGAACGTGCTTTTGGTGATGATTTGCTTTGATCTACCTTCCGCCGTGGTGGCTGGACAGTTTGGATCATTCGATCTTTTTACGCAGGAGTTTATCGCTTCAGTGCTTCACTATCGGACGGCGGGTTCGCCTACCGGGGTATCGCTCGACTTTCAGAACTGGCTGACGGCAGAGTTTTCGGCCAGTGTGGTAGGCGGGGCCGATACCACCATACCCGTGTTAAGCCAACCCAAGCTTGTTTCCAACGGCACTAATAGCCAATCCTGGACGTACACCTGTGTTGATGCTGGCTCGGGATGTGCCTCCGCATTTCTGGACTGGGACACTAATTCCGGCACTCCTTACAACGGCAGCCCTGCAAATTCGAGCTGTATCCTGGGCGGCACAAACCCCAATTACGCTGCAAATTGCACTTTGACCGGGCTTAACCCTGGGGTCAGTTATTTTGTGTGCGGGCGGGCTTTGGATGGTGCAGGCAATTCGGGTGTCTGCAGCAGCGAGAACAATGCGGCGACCGATTCGGTAACTGGCGAGTATTTCACGGCTACCGGCACAGGCATTGCGCCCTGTGCTTATGCTTTGCCCTGCCCTATCTCTATGATTCCTAGTAGGGCCTTTCCTGGCAAGACGCTCATAATTAAAGACTCCGCAACCGCGCACGCTGTCCAATCCCTCATACTTGTAGGTGGAAGCAATACCGTCAGCGGCACTCCGGCGGCTCCGATCACCCTACGCTGCGAGACAATGGTTGCCAGCGACGGCACTGGATTCCCGGGGTGTAAACTGCTGGGCGATGGTACTAAGTGGGTGATTGACGCAGGGAATATATCCTGGTGGATCTTTGAAGGATTGCACATCGAGAACGTGGATAATTCTACGCAGGCAGGCGGAGATCAAGGTGGCATTTTCTTCGGCAGTAGCTTCAACAACAATATCGTCAGGAAGAACATCTTCCGAAATATCAACAGGTGGGCTAACACACACCCAATTACTATATCTATGGGGAGTGCAGGATCATGCGGAAACGTAATCGAAGAAAATGACGTGCTCCGCTACCACCGAAACGCGATAGAGTTTATTTCCAACGCGGCAGAAAGGAACATTTGCCAAACAACGGCGGGGAACTTCGCTAACCTGAATTACGTTGGTCAGGGCTTGGATCGAGATCCCTTTATTTGCGACCCGCCCAACCCAGCCGAATGCGATCCATTGGGCCCTGCCGATGGGATTGTAGACTATAATTCGGGTGATACCACTTGGCAAAATAACATCGTTGAGTCCAACCAGGAAAATTGTTTTACGGGCTGGGGCAATCGAAACCGCCACTATGGCGGCATAGCTCTTGGGTGCGCCCAGAACGGGTTTGTTTTTGGTCCTGAAGACGCGGCTAACGGGGAAGCATTTGATAATGCGTTTAAGGACATTGTGGTCAAGGGCGCGCTTCAAGGGATATGGATTACACCGCAACGCTACACCGTCTCGAATGCTACCGTCCTTGACATTGATTCATCCCATTTCGGGCTTATCGCTGATAACGGCGCGAATTACAGCAATCTCTCTATCCAAGTAACCAACGTGCTTGACCCTGCCGGGATCAACTGGATCGGCCTAGCAGATGTAGCCAGCTTTCAAACGCCTGCCGGAACTCACCAGTTGCTTGAATACTCGCAGAGCTTCGGCGGCTCATACCCCAATTTTACCTTAGTTCAAACACCGCCAACGCCTCCCGGCAACGTAAACCCTGCAATGGGTCAGTGCGTTGCGAGGGTGCCTAGCACCTCGCCCTTCTTTAGCACCGGCAAGAACGGGGCAAGTGTGGGCGCTGACGCCACATTTCGTTGGGTGAACGGGATACGGACCACGGACAGGGTATTTAACTTTGCCCTAACCGGCGCGGACAGGGGCAAGCAAAATCTTTTTGGACCAGGGGTAAAACCCGGCGTCAACGATTCGTCAACCGGGCTTGTCCGTTCCACTGTGCACCTGCGATTAGGCTATGGCACCGGCACCTGCGCTAGTCCTTAGCTTGCAAAGTGGGCTATACTAGCTTAAAGGAGTAAAGCGTAATGCTTGAATTGCTTCTATTGGTAACTCTCACCTTCCTCTCGGTATTTACCGGCTCGGCAGCAGCACAACAGCAGGCGGAATTGACCTGGACTTATACTAGGGTGGCTCAAGAGGACGGATTCATCATCGAGCGCCGTCTAGGGCCGCTATCGGGTACGGCTCCGTGGGTAGAAATAACAAGGGTAGCGGGCGGAGTGTTGACCTACACAGACAAGACTGTGGTGAAAGGAGAATATTGCTACCGCGTCGGGGCCTACAACAAGACAGGGGTTAGTTACTCTGTGATGACTTCGGCTAGTTGCGGGACAGTCATCGTGCTGGAAGTGCCATCAATCCCGGTGCTGACGTTAAAAATGTCGCAAGCTTCGGGGATTGCTCCTGTTGAGGTTTCCTGGGAAGCGCCGTCTAAGCCGACTACTAAGGATTGGGTCGGGCTGTTTTTAGCATCGGCTCCAAGCAAAGAGTTTCTTAACGACAAGTGGCAATACACCGAGGGCAAGACTAAAGGGACATTCAAGGTGACACCGCCCAAAAAAGGGGAATACGATGTGCGGTACTTGCTCAACGACAGCTTTTCCGTGTCTTCGAGGAGTTATAAGTTCACGGTTGAATAGACGCGAAAGGAAAATATGGAGTGGATCAACAGCCAGCCGCTAAGTGCCGGTCTACAAGTACTCGTATTGCTTGTTGCATGGTGGCTGAAGCGCGATGTTGGCAAGGTAAAAATTGAACTCAATCACCGTTTAAAGGAGTGGAAGGAAGAGGCGGAAAGGCTGAAGGCGGCGGCGGTACAGATCGCCTTGGAGACAGGCCGATCTGAAGCGGCTGTAACTGCGGCTAAACTTTTGGTCACCGCTACTGAAGCCGCAGAAATTATCAAAACCACGGCGGCAATGGAAGCTCGTAAAATAGTGGCGCTGGCGGTGGAAGAGGCGGAAAGGTTGAAGGCTAAAAAGGGGGATTAATGACTGTTGCTATTGTCCTTGAAAGAATCATGGCTTCAAAGAAGTTCATTTACGTTGCAATTCCGATTGTGGCAAACGCCATAGCGGAATTCAGCGGCTACAACGTGACGGCGAAAGGGATGCTAGTCATGGACGCGGGCTTTGCGTTGCTACTCGTATTCCAGGGATTACTGGACATTCGGTTTGGCTCTCCTTCCGATGACACGGTAAAGAAATGATCTACCGCTCCAAGCAATGCCCTAAGTGCGGAACCTGGTATCAAGTGGGCGAAAAGTGCCCGGTGTGCGGATGAGCAAAGTCTTCCTCTACGCCCTGGCTGTCACAGCCCTGGCAACCTACCTGTACGGCTGCCCGATCCGGCCAATCCTATGACTTGGTACGCCGCACGCGTTGCAACTAATCGAAGCGGCCTGACGGGCTGGAATCGCACAGCAGACAACATATTTCCCGTGCCTCAAAGCAGGGTTTTAGTGAAATGGTATGACAAGGAAAAGCACCATTATTATAATCCCTGCGTTGCCCGCTATGATCGTGTCACCGGGCTCGGGTCGTGCTGGGAGTTTGAGCCAAAGTTTATGGCCTCACCGCCCGATGAATGGATGGAGTTGCCATGATCGACTGTGACCGCCTAAACATGCTCAAGCTGTACCTGGCAGTATGCTTGCTGCTTGCGGCGCTGTTCTCTGGCTGCGCTCCAATGGCCCTTGATACCACACCGTTGCAAAAGGGTGAGATGCGCTCATTAACCGGGTGGTGCGCCGGGGCTGCGCCGTTCGGGGCTCCAGTGGGAGCATGCTATTTTCACAGTGAGCGTGGATGGGGGGTTGTAAGCCAGCAATCACCGGGGCCGTCTTTGCCAAAGGCGGTAGATGATGAGGAATGATTGCGGGAGATGAATGGTGAATATATGGTGAATCTCGTTCCCCTTGCGATAAAAATCTTGCGTCGGGAGATGAAAAAGCATCCAGACTACGCTTGGTCCTGGCAATGCAACCTCGCAATGATGGCGTATGAAGCAGGTGCAGGCATTGACGCCGCTAACAGGCAAGCCGCCGATTTCATGAAGCGGTGTTTTGAAGTAGACACACTGTTTCAATATGAATCACTCGATAAGAAACTGAATAGGGCAGAATAATTGCGGGAGATGAGTAAATACTTTGACCGCATTAATCAGCGGCGAGCGTTATCCCTGCAAGCCGGATATTTTTGTGGCAACCTATGAACCTGTCGAACCCTCTTAAAGGCGTCCTCTTCTGCATAATATGGATAGGCTTCCCAGGTTTTGCACTGATTGGGTTGGTGATACTGAGTAGGATTTATAGGTGAAAAAAGAACAACGCCGGGGCATATCGCAGCCGAATTTTATTAATGAGCATCGCGCCCACAATCACAGCGAAACGATTTGGATTTGTCAAAAGGATAAGAATTCCGATTTATCGCGCATACATTGTGCCTGTGGAAAAACCTGGGTAGGGGATAATCCAGAACTAGGCATAGAGCTAGGATGAGAGCCCACGCCGTAATCATGATTATATTTCTTTCGATTGTCGTATTCTGTTTGGTGAAATTGTTCTATGGACCCATGCCCTAAAGAAGTGATCGCCTGGGAACCCACGGTGCAAAAGTACCTGTTGGGGACGATCTCACTAAACCTTGTCCTTGCGATGATTTGGCAAGAGACCATCCCCCCCGGCAATCCCTGGCGCCCACGATGGGAAAAGCGATATATTTGGTTCTATGATCACGGGCGCGGCATCCCGCTTGCCGAGCGTCCCTACGAAGACGTTGAAAAGAACCGCCATAAGGCTGAAACCGTGCTAGGGTCTACGGAGTTTATCTGTCAGTCGCTGTCGTGGGGCCTTCTGCAGATCATGGGGGCCGCGGCTAGGGAACGTGGGTTTCGAGGAGATCTACCGGAACTGGCCACCCCTGATTGCGGGCTCAAATACGGGATCAAGCATTTATGGGAATATGGGCTACTATATGGGAAACTGTCCGTGTCCGAAGGTCTCAGGCGCTACAATGGTGGGCCAACTTACGCTGATAAAGTTTTAAGAAAGCTGACGGAGATCGAAAGGGCGGTCTAGCGGCTGGAAAATGGTAGGACCGATGTTAGCTTTTCGTAGCACTTAGCTCTTATTACGCCGACCTTCTCTTACGCCCGTTCTTTATTTTCTGACTACTTAGCGAATCTTCCCACTTGGTAGCGCTACCGGGGACAAATTCAAATCCCGGCCCCGCAACCATGTTATCTAGTTGATTCCCATGGGGTCGTATTGCGGGCGGTTGGAAAACGGTAGGAGGCAGACTCAACGACAGCCGCCCGCAGTAGTTCTGTTCGATCATGGCAACGCTGGTCCCGCAATAGTCCGCTATCTCTTTTAGGTTGCGCTTCGATCGGACCATCTCGGTTATGAAGGTGTGCCGGGTAGCGTAGAATTTTCGATATCTGACCTTTGCCCCATCCACGAGCTCGCGCCAATAATGCTCCCCCCATTTCTTAGCGTTGATCGGTCGGCCGTACTTGTTTATGAAAACGTAATCGCTTCCGAAGTTGGCGCTTTTCAGGGCCCGTAACGCCGTCACGACAAAATCATAGACCCCGATCGTCCTATCGCTACCGGCGGTCTTAGTTAGTCCCTCCGATCCCATGTAGCGGGACTTTGATATGGAGATGGTGGCGGTATCCATGCAAACGTCCCCCCAGCGCAGCGCGGACGCCTCACTGGGGCGCATACCGGTATAGAAGAGGGTTAACAGCCAGGGGTAGTAGAAACCGTCGGTATTGGCGCAATACGCGAGGATTTTAGCTCGTTCCTCTGGGGCGAAAGGATCCGGCCTAGACTTTGCGCGCCGTGGCCATTTTAGCAGTGCGAATGGGTTGTGCTGAACGACGTCGGCTTCCATTGCGTCTCGCCACATCGCCCTGAACGTGGCGTCGATAATATTTCGGCAGGTTTTGGGTCCCAAGCCAGATGACAGCATTTTGTTTCGGGCGTCGTGAAGATGCCGCACCGATAATTCTTGCAACCTCACTTGGCCGAAGTGGCCCAATATTGACGTAGTAAAGTGCTGCCGATAGTCCCTGATGGCGCTTTTTCTTACTATTGGCTCTCTTTTTGTTTCGATCCATGTTTCGTAATACTCCCTCACCGTCACTTGCCGCCCGGGTTTAAATTTCCCCTTGATATACTCCCGGAGTTTGAATTCAGCCTCGCCCTTGCTCCTGGTTTTTAACGATCGACAATACTCGCCCTCTACTAGGTAGTACGATCCGCGGTCTGGCCTCTTCCACAGGTGTGCCGCCATTCAATGCCTCCTCGATTGAGATTTCGAGCCCGTCACAGAGCCGGTACAATGCATCTATCCTGCGCGGGATTCCCCCGTCAAGGATCCCCCGTAGGGTCTTGCAGTTCACCTTGCAGTTCACGCAGGTGTCCCGGATGCCCCAGCCCTTAGCCTTCATAGCCGCATAGATCCGTGGGATGTTGGTGGCGATGTTCATACCTCATAGACCTCGATTATGGTTTCCTCGGTCCTGGACTTCTCTTGCGAGTTGGTGACCGCTTCGACGTACTCGAGCGTATCATCGACAAGTATGCCTCCTTTTCGTAATCCGTCAGTTGCCGGACAAGAGTAGATCCGATCGGGATCGAGGAGCCGCCGGCGTTTCGAATGGTAGTGGATACGAACTCTCGGATGAATTTTGTTATCCGGATCCTTTCGTGGACGCGCATCCTTAATAGCCGGTTTAATGACGGCAGCCGAAACGGCAGCACTATCCGGAGCCTTAATTTTGGCGAGATAGGCCTGGTATTCATTTTCGGACCACCGGATGCTCATTCGCCGACAGCGACCAGCTTCATGATCTCCTGCTTATTGAAGCGCCAGCTTCGGCCGATCCGCTTACCGGGGATATCCCCCCTTTCGGCCAGCTTATAGACGGTCTTGAGATGCAGCTTGAGTAGCTCTGCAACTTCGCTTGGTGTCAGTATCTCTTCCATTTGCTCCTCCTGGGTTAACGGTTAGGCTAAAGCTTCCCTGGCTTGCCTGATTGCCTCGTTCAATTCTGCCATCTTATCGTGAGACCCGCCGTGGTCCGGATGATAGCGGTGGGCCAGGACATCGTACCTTTGTTCGATGACCCCTCGCGTGACCATACCGTTCTCAAATTCGAGAACCTCCCACCAGGGCCGCGGCCGCATCGGTGGAGGGAGGGATTGAAACCCGAGGAAGGCCCGTTCGAGTATCTCCGCCCCACCGTGTCGCTCTATCGCCCGCATTGCCTCCAGCGTTGCAGCCACGGCGGCGAGGTTATCCGCGGTGGATAGATAACGATCGATCGCCATGCACTTCTGCGTTGGGTTAGCTGACGTGCTCCAGTAGACCGCAACGCCTGGGTCATCGGGTTCCTTGCCGGAACGAGGGAGCCCATCCAGCCGCGGCTCAATGTCGGTGGAGATAATCGTCTTCTCGTATGATGCCCCGAATCGCGAAAGCTGCTCTAGGACACGCTTTACGGCGTCGGCAATAGAAAGAGGCTCGGCCAGACGATAGTAAGTGCCTATTGTAGATCGGTGTTGCTCCTTTTTATTAAACCG
>Ga0137464_1000292_pt1 | contig 16365 bp, 18 predicted proteins | sample EasRivERMGT814_2_FD_102306 | JGI IMG/M metagenome (GOLD analysis project Ga0137464, IMG submission 102306) | Soil microbial communities from meander-bound floodplain in the East River, Colorado, USA - East River MetaG ERMGT814_2 | ecosystem: Environmental > Terrestrial > Soil > Floodplain ...
GCATTAGCAAACGCATTTTGCAGAGAATTGATAGTACCAGTGATCGGGTCTTGGAACCCGGCCTTCAAATCATCGAATACCCCACGCAGATCACGCAGCGCTGACAGGTTGCCAGGGCTGAGCGCTTTCAGTTGGGTTTCTACCGACGCAATCAGTTCCTGCCGACGCGCCAGCAATTCAGTCGGGTCATCCGGCCGCTCTTTGAGGAGTGTCTCATTGATAGACTGGATTTCGTCAATCTGCGACGAAGTCTTGAGCAACGTCTTGCGAGTCGCATCTTCTGCGGACTTCGCTTGGGCTGCCTTCGACTGTTCCTGACGGATCAGTTCATCGTTGATCGACTTCTGCTCTTGCAGCAAGCGATTGATCTGGCCCTCGCCGCGTGCCCGCTGTCCTTGCGTGTCCGCGACTCGATTTGCCAAATCAAAGCTCTCGTCCAACAACTTCTGGCCGAACTCGGTGTTGCCCTCTTGGAAGGCTTTCCGGGCGGCGTCCAGCACCTTGTTAGACCGAGCTAACAAAGCATCTGCCAGCAGGTTCGGATTTCCTTCGGCGGCCTTTAAGTCACGCTCGAAGCGATTCCTATTGATGTCAAAATCACGGAGCGTCTGATTCTCACCGATCTGCTCGACATTCTTACTAGCGTCGGTTTGAATCTGCTTAAAGGTCGAGAGAGCCTTCTGAATCAGGCCCTGACGTTCCTTCAATTGATCGCCGAGTTGAGCAGTGATGTCCCGCTGTGCAGAGAACGCAGCTTCCTTATCTTTCAAGTAGTTCTGCCGTAAACCGGCGAACAACTTGCCAGACTCGCTAAACGCTGCGTTGATCGCTTTCTTGCGAGCATCGACCGTTGACTGGATGGCCTTAATTTCCTCTTTGGCCGCGTCCGTCGTCTGCTTCTCAAAATTCTTCTGAGCCTCAGCAGCCTCATCCAGGATGCCACTGATGTCAGAGAAATGCTTAATTAGTTGAACTGCAATGACTATCGTGATTGCCGTTCCAGCCAAGAGGGCCAGACGGGAAATCGACGCAGTTAGGAAGTTCACTTGTCCAGCCGTCAGGCTGGCTTGCAATCCCAAAGCCTTCAATCCCGATACAGCCTGATTAGCTAAGGCCAGCAACCCGGCGGTGCCGAGAGCTATAGCCAAAGCTGAACCGGCTGCCGTCAATAGAACAAAAGCGTTCTTAGCGCTGATTACATTCTGCGTCAGAAACGCGAACGTCTCAACGGCTGATCTTCCGAAATCATTTACCAGGAAGTTACGCAGCTTAGTCAACTCGATAGTCAACTGTTGGGCCGGCGTTTCAAGTACGGTTTGAGCCGCAACTGCCGCTGCCGCGTTCTTACTCGCGTCCTCGATCTGTCGCAAGGTTTCGGCGTATGCAGCCGAATCGCGAGTCACGATGCCGATGACACCGCGAGTACCGCGAATCTGGTTGAACAACTTGCCGATTTCGGTGGTCGTCGATCCGCCAGTCTCGATGATCTTCCGTAGGAAGCCGTCGAAACCAAACGCAGCAATGCCAGCCTCAGCCGACGAGATACCCAACTTATCAAACACGCCCTGCAACGCTTCCGTCGGCTTGACCAATTTCAGCATCACGTTAGTTAGCTGGGTCATCGCGTCCGACGAACTGACGCCCTGGATCGTCAACTCCGCCATCGCGGTATTGACTTCCGAAAGCTCTATACCCAAGGCCGACGACAGGGGTAAGATTCGACCAATCGTATTGGCCAAGTCCTCGCCCTTCACGCGACCTTTATCAATCGTCACAAACAACTGGTCACTGATGTTTCCAGCGCTCGCGGCCGTCAAGCCGTAGCTGTTAATAACACCAGACAGCAAGTCAACTGAATCCGCTGCACTTGTGACCGAAGCCCGGCTGAACTGCAACGCTTCGCCCAAGAAGAACGTGGACTCTGCCGCGTTTCCAACTTGGTTCGACAACGTCTCGTACAAGCCAGCGGCAACGTCCTCAATCGGCAAGCCAAATTGATCGGACAGATTCCGAACCGCCTCAGCCGTAGCATCCAGGCCCCTGCCTTTGAACTCTTGGCTGATCGTCTGAATCTGAGCTAGTTGCGTCTCAAATTTGATTGCGGCACCAATTGCCTGAGTCAACTGGCTAGTAATCTGCGACAGCCCGTTAAAGACGAGTTGCGTCGCAAAGATTTTGACCAGTCCGGCCCAAGAAATTGAAAGACGCTGAATTCTGCTACCGATCCGCTCCCCATCTTTATCGAAGCTATCGGCAGTCGGCCCAAGTGGCGGAGCCGGAGGCGGACGGAAAGCGTCTCGTACTCTCGTATCTGCCTGCTTGAATCGTTCGACCCTTGCTTGCTTCTCAACATTAGCAAGCTGCTGAGCGAATCGAATCCTCTCCGCGATAGCGGCCGAGCCTGCTTGGAGTTGCTTAGTTTGCAGCAATTCCGCGTCTGCGTTGATTTTCGTTTGGCGGGCGTCCAAGGCTCCAGTAAGCGGACCAGCGCCTGGCAAACCGGCCTTTCCAACCGAGGTAGCACCTTGCCTACTGATGACAGAGAGCTTCGTGAAGCGGTCGATCAACCTGTCAAGTTTTTGAGAAAGATTGTCGGATTGCTTACCGAGAGACCCTTCTGCTACCCCAAACTCTTTCAGTTCCTTCGCAGCACGCTCAGCAGTTGCGGCTCCACTAATAAGAGCCTTGTCAACCTTCGACTGCGAGGCATTGAATTTCGTTGCTCCGCCGGCCGACTCAGCCAACGAAGTCGAATATGAGTCAAGCTGTCGCTTGAGAAGGTTAAGCGCCGTGACAGCTTGGCTTACGTCAAATCCTAGTTTTGAGCCAAGTTCTTCTGCCATGCGTCACCCTAGTTTGATTTTGCGAATCACTCGGATATGCGTACCCAGGTTCAACTGGATTTGCCGTAACCGAGGATTGACTACACGGAAAAAGGCCGACGAGGCCAAACGCTGCGACTGATACGGGCCAGGGTGTCTCAAATTGAAAAACCCCGTCGCGTTCGCATCATTCGATTCGTTATAAATGAAATGGAATACCGTGCTTTTCCATTCAAAAGCGTATTGTCCATTATCGCCCAAAGTCAGCGTAGCCGAGCCTTTTGCCCGTCCTAGCGCTGCTCGGTCTGGCGCACCGCTCACCGGACTGGTGAATACAGGGACGCCAACCAGATCGGCAATCGGCTGAATCGACGCTTGCGACATACCGGACCAAGTGGGGACAATATCCACGACCGTCTTGGTCCATTCTTTCGCACCGTCCAAAAGGATGTCGGTGCATTGACGATCCAAAGTTTGCAGGACTCCTGCGAGGTCTAGCTCAATAAGAGCCAACGTGCCGGTGATTTTTGGCATCATTTCCGTCCTTTGCGACCCTTACCCTTGCCCATTGCTGGCGCTCGGGGAACCATCGCTTTCATCACTTCGGCCTGTTGCTTGGCCTCCTCATGCTGCTTTGTTTGCAAGAACGCAATTAAGGCAGCTTGGTGGACGTTTGCCAAATCGTCCCACGACAACTTCCCCGGTCGATCGGGGAAGTTGGGTGGGGTGATGTCAAATTCCTGGCACGAACACCAGATCACGTACTCGGTTGATCGGTGGGCGGGCCAGAGGAGTTTTCGGACAGCGCCTGTTGCCCGCGTAGAAAATTTGCGCGGGCCTCCTCAATACGCGCCTCGTTGAGGCAGTTCGCATTGAGAACGCCAATAACGATTCGCTGGATTTCGACGTGGCTGAAACCCGAATCCTTGAGTTCCTGCTCATAGTTCGTCCAGGTACGGAACTCGCCTTCCTTGACTGTCTCCCACTCCAAGCCCGGCGTGGCCTTGAGTGATTGCAAAATCATCCATGACGTTTTCCGCTGGTGGTAGAGGGCGACGGCCTCTTTGTAGCCGGGGTCCTCCAAGTTGTATTCCTTTGCGCCGCCCTTGACCACCTTACCCGGCGGTTTTGGTTCGGGGCACATCGTGTTAAACGGGGTGTAGTCGAGAACCGCCGTGGCCTGTAGGACCACGTCCGGTTCGTCGCCACCGCGGGGGATCACGATAAGCTCGATGTTCGAGCCTTGCACTTTCTTGCCATTCAGTTTCATTGTAGTTCCTCGGATGGAGATAAAACAAAAGACGGGGCGGTTGCGGGCGCAACCGCCCCGTTGATTTCAAAATCAGACTAATCGACGCGGCTGAGAACCGCTTCCTTGGTGTTGCACCGACCGGACATCGAAATCTGGGCGTCGCTTGCGTTGTGGTCCAGCGACTCCCACCGGAAGTCCGGCAGAAGGATGAACTCACGCTGCTCGGCTCCGCAGCCAGGATCGTGTTCGATTTCAATATCAACCGCGTAGGGAGCGCAGGGATCAGCGGTATCGCTGGAAACCCAATCGCTCGCCTCGCCTCGCTGCTTGAGGGCATCTTCGAGAGTGGGCGTCTCACCCACCGAGGCTCGTAGAAACTCCCAAACAAAATCGAGGCTGACCTCCATCGGCTGGTCATCGCCCTCTCGGACGGTGTCCAGTTCGCCACGATCCAGACGGTATTCCAATTCCCGCTGTTCGTTGTAGGTCAGGTTTCCGTCGCCGAGCTTAGCCTCGACGAATCGTCCGCCAAAGGTGATCGCGGCCATGTTGGCCGGAATACCATCGACGGTTGCCAGGGCCGGCTCGAAGTTCACCGTGGTCGTGTTCGGACTTCCAACGGTGGAAGTGACCCGGTAAACCTGCGTGACACCCACAATCGTCATCTTCGCACCGTCAGGGATAATCCCGACGATCATGTTGACAATGAGAGAAGTGTCTCCGGCCATGATGGCCCCATCATTGACGGCACCCGTATTCGAGTGGCCGTCCAAAATCCGGATGGTCGCATGACGAAGCTCAAGTTGAGCCATAGGTTAATCCGCCCGGCTGATGACGGCCTCTTTCGAGTTACAACGGCCGCTCATGGAAATCTGAGCGTCGCTGGAATTATGATCCAGTGACTCCCAGCGGAAATCAGGCAGCAAAATGATTTCCCGTTGCTCCGCCCCGCATCCGGGGTCGTGTTCGATTTCAATATCAACAGCATACGGAGCGCACGGATCGGCGGTGTCAGACGACACCCAAGCCGAAGCGAGGCCACGTTGCTTGATCGCATCTTCCAGAGTCGGAATCGTATCCGTATCTCCGGCGGTCAAGAATTCCCAAACGAAGTCGAGGCTGACTTCCATCGGCTGATCATCGCCCTCTCGGACGGTGTCCAGTTCGCCACGATCCAGGCGGTATTCCAATTCCCGCTGCTCGTTGTAAGTCAGGTTCCCATCACCGATTTTGGCCTCAACCGTGTGGCCGCTAAAGGTGATGACCGCGTTATCGGCAGGAATACCCGTCGCCGTCAGGAATGACGGGGTAACAGTCAGAGTGCTGGTCACTCCGCCCGGCAAGGGCGTAGTCACCACGATTGTATCGCCACCACCAGTCAGGTCCACGTCGGTCCCGACAAGTAGTCCGATATTCTGCTTCGCGTACTGGCCGGTGAACCTAACGGTCCACGGCCCGCCGGCCGCGCCGGATACCAACACGTCACCCGGCAAGATCGCAGCAAGTGCTTCGAGTTCGGTCTGCACAGTAGCAGCCGTCGCACTTTCTGAAATGTTAGCCGTAGTTTGTGTAGCAATCGGGTTTGCGATCGTCCCGATAAATCCGAGGGTGAAGTTACCAGCCGTGGCATCGACCGTCACAAGCTGACGTTCATCGCTGTCCTCGTCGGTAACATAGTGCGTCTCAGAACTGCCAACAACCGTAAATCGAGTGCCGATGGAAATGATTTCGGACACGTCAAGTGTGTCGATCGCTACGGTATTGTCACCGCTTATGATCGTGTCATTGACAAGTGCGCCGTTATCATATCCATCCACGATACGGATGGTAGCATGACGCAACTCAAGTTGAGCCATGTCAAGTTACTCCGTGATAAAGCCTTCGTAATGACCCTCAACAGTCGCCTGTTGCAAACGGGTCGTCGTATCAACTTGGCCGAAGTGGTTCACTTTCAACTCATTCAATTTGTCCTTGATGAGTGTCATGCAAACCAACTGCGTCGAATCGTCGATTACAGGATCAGTTCCCAACTTGTAAATCGCGATTGTGTCGGTGAACGCCGCAACGGCTTTTCCGACACTACGATAAATTCGGTGGGTATCTCGGCTGTCCATCGTGGATTGAACCAAGATATTGACGGGGATATACAACCGGAAGTAGCCCTTGCTCATTTCTCGGATGCGTGGCCCGTCCATGCGAAATTCAGCGAAATCCTTCTTCCTCGCTGTGTCGCGGTCGTCACCCTCCACAAACAGATGAAGGGGCGGGTCCGCGGCGAACTGGTTTGCGAAGTGCTTACTAAATGACGCGAAGGCCCAGCGTGGCCAGTGTGTTCTCATTGGATTTCGGCCTCCGCCTCGCTGGTGAGGCTAAGTTCATCGACGATTTCAACCATGATTTCGTTGTCAAGATCAGAGGCAATAGACTGCTTCGCTTGCACGAAGAAAGCTCTCGCATCCTCAAATCTTTCCGATGTTTTCACGTCATATCGCACCTGATCGTACACGAAGTAGTCACCGATTTCGATTTCAAAATCAGTCGGCAAGTCCTTCGTATCGACAATAAAACGCCGTTCAGTTGTATCGAAGAATCCACCGTAGGTGAAATTTTTGGCCGCCGCGATGTAGGCCAAGTCGTACGAGAACTCTCGCGAAAGCTGAGCAGGCAAAACAATGACTCGCCGGAGTCGAATTAGCCGAGTCTGGACATCTTTCAAGCCGGTTTCCCGATTTACCACGCTTGAAAGCCGTCGCAAAACATCGACGGGCGCGCCGTAGCGCCGCTTGAGGCGGTACAGCACTTTCGATATAAAGGCGAGACGGTTAGCCATTAGAACACCAGTGTGAGAAGGAACCCAATGACCGTGATAACCAGCGGAGCCAGAACAATGGTCATGACCCAATCACGCAATCGTTGCCTCTGATTGAGGCGATCCACTTCAATTTTCAATCCGGGTTTTCCATTGCCAATGATGGTGTGATGCAGTTCGGTGAGTTGCTTTTCCATCGCCGTAAGCTGCACTCCCATTGCGGCAAGTTGCTCTTTCTGCGTCATGGGCGTCGTCCCTGAGAAAAGGGCCGCCCCGGCCCTTGCGAGCCGGGGCGGCTTTGATTTCCGAATCAATCGGATGGCTTAGGTCAGCAACACAGCGCCCAGGTCCGTGTCCAGCACCTTGATGCCGGCCAAGAAGTCCAGGGTCACAAGGTGGCCCTGCTTGTTGCCGTCATAGGTGATGACCGTCCGGATGGACAGGTTGTTGTAGTTCGCCAAACCGCTGATCGCGCCAGCGCCAGCCCGCGGCAAAGCCAGGGGCCGGATGGCCAGGGTCATCGCATTCCGGTGGAACGCGAGGTTGAAGTCGCCCGTCGGGCCGAGGAACACGTCCTCATTGTCAACCAGGGCAGCAACCAGCGGACGATCGAGTTCGATTTCCGTGGTGCCGTTGGTCTTGATGATGACGTAACGGGTCGAGGTCGTGCCGAAGGTGACGATACGCCCGACCTTCGGGGTCTCGCCGCCAGCGAAGCCATCGACCACAATGGTCTTGGCGTGGTTGACCGGATAACCCGCACCGTTGTTGACCTCACCCCAACCGTGGACCGTGATGTCGTCGTTGTCGAGGACAGCCTGGGTCAGACCGTATTCCAGCGTCATGGCGACGGCCGGATCGGCACCCGTAGCGCTCACGCGATACGGACGGCCGTTGATCGTGATCCACTGGCCGGGCAGCAACTCGCCCGCCGCGAAGCCGTCAACGGTCAGCACGGTCGTCCCGATGGGATAACCAGCAGCATTGTTGACTTCGCCCAGGCCGGTGCCGGCGTCAGGCGTGATGCTGCGCATGTTCTGGCCCGACCAAATGTCGAACGCGAACTTGCGGCCGAGGCTGGCTTCCCGCATGGCCGTTCCGTCGTCACCCAGCCGATCGGCTTGGTGGAAGGTCGGGTTCTGCGTGAACAAGGTCTTGGCCCGCGGCGTCAGAACGACGTTGCGGCCTTCCTCGTGCGCCAGGTTCAGGTCCATCACTTCGCCGGTGTAGGTCAGGTACTCGACCGCATTTGCGTTGGTCAGGCCACCCAAGGAACCAGCGTGGTTGTTGAGGAACTGGGCGTACTGGCCGAGGACCACGCGGTCGATCTTGCGAGCCAGGGCGATGGCGGCGGGGCGCAGATACTCGTCCACCAGGGACTTGAAGCTGCGGGTTTCCTCGCCGTCGCGGATCAGGAACGACGTGTGAATATGCTGGTCCAGCGGGACCGGCACGTTCGTGGCCGACACGTCTTGGACGGTCACGTCGTCGCTGTTATTCTTCCGGTAGGCTTCCAGGTCAGCCGGCTGCCGGGTGTTGACCACGTCGCCGTACTTGGCGAACAGCGGCTCGAAGTCTCGATGGACGAGATTGGCCGCCACCATCCGCTCGGTCAGCAAGGCGATGCTTTCGTTCGCCCACTGCTCCGGGATGAAGGCGTCGATGCTGTTTTCATAGCACGCGACGAACAGATTGTACAAACGGTTCATGTCGTTTCCCTTAGTTGGGAGTTTGATGTTGAAATCAGACGCAACCCCGAACAACTACTCGCCGTACACAAGATTCGGGTTCTTGCGACGGGCCTCGATGTACTCCGCAGTTGACATCTTAGCGACGTTCGGCTTCTTGCCGGGCGTGCCAGACTGGCTGCCGAGTCCACCTTTGGTGTGGGCCTCAAAGAGGTACCCATATTCTTCCGGCTGTTCTTTCATGGCCTTGAATGCATCGGGCACAGGCAAGTCCAAGACGATGGGCTTTCCAGTTTTGCTGTCCTTGCTGACCAACTTCACCTTAGCCGTAAAGGTGCCGGTCTTTTTCCCATCTTCATCAACGTCCTCGACGAGTCGAGTATTGGGTTTGAGGAAGGCTTCCGCAAACTTCATCTGTTGCGGAATCACGCCTGACGAAGTTCCGCCGGCGGTGATTTCGTAGCCAATCCTGAAATCGGTGTAGTTGCGCTGCCAGAGGGCCGCTTCATCCTGCGCACCCTTGACCTTGTCGCCCCACTCACGATCCAGCTTGTCCTTGTTCCGACGAGCTTGTTCCTCGACGGTCAGGTTCGCTGCGCGCAGTTCCTCGATTTGCTGAGCGAAGGCAGCGTTCTGCTCCTCGGTCAGTTTCATCGTGGCCTGGAATTGTTCGAGTTTCTTGGCCTGAGCCTCACGCTCGGCCTTGATCTTTTCCTTCTCTCGCTTGAGGACAGAGTTCAAATGATTCTGGTCGCGGATGGCGTCATCGCCACCTTTTCCTGCGGCTGCGTCGGCGGCAGCTTTGGCAGCAGCATCGGCAGCCGCTTTCGCAGCCGCGTCATCCGCACCGGGTTCATTTTCATAGCAAGTCGCAAACGCTCGGAGATTCATCGGAGATTCCTTAGACCCTACTGATTTTGAAATCACGCGGTCCCGCCAGGAATGGCTTGATGTATCGCCATGCCCGCGGAGAAACAATTCCCGCGTTCAAATGTTCTTGAGCGAACGATCGGTCGTAGGTGGTCCGAACGCTGCTGTACCCTTGAGCCACAACTGCGAGGTCCTCTAGCTCCTCGTCAGGGCCTTTCCCGTCAAGTCGAGAAAGGGCTTCCTCGTAACACGCAGTTTCAATATCCGTCGGCACAGCCTCGTCCGAGCCGCGGGGGAATTCGTTAGCTTGGTCATTGACGGCATCAAGCAGAGCTTGTTTGTCGCCATTCTCCTCGCTAACCAACCAAACAGAATGTCTCATACCTGCGAAGCGGAGCCGGTCGATAGCCTCTGAGGCTTCGGTCAGCGCCGCCGTCTTATCCGGGTCACTGGCACCAGTCCACGCCTCCGCGTGAAGTCGCGTAGCGAAGTACGTGTTGCCGTCAGTCAGAGTACCGTACATGCTAAGCTCCTACACGTCCAGTTGGTCAACTTCCAGCCACTCAAGTTGGATGATCGCCGTGTAAACCATTGTGGCCGCAGTCAAAATACTATTGCGAAACAAAATACCCTCATTCTGTGCCAAAATGATTGGATGCTTACCTGCATCCCGCATGTCGAGTTCAATATCAATGAGATTTCGCTGAACAGTTGCCGCACCAACCAATTCCCATTTGATTTGTTCAACGAAGGGTATTGCATCTGGTGTGACAGTGCCACCACCTAATGCCGCTGTCGTCGCAATGCGAATGTCACCGGCTTGGGTTGAGGCATAGCTCGTTCGTTTCTTGAACTCATTACCCGTTAGGGTGAGGGCTGTGCCACCAGTGTGACTGGCAGTGTAAACACGGCCGATAACAGCATTAAGACCCCACTGCTGTGCCGTTGTCGGTGAAGTTGTCGGAAATGCCTGCATCCTGATTTGGCGAATCAGGGCTAGTTTGCTGGCATGGGTCCACCGAAAGGCCCCGATCAAGCCGTTTGCGGCTATGCCTACGGCAATTAAGCCCGTTTTCATGGACAAAGCGTAAGCCCCATTTGAGCCAAGATTGGGCCATGACTCGCGAGTTAGCAAAATTCCGCTGCCGGTTTCTTGTTTTGCGTTAAGGCTTTTATCGCCTTGAACTTGAACAGCCATGATTTTATCCTTACGATACGTCAAGCGTATCAAGTTCGAGCCACTCGAAGGTTATGACCCCGGTGTAGGTCATTGTGTTCGCCGTCAAATCAGTGTTGCGAATCAAGATACCTTCATTCTGAACCAGAATGGGCGGATGCGATACTATGTCACGCCAATCCAGGTCCATAATGACCGGTAGATGCTGGACTGTAGCCGCTCCGGCCAGTTCAAAACGCGACGCGCGACCAATTGGGTCGGCGTCGGCCGTCACTGTTCCACCGCCCAATGCGGCCGTCGTAATCATACGCATGTCGCCCATCTGGCTAGATGCGTAGCTTGTTCGTTTCTTGACGTTGTTGCCAGTGAAGTTGACTGCCGTACCGCCAGTATGGGAGGCTGTATAACTGCGACCGATGATGGCATCAACGCCCCATTGCTGTGCAACCGTTGGGGCGGTTAGCGTGTACATCTTCGCGCGGATTCGTGTTACAAGACAAAACTTTGAGGCATGAGTCCAGCGTAAGGCCGCAATTACGGCCCCGGCAGTTATGCCGACTGCTATGGTACTGGCCACCATAGACACTCTGTAGGCACCATTGCCGGCAACGTGTGGCCAGATCGGGCGGGAGAGCAAATTGCCCGATGCTGTCTCTTGGCCTACGTTAAGGGCCTTATTGCCTTGTATTTGAACAGCCATGATTTCCTCTGATTTTGAAATCAGTCGAGGGAGTCAACTTCCAGCCACTCCATCATAACTTGACCCATTTTGTCAAAGCTAATGGTGAAGTCGGGGTACCGAACAAAGACGCCTTCATTTTGTCGCAGAATCGGAGCCAGGGTCGGCGTCTGTCTCCAGTCCAAATCAAGTATCAGATTTTCATTTTCGTCGTCGCTGGCGGACGCAATAAGCCATTGTTCCTCGCGTCCGAGCGGGTCGGCATCCAGGGCTACCGATGCCGGAATCGTCAAGCCTGACGTGGTTGCGTACCGAATCTGGCCCATCTGACTATATGGGTAATTAGTTCGGAGCTTAGAATTATCAGGATTTGGTATGACGACAATGCCACCGGAGAGGTTGGCAGTGAAATTTCGACCGATGACAGCATCCCAAGCCCAAAAGCCTGCGCCGCTAGGTGAGGCAGCGATGACTCGGCGTTCAAATGATCCCCAAATATGCGTAATGACGCATATTTTTGTTGGATGCGTCCACCGGGCAGCGAAAACTGCCTCAGTCGTAGTACCAAATACTGAATTGACGGGAGCCGGACACGGAACGGAGATTGCATAGCCATAGCCGCGTGGCCAGATTGGGCGTCTGAGTAAGTTGCCGCTACCAGTTTCCTGGCCGGCTTGCAATACCTTGTTTCCAAATACGGGGGTCATGTTCCCATCCAGTTGACTTTGTACTGGCCGGTCGTCTTGTTTGGGGCATGAACACGAATTGTGAAGCCCGTTGCTAAAACTAAATCACTAATTGTAACGTGCAATTGCTCAATCAGTTGTTCTTCTGCACTCAAATGGTCGGAGGACGAATCCGCTACCATTGCCACAATGATTGAGGAAAAGCCAACCCAGGCTTGTCCGGTGACAACCACAGTAGCCATATCAGACGGCGTGGCACCAAAATCAACCGTCGATTGACCAATGTTAGCGCCACTGGCACCATCAAGGGTGTCGCCGGCTTGAAGTTGCTCAACTTGGCCGCCATTTATAACGAGAGGTTTTCTGGCAGCCATACGTTACTTCCTCGGACCCCAATATACCGTTATATTGGCTTGGTCCGCCTTGGGAGTGATTTCAACATCAAATTCGAGTAACTCCGCCGTGAAGAAACTCTGAACTGCTGCCAGAACCGGGTCATCCGCTATGATGTCCATGAAGCCAAGAGTGACAAAATCTTGAGCCGAATTAGCCGCAGTCACCATTTCGGCTCGGACTCGTTCCAATTCCTTTGGAATTAAGTCTTGTCTCGCTCTTGTCAATTCAAGTTGGCGAGCAACTTCGGCATCATCCTTTACGGTTTTAGCGGTGGCCGCAGCCGATAACAAATCATCTTTGAACGCCATGATTTTACCCATTGTTGGAGCGAGCAAGTTCGATCCAGACACTTCCGTTGAATAGCAGTGTCAAGGAATCGGAGGAATGGTTTAACGAGCAATTACTACCTAAGCGGCAGTTACCCTGATTATCGCGAACTACCACGGTGCGACCATCATCAGTTGCTCTCAAAATCAATAGATCACCTTCGGCTCCGCCCAAGATATTGTCCAAGTTGTCTGTCCCGCTTAGGGCCTCAGTATCAACTTGGTGGAACGATCCGGTTATTGTGACCGAACCGCCGACGATCCCCAATGGGGCCGCTGGCCCCAAATTGACTTTCAAACCGTCACCAGCTTGCTGCTGTTCAATTTGGCCAGCACGCATGAATAATGGTTTGAAAATCATAACTTGATCGGGGCGGTTATGGAAATGTCCATTTCCGTAGTGCTGGTTGCGAGTCCAACTCGTACCACAAATTGACCCACCGTGGTCGGAGCCGTCACGGTCAGCATACCCGCAGTAGCGGGATCAAGGTAATACGGTGAACCGGGTGTCAAGCCACCGGAGCCACCAGTGATGGCGTCCCACTGGCCAGTCGTCGCAGCGAGAATACCATCCGTTTGGATGATACCACTCCCAGCGGGAGCGATGCTAACATCACGAACAAGACCCAGCAACTGAACCGTGCCTTGGGCATTGGCCCGGCCCTTGTCCACGTTTCCATTGGACTTTTGATAAACCGGCGCACCAATAACGATAGCACCGGCATTATCATTTGTCTTTGAAACGACATCAACTTCCGAAACAGAAGCATCGAGGGTATCGCCAGCTTGAAGCTGTTCGATTTGACCCGCGGTGATGACTAACGGTTTCTTTGCAGCCATGTTTTTACAGCCGGATAGGCCGCCTTATGGAAATATCGAACCTTGTGGTACTTAGCGCCTTGCCGACTTGGACCACTAGGCCGCTACTCGTTGGAGCAACAGTCGTAAGGCCACCGGCTACCGTCGTGCTAAGGTAGTAAGTCGAGCCAATCGTTAAGCCACCAACTTGTCCTGTAACGGCGTCCCACTCTCCTGTGGTTGCCTCAAGAATCCCTTCAAGCTGGACGAAGCCAGATACTCCTGATGAAATCGACGTATCTTGTACCAATGCAAACGCTTGGGCCGTCCCAATGGCATTTGCTTGCGCCAAGTCAACGGATGCTGCCCCACTGATATAGACAACTTGTCCAATTACAATGGAACCCGCATTATCGTTTTCAACATCAGCATTGACGCTGGTTCCGCTTCCGGCCGGTCCTTGCGGTCCTTGCGGTCCTTGTGGACCGGCTGTGCCGGCTGGGCCGGGACCGCCATTCACGCCACGCTTGGCAGCCATTTCCCAAAATGCCGTATTCGGCATCTGAGGGCGCTGTCCCTTATTGGCTTCGGTGCAGAGATACGAGCTTCCGCTGTACTCTACTACGTCATTGATTTCATAATCAGTGTACTGGTCCCATACACTTCGCCACCGGAAACCTTTTCCGGCTGAGCCGTCAACTCCGTCTCGGCCCGGAAAGCCACGTTCTCCCTGTGGGCCTTGCTTGCCCTGTGGGCCTTGTAAGCCTTGAAGTCCGACATCGCCTTGTTCGCCTTGTGAGCCAACATCGCCTTGTGGGCCTTGTTCACCCTTCGGGCCTTGTGGGCCTATTGAACCAGCGTGGCCAGCAGGACCAGTTGCTCCGGTTGGGCCAACAGGGCCGGCAGGGCCTGTTGCGCCATCAACGCCATCCTTACCAGAAATGCCAGCAGTACCTTGTTCACCTTTAAGTCCTTGTGTGCCTTGTGTACCTTGTGGGCCTTGAAGCCCCTGGGGACCGATTGGACCCATCAACCCGTCCGGGCCTTTCGGTCCAGCAGGGCCGACCGGGCCGGCTTCGCCCGTTAGGCCAATCGGTCCCTGCGGGCCTTGTGGCCCCTCTGAACCCGGCAGACCGGCCGGACCCTTCTCCCCTTTCGGACCCTCTGGGCCTAGCGGCCCTGGTGTACCCTGTGGTCCTGCTTTTCCAGCCGAGCCCTCTGGTCCGGCCGGTCCCGGTGAACCCTGTGGGCCGGCTGGCCCCTGCTCTCCCGACAGTCCAGCCGGCCCCGTCTCGCCCGGCGAGCCTTGCGGCCCTGCCGGTCCTACCGGCCCCGTTGCCCCCGCTTCCGGGGCCGGCAAACTTGCAAGCCATTGCTCAATCGCAATGATTTCCGAAATCAATTGACCCATTTCGCCCTGACCATCTAGGTCAAGCGTTGAGACGCCGTCCCAAATATGTTCGGGGAAAAATGGAGTTGACATTACTTACCTTCGCCTCTTACGGGTTCCTCGGAAGAACCCTTCTGAGTCGTATCTCTGGATTCAGCTTTCTCGTCCTTCCCGTCTGCCGGGTTGGCCGAGGCAGCCGGAACGCCACGAGCGCCGGCTCCTGCTGGTCCAGCCGGTTTGCCGGCCATTTGTGATTTCAAAATCCGGGCCAACTTGTCGGCATCATCTTGAGCAGCCTTCTCCGGTTCGTCTTTCGGGAACCCAAGCAGGACCGACGCAAGCTCTAAGCTCAAAATGCCCTTGTCCACGGCCATGAAGATCGTATCCGGGTTGGCGGTCACGCTCTTGGCGGCCTTCAACTCGTTGTTGATCGTCGTAATCGTGTCGGCATCGACCTTATTGCCAATCAATTCGCCCACAATTTGCTGATTCATCAGCTTTTGGAACGTCGGGGACGGAACCGTGTCCCGAAGTTCTTCAAGCTGTTCAGCGTTCTTTCGGCGTTCTTCATCACTGACAAGTGACCACTTTTCAGGGTAGGTGATGATCGGAACGTCGTTCGTTTTCTCGTATGCGGCCCAAATTCGAGCGATTTGGCGTTCGCCACGCTCCATTTCGAGGCCAATATAGGCCAAACCGGACTCAAGACCCTGCTGGTCGAACGCTTTCGACTCAGCCGAGGCCATCTTCGGCTTGATATTTGACAAACTCAGGTTGACAAGCTGTCGAATGTCCTCTTTGAGAGCCTTTTGCTTCTCCATTGACAACTTGACCGGATCAGACGATGGGTTGATAAACCCAGGTGCGTCCAAACCAGACCGATACCTGCGGCCCACGCTGTTGCCAACCGTAACTTCGCGAGGATCACTCGCAGAGGCTTCGGCCTGCGTGCCTTCGGACCCGGCTTCGCCCGGCCCTTTCAGGTGCTGGCTGAAATCTCGGTCGTCGACCTGCTCAATGAAAATCGGAAAGTTCGATTTCAGTGTGTAGGCCATGTCGCTTGATTCTAGATTCGCCAAAGCCACCTGATGATTTGAAACATCAGTAAGCAGGCTATCCGTAAGCTCAAGCGTGATGAACGGGATGTAAGGCAGGTCGAGCTTAAAAGCTTCGGCCGTAGGCTGGCCTTCAAGGTCGATTTGGGTTCCGTTTTCATTGAAAAGCATGACCCAAACTTGATTTTGGTCATCAATCCAGCAATAACGGTGCCGTTTCCACGACCCGTTGGGCATCCCACTGACTTCGTCGTTCTTGTCGATCCAGTCCACCAAGAGGATGGATCGAAATTCCTCGATTCGATCCTTCCTATATGACCAGGAGAGGATTTCTTCCGCCTTGTACACGTACAAGTAGGGAGTTTTGGTTTTAGAATCAACAAAAGTCGGCCCTGTGACGGGCGGCATGTCCACCCA
>Ga0137464_1000294_pt1 | contig 16316 bp, 43 predicted proteins | sample EasRivERMGT814_2_FD_102306 | JGI IMG/M metagenome (GOLD analysis project Ga0137464, IMG submission 102306) | Soil microbial communities from meander-bound floodplain in the East River, Colorado, USA - East River MetaG ERMGT814_2 | ecosystem: Environmental > Terrestrial > Soil > Floodplain ...
TCTTTGGAGCTATTTAGGAAACTATTACTGTATATTAACAATTGAACGAATTGCCGAATGGACTGCCAAACCAACTGCCGAATCGACTGCTAAATCAACTGCTGAATAGACTGCCGAATGAACTGCCCAATCAACTGCCGAATGAACTGCCCAATCAACTGCCGAACCAACTGCCGGATCGACTGCCGGATCGACTGCCGAACCGATTGCCGAACTGACTGCCGAATAGATTATGTTGTTCATGATTCTGAATCCAAGACCATATTGATTGCCGACTGGACTGCCGAATCGACTGCTGACTGGACTGCCGAACCGACCACCCAATCAATTCTCGAACGAACTGACGAACCAACTGCCGAACCAACTGCCGAATTGACTGCCGAAATAACTACCACATCGACTGCCCAATTGACCACCAAACTAATTATATTGTTCATGATTTTGAATCCAAGTTAAGCACCACATCGACTGCCGAACCGACTGCCGAATAGACTGCGAAACCAACAGCCGAACCGACTGCTGAATAGACTGCTCTCTCGGATGCCGAACGGACTGCCGAATCAACTGTCAAATATACTGCCCAACCGACTGCCGAATCAACTACCGAACGAACTGTCGAATTGATTATATTGTTCATGGCTTTGAATCCAAGTTAACTGCCAAATTGACTGCCGAATCGACTGCCGAACCGACCGCCAAATCAAATTCCATCTCGAATGAGACATTACCAAATCGACTGCCGAACGAACTGCCCAATGAACCGCCGAACCGACTTCCTCCTCGATTGCCGAATGGACTATTGCATAAACTGCTGGTTTAGTTACTGAATAATCCCAATCAACTACCGCATCGAATGCCAAACACAATGCCTTATCTATTGATTTATTATAGCTCATGGTTTTCATCCAATGTTGCATCGATTGTCATATGGGCTGAATCAATTGCCATATAAATTGGCAAATTAAGTGCCGAATCAACTGCTAAACTGACTGCTGAACCGACTGCCAAGTCGACTGCCGAACGAATTGCCGAAAAGACTGTCAAACTGACCGCTGAAGCAACTTCCAAATAAACTGTCTGACAAGCTGCTGCATTAACTGCCGAATTGACTGCCAAATAAATTTCCGACTCGCCGTTCATGGCTTTGAATCCAAGTTAACCACCATATTAATTGCCTCGCGAACTGCCAAATCAACTGCCAAACGGGCTGCCAAATCAATTGCCGACTGGACTGCCGAATAGACTGCCGAATCAACTGCCGAATCGACTGCCGAATAGACTGCCGCACTAATTGCCGGTTCGATGCTATTCATAGCAAGCTGCCAATTTCCGATTTGATTACACTTTCAACCGCTGCTTCGATTTTCATTCCGACTTCCACATGGACTGCCGAATAGACTTCCATTCTCACCATTGGATCAATTATCATAAAAACTAAACTATCAATCATTGGGCTAATTTCGACATGACGTACTAACAACTCCCAATTAATTGTTTCAGAAAGGCTAGCAAGGCTAGAATTGACTGCCATTTATTTTGTTCTCCAAAACTGGAACACTTTCACAAACAACTGATGAAGGGGATTTCTCTTCATTGTTCGCTCAATTATCGAACTGATTGCCGCATCCACCGGCCGACTAATTGGTATTTCAAGTATCCTATGAAGCGGCAAAAGAACTGCCCATTCAGTGGCTAATGTGACATTCTGTTCAATTGCCTCAATGGCTTCCCAACGGGCAGTCGAGTCGTCGACTGCCCAATTGATGTTCATTTGGATGCTTGTTTTCTCTGCCCTCATGAACGCACGGCTTCCTTGTATTTCGGCGCAGGGCGGCCATAGCTACTGGCAACCACTTCATTTGGCGTTGTCGCCCTTGGGTCGGCACCAAGTACGAATTCGCGGAATGTGCCATCGGGTTCGCGCGAGCCATTAGTGACGTGTATGTACCGAATGTCACCAACAGCATACACCGTGCGCGGCTTGCCGTGCGATTTGTCGGCCTTCAGTTTCTTGGCCCCAAGGTCTTTCACAAACCTGTCTGGTCCGTGTGTAATCGCATAAATTTCAATGGCGCAACGACGATGCTCGGCATTTTCGATGCCCAGCACTTCACGCGGCGTCACTGTGTGCCGATTGGTAATGAGCGTGGACGGAATAGTGATACCTTTCCACGAGTAAAGGGAAAACGTCTCACCCCACGAAATCGATGGCCCATCCAGTGAATGTAAGCGACCAATGGCATCGCGATTGATGCAATTTGGCCGCTCACTGATCATTACGAAATCCTCGAATGGCCAGTACCAGCCCGCCGATCTTGCAATTTTTTCCTCGATTTCCAATGCACGCAACGATGAGTGTTCGAAGCCGATAAGGCGCAGCGCGGCGATGTAGCCCTTCCACGATACCCAGAACTGGCCGCCACGATAGTAGTGCCACAGCGATTTAATCGTTGATCGGACGGTTGCCGCGTCGACCGCTGGTGCGACATTCTTGGCATTGGTCTTGATTGTTTTCCAACCAACTGCCGCATCGACCGCTGCCTCGACCGCTGCACTTACCTTGGGGCCGACCGCCGACTCAATTGTTGCGTAAACTGACAGTTTGCCCGAAGATTTTATCGATGCTTTTTTGCTTTGCGAGAGCAAGGCTGCCGCAATTGGGGCAGCAAATGCGCCGACAAGTGGTGACGGTACCCATACAATAGGCATGTCGGTGCGTTTGCCTAGCAGCTTATATAGCTCGCGCATTGCCGTTTCGGCCGTGGCTCTGTCAGCGGGGTCGGTGCACAGACCAATTTTGATGTATTCCGCCACGATGGCCGGAAATTTTGCCTGCGCCTCTGGTGGGATCGATGTGATCTTTTTCATGCCTTAGTTCTCCTTCCATTACTGAAGAGATTGTTCGTTGGACTTCCCAATTGATCGCCTCACCGACTGTCTGATGGATCGGCAAACATGCCTGCGAATAGATTATCATATCTATCGACTCTGCGACTGTCAACTTGATTGCCTCCACAACAGCCGCGTTGGTTGCGATATAGATTGAGGTTCTAGTCATGTTCCCACACCCATTGGACTGCTTCGCGAACCCCCACTTCGACGGCTGAATCAATTATCGAAACGGCTGTAAAAATGCTGGCTTTTTCATTACTAGCTATTCGGCGTACTGTCCAACTAACTAACGATTCAACGGCTGCCATAACTCGCCCGCTGTCGACTATTGACTCAAGTGTCCAATAGAAGGTGCGTTGTCTATGCATTTTATGTTCCGATATAAACGACCGAACTGATTGCGTCACTGATTGCCCCATGGACCCCTAAAGAAATTTCCGATTCGATTAAATTATTGATACGCCAAAAGTCAAATTGAATTGCTACGACGATCTGCACATCGACTGCAGAATGGACTGCCGCATCGACTTTCATATAAGTGATTTTCCGTAGTGCTGAGCCAAGCGGTTTATTCATGTTAGATGTCCCACCCAAGGGTTTCCCATATTGTCTCGTGAACCGCCGACTTAACCATCGAATCAACTGTCCAACTGACTACTGCATCAATCTTGGCACGAGTATCCAAATTGATCTGGAAGAAATCAATATCATCGACGGCTTTATCAGGTAGTATAGCATCTGTTGCCTTATAGATTAGGGCTTTCATAGTTCAATTCCAATTCTACTCATATGGATAAGTTCCCATCTCAAGTGTTTTCCACACTGCTATGTGGACTGCCAGTCGCACGGGCAAATTAACCCCATCATGAACTGCTAGCTCAATAGCATTGTTGAATTTTCTGTGGAATTGTACCTTCAAGATGAAATCAATTGTATAATTCGCGGCATCACTGACTGCCAGATTCACTGCCGCATAGATTAGGTCTTTAATCATTGTTCAATTCCAATTCAATCAACAGATAGATTTGGACGATTGCCGAACTGATTGCGCTCTCAATTGCGTCTTGAATTGGCTTCTGAATCATTATCATTGGAATATGTTTTTGGCCATTGATAATCGAAATATGTTCCGCCTCGTTTATCTTTATTGTTATGTGCTTGTTTTTATCCATGTTCCCTCTCCTGATATACTGCTTGCACCGCCAATCTAACTGCTTCGGAAACTGGGGCATGGACTGATGAATAGACCGTTCTTAAAATTGGCGCATAAGTTACTGCTTGTATTTTCAGACCAATTTTTATGCCGACATAATACATCGGATCGCATTGTGCTGCTATATCTGCGAGTGCTCGGATAAATGCATTTTTAATCATCATCTAACACATTCAAATCAAATATTCTATCAATCGTCTTTCTTATTTCCACATAAACTGTTCTGTTGACTGCTACACCAACCACCGCTTCAATTGGTGATTCAATTGTTTTTTCGATATTGATGCGCATTTCCCTACTGATGATTATTTGCACGCCTTCGAGTATCAAGTGAGCTATGTCATCGACTATGCCGCCTAGATACTTCGTTTCATTTGGATATGGGCTCATGTGTGTTGTCCAATGTGACAATTGCATCATTGACTGCCGAATGAACGGTTTGGTGAATTGTATCTTCTACCCTAGCGATGGGATGCCAAACGGCCACAAAAGTTGGATGTGCGACCAACATCCAACTAGTTCTGGCGTAAATCATCGTATGATTAACCGCGTCGACCAATGCAGACAGTGCTTTAAAAATCGACGCGGTTGTTGGCATTTTGCTTTAGTCCTGTACGCGACGTTCTTGCGCCGCATCCCATTCGCGCTGGCCGCCGACATAGTAGTCGCCGGTCGGGATACGAATGCCCTCGTGCTCATCGTGGCGCAGTACCATTGGCTCGCCTCGAATTTGCAGGATGCCGATGGCCAGCGTGTTGGTCGTCAGTTCGCCCGCGCTCACCAGTGCGTCAATCGTCTGCGGGCTGCGATAGAGTCGTGCGGTGCCGACCGGGACATCCAATTCCACTGCCAGATCACGGGCCAAACCGTCATCGCGGAAGCGTGGAATTTCTGGGCACCAGATTGCATGGTGGTGACCGGTCACTTCGCCTTCCGCCAAAATGAGCTTGGAGTCGCGTGGGGCAATCTCGGTGGCGTCCTTGGCGAGCTTGATCTTAGTTGGCAGCCGAAACAGGCACACGTCGCCCTGTAGAGCATCGCCGTCGTCAGGATTCCAATCATTAATATGTGATGGTGTCATTGTTGCATTCCTTTGCTGTTGTTCACTTTCCTATCATACTAAACATTTTCGAGTGTGTATATCCCCCTTTCTATGCTGCTCTTCTGAATGATCTGATGTTTGCGGTGTAACTCACTGGATGACAATTCGCCCGCTGTAGGAATTTTCGTTCCTCATACTTAAGCATAAGTTTTTGCGCCGCCAGCATGTCTCCGATGGGATAATCAGTAGGCAGATGGCAACACAGTTGCGTAGAAATACTTTTCATTGGCCAGTTATCATTGGCAGCACGATCTGCGCCAAGCTTCAACACGTCGATATTGGCCACCATTGAATCGCCGTGTTGCCACCGGATGCGATAGTAAACTTCAGTTTCGCCGCCCTGTACCACGAAGTAGCCGTGGGTACGCAGCGAAATCCACTCCTCGCGTGTCAGTACAGTGCGCAATAACTTGAGCGACTGCCGCCGAATTCTTCGCCGCTGTACCTTGCGCAGATGTTCTTTCCACGTATAAACATGGGCATTTTCGTCGGGTCGGCGTGCAACATGATCATAGGCGTTGACGTGTTCGTGTGGATATAATGATTCGCCTAACGCGCAAAGAGACTTGATGTAGATATCCCCATTACCATTGTTGTAGTTATGGGCAGCAATGCCTCCTGTCGACACCCAATGGTTGTATACGGTATCATTTGTCGCCGTGAGTACATTTGTCGTCGTGCTATTGTAATATGGCGACGTGGTGGGTGACATGTAGGCAGTAGACGCAGTGATAGTAGACGTGGTGACCCACGTCTGCCACACTCCATTTGCACTAGTGCATGTGGGCATCGTTAGCCACCGACGAGTTGAGGCACCAGAATCATGCGACCCAATTCGGGATTAAATTTGTCGATACGCTTGCCCTGGCTGCCGTCGTCTTTTGATACGAATGCGGAATATTTTTTTTCTTTCACTAGATAGTCGAATTCGCGCCGGGCGGCTTCAACTTCATCGGCATTGTCTGGATTCCACACCGTTTTTTTGTCGCCGTGCTCTGATGACATAGTCGAAAATGAGTGTGTTGGCATTGTCTGTTCACTCCATTTTTTGGACATCGGTCAGAAGCTAGTCTTTTGCCTGCAAAATGTCAAGCACGGTTTCGGGTTGCTTGCCCTTTCAGTCTTTGCTTGTCCTGCGCCTTCCATGCTTTTTTAGCCATACGCCGTCCAATACCCTTTTGCCTGACTGCAGCCTCCATGTCTCCATTCAATAACAAATCGTTTGCTAGCGCGAACCGTGCGGCAGCCTTGGCACACATTTCTTCGATGCGACGTTCAAGTCTAGTCATATTATTTCCTCCAGTTTAGCGCTATGTCCAGCATCACGCAAACGCGTGATAAGTTCTAACAGAGCCTCTTTGCGACTGCCACATTCGTTTGTGTGTATGGGGTGTGTCAAGGGGGAAACCACCTTGGCCACCCATGCCCCTCTCTTATTGGGATATTCCACCCAAAAGATGGTATAATGGATTAATTGCATGAGAGAAAATACCGATGGTTGTGCCTGCGGCGCAACCTAGCGCACTTTGCTGTCGTTGGCTACCATTTTTTACTCTTGTAATGCTCGCTCGATAGCAAGTAAAGCTTCAGCCGACTGCAAGATTTCGTTGTGATTTATTGGACAGTTAACAATCTTCGCACCAGTAGGCTGCCACCTTGTCTGTGCATCTACAGTAATGACACCATCATTTTCTTCGGTAATCATGGGATTGTAGCCATTTGTAGTTACCAATATCTCGATTGGGTTTCGGCTGTAATCTTCCTTGTGTAGTGCTGAGATAAAATTCGAATGGGGGCTAATGTCTTTCAGTGTTGGTGCATGCCATGAGAGTAACGACGCCAGCCAAATATTGTATTTTAGACCAGAAAGTGGAGCGGATAATGTAATGGTCTTCTTGATATTAGACTGTTGTGATAATCGTAGGCTGATAAGACCGCCCAATGAATGACCCACAATGACTGTATCTAATCCATTTTTCTCTGTTATCTTGGCTAATTCTGTTTGCGCTCTTTCGACCACATTCTCAATGCATTCACTTTGAATAAAGTATTCGAAACAATATATCCTGCCAATGTGACGGTCGTCTAGAACTTTCTTGATAATGAAATTGAACGAATGCCTGGAACAGAAAGCGCCGTGGATTAGGAATAAATTCGTTCCCACATTGATTGTCCTAGTAATTCAATGGCTCATAGAAACAGATAACACGCTGTGAATTTGGCAGCATGCAAGCATGTTCTTCATTATCTCTTGACGATTTTTTTTTTGTTTCTTTTGTAACAATGCCAAATCCGTTCTTAGTGGACACCTTGAGATCACCATTTGGCAATCGCAACGAATAGATGACCGGCGCACAATCGCGCTCGGAGCAGCATTCGAAATCATACCAATCATGGGCATTTGCTTGGAATGCAAATAATAGCGTTAGCGCAAAACATATTGCAACGACAGCAGCAACAATTGCCACCCAAAATCCTTCATTGTTCATATTACTTTACCTTTTCAAATGATGATATTCCAGAACAGAGGCAAAAATGATAGCCCTATGAGCAAGAATATCCATAAGGCTACGATTGTTGTGGCCATAAGATTTCCGTCGTTGTGCTTATCCATTGCGTTCATCCTTCAAGTAACAGCTTTTTCTCTGATCGCTGAATGCTCAGTTGACGGTCTTCGTGGTCTTCCTTTAGTGAATTGTAGGCCGATAGCGCCTCATCATAGGAATCATAAGTCTGCAAAAACGTCCGTTTGCCTTCCTTGTCTTCTTCTTCGACAATCCAGACAACAACTGCCTTTGACATAATACGTATACTCCTCTTAAGGATATACGTCTATTTATAGCTTTGCGTATGTATCGCCTTCAATTGAATAATAGACATTCTTGATACGAAAGGCGCTGATGCAGCGAAAGCATCCAGCACACGGTTTAGACAGACCAGAGATTATTTTCCGTTTGGTCGAATCTTGGAATTTGATACGGTAAATATACAATGTCGATTTTTCCAATTCAAGGGGGGTAATATATCGCAACGCATTTTTTATCGCTGAAATTTCAGCATGTAAGTAAATCGATTCCGAATTCTTACCGTATTTAGCTTGAAATGGGTGTGACTTCTTTTCGTTGATACCGAATGCTACAATGGAATTTCTATAGACCACGCAGGCGGCGATCCTTGAGCTTCGCACCGGCTCGCAAATGTCGCTGGCTACTTTGGTTAGGGTTTTCATGATTAGGTCGTGCTGGTCCATTTGTCTTCTTCATGCATTGCCGATAGTGCTGGTACATTGGTTCCTCACACAGCATAGCTTCCGATTCCCAGGGCAGCTTGTGGTATTCTTCTTCGTTTTCGTCGACAATGCGACCAAACCATCTGTGCCGCTTTTTACCCATCCCTTGCAAAATATTGAGCCGCATCTGTCTGACATGCACCATTTCGTGTGCCAGTGTCTTGATCGTTTCCCGCTTGGTCATGTCATTATTCAGTAGGATGACGAATTTTTTGGGCTTTTTTTTACTGACGACAGGAAAACAATAGCCTTGAAAAACATGCATTCCCCTTTCAGTCTTGAACTTGGGCATCTTCCTTATATCTATGGCAACCACAGTGCTTCTAATTCTCCTCGCATCAAGAACCAAATCACCAAACAACTCAGTTGCTTTTTTAATTTCCCACCGTGCTATCGATTTGCTAAATCCATTTACCATAATTTCCATTGGTTATTCCTTCACTAGAAAGTTTTCAAATTTGTCATTCACATCGCCCGGTATGTCAGTCAGTATAAATGGTGGGGTTCGGCCATGAAAGCCGCCACCAGATTCGAGAAATTTCTTATATGCTTCTGCTTCATCGACGAATAGAAAATAGCCAATCGTTTGGTCTGTTGCCGTCTCATGGACACTGAAAACGAAATCATCGTCTTCTTCGATCAATACGACTTCATATTTCATGGCTTCAACACCCTTACCTTTGCTTTAATTAGTCTTGACCAATTCATATGATTTTGTTCTTGAGTAATTTGCACATACCCGCCTTTGATCATTTCCAATGCAAGGTGATTGGCCAAATCTTTGGTTACAAGTTCCACCGTTGGCATAATATCCCCTGGAAATGGTGGCTCAGGAATTTCTATGGAAGCGCTTAGGTATTCGATTTTGTTTTGCGTTATTGTCGCTGTTGTTGTGTATGTGTCGGTGCAGTTTGGTGCAGGGGGCAGCGGCGGCAAGTTGGTAGTGTTGACCTTATCGTAATATGCTTGCAACACGTCATATTTATCTTTGATCATCGCCTTATTCGCATATAGCGGTTCAACTGCGGCTGGCCACTTGCCCTTCTTCTTCAGAAATTCCTCACAAATAGCGCACCTTTCGTCAACCGTTTCAGCCTTTTCCCAACGCGCGACGAATTGGTTGTTCTCCAAATGTTTCTCAAACGCTGGCAGCATGGTTCATACCTTCAGAGCGCTGAACTTGTTGAAATTGCTAGCTGGTATGGTAGCCGTAATTGGAGAGTTTGTCGATAGGGCTTGTCCAGATAGTGTTTGTGCGGAATTTTCTACATCGTACAGGCGCATCTTGGCGCGGTCAACACCGACGACGAACCGCTTGTACTTGGACGGATCATTATAGCGATTTTTCAGTTGCTTGACCATCATCTGACCCAGCGCCTCTAATTCATCAGTGCTCACCAAGGCGAACATCAAATCGGCTGTGGCAGGCAAGCCAAAGCTTTCGCTAGTATCCTCCAGGCCGGGGTCGCTGGACGTGAAGCCTGCCCTGGTGGTCTGCGTAGCCGAGAACAGGGGCACATTAAATTCCACCGCCAGACCGCGCAATTCCTCGGCAATGGCTTTTACGTATGTGTACGAATTAACATTCGCCCCTGGTGCCAAGCGCGCTGATCTGCAGATGTTCAGGTAGTCGACAAAAATCACATCGGGCTTGAACGATTTCTTCAAGTAAAGCTCATTAAGCAAAGCCTTAAAATGGGTAACCGATGCGCCTGCCGTTGGGTACTCCTTGATGATCAACTTGCCAGTGGTATTGCCTTTCAGTTTTTCGGCTATGCTGGCGTATCTTTTCTGCGGCAGTATCATCAGATCATCAAAAGTAATGTCCAGCAGGTTGGCGTCAATGCGCTTCGCTACCTCTTCCTCGGCAAGCTCAAGCGTAATATACAGTACACTGAGTCCTTGGGTAAGACAATGGGCTGCGACATGACACAGGAAAAGGCTTTTACCTACGCCAGTACCAGCCAGAACAATATTCAGTGTTTTCCGTGGCACACCGCCACGCGTGATGCGATTAAAATAGTCTAGGTCAAATGCAATTTTTTCTTGTACACGATGATAATAGTCATAGCGATAATCGAATTGTTCAAGATAATCGTGGCCTATGTGTGGATCAAAAGAAACACTCAGGGCGTCACTCAACAGCTTCGGGATAGCCCCTTTGGTTTCGGTCTTACTGTTGCCACCAAGAATGTCAATTGACTTCATGATCGCCAAGTAGATCGATTTCTCCTGGCAAAATTCTTCAGTAGTTTTCAGAAACCAATCAACATTTTGTGCTTCGGTGTCTTTCTTGAAGGTAATGAGCGCATTCTTGATTGTACTAACTGTTTCTTCGCGCAAACCAGATTTGGCATCAAGGGTAATAGTGATTGCATCTTGAGTGGGCAAAGAATTATATTTGAGTATATAGTCGCGAAGTATCTCAAATAGAATTCGGTCTGGTTCTTCGAAAAAATATTCAGTCTTCAGAAACGGTAGTACCTTTCGACAATAGTCATCATTTAGAAGATTGCCAGTATCAAAAAGATTTTTCAGAATAAGCTTTTCAATGTTCATTGTAGGCGCTTACACTCGCGTAGATCAAGATAGCTGTGTGGAATCCTGATCAATTCACCACCGCTGATTTTACATTCAATAAAACCAACGCGTATCTCTATCGATATTAAAGTAAAGAGGATTAGAACCGATGTAATGAATATAAGAATTCTCATTTTTGCGATTCCTTTGTTCTAACTTCTACAGCATCTTCGACAGTTTGTATAGAGACAATTTCATCGCTGATCTTTTCAGTCTCGGGCGCTTTCTCGCCGTCCACAACTTCAAGAATGAGACGATTGAGTACCAAACCAAGATACTCAGTAAACTTCTTATCGTTTCTGAGTTTCTTTTCGGTCATGCGCTTTGGTCGCTCGTATAGCTGATATTCAAAGAACAGAAGCGCCGATCCGTCTTTCTGCTCTTTAACCTTGACAATATCATAGCGATAAACCACACCTTTATATGGGCCGCTGGTCAATTCAATCGGAACCGTTTTATCTTTGTCTTTTGACAAGTCATCTCTGAAGATAAAATCTTCGCCAATAATCATTTCGTTTCCTCCACATCTGTCAAATTTGTTGTCCCATAGAGAAATTCTTCTTTACAACCGGCATCAATCTGATCGAGAATTTCCTTGGTGAAAAAGTTTTCAGGATTTTTGTCAATGACTGATTCATATGCCTTCTTACCATTTGGCCATTCGTATTGCTTTTCGCCCTTCTTGACGATGCCAAATTTCTCGGCCAATGGCAGCAACCCATAATACCGGCATAGACCAAAGCGATAATTCAACAGTGTTTCAATGCGACGATTTTCGACTGTTAGCCGGGCTTTCTTCAAGGTCGCCGTAACGACTGAACCGATGGCGTTCTTGTCCTTGTCCCGTTCGACGCGTTTCGATAAAAACACAATGGTGCTGGCCGCGTAGTTCAGGCCGCTGCCACCGCTCTGAACTTTGGTCGGGTATTTGGCTCCAACTTGTTCGTAGACGTGGTTAGTGATGATCATTGGACACTGCGCAACGCCGAGCTTCAAGGTCAGCACTCGGAACATTCCTTTTAGTAAAGCGGCGCGTGTCATGTCTCGTTTATCATTGCCCGTACTAATGTCGACTATTTCTTTTTCGGTGCTGAGATTGCCCATTGAATCCAAGATAATCATCATCTTGGCTTTATCGGGTTTCTTAATGGCATTATATCCATCCAGAATTCGCACGGCCTGTGTTCTGACTTCCTCCACCGACCCTATTGGTATGATGGCAACTCTCTTTGAATCAAGGCCACGAAACTCCAACATTTCTTTTGATACCGCAGTTTCAGTGTCAAAGTAATAGGCATACCCTTTTGGATTATCGATTAGAAATTGCTTCATTATTGAGATTGCAAAGAAGGTTTTTCCAGTTGAATACTCGCCGCTAAGCGCGGTTACGCGGCTGTTTGGCATTCCTTTATAGATTGATCCCGAAAGCAAGGCATTGAGCGCGTAGCTGCCAGTATCAATCCATCCTGAAATGTCTGCATCAACACCATCGGCGGCAACTGATGCAAATTCGTTTTCGGTACTCTTCAGTAGTTTCCTAAAAATTTCTTCGTCAGAATTTGCCATTGGTAGTCTCCATCGTTATTTGAGTATATATTCTGGCCGAAAATTGATGCGTGGGCAAGCATAAAAAAAAGCCCCCATCTTTGGGGGCCGGTAAGTCCTTTGCTTATTGTCAGGATGCTTTGCTTTTATTAGACTTCGGTGGGAATGTCGAAAGAAATTCGGTGAACGCAAATTCGACCACTTGTAGAATTTCGTCTGGTTCGAATTTAGATTCCTCGGTTAATTTGTCGTTGCCGAATAGCATCAACATTGCAGCCATGCGTCCAATAATGACAAACGGTTCGTCATTTTCCAACTTGCTTTTTTCCAGAATGGCCTTGATGGCGTGAACGGCCAAATCTGTCAACCGGTCTTCATCCATGTCACCACATTTATGTGCCATCTGTTGGCTCCTTTCCGCTGCCACTATTGTCAACATCGAAAACAATAGTATATATTGGTATTGGCGTTTCGACTTCAATGGTCTCAGTTTCTATACTCTTCAGGAATTCCTGAAGATGGGCGGTGTGAAATTCCTTTTCGAGTATTTTCAGCGCCTCGATACATTGCTCGTGTATGCCACGGTATTGTGTCGTCTCGCGTAGTTCCTTCACTAGATTGATAACTGTATCGATTTTTTTCGAGTCCATCATATCAATTCATCCTTTGCTTTTTGATATCCTTCAAATCTTCAACCAGAGTTTGTTTCTGTTTTTCGAATATGTCAACGGCTTCGTGAGTCAATCCCATCTTTACATACCCCATTGCCGTCTTGGCTCTGAGAATGACAACACAGTCTCTCCACTCCTTGGGGAATTCCTCTTTGGTTACTCCCGCCTGCTCGAAAATTTTGTCCGCCATTTCCTCATATCTTTTTATATCCTCAATTTCCTCGTACTTTTTCATTGGACATTCCTCCCATTTCATTAGTAATCACTTCCGGACTCCAACCCTCAGTCGCTAAGGCTGTAGCAATTTCGCCATCAACAACGCCGTCATCGGTGCTGCAATACCAGTCCATGTACTCGCCCCGACCAATTACCGCCGCGATCAGATCACCAGCTGCACGAAAACTGTAGCTAGCAGTGTCGCCATTTGTGTGCTTCCATTCGACATTAGCTAATGACCCCCATAAGGCGCAGCAAAGCTCGTCACTGACTCTTAATCGCTCGCCTAGCACGCGATTGACGGCCATTTCGAATGCATCGGCAGTGTTCAATTCACGGCCACCCATGAAGCCACCGAGTCCACCATATTCCGTCATCGAATTATTCCTTTGCTGCCACCCACACATCAGTGCCGCGCCAGCACTTGGTTTTCCAAATGACATTGGAGCGGCTGATTATTCTGCACTCCACTGCGCCTGGATTGCGCCGCGCCGCCTTCCACTCTATCGCCGCAGCCTTGGCAACATCAAGGGTCCGGCACACGCGGTCATATCTCGTGCGTGTATTGTTGTCATAAGCAATTAGTCGTGCGCTCATTTTAAATTTACTCCTTTGCTAATTTGATATCGTCAGTCGTTGGGTTTTGCCTCAATTTCAAAGCTGATACGTGCAGCTATTGCTTGGCATGCAGCCCACCCAGATTGTCCAGATTCCCACATACTAGCTTCTTCCTCGACTTCATTCAAACAACGTTGACGCTCGGCCGCCAGCATCGCTTCCAATTCTCTGATACGTTTGTCTTGAGTTCTAATCATTGCATTATTCATTTCTACTAATTCGGTCATCATTTCTACCAATTCTATTAGTTTTTCTGGACTGATCATTTCGGGGTCTCCATTTCAGCTAACCACTCTCTCAAATATATCTCTGAATTTGTCGCCGCGATACTGCGCGACCAATTCCACATCTGCTGTGCCTTTATGCCGAAAGGCCCAAACCTCAAACTCTCTAGGGTGTATGTTGTTTTTCTGTTCAAGAACCAGCCGGTCGAGTACGTCGGTTCGTTCGACCCATGCACCAATTGGCACGCGACCGGCCATCAATACATACGAATAACTAGTCTGAATTTCCTGCTGCTGTGATTGCTCCCCTCGCCTAAGAACGATTGATACAATAGTACATACTAGGGCCAGCGCCGCACTAACAGCGCCGATAAAAATCAACATATCCATCCATTTGTCTATCCATGTCGCCATTACACTTCACTCCTGTCCCTTAACCATTTGGGCAGCACCATAGCCGTTTTATATGCAACCAAGAAGGTCAATATGCGGCTGCTTAAGCTTCGCGAAATTGTTCTGTGCTCGCCGCAACCGTCGAGAGTAGTCACCACCGGCCAACTAGGATCGCTCAAGTTGTTGTGTACCGGCGGCGGAAAACGATGGCATTTGCCGATAGAATTGTTACCCTCGCGCTTCCAAAAATGGCGGCAGGTAGCGCATTGTGGCTGTTTCATCGGTCATTCTCCAGCGTGTCTGCTATGGCCAGCAGCAAGAAAAATGCAGCTAGGAAACTGGCTGCCATCCATTCAGACCAGCCATATGAAGCAAAACCAGCACCGGCCACCAGACATACTACCACACCTACAAGGCAGGCAAGTAGCCGCAGTAAATTATTATTTTGTGTCGTCATTGGAATTCTTTTCCACCATTGAAATTTCTTCCCGCTCTTGCTTCGGCACCGCGCCTATCATGAAATACGGCAAATTTTTAGACTCGCACCAGCCGCATGACCAGTGCCCTAGTTCACCTGCGTTTGGGCAATTACAGCGTTCAATATCATCATATATCGGCAGCATGCCGGTGGCTTGCTCAAACATTTCTATGGTGATTTTGCGTGTCATTTCTGTGTTTCCTCGAATGCTTCCATGTCGACCAAGGGCAGCCCATTCTCTTGGGTCGGATCAAGTTCATAGTCGGCGCATTCTTCGGCCATGATCTGATGTAACTGCTTTATACTGGTCACCAATTCACGGAATTGTGAACCGTCGTAATTCCGCGTAAAGAGTACGTACACGCCACGCTCTTCAGTCATCTGTTTTTTCCTCATTGACGACTTTTATCAGCACCGCAACCATGTCGCATTTATAAAGGATGCGAACATACCCCTCGGGCAAATCGGGCCATTTTGCCAGAGAGATACTCTCGACTTCCTCGCGCGTGTTGCCGCAAACTGGGTCTTCCCAAAAAAGGCCACCGTCGCCTTCAGCGGTTACCATCCACATATTGGCCTCCTCATTTCTTGGGCAAATATTCTAGCGTAACCTTTCCGGTAAAGATTATAGTATCGGCATTGTCAAAGTGCACCGTCAGGTATGTCCCAGCCGGTCTTGGCTCATCGTCCTTGTCATCACGGTATGGATCGCCTTCAGGCACAAATTCCCCGGCAACGATGGTTGCAGTTATGCGATGACAATTGCACGGCCCGTGGTCCGCGCTGTCGGGGTGAAACATGATGGCGCATGTTGGTGTATGATCAGCCATTTGTATCTCCTATTTGACTATGTCGCCCCGGCACTTGCGTATCGACAAAATGCTGCCATCACGGTCGCGCCCGATGATTTTTTCCATGCAGTCGGAAGGCGCGGCTTCCGGCACTGGCACCGGCACTGGATAGGGCTCTGGGTAGGGCTCGGGATAGGACTCAGAATAGGGCTCGGAATAGGCTGGCACGCCGCGCAGCACTTCGCCCACGCTGATGCTTAAGCCGCCCCAAAAGTTGTTGCCACCGCCACCGCCGTAGCCGCCA
>Ga0137464_1000304_pt1 | contig 16156 bp, 13 predicted proteins | sample EasRivERMGT814_2_FD_102306 | JGI IMG/M metagenome (GOLD analysis project Ga0137464, IMG submission 102306) | Soil microbial communities from meander-bound floodplain in the East River, Colorado, USA - East River MetaG ERMGT814_2 | ecosystem: Environmental > Terrestrial > Soil > Floodplain ...
CCCGTTTGAACAACTGTCTTTCTCTCGATTACCCGCGGCGGAAGCTTCAAATCATCGTCTCACTCGACGGTCCGACGGACGGCACGGAATTCCTCGTTTGGAAGTACTCGGCACAAGGCGTCCAGCTGGTGCATTCGAGGGAGCACTCCGGTAAGGCGGCTGCGCTGAACAGAGCCCTCCGCGGGGCGACCGGCGAGATCGTCGTTTTTGCTGACGCCAGGCAGACCTTCAATCGAAGCGCGATCCGTGAGCTCGTCGCAAACTTTGCCGATGAAACCGTCGGCGCGGTCAGTGGCGAACTGCTTCTGCTGGACGATTCTCAACAGGAAGCCGTGAGCGACGTCGGTCTCTATTGGCGGTACGAGAAAGCGCTTCGGTTGCTGGAAAGCGGGATTCATTCCATCGCCGGCGCTACCGGAGCGATCTACGCGATTCGCCGGGAGCTTTACCAGGACCTGGCTGAAGACACCATCCTGGACGATGTGATGACTCCCATGCGCATCGTGCTCGGTGGCCGCCGAACTGTTTTCGAGCCCCAGGCGAAAGCGTATTACATTGTCGCGTGCTGCGCGCGGGCGGAGTACGTCCGAAAAGTGCGAACCCTTTGCGGGAATTATCAGATGCTGGCGCACCTGCCGGCAGCGGTGGTGCCCTGGAAGAACCCGATTTTCGTTCAGTTCGTTTCCCACAAGCTCGGAAGGCTGTTTGTGCCGTGGGCACTGATAGCGATGTTCGTGACCAACCTGTTCATGCTGCATGGGATTTATGCCGTCACGTTCTCGCTTCAGGCCGCATTGTACCTGTTTGCAGCGCTCGGCTACTTCCTGTCGAAGCGTGAGGTCGCCGCGCCGGTCCTGATCCCGGATGAGAGCAGGAAGGCCGCATGAAACGCCTGGTGTCGTTGCCCTATACGTTTGTTGTCATGAACTGGGCCGCAGTGGCGGGCTTGTATTACTTCGTTACCGGAAAGAAGGACGTGTGGTTGGGGAGCAAGTCGTCACACAGGCACAAGAGATAAAGGAAGCGCAGCCGCAGGTCGAAGTCATTCGCGACCTCGAGCGATTCAATGCGATTGCTCCGGAATGGGACCGCCTCGTCACACAATGGGGCAGCGACGGCCTTTTCCTGTCGCATACCTGGTTTCGTACCTGGTGGGAGTCTTTCGGCGCCGGCAACGAGCTTCACATCGTGATCGTCCGTTCCGGAAGCGAGCTTGTTGCTGCCGCGCCAATGATGCGCACACGCGCGAACATATACGGTTTTAAAGCCGATTCTCTTCACGCAATCTTCAACCATCACACGCCGCGGTACGACTTCATCATCGCCAACAACCAGGACCCCAGATATTACGAGGCCATCTGGAGGGAACTCAGCGCGCACGCGGACTGCGAGATGATCGTGCTGGCGCAGGTCCCTGAAGCATCGCGAACGATCCCCTCGATCGAAACGCTCGCGAAACGCGATGGCTGGCTCGCGGGACAGTGGATCGCGCCGGTGTCGCCGTTTATCCGGCTCGACTGCGACTACGACACATATTTCAACACGCTGAGATCGGGTTGCAGATTCAACCTCACGAAGCGCTATACCCGGCTCAGCCGGGCGGGCCCGGTCGACGTCGAGGTCGTTACCGACCGCGATGCAGTCGAAGAAGCGATGCTTCACGGTCTGCGTATCGAGGCCGCGGCCTGGAAGGGAGCAAAAGGCACGGCGATGAACTCGGACCCTGCTGTTGCGAAGTTCTATACCCGTCTGGCAACGCGCGAAGCGGAGCTCGGACAGCTGCGCCTCACGTTCCTGCGCGCAGGCGGCAAGCGGATTTCATTCAACTACCTTGTGGAAAACAGAACGAGATGTTACGCGCTGAAGATCGGCTATGACCCCGAGTATCACGTGTACTCGCCGGGCAACATGCTCCTGAATCTGATTCTGAAGGACGCGTTCGCCCGCGGGATCGAGGAATACGACCTGCTCGGGGGCGACGATGGCTGGAAGTTCGAATGGACGGCAGAGACGCGGGAGCATCGCTGGCTGTTTCTGTTCAGGAACCGCCTGCGTCCGCGCGCCCTGCACTATCTGAAATTCGGTGTCGTACCGGCAATAAAGAGGCGGTCATGAAAATAGAGACAATCGAATCCATCGACGAATTCGAGAATTTGCGCGGCGAATGGAATCGACTTCTGCAATCCAGCGACTCCGACTGCGTCTTCCTCACACACGAATGGCTGGCGACTTGGTGGAAGCACCTCGCCGAAGGGCGCCGGCTGGCCATCATTACCGTTCGAGACGACGGCGAACTCGTCGGCATCATGCCGGTCGCCGAACGCGCGGCGCAACTTTCACGAATGATGCCGCGTGTTCTGGAATTGCTCGGCAGCGGCCTCATCGGATCCGATTACCTGGACGTCATTGCGGCAAGGGGCCGCGAAGACGACGTGATGGCCGCGCTTGCAGAGCACCTGACCGCCCGGGGCCTGATGCTTCAGCTCAGCCAGCTTCGAGGCGGGGCAAGCGGCGCGTCGATTCTGGCCGATCATCTGCGGCAACGCTCATGGAGCGTTTCAGAAGCAAAGTTGAACGTGTGCCCGTACATCGATCTGCGCGGCCATTCCTGGGAGAGCTACCTCGCGACGCTGGGGCCCACCGTTCGAAAGAACATCAACAGGTACCTCCGGAATCTGCCGAAGGAGTTCGACATGCGCGTCGAGAGCGCGCGTACGCCGGCCGAGGCAGAGGAAGCGCTCGAGATCGCAATCGATCTTCATCACAAACGATGGAGCGCCGCGGGCACGTCGGACGCATTTCAAGCGGGCCTCGTGGTTGAGTTCCACAGAGACTTCGTCCGGCTCGCAGCGGAAAAGGGCTGGCTGCGGCTGCTCGTGCTGCGGTTGAATGGCGACGCCGTCGCAGCGTTGTACGGTTTGCGGTACGCCCGGACCTTCTACTTCTATCAATCCGGTTTCGACCCCGCTTACAACAAGCAGAGTGTGGGCGCGACAACGATGGGGCTTTCCATCAAGTCCGCTATCGAGGACGGGGCCGAGGAATACGACTTTCTGCACGGCAGCGAAGAATACAAATACCACTGGGCCAGAGAAGTTCGTGATCTGACGCGGCTCGAAATCCATCCGCCGCAAACGAGCGCATGGATTTACAAACGAGCAATCGACCTCAACCGGGCGGCCCGGCAAATGGCAAAGCGGGTGCTGAACAGAGCCTGAATGCTGCGTTCCATCTCCAAAACATGTTTTGCGTACGCCTGTACGTGGAGTCGTGCGCGTCGCACAGCGATGCCGTTCATCATCGGTTATCACCGCGTGGTGGAAGACTTCGAGCGCTGCAGCCGGAATACGATCCCTTCGATGCTGATCAGCACAAGGATGCTCGAGCAGCACATCGACTGGCTCGCGAAGCGATACACGATCATGTCGCTGGACGAGATCGGCGCGCGGGTCGACTCGAACGTGCCGTGTGAAAGGCCGGCCGCAGCCATCACGTTTGATGACGGATATGCGGACGTCTACCATCACGCGTTTCCCATTCTCAAACGAAAAGGCATTCCTGCCGCCGTATTCGTAGTGACCAGCCTTGCCGGCACCGGCCGGCCGCAGATATTCGATCGTCTGTACCGGATCCTGAAGGATTCCGTTTCATCGGAGCAGGAACGATTCCGGCTGATGACGATAGCGCTGAACGTTTTTCCTCAGGATCAAATCGAATCGCTGGTCGCATCCATGGAGCAGTCCGGCGCCGGGAATGCCGAATCCGAGCTGGATGAGATGGCGCCGTTGACGTGGGACATGATCGAGACCATGCATCGAAACGGCGTCACCATCGGATCCCACACGGTGCGGCACCGCCTGCTTCCGAGCGAGACGATCGAAACGGCGCAACTGGAACTGGCGCAGTCGAAAGAAACGCTGGAATCCAGGCTTGGCGCTGAAGTGAAGCATTTCGCGTATCCCGACGGACGTTTCAATCCCGCTGTTGTGCGGGCGGTGAACTCCGCCGGTTACCGGTTTGCGTACAGCATCTGTTCATCGCGGGATCGGGATTTCCCTCGATTGACGATTCCTCGAAAAGTCCTGTGGGAGCGCGCGTGCGTGAATCCGCTGGGACGCTTTTCGCCGTCGATCATGGATTGTCATGCCCGCCGCATATTTGAACGCAGGGGCGCCTGCGAGCACGACCACAGGAAACAACATGGAACAATCTCTTGATTACCAACTTCCGCTGAAGCGCCATACATGGCAGCGTGAGACGCCGGCTTCGCAAACCGAAGGCCCGCGGATCGCGTTCGCCCTGCTGATTGCGTTCGTCATCATGCTTTATTCGAATGTCGCGGTGATCTATAAGGCGCAACTCGATTCGCTACGGCCCACGCTGCTCGTTGCCGTTGCCGCGCTGTTCATGACGATCGTCGAGTTGGGCCACGCGCGGCAGGGTTTCAGGCTGACGTGGCCGCAGGGATTCCTCCTGATCGCCTTTCTCGGCGTGTGTATTGTGTCCACGTTCAGTTCGGTCTACGTCAAGCTCGCGCTGGATCAGACAACGGACTTCACAAAGATCGTCTTGATCTATCTGTTGATCGAAAACGTGGTGACCACCGAGAACCGTATAAGGAAAGTCATGCTCACGATGGTCTTCTGCGGATTGTTCCCGGCCATCGGGACCATCTATCACTATCAGGCCGGGATTCTCGTTGAAGGTTCGCGTGGCGCGTGGCGCGGCATCTTCGGCAATCCGAACGAAGTGGCGTACGCGCTTGTGGTCCTGATTCCCATGGCTTTCATGCTGGCCGTTCGGGCGCGCGCGATGTTGCGTATTACCTTGTGGGCCGTCATGGGAATCTACCTCGTGGCGATGTTTCTCACCTTTTCTCGCGGCGGGTTCCTCACGCTGTTCGCCGTCCTCGGCCTCATGGGGTGGAAGCAGAAATCGATCCTGATTCGCGCGGGTTTGATCGCAGCGCTGATCGGCGGAATCATTTTTGTCGGCATGTTCTGGAAGAGAGATTCCGGAGACTTCAACAACGTCAAGGAGGACATGAGCTTCCGCGAGCGGATGTTTACGTTCGAAGCGGGCGGCATGATGTTTCTGAACAATCCGCTCCTGGGCGTCGGCCCGGGCGATTCGATGGTGGCTTACCCGCTGTACGCGCCAATCGATGCCAAGTGCGGCTGTCACGATCAATTGGTCGTTCATAACTCTTTCATTCAGGCGCTCGCCGAACTCGGCATACTCGGTTTCGTTCCCTTCATCCTCTTTATCGGGATTCCGACGCTTCAAGCCCTGAAGTTGGAGAGCGGACCGCTTGGCCATTACGCGACGGCGCTGGGGCTCTCGATGTTCGGATTTCTCGTTTTCAGCATGTCCGGAGGATTTCTCTACACCTGGTGGCCGTATCTTCTGGTCGGCCTTATCAGCGCCATGAAGCGTATTGCGGATTCGAAACCCGCGCAGGCTGCAGCGGGAGGCCCGAATGTCGCCTGAAGAATCCACGTTCAAGCCCGCCCTGAAATTGATGGGTGGGCGAATGGCCGCTTTTATGATTACGTTCCTGACCCCTGTTCTCCTGGTCCGGGTCTTCAGCCAGGCGGACTTTGGAACGTACAAGCAGTTCCTGCTCATCGCATCCACTCCGTATCTGATCGGCTGCGCGTTTTCGGAGTGTTTGTTTTACTTCCTGCCGAAGGATCCTGCCCGCAGCGGCCGCTACGTCCTGAACGCGATGCTGATGCTTTTTGCGAGCGGCCTGCTTTGTTTCGGCGTGATGATGTTCTACGCGTCCGGGATAGCGGAGCTCATGAGCAATACGGCTCTGGAGTCGTTTGTGCCGCTGATGAGCCTTTACCTTCTGTTCATGCTCATGGGGACGGTGCTCGAGATTTCGATGATCTCGCACAAACGATACACGCTGGCGGCAGGTACGTATGTGATCTCCGATGTACTTCGCGCGGCATTTCTTGTTGTTCCTGCATTGGTCACTCGCAGTCTGACCTGGGCGCTGATCGGGAGCGTGGTGTTCTTCGCCATTCGTGTTTGCGCGGCATTCGCCTACTTCCGATGGGACTTCGGCAATGATGTCCGTTTCGACCGGCAGTTGCTGAAAGAGCAGTGGGCTTATGCGATGCCCTATTCGCTTGCCGGTATCGTTTTCGTTATTCAGCAGAACTACCATCAATACGCCGTCGCATTGTTCTTCGATCAGGTGACGTTTGCGATTTATGCCGTCGGCTGTCTTCAGATCCCTCTTGTGGATTTCCTGGTGACCCCGACATCGAACGTGATGATGGTTCGAATGTCCGAACAGTTACGCGACGGAAAGGCCGAGAGCCTCGTGCCGATCTGGCACGATACGACACGGAAGCTCGCGCTGTTGTTTTTTCCGTTTGTCGGGCTGCTCGTCGTGAACGCGTACCCGCTGATCACGCTGCTCTTCACCACGGCCTACGCCGCCAGCGTGCCGATCTTCATGGTGTGGTGCCTTTCGATCCTGCTGGCCATTTTCCAGACGGACGGTGTCCTGCGTGTGTTCGCGCAGATCCGCTATCTGTTTGTGACGAACGTCGCGCGCATGATCCTGCTGCTTCTGTTCATGGGTTGGTTCCTGTCCACTTTCCATTTGATGGGCGCCGTCATGATTACGCTTGCGGGCATGGTGATGGCAAAGGTCATGGCGCTGCTGCGCGTCCGGAAGGTCTTCGCGACCAGCTATGCCGGGCTCCTGCCGTGGAAGAGTCTGGGCGGAACCACAGTCGCAGCAATGGTCGCCGCCATCCCGGGAATCATCCTGAACGCGAAACTCGCGGTTCCGACCCTCGTGCTTCTGCCGATCTCCGGAATGGCATATATGGCGACGTATACGGCGGTTGCGCTTGCGCTCGGCCTGCTGACCAAAGACGAAATCCGAGCCATCAAGCAAACGCTGTTTTTCTGGAATCGAAAGGGAGTCACTTCCGCGGCTGCGGCGGGCCAGTAGAGGTGCTTTGAGTTTTAGGTTACCTAACCGGGCGTGTCGCTTCGCTCCACACCCGGCTAAGTTACCTGCAGCCCTTCGGGCTGCGCGTTTGTCACGCCGAAGGCGTGGAAGGATATTAGCCCGGGACGGCGAGCGCTAGCGAGTCGGCCCGGGTCAGACGCGACGCCCCGGGATCAGCCGTTGCGGACTATAATCGCTTCCAATGATCCTGTTCCTTTTCCTCCTGCTCATAGTCTCGCAGCAGCCGCAGGCACCGCAGCCCGCGTCGATCGAAGGCATCGTCGTGACGATGGGGACGGGCCAGCCGCTTGCGGGCGCAAAAGTAGCACTTGATCCGGCGGAGGCCGGGCCGGGTCAGGATGGACCAATCCCGTGTCCGAACGTTCCCGTGCCCGACATGCCGGAACCGTGCGGGCCGAAGATTGCGACGTCGGGCACGGATGGACGCTTCGTACTGTCGGGTATCAATCCCGGAACCTATCGCCTCTATGCCACCCGCAACGGGGGCTATGTTCCGGCGGAGTTCGGCCAGCGCACCGCAACGGGTGAGGGAATCAGTGTTCCGCTTGCCCCGGGTCAAAAGATGACCGGCGTTGTGTTGCAGATGTCGCCGACGGGTACGATCACCGGCCGCATCTATGACCGCGACGGCGAACCTCTCGGCAGAGCGCAGGTACAGGCGTTGCGATCCGTCTATCGCGATGGCCGCCGGACGATGACGATCATTCAATCGGTCGAAACCAACGATCGAGGCGAGTACCGGCTGTTCTGGCTGGCGCCCGGCCAATACTACGTTTCGGCCAAGCCTGACATTCCAACGCGAGGCCCTGGCCTTCCCGGGCTGCCCGCCACGAACGCGGTTCGCATTACCGACCCCGCTCGGTTTGGAACCTATGAACAGGACTCGGTGCCCGTTGTACGGAAGCGAGCGCTGAAGACCGAGGAGATCATCGAGGAAACCAGCATTCCTGTTTACTTCCCAGGCATCGTCGATATGCAGATGGCCTCGCCGCTCGCAGTCGGAGCAGGGACCGTGACCGGCGGTGTGGACATTTCGATCGCGCCGGGTATCGTCCAAACGCATCACATTCGCGGACGTGTCATCGACGGCAGCAACGGTCAGCCGCTGGCGCGTGCGAGCGTCACCGCGATTCCGCGAACGCTGGAGCCGTTGCGCAGCGTTCCGGCCGCCCAATCGGATGCGAACGGTTTCTTCGATCTTGCCGGCGCCATACCGGGTTCGTATTTTCTGATCGCACAGACGAGGAACAGCGGAGTGGTGGAGATCGAAGTCGGAAATCGTGACCTTGACGGTATCGCGGTCGTCACCACGCAGGGCTTCAAGCTAACCGGCAGGTTCATGATGGAGGGCCGCGCAGCAGACGGCAGAGAACCGAGACTCGCAGGTCTGCGAATCGCGCGCCTGGTGCGCGATCCGGACCTCCCGGGGGTGCCGTCAGCCGAATTCACCTCTACCTCGCCCGCCGAAGACGGCTCATTCAGGATGGACGTTGCGCCGGGAGATTTTCAGGTTCAGGTTCGCGGGCTTGGCAACGGCTATGTGAAATCCATGCGCATGGGAAACGACGATGTGCTGGACGGCGGACTGCACATTCGGACCGCGCCGGAGAACCCGCTCGAGATCGTCATCGGCCTCGATGCGGGAACCATTCAGGGAACCGCGGTAAACGCGCAACAACAGGCGTTGCCGAATCGCCGAGTCACGTTAATTCCTGATGTGAGACTTCGGCATCGCGCCGATCTGTACCAGAGCGTCCAGACGGACAATTCCGGCCAGTTCCGGTTGCAGGGCATTCCGCCCGGCAACTACAAGCTATTCGCGTGGGAAGGTATCGAAACCGGCGCATGGCTGGACCCCGCTTTCATCCGTGATTATGAGGATCGCGGAACGACGGTATCCGTTCGTCCGGCCGGAAGCGAGAACGTGCAGCTGACGGTGATTCCATGACGCTCACCGCCGCTGCGTTGCTGGCTTTCATTCTTCAGAATGCATCCGTCCAGGGCACGGTCGTCCGAGCCGCCAACAGTCCGCTGTCGAAAGCCACCGTGGAACTTCGGTCAGACGACACGGAAGGCCGGCTGATCGACACGATCACCACGGAAGCCGATGGACGATTTTCATTTCAAAATGTGCGGCCGGGCCGATACCGCATCGTCGTGGCGCGGTCTGGATACGTTCGGCCGCCGCAAATGATTACGGTAACTGGCGGCGAGCGTCCGCGAGACATCGAGCTGTTGATGAATCCGACAGGCGCGATCTCAGGTCGTGTGTTCGATGCCAACGGAGAACCCCTCGGCAATGTTGAAGTGATGGCGATGAAGGCGTCGTACCCGGAAGGCCGGCGATCACTGACACCCGTGGGAACCGTTGTGACGAACGACCAGGGCGAGTACCGGCTATTCTGGCTGGCGCCGGGCCGCTATTACGTTTCAGCGCAGCCGTTCTCGGACCGTCGAAGACTGATGGCCGGCATCATGATGATCGGAGGAGGCGCCGGATATTTTTCAGCTGCGACCGGGCTCCGCGATCCGGCGCTGGAAGTCCTGGCGATCAATGAAGCCGGGGATGAACAGCAACAGGTACCTGTTTACTATTCCGGAACAATCGATGAGCGAACCGCTACGGCAATCGACGTTCGCGCCGGCGCCGATATTTCGGGCTTGAACCTTTCAGTTGTTTCCGTTCGCGAAGCGCGTGTGAGGGGAATCGTCGTCAGCAGCGCAACCGGCAGGCCCGTGCAATATGGAACCGTCCAGGCGGACGAGGACGGTGGAATAAACCGGAGAGAGGTTCGAGCGAATCCCGAGAACGGAACATTCGAAATCAAGCTCCTGCCGGGACCGCACACGCTGAACGTGACCAGCGAAGCCGGAAGCGCTTATATGACCCTGTTCGTCACATCCGATATCGATAGTCTGAGCATTCCTGTCTCTCCCGACTTTGACGTTCGCGGCCGGATCATTGTGGAGGGTACGAATCGCGGAAGCCTGGACGATTTACGCATGACTCTCCGGCGTGATCCCCCGCCCATCGGGCCCCAGGCCAATCGCTTCTCAACCGCCTACAGCGTTCCGCTGGCCGATGGGACGTTCACTCTCGATGCAAGTGCGGGAGACTTTCGCGTCAATGTCGCTCCGATCCTGAATGTGGGCTTTCCCTCGCGTCAGATCCCGGCGGCATGGCGCGATGCCTATGTGAAATCGATTCGTCTCGGCGACGCCGACGTGCTGAACGGGATTCTTCACCTCGACGGCCCGCCCAAGGCGCCGCTCGAAATCGTCGTCGGAACAAATCCCGGAACGCTCGATGTGAGAGTGGTGAATGACAAGCTGCAGCCTGGCGTGGATGCGTCCGTGATTCTGGTGCCCAATGTTCGCCGCCGGATCGACCTGTATCGAACCGCCACGACAGACTCCGCCGGCCTCCTGCGCCTGGACCGTGTTCCTCCCGGCGATTACAAAATCTTTGCGTGGACCGGCAGCGATACCGCCGACTGGTACGATTCGGAATTCATCCGCAATTATGAAAATCGCGGACAAGCCGTGAGGATCGTTGAAGGCGGCAGGGTCGAGGCGCAGGTGACACTGATCTCCGGCTTCTGAAATCGCGGGCGGTCATAGACCGCCCGATTCTGCACTCAGCTATCATACGGACCGCCATGCCGCAGATTGTCGTCGAGGATCTCATCAAGACATTCCGAATCTCGAAGCGCACGCCCGGACTTTGGGGCAGCCTGAAGGGCGTGTTCAGCCGCGAGTATCGCAACGTCCATGCGCTCGACGGCGTGAGCTTTTCGATCGATCAGGGCGATCTCGTGGGTTATATCGGGCCGAATGGGGCTGGGAAGTCCACGACCGTGAAAATCCTCTCGGGAATTCTCGTTCCGGACTCCGGACGAGTCTCGGTGATGAATCACACACCGTGGATCGATCGCATTGATTATGTCCGCAGAATCGGCGTCGTGTTCGGTCAGCGGACGCAGCTTTGGTGGGACCTTCCGGTCATTGAGTCCTTTGAGCTGCTTCGCGATATCTACTCCGTGCCACAACACAAATACGCGGCAAAACGCGACGAACTGGTCGAAATGCTCGATCTCGGCGCACTGCTCGACGTCACGGTGCGGCAGTTGTCTCTCGGACAACGAATGCGATGCGATCTCGCCGCTTCGCTCATCCATGATCCCGAACTGCTCTTTCTCGATGAACCGACGATCGGACTCGATGCCGTGTCCAAGCTGGCGGTCCGTGAATTCATTGCCAGACTCAACAAACAGCGCGGCCTGACCGTCATTCTGACGACGCACGATATGGACGACATCGAGGCGCTCTGCCGCCGCGTTCTCGTGATCAGCGACGGGCGCATTCTCACCGATGGGACGCTCGCCGACCTTCGCGCCAGCGTCACGCGCGAACGCTGGCTCACCGTGGATCTGGCGGCGACGGACATGGCGGTGACGACATTCGCCGATCCCGATGCCCAGTTGATCCGGCGCGATGGAAACCGGCTGTATCTGGCTTTCGATCCGCAGCGTGTGAGCGTCGCGGACCTGATTGCGAGGATTGCGCGCAATTATCCTGTGCACGATCTGTTCGTCGAAAATCCACCGATTGAAGCGATCGTTGCGCGGATCTATGCGCAACGTCGTATCAGTCCTGTCGCTCATCCAAGCGTCAACACAGATCACGACGCAGTTGCCGAAAAATGAAACCGTATCTGGCAATCTTTTCATCCCACTTCCGCGCGCTGCTCCAATACCGGGCCGCAGCGCTTGCCGGCGTTGGTACGCAGCTCTTTTTCGGCATTGTCCGCCTCATGATTTTCGACGCGTTCTATCGTTCGTCGACCATCGTCCAGCCGATGACGCTGGACGAAGTCACTACATACATCTGGCTCAGCCAGGCCTTTCTCCTGCTGACGATGTTGAATCCTGATGCGGAGGTCTCTGCGATGATCCGCACCGGCAATGTCGCCTATGAAATGACTCGTCCGCTCGACCTCTACACGCTCTGGTTCACGCGCGGGTTCAGCGGCCGGGCCGGGCCGATCCTCCTGCGCTCGATTCCGATCTTCGTCATCGCCGGATTGTTTCTGGGGCTTCGTATGCCAGCATCCGTTAGTGCGATGCTGATTTTCATCGTTTCCCTGTGCGGCGCATTCCTCGTGGCGTCGTCGATCGTTGCGCTTCTGACAATCTCGATGTTGTGGACGATCTCGGGCGAAGGCATCGCCCGGATGGCGCCGGCTGCGATTTTCTTTTTCTCGGGAATGGTGATTCCTCTTCCTTTGTTCCCCGACTGGATGCAGGGACTGCTTGCATTGCTTCCGATGCGCGCCCTGATCGATACCCCGCTCCGTATTTATCTGGGGCACCTGACCGGTGCCGACGCGTTTGCAGCGATTGCCCATCAGTATTTCTGGGTTGTCGCTTTCATCACGGCGGGCCGGGCCGTTCTCGCCGTCGGTGTGCGCAAACTCGTCGTGCAGGGAGGTTGAAGATGAACATGCCGCGTCTCTATTGCCGGTATGTCGGAATCTCTTTGCGAGGCCAGATGCAGTACCGCCTCTCTTTTGTGATGCATGCGACGGGGCATTTCCTCATTACGGCTCTGGAGTTCCTCGCTTTTGCCGCAGTGTTCCAGCGATTCGGACACATCAACGGCTGGACCCTTCCGCAAATGGCGCTGTTTTACGGGATCATCTCGGTAGCCTTCGCTGCGACTGAAGCCGTGGCAAGGGGCTTCGACGTTTTCAATAGATTGATCAAAGCGGGTGACTTCGACCGCGTGCTAGTGCGGCCGCGCCCCGCCGCCTTTCAGGTGCTGAGCCAGGAGTTCCAGTTGATGCGGATCGGCCGGTTCGCGCAGGGTGTGATTGTGCTGGCCTGGGCGTCATCGCGGTTGAACATCGATTGGAGCGTGTCGTCGGTGCTTCTGCTTCTTGCCGCAATCGCCGGCGGCATCTGTCTCTTTGCCGGCTTGTTTGTCGTGCAGGCCGCGCTGTGTTTCTGGACAACGGAGTCGATCGAAATTCTCAATTGCACAACCTATGGCGGTGTTGAGACGGCCCAGTTCCCGCTCTCGATATACCGTCCGTGGTTTCGCATGTTCTTTACGTTCGTCATCCCCCTCGCCACCATCAATTACCTTCCCATCCACGCCCTGCTGAACATCGATGACGTCCTGGGATCCACTCGACTCATCCAATGGCTTTCACCTCTCGCTGGAGTCGTTTTCCTCTGGGTCTGCCTGCGGTTCTGGTCCTTCGGCATCCGGCATTACACGTCCACGGGAAGCTGATGCCTGGCACGCCTCCGGCGTGCACCAAGAGGTTCACTCGCGGCAAATATGCGGAAGGACTTCGCTGATCGATCCGTCCAGGACCGCGTCGGCGATATTGTCGAAAGGAGTCGGCTGGGCGTTGATGATCACGATGCGGGCGCCGGCTTCTCTCGCGCAAGGGACGGCGCCCGCGATCGGATAAACCTGCAGGCTGCTGCCGACTGCGAGCAGGAGATCGGCTTCGAGCGCCGCATCCATGGCACGCTGGATGACCTCCGGAACGAGAGGCTGACCGAAGGAGATCGTGTCGCTCTTCAACATTCCGTTACATGACCGGCATGGCGGATCCTCCTCGCCGTTGCGCACGCGCTCGAGGGTTTCCTGCATCGGGCCCTTCCATCCGCAATCGAGACACACGACGTGATGGACCGTCCCGTGGACTTCGATGACGCGCTGGGTCGAATTTCCAGCCTGCTGATGCAGTCCATCGATGTTCTGCGTGATCAGGGCATGAAGTTTGTCGCGGCGCTCGAGCTGCGCCAGCGCAAGATGACCGGCGTTCGGTTTCGCGGTCCATGCCGGCGAATGCAGCCGCGCCTGCCATGCTGCTTTCCGTACCTCGGGATCGGAAACGTAATACCGGATGTCGGATATCTTTTCGGCCTTGGGATTCTTCGTCCAGACGCCTTGCGGTCCGCGGAAGTCGGGAATTCCGGAGTCCGTGGAAATGCCGGCGCCGGTAAGCGCGACGACGCGCCTCGATGCGTCAATCCAGCTGCGAACGTTGTCGAGTGTTGATGAAGTCACGGCGGCTACTTGACCGCGGTCGCCTCGATCTCGACCATAAGCTCCGGAAACGCCAGCCGCGCGACTCCCAGTAACGTGCATGACGGCTGGCAACTACCTTCAGCAAGATGTTTTGCCACGACTTCGTAAGCTCCGAAAAACTTTTCAACGTCGGTCGTGTAATAGTTGAGCCGAACCACGTTGGCCAGCGTAAAACCGGCGGCCTGAAGAACCGTGTCGAGATTCTTCAACGCCAGCTCGACCTGTCGAGCCATGTCGCCCACATGTACCGGACGGCCCTCCGCATCCATGGATGTCTGTCCCGCACAATACAAGACCTTATTCGCACCGGAGACTTCGATCGCCTGCGAAAAAGAATACTGATTCTGCCACTGCCACGGGTTGACCTTGCGTTGCTCCATATGAACGCTCCTTTCTAAAAAGCGAGTATCTCGCGGATCGATTCGATGCTCCAGCGAATCGACTCCACACAGACCCTGAATTCCACCTGTGGCCTCTCGTTCCATACCTATATCTGACGCAACCCACACAAACTTAGCCGGATGACTGCGGTTTGCAACCCGCTCATTGGCATGCCGCTTGCGAACATCAAGACATTGCTGACGAGGAGTGTCTATGTGTGGAATCGCGGGTTTATTCAGTTTGCACGGCAAGCCGGTCTCGGAAGAAGAAGTCCAGGCGATGTGCGACGCGATTGCGCATCGCGGACCCGACGACGACGGCTACTTTGCTGCTCCCGAAGTTGTCCTCGGGATGCGGCGCCTGAGCATCATTGATATCGACGGCGGGCATCAGCCGGTTCATAACGAAGATCGTTCGGTGTGGGTCGTCTTCAACGGCGAGATCTACAACTTCAAGGCGCTGCGCGGCCTGCTGGAGAAGCAGGGGCATCGTTTTTATACCGACACCGACACTGAAGTCATCGTCCATCTCTACGAACAATACGGCGAATCATGTGTGGACAAACTTCGCGGCATGTTCACGTTCGCCGTGTGGGACGAACGCCGAAAGCTGCTGCTCATCGCCCGGGATCGTCTTGGGGTCAAACCGCTCTTTTATGCCATTGCGGATGGCCGTCTGGCCTTCGGTTCCGAATTGAAGTCCGTGTTGCAGCTGCCGGAGATCGAGCGGCGGCTCAATTGGAGTTCGGTCAATTACCTCTTCACAGCGATGTGCACGCCGTCCTCTGAAAGCATCGTCGAGGGTGTTCACAAGTTGAAACCCGGTCACATCCTCACGGCGTCCGCCAGACACGGAGTGCAGATTCGGCAATATTGGGACGTCGAATTCGATCCGGACTACGGCAAGAGCGAGCAGTACTTTATCGAGAGGCTTCGCGATCTTCTGGAAGAGTCGGTGCGGCTGCGGCTCGTCTCGGATGTTCCGCTCGGCGCGTTTCTCAGCGGCGGGATCGACTCCAGCGCAGTCGTAGCAACGATGGCGCGCCTGACGTCCGAGCCCGTGAAGACGTTCTCAATCGGTTTCCCGGACAAGGATTACAGCGAACTTGACCATGCGCGAAAGGTGGCCCGGCAGTTCGGAACCGATCATTACGAGCTGGTAGTCGATCCGAATGTGCTCAGCGTCATCGACGATCTTGCCTGGTATCTCGACGAGCCGTTCGGCGATTCATCCGCGCTTCCGACATACATGGTGTCGAAGCTCGCGGCGGAACACGTCACGGTCGTTCTCTCGGGAGACGGCGGCGACGAGTTGTTCGGCGGCTACGACCGCTACGTGAAAGAGAAGGCGGAACGAAGACTCGCGGCCATACCGTCCCCGCTCAGAAAGGTCGCCGGTTTTGCCGGCCGCCTGATGCCCGAAGGCATGAAGGGCCGCAATTTTCTGCGGCACCTTGCATTCGATGGCGCCGACCGGTACTTCGACGCGAATGTCCTTTTCCGTGAAGCCGAGAAAGTGTCGCTGTTCCGGCCCGAGGCCTGGGAGCACGTACATAAGGACGATCCGCGCGGCGTCTGGCGGGCATTTCTGCAAAACGGGCGGCACGGAAGAATGCAATGGCTCTCGTCACTGCAGTACATGGATACGAAGAACTACCTTCCGAACGAC
>Ga0137464_1000307_pt1 | contig 16094 bp, 7 predicted proteins | sample EasRivERMGT814_2_FD_102306 | JGI IMG/M metagenome (GOLD analysis project Ga0137464, IMG submission 102306) | Soil microbial communities from meander-bound floodplain in the East River, Colorado, USA - East River MetaG ERMGT814_2 | ecosystem: Environmental > Terrestrial > Soil > Floodplain ...
CATTCCGCTTCTTGCCGGCCGCGATTTTTCCTGGAACGATCGGCCCGGATCGCCGCGCGTCGTTATCGTGAATGAAAGCCTGGCGCGTCAGCTCTGGAACGGCGATGCGGTTGGAAAGCGGCTGCTCGTGCCGGGCGGGGATCATCCGCAGGCAGCAGAGGTCGTCGGCGTCGTGCGGGACAGCAAGTACCTGACCCTGGGCGAGACAACCAGGCCGACTGTGTATCTGCCGTTTCGTCAAATGCCGCTCGAAAGCATGACGCTTCACGTACGCACCGCGGACATGAAGGCCGCGGCGGATGTGATCCATCGAGAGGTTCGGCGTCTCGCGCCGTCAGCACCGGTCGACATCTATCCGATGACGCAGGCTGTCCGAGCTGCCATGCTCCCCGCTCGGGTCGGCGCGGTTGCAACAGGCGCGTTCGGTGTCGTTGCCATGCTGCTCGCAGCAATCGGCATCTACGGACTGATGTCGTTCATGGTAGCGATGCGAACGCGTGAGATTGCCATTCGCAAAGCGATCGGCGCTCAGTGGCACCACATCATTCGCCTTGTTGTCGGTGGCACCGCTTCTCTCGCGATCATCGGCGCCGCAATTGGCGTGGTTGTGGGAGTCCTCGGCGGTTTTGTCCTGCGGGTGTTTCTCGTTGGGGTGTCACCGGCCGATCCTCTTACTCTTTTGATCGTGGTAGCGTTGACGATTTTCGCTGCGCTGGCAGCCGGCATTGTTCCCGCCGTCCGGGCTCTGCGGGTCGATCCTGCCGGACTTCGCGAGTAACTACGGAATTATTGTGAACCGCGAGCGTCCGTGAATTCGATAGATTCCAAAATCTTTCTTATCGGTGGTGAATATATGGCGAGTGTTCTCACGTTCCGCAGCATAGACCAACGCGGCATCGGCAAGATCCATCGGCTGGTCCGCGTACTTTCGCATGAGTTCGCGAATGCGGGGAAAATCTTGGGCTGCGAGCGGCAGTAAGTGAACGATCTCTCTTGTCATCATTTCCCAAAGAGCTTCCTGAGCGACCGGCAAATCACCGAGCAGATACATTGCTTCAGTAAATGCCGGCCAGACCGTTGCCAATGGCTCTCGAACTTCTTTCAACGCATCGACGCATCGGGAGTGATATTCATCGTCGGCGTCGACCAGTGCGACAAGAGGACCCGCGTCGACGAGTATCAAGCCTGTTTCCTGCTTCGCTTCAAGAGGTCTTTGAACTGCGCTCCAGTTCGAGTCGACCGTTTCGGGTTGCCACTGCGAACCACGCCGATCAGATCCGCAGCGTCGTCGTATGGTGTAGCGGGTCCTTCTTCATGAAGCTTGATCCATGAGTCGATCGCCTCGCGGATGACTTCAGAAGAGGAAACGCGTTTTCGCCTGGCGATTCGCGCAACGCGATCCCGTGTGTTTTTGTTGAGACGTAAAGTGACTGGAGAGTCCATACGGCTACAGTAACGTAATACGTTATGTATTACAACCGGCGCCTTACGGGAATAGTGTTGTCGCTATTTCGGGGGATACTTGCGGGCGAGGTAGTTGGCCATCATCTCAATGTCGGTTTCCGACAGCCCCGCGCCCTTGCCGTTCATGTTGTTGAGAATGTCGAGCCACTCCTGCCGAGTGGCTTTCGTGCCTTCGATCAGGTCCGCGCCGTGGCAGGTCGAGCAGATTCCATTGATGTGCTTCCTGGAGACCTTTTCTTCCTCGGCCTGTTTGGCGGGGTCCACCTCCGGCGTTGCCGGAGTCTGCGCGAATGCGAATACCGCGACGGTAATGACCAGTAAAACAGCCCGGAACATCATGCGACGATTTGCGGAATCAATTCGCCGTACACGTCCGTAAGCCGCATGTCGCGTCCATTGAAGCGGTACGTCAGTTTCGTGTGTTCGAGACCCAGGAGATGCAGGATCGTTGCATGCAGATCGTGATAGGAAATCGGCTGCCGCTCTGCTTTGTAGCCCAGTTCGTCGCTCGACCCGATCACCTGGCCGCCTTTGATTCCCCCGCCCGCCATCCACACCGTCATCGTGCCGGGATTATGATCGCGGCCCACACCATTCTGCGAAAGCGGCATGCGTCCAAATTCGGCGTGCCAGACGACGAGAGTTTCGTCGAGCAGCCCTCGAGCCTTCAAATCGGCTAAAAGGCCGGCGATCGGCAGATCGGTTTCCGCGGCATGAACCGTGTGGTTTTCCTTGATATTCAGATGGGCATCCCAGGTGTCGAGGTTCTGGTTGCCCAGCCCGCCCGAGAAAACCTGAACGAAACGAACGCCGCGTTCGACCAATCGTCGAGCCATGAGCAGTTGTTTACCGAACGGCTCCGTGACCTTCTGATCCAGGCCATACAGCTTCTTCGTCGCTTCCGATTCGCTGTTGATGTCGACCGCTTCCGGAGCGCAGCCCTGCATGCGGTAGGCGAGTTCGTACGATGAGATTCGTCCCGCAAGCTCGGAGCTTGCCGGATATCGCTCGGCATGCATCTCGTTCAGCTTCGACAGCATGTCGAGCCGGAGCCGCTGTTGCTCGGGAGTCACGCCGGCCGGAGGTTTCAGATCGATGATCGGATTATCTGCCGCGCCGAACGGTGTGCCCTGATAGGTTGCCGGCAGAAAACCGGATTGCCAGTTGTACGGACCGGCGAGCGGGCCGCCACGGTAATCCTGGAGCGCGATGAAGCCCGGCAGGTTCGAGTTTTCCGTTCCGAGTCCGTAAGTGACCCACGAACCCATGCTGGGGAAACCCATCCGGATGAATCCGGTGTTCATTTCCAGCGTCGATTGCACGTGGTCGTTCGACCTTCCCCAAACGGACCGGATGAACGCGAGGTCGTCCACATGTTTCGCGATGTTGGGAAACAGGTCCGATACGTCCATGCCGCTTTGCCCGTACTTCTTGAATTTGAACGTGGCGGGCATGATCGGTCCCGGCCAGCCCTGGCGTACGCGAACATCGCCGGTCAGCACCTGGCCCGCGTATTTCTCGAGAGCCGGCTTGGGATCGAACGTATCGACCTGGCTCGGACCTCCGGACATGAACAACGAGATAACGGCCTTGGCTCGCGCCTTGTGGTGAGGCTTTTTCGGGGCAAGCGGATTGAGGCCCACGGGCGGCGCTGAACAGCCGTCCGCAGCAAGCGGTGCGCCCGGCGCGGCGACGAGCCGGCCGTCCTGGTTGAGCAACTGTGCCAATGCGAGTCCGGCTATTCCACCGCCGGACTGCCACAGGAAATCGCGTCGCGGCCAAATGTTCTTCATTATTACCTCGTATACAGAAACTCGCTCAGGTTCAACATGACGTCGGTGAAATCCACGAGCGAGCCGGTTCCGACCATGTCCGTGGCGACCGACAGTTCCTTCGCTGTGGGTTGGCGCGTCAGCGCGAGCTTGTACGCCAGATTCACCTGCTTCGTCACATCATCGCCCGCTTCCTTCTTGAGCCGGTCGGCGAACAACTGCGCCTGACGAAGCACGAATTCGTTGTTCATCAGCGTCAGCGCCTGAGTCGGCACCGTCGAGACATTGCGCGCGCCGAACGAAACATTCAAGTCTGCGAGATCGAACACGTGGACCATCGGGAAAGGCAGCGAGCGCTTCGCATAAATGTAGACGCTGCGCCGCCAGACCTTCGGTCCATCAGGTTGGTTTCTCCAGATGCCGCGCTCGATCGAGTTCAGCAGTTCCTGCGGCACGAACGGGAAGATCGCCGGGCCGCCCATCGTGCGGTCCAGCGTTCCGGCGGCCGCCATGATGCTGTCGCGGATGATCTCGCCTTCGAGCCGGTTGATGTGGAATTTCCAGAGCAATTTGTTGTCGGGGTCCTTCGCGGCGCTTGCTGTGTCGTTGTATTCCGAGGCCATCTGATAGGCGTCCGAAGTCATCATCAATCTGTGCATCTGCTTCAGGCTCCAGCCGCGATTCACGAGTTCGACCGCGAGCCAGTCGAGCAACTGCGGATGGGTCGGCTGCTCGCCCATCTTTCCGAAGTTGTCGAGAGTCGTGACGATGCCGCGCCCGAAATGGTGATGCCACATGCGATTCACGATAACGCGGGCCGTCAGCGGATTATCTCGGGAGATCAGCCACTCGGCCAACGCGAGGCGCCGGCCGGAGGTCCGGCCGTTCGCGGGACGAAGTTCCGTCGGCGGGTTGCCGTTCGTGATCACGCTGAGGAACCCGGGCTTCGTTGCATATGCCTTGCTGTTCGGATCGCCGCGAACGAGGAAATGCGACGGCGGAGTCTCATATTCGCCGGTACCAGGACCAAGCTCGATGAACCGTTTCGCGCCCCGATACTCGAGTTCGCAAACGGGACATGCGCCCTTTGTGCCGTCTCCGGTGCCCGCGCCCGTCGCTCTCCAGTCGCCGTCGGTCGTGATGTGCGCAAGAGTCGGAGTCTTCGGCTTTTCTTTATTGAGCGCAGCGATCTGTTCGTTGAACGCTTTCTTCTTCGCGGTGTCCTCGGGCGACATGATCTTGTCGATTTCGCGCGTTGGGACCGTAACCGCGGACTCCAGCACCTGCGTCGCGAGCAGTTTCTCGCCCGGCGTTCGTTCGCTTTCGGGCTTTTCAACAGCCTTGACGACGTTTTCCGGATACTTCTGCCGGATCTGAATCAGAGCGAGCTGATATTGATACGGCGCTTCCAGCTTTTCGATCTCGTCGCGAATTGCCGCGATCTTGTCTGCAAGTTCGAAGGTCTTGCGCATGTACGCATCCGCTTCCTCGCGTGGACCCAGCGGATAGTCCACCTCGACGTAGCCGTAGATCGACGCATGCAACGCGTAGTAGTCCTTCTGGAGAATCGGATCGAACTTGTGATCGTGACAGCGCGCGCACTGGACCGTTAATCCGAGAACGCCTCGTCCGATCGTGCCGATGACATCGTCCAGATAGTCGTGTCGCCGTTCCGGGTTGTCCTTCTCGCGATGCTGGACGCGCGGGCCCGCGCGCAGGAAACCGGTCGCGATGAGGTTTTCATCCGTTCTGTTTTCGAACTCGTCTCCGGCGATCTGTTCCTTCACAAAGAGGTTGTAGGGCTTGTCGTCATTGAACGACTTGATCACGTAGTCGCGATAACGCCAGAAGTGCGGCCGATCGGTGTCGTTCTGAAATCCGCCGGAGTCGCCGTAACGCGCGACATCCAGCCAGTGGCGGCCCCAGCGCTCGCCATAATGCGGGGACGCCAAAAGCTTGTCGATGAGGCGTTCCCAGTTTCCCGCAGCCGTATCGGCCATGAACGCGTCGATTTCTTCCGGCGATGGTGGAAGCCCGATCAAATCCATGTAGGCGCGTCGCAGGAGCGTCATGCGATCGGCTTTGCCGGCGGCCTTGAGACCTTTTTCCTGCCGGAATTTCTCGAGGAACTTATCGATCGGATTCTGGAAGCTGCGCGAAACAGACGGCACCGCAGCCTGAACGGGCAGTTTGAATGCCCAGTAATCGCTGGCGTTTGGAGGCAGTTTGGCATTTTCCAGATCGGCAAACGGAGACGGGTCGGGTTTGGCCGCAACCACTGTCGCATCCCACGCCGCGCCCTGGTTGATCCACGCCTTGATGGTTGCGATCTGAGCGTCGCTCAATTGTCCACCCATCGGCATGCGCGGCTTGTCGAGACCGGCGATCATCCGGTACAGCTTGCTCTCTTCCGCCTGGCCCGGGACGATCGCGGCGCCCGTCGCACCGCCTTTCATCGCGTTGTCTCGAGTCGTCAGGTTGAGCTTCGACAACTGCATGGAGTCGCCGTGGCATTTCAGGCAGTTTTCGGCCAGGACCGGCTGGATATCATGCGAGAAGGAGACTGCGTTTTGAGGTGTCTGCGCGCTGAAGCGCTGCGTTCCCGTAAAGCCGATCGCCAGTAAACAGATGAAGGTTGCCAGAATGATCCGTTTGCTCAAGTGCCCCTCCGCTAATGTCCGCGTGGAATTACCTGCAGATTCTATCCTCTAGGCCTAGAAACTCAAGACAATGTTACGGTTAAGTCGTCCTGAAGGTTACAGAAGGCAGAGTCTTTCGTAGAGTGAAAACGGAGCCGCCTTCGGGCCGGGACCGCCACTCCACTTTGGCGTCGATCAGGCTGGCTCGCGAACGAATATTATTCAGGCCGCGACCCTCCCGGGTCTGCGCGTTACTCCAATCGAAGCCTTGACCGTTATCTTCGAGCGCGACCAGAAGATCGGCGCCGGCAATCTCGACGCTAAGCCGGACTTTTGTCGCCCTGGCATGACGGCCGACGTTGCTGATGGCTTCCTGGAGGATTCGATAAATCTGAATCTCGTCCGCATCATCAAACGCAAGGCGTTCGAGGTCGTCGTCGGCTTTGAATTCGTACTCAACCTTTTGATCGGCCGGCAAGTGGGCCACCATGTCGGCGAGCGCCCATTCGAGTGCCGCGGCCAATCCGACGTTGGCCAGGACCGACGGGCTGAGGTCTTCGCAGATATGTCGAATCTCAGTGGAGATGGACTCAATCTCGCCGCGAAACACGATTGGGTTGGGTTCACTCTGGGCGGGCATGCGATCGGTGAGAAGAAGCAGGCGCCGCAGGTCCGATAACGTTTGATCGTGCAGATCGCGGGAAATGCGCCGCCGCTCGTTTTCGGTTTCGTTTGCAAGCTGGCGGCGGGTTTCGGCCAGTGCGGCGTTGCTCTGAGTGAGCAGACGATTTTTTTTGTACCCGTACCCCAACGCCACGAGCGACCAGCCCAGAAGAATAGAGAGCGCCGCGCTCATCCACGGGAATGGCGCGCCGGCAACATTGAAGCCGAATGTGAGCGGCGCCGACGGCGTCAGGTCGTTTCCGAACGCCGTAGCCGTTACTTGATAACGACCTGGCCTGAGGTTTTCCATGACGAACTGCGAATCTCGTGCGACCCGCTCCTTGATAATCTTGCCGTCGTTGTCCATTAGGCTGAACTCGTACTGAAACTGTTCCGGAAAAGTACGGCTGCTGATGGCGGCCACTTCCAACAGCAAACTGTTTTGCGGATATTCCAGATTCAGGCCGTCCTTCAATTCATCGGTCGGAAACGGGCGCTGACCCAGGATGCGCGTTGCGTGCAGCATCGGAGCCACGGCGCCCGGTTCGTATCGTGCAATGCCTCGATTCGTTCCGAGCCAAAACGACTCTTTGCCCGACGCCGAACCATCACGTAGAAGGGCGAAGACGCTGTCTGAAGGCAGGCCGTGCTCCGTGTTGAATCGGGTTACGATCGTCCGATTTGATTGAAGAAGAATTTTGAAAAGACCGTTGCCGGCTGTCGCGCACCAGATTGCTGTTGCCGAGTCGTTTAATGCGGTGACGAGGCGCCGGACATCGCTGCCGGCCACGATCTCCTCGAGTTTGTTTAATCGGTGCACGAAGACGCCGCGCCCGGTTGCGAGCCACAGAGATCCGTCTTTCGTACGTTCCATGTCCCAGACCGGGCTTCCCTTGAGTTCGGCCAACGATTCATCGGGCTTTACGCCGGACCCATCGAATACGAACACGCCGGCTTGCGCGGTGCCGATCAGAAGTCGGGCGTCGCCATCGGTTTGAAGGCTGACCAGATTGCGTTCCGGTGCATCCGCTGTTTCGGGCGGCCATACGTGCGTCCGTCCTGTGCCATCGAGACGTTCCAGGCCAAATCCGAAATTTGCGAGATAGGGCAGGCCCTGGAATTCAGCAATCGCTCGGACGCTGTCCGCCGCGCGAATCTCCTGCGTGTCTCTGTCGACGCGAGTCCATTCGCGAAACAAACCGCCGGATGCGCCAACCAGCAGGCGTCCGTCGCGGTCTTCGAAGAGCGTATGAATCGCCCTGCCGGCCATGGCTTCGACAGGCTGCCAGTTGGCCCGGCCCGCCTCACGCACGAACAGCCCGCGATTCGTGCCGGCCCACCAACTGCCGTTCATCGACTGAAAAAGCGAGCGCACGAAGTTGCTTTCGGGGTGACTGGACAGTGTTTCGATGTGGGGACCGCCGGGATCATAACGACACACGCCCCGATCGGTGCCGAACCAGACGACGCCCTCGCGATCGATGAATACGAAATAGATGTTGTTGGATCGGAGCCCGCCTGCGGTGTTCTCAAAAGTGAAGTGTGCGAGTTCACGAGAGTCGCGGTACCAGAATGCGCCCTGGCCTCGCGAGCCGGCCCAGAGATCGCCTCGCGAATCGAAATCGAGGGACGTCACGGTCCCGGTGCCTGCGCCTGTCTTGCCAGGCTTCAGCAGGTCGCTGCCATCGTAGAGTCCACTATCGCCTTCCGTCGTCTCGGCGCCAAACCACAATCGACCGGCCCGATCGAGTGTTAAACCGCCGATGAAAAAAGGCCGCGGGCGGTTGATGATCTCCTTGATGACTCGTCCGTTCATGGTCAACAAACCGCGGCCCCGCGTTCCGATAATGATCCCGTCATTCGCTATCGCGAGGCTGGTCAACGGCAGCGGCGCGTCCGAAGCGAGCCGGAGCAGAGCGGTGTCTTTGGGACCGATGGATTTTACACGAACCGTGCCGTCCGAATTGTTCTCCAGGGTGAAGATGTGCCCTTGCTCGGTCGCCAGCAGCGTCGGCCCATGCTCGCGCGACACGATCGTCGTGATCGCTTGCCCCGCAGTTTCAGGGATCGCTCTGAACTCGCCGGCGATGACTCTGGCCGCGCCGGAGTCCGTGCCAACCCAGAGGACGCCATTGCGATCCGCTTTCAGAGCGCGGATCTGAGTTCCAGGCAAACCTGGATGGACGATCTTTTGAGTCCTGCGGCCGTCGTATTTGGCGAGACCGCCGTCAGTACCGAACCAAAGCACGCCGTCGGCATCCTGGGCGATGGCGCGAACATGATCCGATGGCAATCCGTGGAACAACGTGACAGAGCCCCATTGGTGAAGGTTGATGAGATCCTGAGAGGCGGCGGGCGCGGCAACTAAACAAAGAGAGACAATTCCCGCGAGCCACCGATGCGCGTGGGTCGCGCTACCTTCCTCCACGTTTTTGCTCTTCGCTGAAACGTTTGCGATCGGATTCGAGCCAGCTTTCGAGGGCAATCGCCGCCTTGTCGAGTTCATCGCTGTTGATCAGGCCGCGGCGAAGCGCCTCAAAGACGGCACGGGTGCGGATGTTGTAAGCAAGTTTGTCGTACGAGTCGTCGGGTGAGATGTCTGACGCGACGAACAACTTTTCGTAGAGCGTCGCCAGCCGGCTTTCGACACCACGTTGCGACAGGCTGCATTTGCGGGCGATCGCCCAGTTCGAAAGTCCGAGTGCGAGATAGTACAGCGCCTCCGCTTCGAATTCGGTCAGCAGCGGCCGCTTGAACGAATCCTTGAATGCGGGGTCGATCATGTCCGCGCCGTCCTCGAGCACCGCCGCGACAAAGCGCAGGAAGCGCGACTCCGGATTGTTCTTATGAATGAAGCCATACGCGGGCGGAGGCTGCACCGACTTCACAATCTTTCGAATCTCGTTGATGTAAACCTCGTGCGGAAACTGCGTCCAGAAAATGATTCGTGCAGCCGGCAACTCGCGCCAGATCGATCGCGCGGCCTTCACTCCCGACAGGCGCGGCATCTGAATGTCGAGCACACACAGAGCCGGCTTGTGTTTTAACGCGAGCGCGACCGTGGTTTCGCCGTCCTCCGCTTCGGTCACAGGAGCATGTTTCGGAAACTCCCGCTCCAGCAATTCGCGCAGGTACCGGCGCTGCGCGACATTGTCTTCAGCAATCAGAATGGACATCGCTGCAGATGCTATTCGGGGAGGCCGCGTTATGCAATGTGGATAACCACATGTGGCTAACCACACCGTAGTCCTGTTGCCGACCGCGTATCGGCGAGACCGCCGAACGGGAATACTCCCCGACGAAGGGAGCGTCAAATGGTCGGACAGCAAAAGTGGATAGCGGTTTCTGTGGTGGTGTTGATGGGGATCGTTGCGGCGTTGGGATGGTACCAGTCGCGTCCGCGGCCGGATCTGGTGGGATTCGAAGTGAGCTCGCCCGGACGCACCCGCATCGAAGATCCCGAGGCTAAACCCGAACCGGTAACCGTTAGGTTCGGCGCCTCCGTGGCGCCACTTGCAGCAGTCGGCAAAGAGATCACAGCCGGTATCGAGATGATCCCGAGGTTCGAAGGAACCTGGAAGTGGGACACAGGCCATAGCCTGATCTTTACTCCGAAGACCGACTGGCCGATTGGCGCAGAGTTCGACGTTCGATTTGCGAAACGAGGTTTTGTCGCCGAACAGTCGCGGCTGCGTGTGTATGGTTTCACATTCCGAGCGGCGCCCTTCGTCGCAAGACTCGCCGATACACGCTTCTACCAGGACCCTCTTGAACCGGCTTCGAAAAAGATCGTTGCTACAGTGAATTTCAGCCACCCGGTGAACGCCGCGGATTTCGCAAACCGGATCGCGCTGCGCGAAGAGGGAAAGAGCGGCGGGTTCCTCGGTTTCGGCGCCAAGAACACGAAGGTCACGGTGACTTACGACAAGCTGAAGCTCAACGCACACATCCATTCCGAGGTGCTGCCGATTCCGGCAAAGCCGCTGAACATGAACCTGACGATCGAGCCCGGTGTGCGAGCCGGTGCCGGCGGCGACCCGACCGTGGATGCTCTGCGGCAAACCGTGACCGTGCCCGGGCTCTACAGCCTCGACGTTCAGTCCGCCGCATTGACCCATGCCGAGAATGATCGGCTTGAACCGGAACGTCTTATTGTCGTCAACCTCTCAGCCGACACGCACGAACGCGAGGTTCGTACCAGAGTTCAAGCGTGGGCTCTGCCGGTCTACCATCCCGAGAGCCCACCTGAAGAACGTAAACAGCCTTACACATGGAACGGCCCGCAGTTCATCGGTCCTGCGGAATTGAAATTGTCGAACGCTCTGAAGCTGACCCTTGTTCCGGGCGAGCGTGACAACGTGTCGCAGCATGTTTTCAAAACATCCGTGGATGCGGGTCGCTACGTCTACATCCGCGTTCAGAAGGGGGTCAAATCTTTCGGCGGATACGTGCTGGAAAAGGAATACGACCGCGTGGTTCAGGCGCAGGTGTTTCCGCGTGAACTGCGCATCGCGTCACAAGGCTCGCTGCTATCGCTTTCCGGAGAGAAGAGAGTGCCGGTCCTTGCGCGCGATGTTGAAGGTGTTCGGTACGAGATTGGCCGGTTGATGCCAATGCAGTTGCAGCATCTCGTCTCTCAGTCTCACGGTGCCTTTGCCAAGCCCGGCTTTTGGGGCGGTATGGATGAAAGCAATCTGACCGAGCGCTTCACACAGATTCAGACTGTGCCTCCCGGCCCGCCGGGCAAGCCGCACTACCTGACGCTTGACCTGGCGCGCTACCTCGAACCGGAAGGCGTCCCCCGCCGCGGAATCTTTTTTGTGCGGGTGGAAAGCTACGACCCCAAAACGAAAAAAACAACAGGCGCGAGAGACCATCGGTTGATCGTGGTGACGGATCTCGGAATCCTCGCAAAACGCGCGATCGACGGATCACAGGACATATTTGTCCAGTCGATCTCGACCGGACAGCCTGTGGCGGGCGCTACCATCGATGTCGTCACGAAAAACGGAGCCGCTGTCGTAACCCGGACCACAGATGCCGGAGGACACGCACGCATTCCCGACCTGTCGGCCTTTGACCGTGAGCGCGAACCCGCTCTCTATCTGGCGCGTCGTGGCGGCGACAGCTCGTTCCTGCCGCTGAATCGCGACGATCGTGGGCTGAACTATTCGCGATTCGACATCGGCGGGGTGACGAGCAGCGTCGACGCCGGCAAACTCTCGGCATATTTGTTCTCGGATCGCCGCGTGTACAGGCCGGGAGAAGAGATCCGCGTCGGCATGATCGTCAAAGCCGCCGACTGGACGCGCCCGCTTGCCGGTTTGCCGCTCGAGGTGGAGATCAGTGATGCTCGCGGCCTTCCATTGCGGGCCGAGAAAATCAAGCTCACACCCAGCGGCTTCGAGGAGTTTCGGCACACCACGTTCGAGACGGCTCCCACCGGCGACTACGTCGTCGCGCTCTACATCGTCAAGGATGGCCAGCGCCAGAACCAGATCGGCTCAGCGACGGTCAAGGTCAAGGAGTTCATGCCGGACCGGCTCAAGATGAATGTCCGGCTGTCGAACGAAGCCTCTGAAGGCACTGCAGGCTGGATCAAGCCCGAAAACCTGAAGGCGCTTGTTCACCTCGAGAACCTTTCCGGTACGCCAGCTGAAAACCGTCGCGTCAGCGCGTCGATGACGCTGGCGCCGGCCTTTCCGTCGTTCACCGCGTGGCGCGAATACCAGTTCTTCGATCCACAGTATGCGAAAGAAGGTTATGAAGAGCCGCTGGCAGATTTGAAGACCAACGAAAAAGGAGACGCGCAGTTCGACCTGAACCTGTTCCGCTTCGGCCGCGCAACGTATCGCGTCCATTTCGGTGCGCAAGGGTTCGAGGCCGACGGCGGGCGCGGTGTCTCCGCCGAAACGACGGCGCTCGTGTCGGATATGCCGTATCTCATCGGCTACAAGGCCGATGGCAGCCTCGACTACGTGTCACGGAGCAGTGCGCGCAGCGTGGAGCTGATTGCCATCGATCCTTCTCTGAAGAAGACGACGGTCAGGGAGTTGCGACTGCTCCGGTTCGAGAAACGATTCGTGTCTGTGCTGACGCAACAGGGCGACGGTACTTACCGGTATGAGTCGCGGGAGAGGGTAACTCCACTTGATGACACGGCCCTCGAGTTACCGGAGCGCGGACGCAGGCTCGCGCTGGCGACAGATACTCCAGGCTCATTTTTCTATCTGGTCCGTGATGCACAGGGCCAGGACCTTTCGCGCATTTCTTACCAGGTTGCAGGCAGAGCGAACCTCACGCGTTCGCTCGAGAAGAACAGCGAACTGGTGATTACGCTGAACAAGAAAGAGTTCAGTCCGGGCGAAGAAATCGAACTGTCGATTCAGGCGCCGTATGTCGGAGCGGGTCTGATCACGATTGAGCGTGAGAAGGTCTACGCGCATGCCTGGTTTAAGACGACCACAACCGGGTCGACACAAAGAATCCGCGTGCCGGGCGACTTCGACGGGAATGGCTATGTGAGTGTCGCGTTCATTCGCGATACCGCTTCCAATGAAATCTACACGAGCCCGCTTGCATACGGCGTCCAGCCCTTCTCCGTCAGTCTGGCGCGACGCACGCTGAACACGACTGTTCTGATGCCAGACCTCATTAAGCCCGGCGAAACGTTGCAATTGCGTTGCTCCACCGATCGCCCGGCCCGGCTTATGGTGTTTGCAGTCGATGAGGGCATCCTGCAGGTTGCGCGATATCGGACACCGGATCCACTTGGATTCTTTTTTCAAAAACGCCAACTGGAAGTCCACACTCTGCAAATCCTGGATCTCATTCTGCCGGAGTTTTCGCGCTTCATGGCGGCGGCTGCGCCCGGCGGCGATGCAGAAGCCGCCCTGGCGAAGTATTTGAACCCGTTCAAGCGGAGACGCGATAAACCCGTTGCGTACTGGTCGGGAATAAGGGACAGCGGCGCCGGCGACTGCCGGATCTCGTGGCAGATTCCGGACTCGTTCAATGGGACGCTCCGAGTGATCGCCGTTGCAGTCGCTTCAGACGCGATCGGAGTTTTTGAAAAGAAGGTCGTCTCGCGCGGCGATTTTGTCCTGACACCGAATGCGCCCGTGACGGTTACGCCGGGCGATGAGTTCGATGTCAGTGTCGGCGTAGGGAACAATCTGAAGGGCTCGGGCCAGGATGCCGAGATCGACGTGGCGCTCGCGCCTTCGCCGAATATGGAAGTGATCGGCAACTCGTCCGTGCGACTCAAGGTCGGAGAGTCGCGCGAGGGTGTGACCAGATTTCGAGTCCGCGCGAAAGACATCCTGGGTTCAGGCGCTCTGACGTTCACGGCAACTCGAGAAAACCGGAGTGCGAGGATCGCTGTTGAAGTTGGTGTGCGGCCCGCACAGCCGCATTTTGTCGAGCTTGCCGCAGGCACCGTGCGCGGCGGCAGCGTGGACGTGCCGGTCACGCGCGATCTTCATCCGGAATATCGCAAGCTCAAGGCGAGCATTTCAGCGATGCCGCTTACGCTCGCGCATGGCCTGGTCAGCTATCTCGAGAACTTTCCGTACTCATGCACGGAGCAACTCGTCAGTATGGCGGTGCCCGGGCTGATTCTGGCGGAACGCCCGGAGTTCGGCGTCGTGAAGTCGAAGGAGAATCGTTCGCTGGAGGACCTTATCACCGTGCTGCGCGCTCGTCAGAATGCCGAGGGCGCATTTGGTTTGTGGGCCGCAAACGAGCACGTGGTGGACTACGTATCGGTTTACGCGCTGCACTTTCTGATCGAGGCGCGTGAACGCCGTCGTCCCGTGCCTGCCGACCTGCTGACTAACGGCAATAACTGGCTTAAAAGCCTGGCGGCGAGTGAAGGCGGTTCCCTTGCGGACGAGCGTGTTCGCGCCTACGCGATCTATGTGTTGACGCGGCAGGGTGTTGTGACCAGCAACTTTGCTGCAGCCGTGCAGCAGCGGCTCGAGACGAATCACGCGAAAACATATACGCAGGACATTGCCGTTGCGTACCTTGCGGCGAGTTATCAATTGATGAAACAACAGCGGCTCGCGGAGTCGCTGATTGGCGGGATGCGGTTCAGCGCCTCGGCAGGCGTAGCGTCGGAAACCTATTTCGACTCGATGTCACGCGATGCCTCGTTGCTCTTCCTGCTTGCCCGGCATTTTCCTGAACGTCTTGGCAGGCTGAACCCCGAAATGCTGGAGTCTCTCGTCAAGGCGATTGCCGGTCGCAACTACAACACACACTCATCTGCGCAAACCATCCTGGCGCTCGACGCCTATGCCCAGGTCGCCGAAAAATTGCCTCCATCCAGTTTCACAGTCACGGAATTTTCGAGAGATGGAGCAGCGCGCTCGCTGACGCTTCCGCCGGTGTTGATCCCGAGCGCCGACTTCACACCGGCCGCCGGTCGCCTGCGATTCACGAGCAACGCTGCGCTGAATGCGTACTGGATGGTCGAGCAGTCGGGATTCGATCGCAATCCGCCGGCCAGAGAGATCAAGGAAGGACTGGAGGTGCTGCGCGAATACGTCGGGCCGAACCCGATCAGGATTGGTGACGAGATCGAAGTCCGACTGAGGTTCCGTGCGATCGGCCACACTCAGATCGACAACGTGGCGCTCGTCGATCTGCTGCCCGGCGGGTTTGACATGGCGCCGAACGGCCGGCGATCGGCATGGTTGGCGGAGTCTGTCGATGTTCGGGATGACCGCGTCGTTGTTTATGGCACGGTTCGTAATGAGTTTCAGGAATACGTGTATCGCATCAAAGCTACGAACGCGGGGACGTTCACAGTGCCTCCGGCGTATGCCGAATCGATGTATCAGCCGGGCATTCGCGCGCGGTCCCTTGGGTCGAAGGTCACGGTGGAGGGACGATGAAACCTGCGCTGGTGCGACGATCCCTGCTCGTCTCCGTTTTGCTTGTGTTGGGAATCCAGCTCTGGCCGAAGGCTTCGGTTCGAAGCAGGTACACGTCATCGGCGGCGGTTTTCGATGCGCGGGGAAAACTTCTGAGACTCACACTCGCGGATGACGATCGGTATCGCCTGTGGATTCCCCTCGACCAGATTTCACCTGAGATCGTTGAAGCGTTCCTGCTGAAGGAAGACCGCTGGTTTTACTGGCATCCGGGCGTGAATCCTCTGGCCCTCGCGCGCGGCGGATGGCAGACATACATTGCGGGCGGCAAGCGGCAGGGCGGTTCCACGATCACGATGCAACTTGCACGCATGATGGACAGGCGGAACACGCGAACAGCCACCGGCAAACTGTGTCAGGCAGGCCGCGCGGTGGCGATCGAGTTGATGTATTCGAAACGGGAAATTCTCGAGGCCTACTTAAACCTCGTTCCATACGGAAACAACATCGAAGGCGTCGGCGCGGCCAGTCTCATCTATTTCGGAAAAACCACACATACCCTGGCTTTACAGGAAGCATTAACTCTTGCCGTGATCCCGCAATCACCGGCACAGCGCGCATCCGGGCGGGATTCGACAGTACTCCGCGTCCCGTTGTTCGAGGCCTGGCTGCAGCGC
>Ga0137464_1000308_pt1 | contig 16088 bp, 24 predicted proteins | sample EasRivERMGT814_2_FD_102306 | JGI IMG/M metagenome (GOLD analysis project Ga0137464, IMG submission 102306) | Soil microbial communities from meander-bound floodplain in the East River, Colorado, USA - East River MetaG ERMGT814_2 | ecosystem: Environmental > Terrestrial > Soil > Floodplain ...
CATGGTTGATTGGTTCGTTCGTACTCATCAGAACGCTATTGCCCCCTGCTCTATCCGGTATTGGCGCAAGGTCGCTTTCTGTGGTCCGGTGAGGCCACCAGATGGCACCAGCGTGACCACACCGTCCGGTCCCATTGATTGCGTACCGGGTATCACTCCGCGTGTCTGGTGATACCCGGTCGCTACCTCAAGCACGACTTGTTTGATATCCTCCGGCGCGGGTGCCTCGATGGTCACGCCGGTCAGGTAGCGCGTGATGGTGGCCTCTGCACGGTCAAGCACCACCTGCAGCAGCGCATCCTTCTCGGCACTCACGCCGATCTGGTCGAGGTACTGTCTGAGTTCACTGACCGTGCAGAGGATTGACATGGCTTACTCCTTGCCCTTCTTGGCGGCTGGCTCATCGGCTGCGCGTGCCGAGCGTGCCATGAGCGCCCCGCCGCCTGGAGGTGCTGGCAGCGGGCCTTCGCAGACATACATCAGCCACGGACGGCTCACGAGGACCACCGCATCCATCTCAGCGCGGAACGTCACGATGTTCGACTTGAAGCCGAGCGCCTCAGTCACATCAACCCGCAGCGCATCCCCGACATACAGCACAACCGCCATTGACCAGTCGCCGACAATCGCCTGTCCGGCTGCCAGTGACCGCGACTTGACGACCGGATAGCCGTTGAAGCTTGTGGCGGTGATGACCGGGTTGACTGCGTTGTTGAGGTACTCGTACTGTTGCAGCTCGCCCCAATCGAGCGGGTTGACCACAATCGCATCCACCACGCCGCCGGCCCACTCAACAGCCGAAACCGCGTTGAACAACTGTGCAAGCAGGTCGGCGCCAGAGGCGGTGTTCGTGACTTGCGCCAGCACACCTTTCATCTGCGGTGCGATGCCCGTGCCGTGGATGACGCGGTTTTCCAGCCGGTCAAGCACACCTTGCGATAACTCAGTCTCAATCTCACCGCGCAGCTGCGGGATGTAATTGAGGACCTGCCTGACGGTTTCCTTCCAGTGAGCGATGGTTGTTTGCGTGAGCGTTTCAATTTGCCCGGTGTTGGTGGACTCTGGTTTGGGCTGGCCGAGCGCAACCGACGCGGCGTTGTTCGTGAAGTCGAGCGGCAGGTAGTTGATGTTGTACTGGTTCGTTGGTACGGTGCGGATGAGTTCGAGGACCGGATGGCGCCGGCGTGGTTGCGTTCCCTCATTGAACACATCGACCAGGCCGCCCGAACGGTCAAGGTTGCCGGGGATAAACACCGCCTTCTGTTCAAGGACCGGCGACAGCTTGGCCAGCGGCATGACCTCGCGGACGTTCATATAGTCGTTGATGCCGCGCTTGAAGGACTTGGATTCAATGACGGTATCAAACCAACCCTTGCCGGTATCGAGCGCAAGGCTGCTGCCGACTTGCTGCCGGTCAGTGCGGGCGCGTGGCGGGTCCGCTTCGATCTGGGTTGCGAGATAGATACCCTTGGCTGCGGCTGAGTCCTTCGTCCGCTCGTCCGCGCGGGCATACTCGCCCTTCATGGTTTTGAGTTGGACCGTGATCTCGTCCTGGCGTGACTTCTCGCCGTCTGACGGCTGCTCTAATGCTTCGAGTTCCTCTAGCTCATCGACCAGTGGCCGCATCTGTGATTCCAGATGCAGCATGTACGCTGACTTGTTCATTGCTGACTCCTAAGATGGACCTGATGTCGGCTATCAGTTCCACCGTTGGAGTCCTCTCCACCAGGGTTGGTGGACCAGCAACTACAATCGGTTGGAGGTTGTCGGCGCCCAATGCGTCGAACATATTCATAATCTGCCTGGCCAGCTCCACGCCCTGACGTATCCACGCCATATCGGTTTCTGAGTGCCGTCTGCCCGCCTTGATACCTTCAAGCGCGGCCTTGTATTCTTCGAGCAGTGCTAAGGCTTTGCCGAGCCGCACCCTCGTGGCCGGCTGAGCTGCGTGGTTGCTGTGGGTCGTGGATATCTCATAGAGGTACAGTTGATTCAGCACGCGCGCCGGCTTGCCGTCTGACCGCTTGAGCTGACGGTGGGGTGTTGACTGAATCACCCGGTAGCCGAATGATGCCTGGTACGGTATGCCAGCCTTGATACCCTGAAATATCTCATCGGCGCGCGGCGTTGACAGGAAGGTTGACACGCTCGACATACCGCCAGTGGCCTCCGGATAGGCGGCTTGCACATCAGACGGAAGATCGGCGCGCGTGACGGGCTCGACTTTGCGAACCACTGCGATAGCGGGCTGCGTTATTTCGTGCATAAAGAGATGCGGTATGCTCTCCGGCTTTGCGGTCAGAACACTGGAGAAGGCCGAGACGGGCGTGATATCCCCAACATCGTCGAGGCAATCCACACTCCACAGCGTCGTGACCTCGCGGCCATCCACACTCAGCGCCGGGATGTCAACATTGGCTTTGTACTCAATGCGCCCGGCGTCTATGGATTGCAACGCAGCTACTGCCTCAGCCGCGCGGTACTCATCGTTCATGCTGCCACCTCCGCTGGTACTGATGCTGGTACTTCAAGCACACTGGATACGATTGGGGCGTAGTCACAAACGCAGCTCGGATGCGCTGGTAGCTCTGGTGCGCTGTCGAGTGCGTAGTGCTTGCCGTCGCGCTCCTGGCACTCTGGACACGGGTCCGGTCCGGTCAACCATTCAAGCTCACTCACCACCCCGGATGCCTGGTAGGCATCCCTGGCAGCCGTGGTGCTTGCGATTGCCAGCTCAGTGCGGGTGATCAGTGGCGCGCGTGCCGCCGAGCGGGTGAATCCCAACTCACCGATCTTCTCGGCAATCTCAGCATCGCTCCATTGCTCCTGCGTGCCGCGTATGATCAGGTCGGCAATCTCTTGACGGGTGGTGCCGGCAATCCCCACGCACCGCTCGGCCAGCAGGTCAACCGCGCTGGACACATCGCCGGTATCGAGCGTCACATCCCAATCTATTTTCAATGCGGCCTGACGCCATGAGTCAGCATAGGCTCGTCTCTCGGCTGGTCCGAGCGTGCCGAACAACGCCGTACCGTCGTCGAGCGCATCTTCGAGCTTGACTTGCGCGCCGGCTGGCCCTTCCGAGATGACCAATCGTCGCGCTTTGGCGTACTCATCCTTGAGGTACTTGGCCACGTCAGCATCCAACCGTGGCGTTGGCTTTGGCTTCGCTTTGACGTTATGCACCACCCAAGGGGTACCCGGCCGGCGCTTTGCCTCCTCCGGCTCGTCAGGCTCGACAGGCTCTGCCGGATTGGGTGATGTTGGTGCAGCGAACGCCGCCAGTTGCGGCGGTATCGGTGCAGGTTCTGCGAGTGCTTCAATCTCATCGGCGGCGGGTTCTTTCAACCGATCCATACCCATACCCTGACGCCGTTCGTTGATCGAGATAATGCCCTGGTCAAATGCGTCTTTCTCCATTGCAACGCTTGCTGTCCGGTCCTCTTGCATGGCCGGGATACCGGACACATCGAAGGCCACACGGACCAGGCCGGCCCGCACATCATTCGGGTTTTCATAGAATGGCAGTAACGCGCGGGTCATCCAATCGGCCCACTCAGATAAAAGTGTTTCGACGGTCGTTTCCCAGTAGCTATTCCATGCTTCATCCACGTTGCTGTAGGTGCCATGTCGCAGCCCAAAGAAGGAATAGATCGTGATTGGCGGTACGCCGAATGGCATACAGATTCTTGACTCAATCAGTTCGCGCAGAATCTCATTGTCGAGCGATTGCAGCTTGGAGCCAATCTCTTGATAGCTTGCATCGTCACTGCCCATCACCACCGGCGCGTTCTGGTACTTCCCACCGCGGCCACGTTCGAGCAGCCACTTTTCCTTGATAGCATCCGAATCTTCCGGTGAGACTGATCCCTTGATGATCACAATGCCCGGTGGGATGCCGCTGTTGGCAAAGAACGACCGGATATGCTCGGTATAGGCCAGGTCGGACTCAACCGCAGAGAGTGCCGAGATCAGCGGTGCCGGGTCAATGTCGTTGAGTCTGCGTCTCACGATGAGCTGATCCGGTTGGAAGATCACCCGCTCACCGTAGCCGGGATACCACTGGTAGTAGTCCAGCTTGCCGGACGAGGTGTAAAACTCTTTGACGTACTGCGGGTCAAGCGGATTGACGCCGATAAGAAAGTCACCAATCTTGATTGGCTCAAGGTAGACATAGCCCACGGCGTCCCAACTCATACTCACAAAGCGCCAGAACGCGGCGGTATCCAGATGCTCGTCAGGCACGCGGATCAGGTCAAGCAAGGGGTGTTGCTCGATGCGTTGCCACTCATCCGGGCCGGCTGCGCGCTCGACGGTCACGCGCGGCTTGATCAACCTGTCGGCACGAATCCGTAGACAGGCATTGACCAGCTCATGCGTGCGGGCAATGTGCAGCAAGTGCGCGCGGGTATAGTCCAGCGGGTCGAGCTGCGTCATCGGGATATTGACAATCGGCCCATGCGGATCGCCGAGCTTGACCACCGGCAACTCACCCCACGCATTGCCGGCCTGCCGTGCTGCCAGGTCTGCCGCAACCTGATCCGTCACCGAATCACCCGCCCGATTGCGGCGCACGATTGACCGCGCTTTGGTGAGCAGTTGCATCATGGGTAAAAGCCTATTCCGGTTGACCCGATCTTGAGTTCAGTCAGCGCCCACACGAGCGCATCCAGGCGGTTTGGCGAGTTGCCTGTACCGTCATATGAGCAGAGTTCATCTTCGAGCGGTGCATACACGCCGACGTGATGAATCTTGCGTTGCTCGTAGAGCGCGGCTATCGGCTCGGCGCGGGTGAGCTTGCCCCGGCTGGCATGCACCAGCTTGACGACCGGCGCATCCTTGACCGTTTTGATCGTGAGTGCCACCATTTCGCCCCCGTTGTTGCTTTCTGCCACCAAACGGTCGGCGCTATGCCGGTGAAAAGCCGAGACAGCCTCATGCGCCCAGGCGCTGGGGCTGCCCTGGATGGTCCGGTCGTCGAGGATATAGCCGTGACCGTCTGACCCTTTGCCGGCTACCACGATGCCGCACATATCGCCGCCACTGGTCGCAGACGGGTCCACACCCACCACGATGCGGACCAGATCGGGCATCGTGGATACGCGCGTCTCGTCCAGGTTCTGGCGGGTCCACAACGCGCCCGGTACATCGTCAAGGAATTGACCCTCAATCTCCTGGCGGGCCATTCGTGAGGTATAGGTCCGTTCCAGCGTTGCAACGAACTCAGCCGGAAGGTAACGATTCTCACGGGTTGACGAGGTGATGAGCTGGTAGTCAGGACCACTCTGTACCAGCTTTGCTAGCCAGTTCATACCGCGCGGTGTGGAGGTTGCCCAGGCGCGGCCCGGTGCAAGTCTGAGACGGCCTATCATCACCATCCAGGCATCGGCACTCATCATGGCGGCTTCGTCCAGGTAGAACCAGCCGAGGTTGGGACCACGCAAGCGGTCAGGGTCGTCAGCACTGCGAAAGAGAACGAGCTTGCCATCAGTCAGCGTGGCGGTCATATCACTTTTGTTCCACGATTTCAGCATCTCGGCCCGTTGCGCCAGGTCAACGAACGTTCGCAGTGTGGCATCTCTGAGCATGGGATAGGTTGGGGCGATGACCATGCCGATACTGCGGATCGGTTGCTTCAATGCCTCAAGACAACCGGCCCGCGTCTTGCCTGACCCGACGCCGCCGATAAAGAACCGGAATCGAGCAGCAGAACGCAGGAACGCAAGCTGCGGCCCGGTTGCGCTGGTATGCCTGACTTTGCGCGTGCTTGTCGCTGCTGGTGCGGCGGTCATTCGTTCTCACCAATTTCAATCACGACATGCTCAATGCTGCCCCGGTGGTCCATCTCGTGTTTCTCGGTATACCCCCGGTCCTTGCCCTGGGTAGACAGGTAGTACTTAATCGCCCACGGCTCACGGTCACGAATCGACTGAATCAACCCGGCCTCGGCCATGTCTAAGATTCCTTCACGCGCCTGACGCTTTGCGGCCGCCACAGTTGGATAGCGGTTGACATAGCGGTCCACGGTAGACGGGTCGCAGCCGAGCAGCCGAGCAGCCGCCGTGACCAGGCCGCGCGCCTGTGTGATGGCCTCTATCACCTGAGCAGCGGTATAGTCCTGCTGACGAGGTGGCGGCGCAATTGGCGCATTTGGTGAGCGTCCGAGCGCCACTTAGACCACCTCCAATTGCGCCAATTGCGCCGCTGGCAGGGATGCAAGCAACTCTGGTTCTATGCCCGTCTCAGCGGTGAAGCGCCTCAAGCACAGATCGGCATACTTCGGTTCGAGTTCCATGACATATGCGATCCGCTTCGTGCGTTCTGCCGCTATAAGCATCGTCCCGCTACCGGCAAACGCATCAGCAACTATGTCGTCACGTTCGCTATAGCACTCGATGAGGTCAACCCACATTGGTACGGGCTTGGGGCAAGGATGCAGGCCTGACAGTGAACCAATACCTACGGCTGTCTGCGGTGGGACCGGGAAGTCAAAGACATCGTTAGGCCTGGTCCGTATCCACTTCTCACCAAAGAACAACACCGGTTCCCAGCACCACCAGCGTGATACCTTGCCGTTGGTCATGGCGTTTGTCTTTGTCCACGGTGCTATGTGGTACGGGTCAAACCAGCGGCACCACATCACCAGGTTGTTACAACCTGGTGATACTATCTGCCGGTCGCTTACTGCCTGCCACGCTGTCATCCACCGGCGGGTAAACGCTTCATATACGGCGTCAGCTTTGCTATCGTCTGTCTCAGCGCCGTATATGATGCCTACGTTGTAAGGCGGGTCGGTTGCCAGAAGTGTCGATCGGTTGCCGTCCATCAGCCGCGCAACGTCATCAGCCTTCGTGCTATCGCCGCAGAGCAGCCGATGCCGCCCCAACTGCCACAACTCCCCCGGTTGCACGCGCGTAGGCCCATCGTCCGGTGTGGTATCGAACTCATCCCCACCAGCGCCCGGTAGCGGCGGGTCCATCAGCGCGGCCAACTCGTCATCGTCCCACAGCCCGCTCAGGTCAATCTCATCGGCCAGCGATGCCAGCAGCTCACCGTCCCACTCAAGGTTCAGCTCTGCCACACGGTTAGCTGCGATACCTAACCGGACGGCGCGCGGGTCGTCTGCGGTTGGTATATCTTCGCGGATATGCACAATCGGCCTGGTCCCATCCGACCGGATCACAATCGCCTGGTCAAGCGCATCCTTCGCCACTTCAATGCGGGCTGAGCCATCGAACGTCTCACCATCAGCCGCAACCGTGATAGCGCCAATCCAGCCATCAGTCTGGACACTCCGGTCGAGCTGCATCATGCCGCGCTCGGTATGCCGGTTGGCGTTGCGTGTCTGGCGTCGTGCGGTGGTCACGGCGTCCACCCAGGTACTGGCCACGCGGTCTGTGCTAACGGGTTGCGGTCGCGTAGGTTATCAATCTGCACGGTCACGTAATACAGGTAGCCGTCCGGCCACACGACCAATTCCCCATTGGCGAAAAACTGCTGGGGGTTGGTCGGGTTGACCTGTGTTGGTGTCCCACGTCGCCCAGGCTCTGGTCCCTGGTAGCCATCCACGCGCCACACCAGACCGCCTATCGAGCTATCGGCGCGGGTTGCTGCCCAGATGACCCCGGCCCGGTCACGGATAATCTGCGGGTTGGTGAAGTTCAAACCCGTGCCAAATGGCGGGACATCAAGCACGATCGGCTCAGTCGGTGGTGGCTGCTGGACTGGCACACTGCTCATCACGAGCGGCAACCAGATGATCGCAGCCATGATGTAGCTGAATCGTCTCATGCCGTGATTGCCTCTTTGTACTTCTCGGTGACATACCCCAGCATGAACCGGGTAGCGTCGTCTATTGGGTCATTTGCATCCGCATCAAACCAAAACCGTTCGTCTGTTTTCACGTTGATATAGGACCACTCCGCGCGCCCATCCTCGAACACTTCCAACTTAACAACATGGTTTCCCTTATGCCAGGTCAGCACCAACGGCGTGCCGCATTGGTACACTTGTGAGACGGTCGGCATCCCGGGCGCCAGGAGCTGACGCACGAGCAGTGTCTCGTGTGGTGTTTTCATCAGACGAGCTCCGACAACAACAAACCTTCTATCTGGCCGTCTGCATGGAGGCGCAGCGCCCCACGCTCGAAAAGCTGCACACCGTTCGTAAGCGGTGTGGTCCCGTACCCCAACGCAAAGCGGTCCTTCTGCCAGACGCCGCCAGACTTTTCCCAATACGCTTTGAGCCGTGGGTCAACCGCAACGGTTCCCAGCGGCTGGTCTGTCTTATACAGGCTGGCCCGCCAGGCGTAGAACTCGTCATCTGACCAATCGGAGGGGTCAACCTTGCGGCCGGCCGGCAACGCGATAAACCGATGCGTCTCAATCAGGGTGTCGGGGATGTGGTAGACCGCGATGAACTCCAGCACCCGCTGGGTCAATGCGTCCATCTGCTTCGAGGTGTAGTTTTCGCCGACGGCGTGGTGCAGCTCAATGCCGATGCTCAGGTGATTCGCCCACTGTGGCTTGCCTGACCCGGCGTGCCAGGGAACCATGCCAGCCGGCAATATCTCAACGATCGTGCCGTCCTTGCCGATGAGGTCACTACAAGAGACGTTCTTACTGTCGCGCAGAAACGCGGCCTCGCCTGCCAGGGTTGATCCTTTGTTGCCGTTCGTCGAGTGAACCACGATTGAGGTTGCTTTGCCTGGTCGCCATCCTGTCCAATCACCGCTCGAGCTCGAGACGCGACCATAGCCGAAGCCGGCCGGGTGTCTTAGATCTTTGCGGTAGCGGGTGTCGAGGTCGGTCATGGCGTGATCGCCCATTGACCCGAACGGAGCCGGCTCCACGTTGCCTCGTCTTGCCAGTCCAGCCCCGCCGCTTTGAGTGCGTTGCCGAGGCGGTCGATGGCAGTGGTGAAGTCATCTTGAAACTCGATGGGGAGACGACCACGCTTACGCATCGCCGCCGACAGATTGTCACGAGCAACCATAAGGTCAACAGCACAAGCAATAATGTTTTTTTCGTGTGTCACAGGTAGCCGAGCCTACGCAGAAGGATCAGGATGACTATCACGATGGCAATCACCATGATGACGTTGCGGAGTATCTGTTGCATGGGGATGAGGGCCAGAATCCAGCCCAGGAGGGCCAGAATCACCAACGCCACAATCAGAAAGATGAGTAGGTCCACGACGCTCCTGTCCGGTACAGTGAGCGCATGACAAACCGGACAGATTACGCCGATGCGCTCGACTGTCCGGTCACTTCGATTATACGGGTTGTGTCAAGAAGGCACAGATGTATCATTGAGCGATGGAACTGAAACGAACACTGCGCGGCTTTGTCAGTGCTGACTTCACCGACCTCTACGGGTCCGAGTGCAGTATTCAGGATTCGTCACTTGCGACTGATGACGCGATCTGGCTAGGTGTTGACCACATCAACGCCAAAGAGTGGTCAACTATTGTTGGTGTTGATCCTGAGAAGATACCCGCCCGGATGCACCTATCGCGTGAGATGGTTGCCGAACTTCTCCCGATCCTGCAACGCTTTGTCGATACGGGATCGATACAGGACGGTGCATAGCTATCGCTCACGAGAATGTGCAGACACAGGAGTAACGTTACAAAAAGCACAAGCCTAGTCCACACTGGCGGCCATCGGCGGGCTGGCGCTCGGTCAACTCAGCATCTCGCAACGGCACCCGTGAATGATGCAGGTAGACACCGCCCCGCTCGTCTGCGTCGTGCAGCTCGTCATCCAACGCCACGGCTTGCGCCCATTCGTCAGGGTTGGCTTTGACCTCGGCCCACTCGTGATCGTCCTGGTGCGGGCATATAAAACAGCGTGACTTGTGCGGCAGCGGCAGCCCTGCCGATGTAATAATGGCTTCACAATCGGCGCGTGTGAGCATCAGGTCAAGCAGCGGATAGGAGCGAAACCACGGCCCCCGGTCATCACCTTTTACCCTCTTGCGCTCGTCCCACGAGAACCCGATCCAATTGGTAGCCGTGGTCAAGCCCATCTCTCGCAGCTTGCGCTGGATAACGCGGGCCTTCCATTCGGTAGAGCAGTAGGTAGACAGCCGCCCGGTATCCGTCCAGACCGGCAACAACAGATCGCCGTTATGCCCGTGGGTATCAACCGACGCCAGGTCATGTCCCGCGATAATGACCGGCAAACCGAGCGCGGCCATGCGCGGGCGTATATGCTCGTCGAGGTAGTGCCAGGTCGTTTGTACCTCGCGCCCGGTATCGGCTGCCATGATGTAATCAGGCCGTGGTAAGATGCCGCGCTCGACAAGCAGACACAGTGCTACGGTCTGCTTGCCCCCGCCATAACTTAAGACTTGTGGCATATCCATGCGACAAGTATACAAGCAGGAGTGCATAAGTATTCTTTAAGCAAATTTCCATTTGCAATACCTATAACAGAACCTGTCACACATCACTAGACACGGCTGAATCGGGATGCTAGAGTAGACGCAGTTCGGCGCCGTTACCAGCGGCCCGAACCTGTCATCAGCCTAGTAAGGAGGTCGTGATGCTCTTGCACTCTACCGAATGTCTGCGCGCCCCGCCAGTACTTGCCCGCTAATGCTTGGAACTCATGTGCTCCACGATGGCCGGACGCTCGTCGTCATTGGCCGCAACGCCGAGCACAAAATTGTTGGTATCTATCTCGATGACCGGGCCGCGCGAACCGGGCGCTTTGTCGTGCTCGACGAGTGCGAACTGGGGCCGGTTGTGGGAAAGGATCGCAGTGTGAAAGCTGAAGCGATTGACCAACCAGTAATGAGGTTCACACCGGACGATATGGCCCTCATCTGCGAACTCATCCGCAAGGGTGTCTCAATGACAAAGCTTGCTTCCAAATACTTTTGTTCCATCGATCTCATGTCTACCGTGTTCTGGTTCAATGGATTCGCTCTCTCTCGCGACGGGATGCGGTACGAAGAATCCGCGTCAGACGCTGAGCAGAACCAGCAGATCGCCGCCACGGTTGCAGCAAAGTTGGCACAAGGAATACCGACAGGAACGATCTATCGCGAGAGCCGCTTGTCAACCAACCGTGTTCAAACAATCGGCCAATTGTACGGATTGGTATGGGACGTTCAGATGCGACGGTGGACCACAGGAGAAAGACCTATGAACGAATCACAGAAGACGGGCATCGTCCAGGCGTTGCTCTCTGGACGATCGGTGCTTGACGTTGGCCGTCAGTTCGGACAGAACATACCGAATATCAACCGCATAGCGGAGAGTGCGGGGCTCGTGTTCGAGCGTGGGACCGGAAGCGGGCATCCTGGCAAGTGGGTCAAGCCAGCCCAGACCCAGGCTGAGTATGACGATCTGCTCGTCAGTGACCGCGAACGCAAAGCGAAAGAGATCATTGACCAGCGGTTGCCGGCCCAGGAGGTCACAAGTGACCAGGCTGAGGCAATCGTGGTGATGCAATCGCACATGCAGGCGCACCAACCAATCGACCGCCCGAGCGATCCGGACCTTGCGGCGGCGTTCGATCTGCTTGCGGCGGCTGCGAAACGTGCCGCCGATCAGAACGAGAAGATCAATAAGTTTTCGGCACTAACCGAGGAGGTCGTATCCAAAACGAAGGTCGCAGTCGAGGAGAGAGACCGGGTCGTGGCTGAGCTTATCACGGTTACAAATGAGCGTGCAACGCTTGAAAGTGAGGTGAAGCGCCTGATGGACGCGCTGAAAACCGAAATATCAAAAACGTCAGCACTCCAGGAGAAGATAGATCGCGGCCTTTTTCGCGCGCAGTTGGAACGCACTCGTGAGGCTGTTCTTGGGTAACTGAGCTATGCTAGAATCGACTGATGCAGGACTTGACCTGTCGGACTGGGGGGTACGGTGGGTCCGGTCCTGTCCCCCACTGCACGGCGTAGCATGAGAAATGCACGACGATACCGAAGCCGACGATAACGATGGACAGCCGCGCCGGGCGCCGTGCTATGATTGGCTGGTCAAGTCGCCAAAGCCTGACACAAGAGAGCCGACCTGGCCAGGGTCGGCTTTCTGCCTATGGGAGAATCGCCCGATGCCAGCAAAAGCAACACCGATTCTGACGTGTCTTATATGCAAGGAACGGATCGCAGAAGATGAGCCGTATATTCTTGATATGTGGGCAAGAGCATGGTGTGAATCGTGTGTGATTGAGTATCTCGGACAGTACGAGCCCCGTGGTAGAATCGAATGAACGGGAGCACCGTTAAATGCCGAACGGGCCAGAGTAGTCGTTGACTCTGGCCCGTTCGTATTGTCTCGCCGTTGGTGCTACCGATCGGTGAGCGTGGCAAGCTCATCAGCCGTCAGCAGATCCCAGACCACCACGCGGGCCGGCCTATAGCGCGCGTCAGGCGGCAACTCCAGCAGCACCGGCAACTCAGCGCAGGCGGCGACAAACGCCTGGTCATCAGTCAGGCCGTGCTCAGTCGTCATCTCATGGATGAGGTCGCAGAGTTCTGCGAAGTCAGCCCAGGTGTTCAGCGTGATCATGCCGCCTCCTTCACCCGGCCACGCTTGACCAGGACGGGAAGGTAATCAACCTCAATGAAGTCAGCCGGCTGGACATATGTATTTTGTCCGGTCAGTGACTCATCTGAGAATGAATCAAACGGACCATCGAGGAAGGACTCAGCCGGCAGCTCGTCATCATCAAGGATGGACGGCAGCGGTAAGTTCGCTACTGGAGAACACCCGCCAGCCGCCAGTGTCGAGAGGATGAGCCATGCGGCCCGATGCCAGCACACGCCGCGTGTTGTCTTGCACTCGCAGAACTCACCATCGGTCTGGTGCGTGCCGCGCTGGTCACTGTGGGACACAATCACGAGCACGCCGCCCGCATCGATGCGCCACGGCTGAGTAATCAATCGCGCCTCAGCCTTGACCAGCGCGCGGTGCAAGGATGCGTTGGATGGCTGAGCAACGCAGATCAGCATGGATGCTGCGGTTGCCAGATGAGGGGTCACGATTGTCTGTGTGATAATCTGTTCTTGCATCGGTGGTACTCCGGTGATAGGCCCGTTCGAGTCCTCGACACTCGAACGGGCCGCTTGTTACTTTCGAAACCGCTTGCCGTCGGTCAGTTTTTCGACCGCCCACCCACTTAAGACCTCTGCCTGATGTGTCTCAACCAGCGCAACCGCCTCGGCATGGGTGACTGACACGCGCTGCTTGGTTGGAAGGATCAACGTCAACTGAACATCGGCCCGCAGCGCCGACGAGTTAAAGTTCTTGCCGATGACCCACCGCCCGCGATGACTCTGATCTGACCGTGCCATTACTTCTGCCCCTTCTTTGCCGGTACTTCGACCAGGTTCAATGCCTGCATCCCCGCCCGCATGGTTGCCCATGTTCCGAGTGTCTCACCGCCCGCGACCGCTGTGAAGGTCTTTGCGGTGTAGTCGATTAACCACATCACCTTACGACCGTCAGTCGTGAGTGTAATGGTCCGTTCCGCTGCTTGATAACCCAACTGCGTACTCCTTTCTGTATGTGGAGAATTATACACGAGTTTACACTAGTCGTCAAGCATACCAATGAAAATACGATGATATTGGTGTATACTAGAGGCAACACATAGGAGGTCAACAGATGGAACGGTTGTACACGGTCAACGATGTAGCGGAGATGTTCGGCGTGACCCGCGCGGCTGTCTACATATGGATGCGTAAGGGCAAGCTGGGCTATGTCGTGGTCGGTGAGCATCGGCGCGTCCCGCAGAGTGCGTTGGATGCGTTTGTGAAGCACGTCCCGGCCCAGCTCGCGGCATAAACCTGGTCAAAACCTCGACGTTTGGCATGGATCGGACCTCGACCCCGGCGTAGTGCATCGCTGGGTTCTGAAGGGTAAGGTTATTAAATGCACATTAAAAACCGGCCTAACGCGCGAACGTTAGCCGGAAATAGGCGAGAAGCAATGACTACTATGAATAGTACCATGAGGTGGTCCCAATGACTGTCGAATTGCCCGTCGTCATTGATGAGTACCGTACCTGGTATGCAGCCTCAGATGCGTGGTCAACCCGAATCGGGGCCGTTATCATACCTATCGATCAATTCACCGCAATGTCTGACACTGAGATCGCGTCAGCGGTTCGGAAGGTCGCAGCATATACGGAAGTCGCCGTCGCTGAGAATACAGCACAAAACCTCCTGAGCTATGGCGCGACCGTCGCTAGCCTTCGGCAATATCCGGAGGCCGAGTTGATCCAGGCCGAGCTTGATATGATGCGCCACATCGATAAGTCCGAGACGATACGCCGCGCTTATGACCTCATCATCCAATTCCATGAGACACACACCCAAGCGCGTAAGCCCAGGCCCAAAGCGCGCAAAGAAGTCGCCGCGCGCTATGAAAAGATCCTGGTTGCACTTGGCCGGCGTGATGGGTTCGCGTGTACAAACTGTCGTGCGGTTGAAGATCTTCAGATCGATCACATCCTGCCGGTATCGCGTGGCGGGACAAGTGATCTGGTCAATCTGCAAATCCTCTGCAAACCCTGCAATAAGCGCAAGGGGAATAAACTCCCAGGAGAGTATGTACCATGAGTATCGCAGTTATGGTAAGCGTATGGCAACATAGCGAGCAGAGCGGGACCGCCCTGTTAATGCTGCTCGCTATCGCAGACAATGCCAATGAATACGGTGAAGCATGGCCGGCTGTCGGCACGCTGGCAACCAAATGCCGGATGAGTACCCGCAACGCCCAGGTGCTCCTAAGCAAGCTCGATGAGTCCGGCGAGCTGGTCATCGGGAGACAGGCCGGACAGCCCACGCCGGCAGGCTCAACCAACCTGTATACAATCGTCACCCCTGGCGCGCAACGCCGCGAAGGGGTGAAGCCTGTTGCACCCCCTACGCCGCAAGGGGTGAAGCCTGTTGCACCCGTAGGGGTGCAATCCAGCGTAGCAAGGGGTGCAATCCAGCGTAGTGAAGGGGTGAAGCCTGTTGCACCCAAACCGTCAGTTAACCGTCAAGAACCTATATCTCCTCCTCCTCTTACTCCTCCGGCGCCCGTCCTCCGGTTGATACCAGGAGGCCGACGAGGAGGAGGAGAAGAAGAAGTAAAAGAGATTGACGACGAAGGGGAGACGGACGAAGGGATTGACGTCCTGGTCGATGAGTGCGAGATTGAATCAGATCAGCGGAGCAAGGCTGAACTGGTGGATCAACTCGTCGCGCTCGGCTTGTGGCGGTCATCAGCGGTTGAGGCTGTCGAGGCCGGCACGGTCGCAACCAATCACGATATTGTCTGCTGCAAGCGGTTTTGCGAATCATCTCGTCTAGAGAATCCAGCCGGATCACTCTGGCAACATTGGCTGAGCACCGGCCACGTCCCGCCGATACCACAGTTGACCGATACCGATCCGAGCGTGATTGATGCCGCGCGCCGGCTCAGCGCAGACCTCGATAGGCAACGCGACCAGGCTGGCGGGCCGATGATTGACCAGCGCGCACTCGATGCGCTCAAAGCTCGACAGGCCGGCCCGGTGCTCAAATCCTTTCCGACAAAGAAACGTGCGTTTGAGTGGGTGCAGCCGTGACCGCCGCTAGAAGGTCGTACAAGACCACCAGACGGCCCCAGACGCACGAAAGACCCACACTCCATACTCTTACTGTCCTGGCTCCACAGCGCCGCACAGGAGGCTGGCTATCGAAGAGCTCGACGTATGCTGCGGGTCAGGTCGGATGGGGTGTGCATCCTGATATATCGCCGGTCGATTGGTTGGTGTTTCGTAAGGCGATGCTGGCCGCACAGAAAGGCGGTATCGATCGATGGAACGAAGCGCGTGCTCTGCTGATTGCGGCAGGATGGGAGGTCAAAGATGGTCAAATGGATGCTGTGGCAGATTGAGGATCTGGCGGTCTATGTGCCGCGCGGTATCAAAGTCTGGTGGTACTGGCGTACTCTGGGAAGGATACGGTGATGGGCCAACCGCGCATCTCTGACTTCTGGCAGGAACGCGCCGACGAGCGCCGGTTGCGGCTGGCCCGCGCGCATCGTCAGGTGCAGCTCCACCCAGAGGGTACCCGGCAAGGCCGGCCACCACGCGCGCCGTA
>Ga0137464_1000317_pt1 | contig 15729 bp, 13 predicted proteins | sample EasRivERMGT814_2_FD_102306 | JGI IMG/M metagenome (GOLD analysis project Ga0137464, IMG submission 102306) | Soil microbial communities from meander-bound floodplain in the East River, Colorado, USA - East River MetaG ERMGT814_2 | ecosystem: Environmental > Terrestrial > Soil > Floodplain ...
CCGCGGATGTTTCCGCTGACCGACGAGGAAAAGCAGCAGCTCCTCTCGATGTATCCGGTCGGGTGGAAACAGCAGGGGCCCTAACTATTTGTGTACTACGCAACCGGATTACACGTTGCCAGTCGTCCCCGCGAAAGCGGGGACCCAGTGACTCTCAGAACACTCCGCAACCGCAAGCCTCTCCCCAGCCTCCGTAGGCGATGAGCTGCGGCCGCGCGAACGCCCGCGCCAGGTTCTGCGCGTCCTGCAGCCCGCGCCTGTAGTATTCGCCGTATTCCCGCACCGGCAGCCAGTCCTGCGCAACCGGCGGCAGCGGCGGCGAGAGGCGCGAATAGGGGCCCGCGCCGTACACGATTTTCCCGCCGACCATCGTCAACAGCGACGAGAGGTCCTTGATCCTGTCCTCCGGGACGTTGAAGTAGTCGGCGGAAAGGATCGCGAGGTCGGCGAACTTTCCCGCCTCCAGCGTGCCTTTCCTGCCCTCCTCGCCCGAGATCCACGCGCCGCCCGTTGTATACAGCCGCAGCGCCTCGGTGCGATCGAGAAGGTTCCGGTCGCCCTGCAGCTTGGCGCCGCCCAGTGTCTTGCCGGTCACCAGCCAGTGCAGCCCGATCCAGGGGTTGTAGCTGGTCGCGCGGTTGCCGTCGGTGCCGCAGGCGAGCGGAATCCCCATCTCGCGGATGCGTGCGATGGGCGGCGCGTCGGCAGCGGCCTGCTCGCCATATTTCTTGAGGAACGCCTCGCCGTCTAACGACATGCGGTTCTGGATGTCGATCGAGCCGCCCAGCGCCGCGAGCCGTTCGAGGGTCTTCGGCTGCAGGGTTTCGCAGTGATCCAAGCCCCAGCGCAGGTTCTTCAGCGGGATGTCCCGATTTACGAGCTCGAGCACGTCGAGCACGCGGCGCGCCGACGCGTCGAAGGTGGTGTGCTGGCGGAACGGCCAGCCCTGCCCGACGATGAACTTCACCACGGCGGAGAGATTTTTTTCCGTCACGCCCGCCGGCGGCACCGGATAATCCTTGGCGAAGTTGGCGACGTCGCCCGCCGCGTAGAGAATGTATTCACCCGTTCCGATCATGCGGTAATAGTCGTTGCCCTGACCGGCCTTCACGAGCTTGGCCCAGGCGGTGTAGTTCTCCAGCTCCTTGCCGGGCGCCTGCGCGAACAGCGTATAGCCGATCCGGAGCGTCATCTGCCCGTCGGCGGCGAGCTTCGCGATCGCCGCGTAGTTGTCCGGATAGTTCTGGCCGCCGCCGCCCGCGTCGATCACGCTGGTGACGCCCAGGCGGTTGTGCTCGCGCATGAAGTGGCGCGTCGAGAGGATCTGGTCTTCCGGAGAAAGCCTCGGGATACGCAGCCACACCGAGACCAGGCTCGCGAGGCTGGTCGTCGACATCACCAGGCCGGTGGGATTGCCCGAGGCGTCGCGCTCGATCGCGCCGCCGAACATGTTGGGCGTGTCCTTCGTCCAGCCGAGCGCGCGGATCCCGGCGCGATTGAGCCAGGCGCGGTCGTACAGATGCATGATCATGCACGGCGTGCCGCCGGTCGCGGCATTGATCTCTTCGAGCGTCGGGTAGCGCTGCTCGGCGAACTGCGCCCAGGTCCAGCCGCCGATCACCTGCACCCAGTGCGGCGCGGGCGTACGCTGCGCCTGCTCGCGCACGCGGCGCAGGCCTTCGGCGAGCGAGGGCACGCCATCCCAGCGCACTTCGTTCGTATAAGTCAATCCGCCGCGGATAAAGTGAGTGTGCCCGTCGTTCAGGCCCGGGATGACGGTGCGCCCGCCCGCGTCGATCACCTGCGTGCCGGGACCGCGCAGCCTCTCGATTTCGGCCGCAGAACCGATGGCGGCGATGTTGCCGCCGCGGATCGCGAGGGCGCTCGCCGCGGGCGCTCGCGGATCGAGCGTGGCGATCCGGCCGTTGACGAGGATGACTTCCGCCGGGTTGCTTGACTGCACGACGGGCGTTTCCTGCATGACGGGCGCCGCGCAGCCGCCGAGTCCGGTGAGTCCCGCGGTCGCCGCGAGCGCGTCGACCAGGAAATCGCGGCGGCTGAAGTCGACTGCACTGCGCGCCGCCCCCGGCCCGCACGACAGGTGATTGCATGCGACAAATCCGCATCCTCCGCCGGACGCTGCCATGTTCCGCCCCTCCTCTTGACCGGTTCGTTCGACATTGTAATTTCTCTACGCCAGGTATTTTCCGAACCACGCGAGCGCCTCGCCCCACGCGGCCTTCGCCGCAGCGGCGTCGTAGCGCGCGCCGGTATCGTTGTGGAAAGCGTGATCCACGTTCGGGTACACGATCTTGCGGAAGGTCTTGCCCTGCTTGTCCATCGCCGCCTCGATCGCCGGAATGTTCCGGTTGATGCGCTCGTCGCGCCCTCCGTAGATCGCGAGCACCGCTGCACCTATACCCTGCACGTCGCCTTCCTGGACGGGCACGCCGTAAAAAGGCACCGCGGCCCGCAGATCGGGAACGCCCGCCGCGACGCGCCAGGTGACCGCTCCGCCGAAGCAGAAGCCCGTCATGCCGATGCGGTCGCCGCGCGCCGAAGGCTGCGATCTCGCGTACGCGAGGCCGCTCTTGAAATCCTGCACGTGACGCGCGGGAGCCGCCTTGCCGAGGATCCCGGGAATCGCGTCGAAGTCGTGCTTGGCGGTGCCGCCCTCGCGCGAGAGCAGGTCCACTGCGAGCCCGATGTAGCCCGCTTTCGCCGCGCGCCGCGTGACGTCTTCGATGTGGCGCGTGAGTCCACGGTTCTCGTGGCAGACGAGCACGATGGGATAGCTTCCCGTTCCCGCCGGCCGCGCGAGGTATCCGGCAAGCCGGACGCCTTCGCCGGGAAATTCGGCGATTCCCGCGACGACAGAAGGATCGTCGGGCGCGACCAGAGGCTTCGAGCCCACGGGGGCCGAGCCGGCCGGCGCCTTCGCGGCGGGAGCGCGTGCTCCCTGCGCGCGTGCCTCCAGCACCTGCGCCGCGAACGCCGCGCCCGTGATACCCGCGATCGCCTTCAGCGCTCCGCGGCGCGACAGCCGCCCCTCCTCGTAATCCTCGACGGCTTCTTCCACCAGATAGCGCTGCAGATCGTTCATGTTCATCTCTCGTTGTAAAAACCGGGGACAGACCACCATTTTCTTTCGCGATGAGGCGGTGGGGACGGCGGTACTGAAAATGGTGGTCTGTCCCCGGTTTCACGTTCTCAGCCATGCCTTTGCCTCGCCGAGCAGCTTCTCGAGCGCTTCGCCGCGCGCGGTCGGAAGGTTCGGATTCACCTGGGCGCCGTTGCGCGTCTGCAGGTAGGCGAGATGCCGGTAGCCTTCCGGAAAATGGCCGAGCAGCGCCGGGTCGAGCGAGATCTTCGCACCCGGATCGACCGGGTCGATGCGGTCCTTTTCGTAGATCACCGAGCGCCTGGAGATGCGCCAGACGCCTTCGCGCTTCTCGACCCGATCGAAGAAGCGGCCGGTGCACACGGCGTCGACTTCGACGCCGTCGAGCTGCGAGCGCACGTTGATCGACATGCGCGTCTGCGCGATCGCGCGAGCGCCCTTGATTTCTGCGACGGTTCCGCCAAGAAAATGCTGCGAGCGCGATCCCTTGCTGAACGAGGCCTCGCAGGATTCGACGAAATCCTCGAATCGCCCGTCGAACCAGGTCGTGGTCATCGCGGCTCCGGGGTGCGCGGTCGCGCGCAGCTTGCCCCAGTCTCCGGTGTCGCGCGCGAGCGCCCAGCTCTGCATGAGCGCGGATATCGCCAGCTGGTCCTGCAGATCCTCCATGCTCTCACTCGGGCTCGATGCCCGCCTTGCGAAGCAGCCCCGTCCATTTGGCGACCTCGGCACGCACAAACGCTTCGGTCTCGGCGGGCGACATGCGCAGGCTCCGGCCGCTGCCCATCTCCAGGCGCGAACGCACTTCGGCCGAGCGCGTCGCGCGATCCACTTCGGCGCGCAGGCGCTCGATCACCGCGCGCGGCGTGCGCGCCGGAGCAAACAGGCCGAACCAGGTCTCCATTTCCAGGTCGACCACGCCGGTTTCGATGAGCGTGGGCAGCTGCGGCATGGTCGGCGCGCGCTCGCGGCTCGACACCGCGAGCGCCTTGACCTGCCCGGACTCGACGTAAGGCCGGGTGGTGGTCGTGTTGTCGTAGAAGAGATCCACCCGGCCCGCGAGCAGATCCTGGTACACCGGCTGCGCGCCCTTGTAAGGCACCTTGACGATGTCGACGCCGGTGAGCGCGGCGATGATGGCCGCGCCGATGTACTGCCCGGTGCCCGGACCGCTCGTGCCGATGTTGAGCTTGCCCGGATTCGCTCGCGCGAACGCGATCACCTGGGCGAGGCTCGCGAGCGGCAGATCCTTGCGCGCGACCAGCGTGTAGGAGTGGCTGACCACGAGGCCGACGGAAGTGAAGTCCGCGAGCGAATCGTAGCCGGGCGACTTGTACAGGCCCATGTTGAGCGCGATGTTCGAAAGCCCCCCGACCACGAGGTTGTAGCCGTCGGGAGCGGAGCGGGCGACGAGTTGCGTGCCGAGGAGCGTGCCCGCGCCGGGGCGGTTCTCGACCACGAAGGCCTGCCCGGTCTGCTCGCCGAGCTTCAGCCCAAGCACGCGCGCAACCAGATCGAAGCCGCCGCCCGGGGCGGAAGGAGCGACGATGCGCACCGGGCGCGACGGGTAATCCTGCGCCAGCGCCGCGGAGAACGCCGAGAAAGCGACCAGGGCGCAACCCGCCCGGCGCAATCTCGAACTTCCGGAATTCGACATGGCTTTCATATTAGAATACCGCGGCGTTTTTCGCACACTCCCGATCCGGACCCATCATTCGCAACGTCGACGATTTCGAGCGCCGCGACCGGGCCGCTCCCGGGCGGCCGCGCTGAAGTGCTGCCGTTGCGGACCGCAATTTGCCTGCCGCGCGCCTTCGTCGCCTGCGCTCTGGCGCTCGGTGCAGCCGCCGCCCCGCCCGCGATCGCGACGAGCGATTTCCTCGCCGACGTCACCGAACGCGGGAGCGCCGGCTGGGGCATAGTCTCGCGCTTCGAGCAGTCGCCTTATCGCGGGGGCGGCGTGCGCATCGATCTTTTGCCTCTGTACCTCTACGAGGGCGAGCACGTCTACCTGCATTCCTACCGCGCGGGACTCAAGTTCGATTTCGGGTCCGACAAGCGCCTGGCTGCGTTCCTTTCGGTTCGGCTCGAAAGCTTTCCGGTCGAGCAGGTCCCGGCGAGCCTCGCGGGGATGTCCGCGCGCACTACCGAAACCGATTTCGGATTGAGCTACGAGCAGCGCTTCGACTGGGGCAGCGTATTCGGCGAGGTCCTGCGCGATGTCTCCGGCCACTCCGGCGGTACCGAATTGCGGCTCGGGACCGGCACCGAGCGGCGGCGCGGACGGCTGAAGCTCTCCCCGTATCTGATGCTCGCCGCCCGCAACGCCAGGCTCAACGACTACTACTACGGCGTGGACTCATCCGAAGCGACGGCGGACCGCCCCGCCTACCAGCCGGGCTCCGGCGTGAACGGGACGGTCGGACTGAACGCCCGGTACGACCTCACCGACCGCTGGCATTTTCTCGCCGGCGTCTCCGCCACGCTGTGGGCCGGCGGCGTGCGCCACAGCCCCATCGTGGAGGACCGCGTGCAGCTCTCGGCCTTCGGCGGCCTCGCCTACGAATTCACGCCGACGCCGCAAAAAGACACTTCGGACCGCGTGCCGCTCACCTTCAAGATCCTGCACGGCTGGTCTACTCCCTGCAACCTGGCGCCGATCATGGAACTGCGCTGCACGTCGACCGGCACGGACGATCACACCACGATTGATTCCTTCGAGGTCGGGCGGCCTTTCATCGAGAACCCGAACGGCTGGCCGGTCGCGATCGCCTGGTACGCCGGGCTGCTCCGCCACGAGGAGAACGAGCTTCAGCCGGATTCCCTGCAGATCAACCTCTACCTGAAGGCGTTCTACTGGGGATTCCCCTGGAGCGAGCGCGTGCGCACCCGCATCGGCTTCGGCGGCGGCCTCTCCTATGCGCAAGCAGTGCCCTTCGTGGAAGCGAGGGACCAGGCGGCGCGCGGCCGCAATACCTCGAAACTGCTGCAATACCTCGATCCGACCGTCGACGTGAGCGTCGGCGATCTCTTCGGGTCAAGGGAACTGCGCGAGACCTATTTCGGCCTGGGAGTCAGCCACCGCTCGGGCATGTTCGGCATGGCCCAGATCTTCAACAACGTGAACGGCGGCTCGAACTACATCTACACTTACATCGAGTGGAGGATGTGAGGCAATGTCATCCCGCTCCCGCAGCTTCATGCTGCAGCCGAGGACAAGGTCTTCACTCCACCTTGGCGCCCGAGATCTTGACGGCCTTCGCGTAGCGCTCCGCGTCCGCTCTCAGCATCGGGGCCCAGTCGTCTCCCGAGACACCGAGCGGCTCGATGCCGAGGTTCTTCATGCGCTCGATGATATCGGGGAGCTTCACCACCTGCGCCACGTCGGCACCGATCTTCACGATGATGTCCCGCGGCGTCCCGTTAGGCGCGAACAGGCCGAAGGTCGGCGCAAAGTCGAATCCGGGAATCGTCTCGGCGATCGCCGGCACATCCGGGGCGAGCGCCGAGCGCTTGAGCGAATTGATTGCGAGCAGCTTCACGCGCCCGTCCTTCGCGTGGGCGGCAAGCGTCGGATATCCGGAGAACACCATGGGCACCTGCCCGCCCACAAGGGCGGGCACGCTCTGGCCCGTGCCCTTGTACGGCACGTGCGTCATGTCGAGGTTCAGCGACGACTTCAGGTACTCCATGCACAGGTGGTGCGTGCTGCCGATGCCCGAGGAGCCGTAGCTGTACTTGCCCGGCTCGGCCCTGATCAGCGCGATCAGCTCCTGGAAGGAATTGGCCTTGACCGACGGATGCACGGCCAAAAACAATGGCGCGCGCGCGGTGAGCGAGACGGGTATGAGGTCCCTGTCCGCGTCGTAGGGAAGCTTGGTGAACAGGAATGGAATGATCGCGTGGGTCGAGTTGTCCGTCATCAGCAGCGTATAGCCGTCAGGCGCCCCCTTCGCGACGAATTCCGCTCCCAGGATGCCGTTTGCCCCGGGCTTGTTCTCCACCACGAACTGCTGGCCCCAGCGCTCGGCGAGCTTCTGGCCGATGACGCGCGCGATCGTGTCGGGCAGGCCGCCCGGCGAATAGCCCACGATGACGCGCACGGATTTGTCCGGATAGGTCTTCGCGCCCTGCGCGAACACGGCCTGCGCGACGGCGATCGCTGCGAGCGGGAGCAGCCGGATCAATCTGGGGAATATCGAATGCATCGCGGTGCCTCCTGCGGGGAAAATCGAATTCTACCCGCATGCGACGCCGCAGGGCGCCGCGAAAGGAGGTGCGAGGGCGACTTGGAAGTCTTTTCGCGTTGACTGGGGACCGGGGCGTAGTCGCTCAACTCGCCCCGGTTGCTCTAGTACAGATAGGCTGCGCCGGTGTTGGTGGCAAGATCATTCGGCGCGCCGCTGACGCCGGTGCTGCTGCCGTCTTCGAACGGCGCCCCGACCGCGAGCGTGTTGCCGTCGCTGTTCAGGGCAACCGAAGTGCCGAATTTGTCAACGGCTCCCGTGTTCGAAATATTCAGGTTCGAGGCCTTGACATAGGCCTTTTGCGACCAAGTGTTGGCGCTGCGGGTGTAAAAGTACACCGCACCGGCGTCGTCGGCCAACTCAACCGACGTGCTGTCTATGCCGGTGCCTCCCCTGTCTTCGAGCGGCGCCCCGACCGCGAGTGCGTTGCCGTCGCCGCTCAGGGCGACCGAGAAGCCGAAGGTGTCCCCGGCCCCGGTATTCGAGGCCTTCACATAGCCGATCGCTTGCGCGAGGTTGATCCCCAGAGTCTGTTCGTTGGAGTCTCCGCTGCAACCACCGACGTTGCACGCCTGGACTTTATATTGAGCGTTCAGGCGCCGGTGGACCGGGATGGTGTAGTTGAAGCTCGATGTAGTGATGTTGGTCGCCACCTGGGCGTAGCCTGAGCCGTCTGGGTTCTCGAGAAGCCGATAGAAAGTGGCGCCGCTGACGGCGGCCCAGCTGAACTTCAGCTCTTTCACGCCGAAGCCGAGGAGGCTCAGCGTCGGGGCGGCGGGCGCGGCCGCACACGTGACCGTGACGTTCGTGACGTTGGCGCCCGCGATGCTGCCGCTGCCGTTGGCGACCGCGCAGCCCTGGCCCGAGGGCTGGGCGAGCACCGTGACGCTGTAGGCCACGCCACTGGCCAGGGCGGTGGAGAAGGTAAAGGGGCCGTCGGCCGAGATCGGGAGATCGTTGCTGCCCCTGTTCTGCAGCACGAGCCCGGTGCCGGTAAGGCCCGAAACCGCACCGCCAACTGTAGAGGCATTGCTGGCGCAATTGACGGCGACGTTCGTCACGTTCGTGCTGACGGTCCCGGTGCCGTTTTCGACCGCGCAGGTCTGGCCCGAAGGCTGGGTGAGCACCGTGACGCGGTAGGTCGCGCCGCTGGTCAGGGCGTTGGAGAAGGTGAAGGCGCCACCGGCCGGGAGTGCGAGATTGTTGCCGCCGTTGTTCTGCAGCATCAGCCCGGTGCCGGCAACGTTCGGTGCCGTGCCGCCGACCGTGTAAGTCGTCGACTTGGCGCCGCGGCCCTGGCACGACGCAAGCAGCAGCGCGAGCGCGAGCACACCGATACAGGAAATCGCCCTGGCCGCCAGGGTTTTTGCATGCATGACCCTTCGCCCTCTTTGTTTCTGAGGGGCATTCTAGAGTCGGCACCACCGGAAACACGCGGCAGTATTCCTCGTGGCAAGCGAAATCCCCGGGCGCGAGCGCGCCACCCCTTCATGACTTGGGAAATATGCACGGGGCGGGGCTGAAACAGGTATTAATTCCCCTCGGCGGTCTTGGGCGCCGCCTGCGGGTTCCACTGCCCCCGCCGCATGCGCGTGATTTTCACGGTCTGGAACAAACCGGCTTTTCGAAACGGCTCTTCGGCCGAGAATTTCTCCGCCGCCTCGCGGCTCGGCACGTTGATGATGAACACGCTGCCGGTGCGCGACCCGTCCTCGGCAAGCGTCCCGCCGGAGAGCACGACGATATTCTTGTGGCGCTCCAGATACGCGAGGTGCGTTTCGCGCGTCGCGGCGCGGAGCGCCTGTGCGTCGGGCCGGTCTTCGTTGTACATGATGTAGAGCATGTTCCTCCTGTCTATTGAGAATTACGTAACCGCATGACATACCTTCGTCGTCCCCGCGGAAGCGGGGACCCAGTGGCTGTCGTTGCACGCTCTGGATTCCCGCTTTCGCGGGAATGACGGCACCAAGGCGGCGGTCCCTGTCACGAGCTCTGGTAAAGATCAATAGTCTGATTTCAGACCATCTCCTGCGGCCGCACCCATTGGTCGAACTGCTCGGCCGTGACATAGCCCAGGGCGAGCGCTGCGGCCTTGAGCGTGGTGCCCTCCTTGTGCGCCTTCTTCGCGATCTGCGCCGCCTTGTCGTAGCCGATGTGCGGATTGAGCGCGGTCACCAGCATGAGCGAGTTCCGCACCAGTTCGGCGATGCGCTCGCGCCGCGGCTCGATGCCCGCGGCGCAATGCTCGTTGAAGCCCGCGGCGCCGTCGGTGAGCAGCCTCACGCTCTGCAGGAAATTGTGGATGATGAGCGGCTTGTACACGTTCAACTCGAAATTTCCCGAGGCGCCGCCGATATTGATCGCGACGTCGTTGCCCAGCACCTGCGCGCACAGCATGGTCATCGCCTCGGACTGCGTGGGGTTGACCTTGCCCGGCATGATCGAGCTGCCGGGTTCGTTCTCCGGAATCGATATCTCGCCGATCCCGCTTCGCGGGCCGCTCGCGAGCCAGCGCACGTCGTTCGCGATTTTGGTGAGCGAAGCGGCGAGCGTCTTCAGCGCGCCGTGGGAATTCACCAGCGCGTCGTTCGCGGCGAGCGCCTCGAACTTGTTGCGCGCCGAGACAAACGGCAGCCCCGTCGTCTTCCCCAGTTCCTTCGCCACCTTTGCACCGAACTCCGGGTGTGCGTTCAACCCAGTCCCCACTGCCGTGCCGCCGAGCGCGAGCTCGCACAGGTGCGTGAGCGAGGCGCGCACGTGCGCGATGCCGTGTTCGAGCTGCGACACCCAGCCCGAAATTTCCTGCCCGAGCGTGAGTGGGGTGGCGTCCTGCAGGTGAGTGCGCCCGATCTTGACGATGTCCTTGAACGCTTCTGACTTCCCCGAAAGGGTGTCGCGCAGCGATGAAAGCGCGGGTATGAGCCGATCATGGATGGCCTGAACGGCGGCGACGCTCATCGCCGTGGGAAAGACGTCGTTCGAGGACTGCCCGCGGTTGACCTCGTCGTTGGGATGCACGCGGCGCTTTTCGCCGCGCTCCCCGCCGAGCAATTCGCTCGCGCGGTTGGCGAGAACCTCGTTCATGTTCATGTTGGTCTGCGTGCCGGAACCCGTCTGCCAGACCACGAGCGGAAACTCGCCATCGTGCTTTCCGGCGAGCACCTCGTCCGCCGCGGCGACGATCGCGTCCGCCTTGTCCGCCGGGAGCGCCTTCAGCTCCAGGTTCACCCGCGCGCAGGCGCGCTTGACTCTCGCCAGCGCATGAATGAGCTCAGGCGGCATGCGCTCGCCCGAAATGCGGAAATTTTCCAGCGATCGCTGCGTCTGCGCGCCCCATAGCCGGTCGGCCGGGACGCGAATTTCTCCGAAGGTATCGCGTTCGATGCGGGTGTCAGCCATGGTCGCTCCCATCGAGGCGAACTATGCTACGCTAAAATTCGATTTCAATTCCACGCCCGGGCGTTCCTCATGAAAATCGACATCTTCAACCACGTCATGCCGGTGCCTTACCTCGACATGATGAAGCTGCACCTGAAGGATCCGGGGATTCTCAAGCGCATGAGCAATCTGCGCATGCTCTGGGACATCGAGGCGCGGGTGCAGATGCTGGACGAGAAATTCCCCGACGTGCAGCAGGTGCTGACGCTGTCGCTGCCCTCCCCCGAGCTGGTGGGGGGCCCGGAGCTCGCGCCCGAGCTTGCGCGCATCGCCAACGACGGCATGGCGAGCATGGTGGCGAAGTGGCCGAAGAAATTCCCCGCGTTCGTCGCCTCGCTGCCGATGAACAATGTTCCGGCGGCGCTCGAAGAGATGGACCGCGCGATCGCGAAGCTCGGCGCGCGCGGCGTGCAGATCTGCACCAGCGTCAACGGCCGCCCCTTGGACGAGCCGGAATTCTTCCCGGTCTTCGAGCGCGCGACGAAGAAGCACGACGTGCCGATCTGGATGCACCCGGCGCGGCCGGCGACCCGCGCGGACTACGTCGGCGAGCAGAAATCGAAATACGAGATCTGGCAGGTGCTCGGCTGGCCGTTCGAGACGAGCGTGGCCATGGCGCGCATGGTGTTCTCGGGGCTGTTCGAAAAGCTCCCCGGAATCCGCATCATCACCCACCACTGCGGCGCCATGATCCCGTTCTTCTCCGGACGGGCGGAAACGCTCTGGGCGCAGCTGGGCAGCCGCAGCGCCGACGAGAACTACGAAGAACTTCTCAAGTCCATGAAGAGGAAACCCATCGAATACTTCAGGATGTTCTACGCCGACACGGTGCTCGGCGGCTCGGCCTCGGCGCTGCGCTGCGGATTGGATTTCTTCGGCGCCGACCGGGTGGTGTTCGCGAGCGACTGCCCGTTCGATCCGGAGGGCGGGCCGATGTTCATCCGCGAGGGGATACGCTCCGTCGAGGATCTCAAGCTGCCCGAAGCGGACAAGCGGAAGATCTACTTCGGCAACGCGCTGAAACTCCTGAAGATGCCGGCGGCGAAAGACAAGTAGCCCGCCGCGTGCTTCAGCCCAACGCGGCGATGCCGGCGTTGGCGATCTGTTCGTCCTCGTGCGACTGCACGCCCGAAACGCCGACCGCGCCGGCGCACTCTCCGTTCACCATGATCGGTACTCCGCCCTGCACGGGCAGCACCGGCATGTTGAGAAGGGCGTTCCGGCCGGCCGCGATGCGGTCCTCCCAGTTCTTGGTCGTGCGCCGCGACACCGCCGCGGTGCGGCCTTTCTCAATCGCGATCTGGGCGTTCGCCGGCGTCGCGCCGTCCATGCGGATGAGCCAGTGCATATGACCGCCGTCATCCAGAATCGCGATGACCACGTTCCAGTTGTTCTTGCGCGCTTCGGCCTCGCAGGCAGCACCGATCTTCTTGCAATCCTCGAGGGTCAGGCAGGGCTTGGTTTTCATTTCTTGGGCTCCGGGTCAGTTTTTCAGCGCATTCCGAATCTGCTCCAGCGCCGCCGGGTCCTCGATCGTGGTGAGATCGCCCGGGTCGCGCCCTTCGGCCAGCGCTTGAATGGAACGCCGGAGCGTCTTGCCCGAGCGGGTCTTGGGCAGCAAGGACACGAAGTGTACTGCCTTGGGCCGCGCGATGGCGCCCAGTTGCCGGTCGACGGTCTCCATGACCTCCTTCTCCAATGCCTTGCGGCCCTCGGCCGAATCCAGCCTGGACGGATCCTTCACCACGGCAAACGCAAGCGGCATCTGGCCCTTCAGGGAATCGGCCACGCCCACCACGGCGCATTCGGCGATATTCGAATGCATGCTGACCGCTTCCTCGATCTCGCGCGTTCCCAGGCGGTGCCCGGCGACGTTGATCACGTCGTCGGTGCGGCCGAGGATGAAGTAGTAGCCGTCCTTGTCGCGGATGCCCCAGTCGAAAGTCGAGTACACCTGTTTGTTCCGGAACGTGCCGAAATAGGTCTTCACGAAACGCTCGTCGTCGCCCCACACCGTCGTCATGCAGCCCGGCGGCAAGGGCGGCTCGATGGCGACCACGGCCTTCTCGTCGGTCCCGGCCTCGGCGGCGTCGGCTTCGCGCAGGAGTTTCAGGTCGTATCCGTAGACGGGAAAACTCGGGCTGCCGAACTTGACGGGCGTCTTTTCCACGCCGGGAACCGAGGACAGGATCGGCCAGCCGCTCTCGGTCTGCCAATAGTGGTCGATCACGGGCTTGCCCAGCGCCTCCGCGATCCACCGGTGCGTCGGCTCGTCGAGCGGCTCGCCGGCGAGGAAAAGGTGTTTGAGCGAGTCGAGATCGTATTTGCGCAGGATGGCCGGATCGTGCTTCTTCAGCACCCGGATCGCGGTGGGCGCGGAGAACATCACGTTCACCTTGTGGTCCTGGACGATCTTCCACCAGATCCCGGCATCGGGCCGGACCGGAACGCCCTCGTACAGGATGGTGGTCATGCCCGCGATCAACGGCCCGTAGATGATGTAGGAATGTCCCACCACCCAGCCGATGTCGGAGGTGGTAAACATCGTCTCCCCCGCGTTGCCGCAGTAGATGTGCTTCATCGATGCCGCGAGCGCGACGGCGTAGCCGCCGACGTCGCGCTGCACGCCTTTGGGCCTGCCGGTGGTGCCTGACGTATACAGGATGTAGGACGGCTCGTTCGATTCGAGCCAGGTGGCCGGCACCTTGGCGTCCATGTGCCCGGCGCGCAGCTCGGCGTAATCCAGATCGCGCCCGGCGACAAGCTTCATCGATTGATCGAGCCCGCGCCGGGAAATGACGACCTTCTCGGGCGGATATTTCGCCAGCCGGATCGACTCGTCCACCAGCGCCTTGTAGGTCACCACCTTCCCCATGCGGCTGCCCCCGTCGGCGGTGACCATGAGCTTCGGCCGTGCGTCGTCGATGCGCGCCGCGAGGCTCGCCGCGGCGAATCCGCCGAACACGACCGAATGGATCGCCCCGATCCTCGCGCAGGCGAGAATGACGAACGCCGCCTCCGGGATCATGGGCATGTAGACGATGACCCGGTCGCCTTTGCCGACTCCGAGCGATCGCATCATGGCCGCCGCGCGCTGCACCTCGAGGTGGAGCTCGCGATAGGTGAAGCTTTTCTCCTCGCCCGTCTCCGTGGAGATGTAGACGAGCGCCCTCTGCTCGCCGCGCTGCGCCAAGTGCCGGTCGAGCGCGTTGTAGCACAGGTTGGTTTCTCCGCCGATGAACCATTTCGCAAACGGCGGGCGACTGTAGTCGAGCACTTTCTCAGGCGGCCTCTCCCAGTGCACGAGTTTCGCCTGCTCCGCCCAGAAGCCCTCGCGGTCGCCGATGGAGCGCCGGTGGAATTCACGGTAGGTCGTCATCGGGCGCGCTCTCCTTGCGGCGCTACTTCTTATGGTTCCTGAGCGCCTGGGTGATCTTGTCCAGCGGAAGCTCGACATTGAGGCGCCGGCACACGGCCAGAAGGAAGGGCAACATTCGCCGCAGCACTTCGCTGGCCGCGTCGCCCAGTTGCTGCGCATCGACGTGCTCGATGACCTGCACCGCCCGGTCGATGTCGCTCGGCAAGGTCACGGGCTTCAGCGGGCTCGCTTGGTCCTGGGCCTGGGTGACGACGCGCTGGGCCTTGCGGCTCGCCGCATCCGCCAGGCGCTGCTGGGCCATTTTCATGAGTTCCTCGATCGAGGCGACGGTATCCACGTCGAGCGCCGCAAGACCTATGCTCGTGCCGAACCTGAGCACCTGGTCGCGGTAGGTGACTTGCGCCTTCTCCAGCTGTTCGTGCATGCGGCGCGCAAAAGCGAGCGCCTGCTGGGAGGAGCTCCCGGGAAAGATCACCGCAAAGGTCGACTCCGCGGTGCGCCCGATCGAATCTTCCGCACGCAGCGTGCTCATCACCATCTTTGCGATTTTCGCCAGCAGCTGGTCGGCCACGCTCTTGCCGACTTTCTCGATGATTTCGCCGTAGGTATCCACCCGGAAGATCAGGACCGCAAGCGGTCCGCCGTGCCGTCTCGCGTGCGAGTAATGCTTGCCGCCTTCGGTGACGAGGTAGTGCGGCGTGAAAGTCCCCGTGACCGGGTCGCGGGTAACGGTCTGGTCGAGCGCCTGCTTGCTGACGACCAGCTGCTGCTTCGCTTCGACCAGGTGCAGCAGATTGTCGATGCGCGACAGGATCTCCGTGCCGTCGGTGGTCTTGGTGATGAAGTCGTTCGCTCCGGCCCCGCGCGCGCGCTGCTTGGTGGCGTCGTCCTCGTTTCCGGAGATCATGATCACCGGCATGCCGCGAATTCGCTGGTCTTCGGACTTCCTGATGCGCTCCAGAAGCGCGAAACCGTCCAGCACCGGCATCTGGATGTCGGAGAACACCACCACGATGGAGGGATCGGTCGTGATCGCCTGCCAGCCAAGTTCGCCGTTCGCCTCCTCCCGGACGTCGAAACTCTTCCGAATCAGGCGCCCGATCGTCGTGCGGACGATCTTGGAATCGTCCACGAGGAGGACGCGCTGCTTCGGGATTTGAGTGGGCGCAGGATCGCCCGGATTCGAGCTCATGTCAGGCCGCCAGATCGACGACGATGCGTCCCCTGGCTGCGCCCTTCAGCAGGCCCTCGAACGCCCGCGGGAGCTCCTCGATCGGGATGGTCCGCGTCATCTCCTTCAAGTGCGCCGGCCGCATGTCGCCCGCGAGCCGCCGCCACACCTCCTGGCGCAGCGGCATCGGCGTGGTTCCGGAATCGATCCCCAGCAGGCTCACGCCGCGCAGGATGAAGGGCGCGACCGTGGTATTCAGGTTCATGCTCGCCGCAAGGCCGATCGACGCGATGGTTCCGCCCTGCATCATGGTGCTCGCCATCCAGGCGAGCACTTCTCCGCCGAGATTGTCCACCGCTCCGGCCCAGGTCGC
>Ga0137464_1000320_pt1 | contig 15711 bp, 13 predicted proteins | sample EasRivERMGT814_2_FD_102306 | JGI IMG/M metagenome (GOLD analysis project Ga0137464, IMG submission 102306) | Soil microbial communities from meander-bound floodplain in the East River, Colorado, USA - East River MetaG ERMGT814_2 | ecosystem: Environmental > Terrestrial > Soil > Floodplain ...
TCCATCGGGCTGAAGGTATGAGCCGGGCCAGTGCGTCCGCCGTACTCGCCGGCAATCACGCGCAAGCTGCCCGCGCCTTCGGGCAGGTCGACCACCGGAATGTCCTGCCGCAGCAGGGTCTGGTATCCCGGGGTGGTCATCTTGTCCTTGGCCGGCAGGTTGACCCAAAGCTGCACCATGTCCAGCGTGCCCCCGGACCTGGCGAAAGCCTGCGAGTGGAATTCCTCGTGCAGGATGCCGGCGCCCGCCGTCATCCACTGCACATCCCCCGGCCCGACAGTGCCGCCGGCGCCGGTGGAGTCGCGATGCTGCACCTCGCCCCGGTAGACGATGGTCACCGTCTCGAAGCCGCGGTGCGGATGCTCGCCCACACCACGCCGGTCGGTGGTCGGCGTGAAGGACATCGGGCCGGCATGGTCCAGCAGCAGGAACGGGCTCATGTGCCGGCCGTGGGTGTTGTACGAGAACAGCGAGCGCACCGGAAAGCCGTCGCCGACCCAGTGCTGGCCGGGAGCGTTGTAGACACCGAGAATCTTCTTCATCGCCTTTCTCCTGATCGAGGCCGGTATTGTTTGTTGAACGGACGTCATTCCGGATTCGGCATCGCGCTTGACGCCCCTGCTGTTCGGTCTGCAGGAGGCTGGGCCAGGTCTTCCCACCAGCGGAAGAAGCGCTGTTGCTGATCATCAAGCACCATGGGCGAGCCAATCATCGGCGTGAGAAGCCGGTAGCTCCGTCCTTCACTTGCGGCGGTGATACGCCTGAAGGGGGCGTCCCAGGAGTGCCTGGCGCGAGAGAACTTGCCGACATGGCCAGGAAGCAAGGCATTTGCCTGCAGGTCTTGTGCCGCTCGTGCCGCTTCCTCAGGGGTCATATGAATGTACGGCCACCGCTCGTCATACTGACCGGCATCGAGGACTACGAGGTCAAACCCCCCGAATCGCAGACCGATATCAGCGAAGTGCGGTCCGTAACCAGAGTCACCACTCACGAAGATCCGTCGTGTAGCAGTCGTTATTGCATAGCCAACCCAGAGTGTCTTGTTCCTGGTAAGCAGACGCCCTGAATAATGACGCGCGGGGAGCACATGAATCGCAAACCCGTCTCCCGACTCCGGGACCGAGAACCAGTCTGCCTCATGGATTTTCTCCTTGTCGTAACCCCAACGTTCAAGGTGTGCTCCGACGCCAAGTCCGCAGACAACGGTCTTCGTTTTGGCTCGCAGGGCGGTCACTGTCGAATAGTCCAGATGATCCCAATGGTCATGAGTAATCAGCAGATAGTCTATTTCCGGCACATCCTCTGCCGTGTAGGGGTTGGTTCCATCAAAGGCCTTGTTCACATAGGGAACCGGCGCCGCAGAAGCGCTGAACACCGGATCAATCAGAATGCGTTTGCCTCCAAGCTGAATGAAGTAGGACGAATGCCCTAGCCACACAACCACGTCCCTGTTTCGATCCAGCGCCTGAAGATCCGTTTTCACGGATGGTATGGGCAATGTCGGTACGGCGCGATCCTTCTTCGCGAACAGAAAGCCGATAGCCACGGATACGAAACTTCGGTCGCCGGCAAGCATAGGCGTGGGAATCAGATTCTGAAAACCATTTCCGGAATAGTTGGGCGAACGCTTGATTGTGTCGAGACGAGCGCCGTCTGGAACCTTTCCGAATTTGGGATGCTGAGCATAGATCCACGTGCCGCCCGCAAGGGTGGCCGCGAGAAGAACGGCAATAACCAGCATCCGGTGAAAGTGCTTTCTCATTGCGAAATCCCGGTACGCGAGGGCTCGGATTTGGAGGACTCGTGTCCGAGCACTTTCTCGATAGAGATCGGCAACGAGCGGACCCGCGTGCCCGTCGCGTGATAGACCGCGTTGGCGATCGCAGCCGGCATCCCGAGCATGGCGAGTTCCCCGACACCCTTTGTTCCGATAGGCGTCATGGAATCGGGTTGTCCCACGAACAGCACGTCGATATCGCGCACGTCCGCGTTCGCTGCCACGACATAGTCGGCCAGCGACGTTGTCACCACGCGGCCGGTACGATCCGACACGGTTTTCTCCAGCAGAGCCATGCCGATTCCGCCGACGATGCCCCCGATGATCTGACTGCGAGCCGTCTTCGGGTTGAGAATCCTGCCGCCATCGACAGCCGATACGACTCGAGCAACGCGGATCGTTCCGAGATCCGGATCGACGTGAACCTCGACGAAGTGCGCGGCAAATGCACCGGCGTGCGCGCGGCCGCCCGTTGATGGAGTCGTGAAGGGAACGAAGCGGCCTCCGCGGGGAACCATCGTGGCCGACGCGGTCTCACCTGGCGGGGCGCTCTCCGCTTCAATGGTGATCTCGTTCAGACCGTGCCGCGTGAGAATGTCCGCATATGTTTCGAAGCGCGCCGGATCGTCAGTGATCTGGATGCCTCCATCGCGAACGGTGATGTCCTCCAAACGACATCCCCTGATCGGAGACACCTCGTCGCCGCTAACGCGATTCAGGAATGTGCGGACGAGATCGACACAGGCGGCCTGGACGGCGTTGCCGAGGGCGCCCGTCAGGCCGGATCCACCTTGCATCGGCGCCATCGGCATTGCGCTGTCACCCAGACCTGACTGTACGCGCTCGATGGGCACGCCAAGACATTCAGCGGCGAGCATGGTCATCACGGTGTAGGTGCCGGTCCCGATATCGGTCGCGCTGCTGCTGACGAAGACCGTTCCATCTCGCCGTATCGATGCGATGGCTTTGCATGGGGGCTGATACGCGAACAGTGCCGCTCGTGCCATGCCGTATCCGACGAGCTGCCCGCCGTTGCGCATGGACCGGGGCTTTGGATTGCGCGCCGACCAACCGAAGCGCTCGGCGCCCTGTCGATAGCAATCGAGCAGCGCATTGCTCGACCATGGCAGACCACTCTCCGGATGCACGTGCGCGTGGTTCTTCACCCGCAGGTCGATCGGGTCGATCCCCACGGCATAGGAGAGCTCGTCGATGACCGACTCCAGCGTGAATGACCCTTCGGCTTCTCCAGGTGCACGCATCCAGCCTGGTGTCGGAATGCTCTGGCGAACCTGACTCGCTCGCGTGGATATATTGGGGCACGCGTATGCGTCGATGGTCCCAGTCGTGATCAGATTGATCATCTCGTCCGACATGCCGATCGACGATGTCGAGACATGTTCGATGGCGGTGAGCTGTCCGTCTCGGCTCGCCCCGAGCGACAGCTGCTGAATGCTGGTGGGCCGATGCCCGACCGAAGTGAACATCTGGGCGCGTGTCAGCACGAGCTTCACCGGTCGCTTCGTGACCCGCGCGCCAAGAGCCGCGAGTGGCACATGCGGCCAGACGCGCAGCCCTGCGCCGAACGCGCCGCCCACGAACGGCGCCAGTACACGGACGCCGCCGGAATCGACACCGAACGCGGCGGCCAGCGAGTCGCGCACATGCTGCGGCCACTGGGTCGTGTCATGGACCGTCAGCGCATCGCCGTCCCAGAGCGCAACGGTGGCAAACAGGCCGATTGGATTGTTCGTGTTCTCGGCAGTGGTGTAGGTCGCATTGACCTGCACGTCGGCTGCCGCAAGGGCGCGGCGTACGTCCCCGCGCACGTGATCGGGCGTCCATGGATGGGATACCCGAGAGGCTCGGGGGTCGTCGTAGGCGAGGACCGGCGTGTCAGGCTGGTACGTGACCTCGATCAACGCGGTCGCCGCCTGCGCCTGCTCCCTCGTCTCAGCGACGACCATCGCCACGTGCTGGCCGTAGTGCAGAACGACATCGCTTTGGAGTGGTGGCAGCGGCGATGGACGACCAGGCGCGGTGGTCGGCCCCCGCGCCAGCGCTGGCGCATTGACGTGCGTGATGACGGCCAGCACCCCAGGCGCTTCCTCGGCGGCGTCCACCGCGATGTGGCGGATTCGTCCGTTCGTCACTGTGCTTTGCACCAGAACAGCATGGGCCAAGCCGGGAAGGGTGACGTCGATCGGGTACGTGGCGGCACCCATCGCCTTGAGGCGCCCGTCGACACGATCTCGCGCGGTACCGACTACTTCAGTAGCGGTACCGACTACTTCAGCAATAGTCACGGCACTCATAGCTTCGCTCCTCTCGCGGAGCCAAACGCGCGCACGATGGTGCGTTTCGCCAACTCGATCTTGAAGTGGTTGTGCTCGCGCGCGCGGGCTCCGGCCAACGCGATCTCGGCTGCGTCGCGAAACGTTTCGTCACTCGCCTTGCGGCCCGTCAGGCTCCGCTCGGCCTCGGTCGCGCGCCATGGCTTGGTCGCGATCCCGCCCAATGCCAACCGCGCTGCTCGGATGGTGTCGCCATCGAGATCGAGGACGACGGCCGCTGACGCGAGCGCGAACTCGTAGCTCGCCCGGTCCCTCACCTTGAGATAGTGCGAGCGCCGTGCCGCCGGCAGGTTTGCAATGACGACATGGGTGATGAGCTCGCCGTACTCCAGCGCGACTTCGAGGTGAGGCGTGTCGCCGGGGGAACGGTGGAGCTCGCCAAACGGAATCGAACGCGTGGTGCCATCGGAGCGCAGCGTGCGAACGTCTGCATCGAGGGCGACCAGCGCCACGCACATGTCGGATGGATGCGTGGCAATACAGTGTTCACTGACGCCCAGCACCGCGTGTCCACGGTTGAAGCCTTCCAGCGCATCACAGCCGGAGCCCGGCTCTCTGCGGTTGCATGACGCGTGAACATCTCTGAAATAGGGACATCGGGTCCGCTGCAGGAGGTTGCCGGCGACCGTCGCCATGTTACGGATCTGTGTGGTGGCGCCCGAGAGGATCGCTTCCGACAGCAGCGGGAAGCGATCGCGCACGACAGGGTGCCACGCCAGCTGACTGTTGGTGACCGCCGCGCCGATAGCGATCGCTTCATCCGACACGTCGATGCTCGACAATCCGAGAGGTCGGACATCGACAACGGTGTCTGGCGTAAGCACGTCGATCTTCATCAGGTCGACAAGCGTCGTTCCGCCAGCCAGGAACATCGCGCCAGGGCGGGCGGCCACGGCGCGCGCCGCATCTGTCGCGCGAGCCAACCGTTCATAGGCAAAGGCCCTCATGACCGCACCTCGTGAGCGAGCGCGCTCCTCACAGCGGCAATGATGTTCGGGTAGGCGCCACAACGACACAAATTGCCGCTCATACGTTCGCGAATCTCCTCGTCTGTCAGCGTCGCGGCGTCGACCGTTTGGCGAACGTCTCGCGTCACGTGACTCGGCACGCCCGCGTGCACCTCCTGAACTGCGCAGACGGCCGAGAGGATCTGTCCAGGCGTGCAGTAGCCGCACTGAAGGCCATCGCAGTGCAGGAAGGCGGCCTGCATCGGATGAAGCTCATCGCCTTTGGCGAGGCCTTCAATGGTGACGACGTGCCGGCCCTCGCACGCCGCCGCAAGCGTCAGACAGGACAAAACACGCTGACCTTCGATGATGACCGTGCATGCGCCGCACGCGCCCTGATCGCACCCCTTCTTCGTGCCGGTCAGACCAAGCACGTCGCGAAGCGCGTCCAGCAGCGTCAGGCGCGAGTCCAGCTCGAGTTCGTGGATCGTGTTGTTAACGCGGATATTGGTTTTCACGTCGATCACCTCCTCTCAGCGCAACCGCCTTCTTTTGATGCGGCCACAATCTCAACCTGCTTGGATAGAACGCCCATCTGTCCGCGCATCGCGCTTGACGCCGCTGCCGGCCGCGAGGCTGGCCGCGAGAAGAACTGCAATAACCAGCATTCGGTGGAAGTGCTTTCTCATGGCGAAAGACAATATAGGCAGAACGCTGGCGCCAGTAGATGGAATTATTTTCCCGGCCGCAACGTGAGGTTCTGTCAAGCTCTGGCCGACGCTGGTTTTCCTCAAGGACGGGACGGAGGTCGACCGCGTCGTCCAGCCGACGGACACCGGCGCGATAGCCGCAGATCTCGACGCAGTGACGCGATGAGGGGCGTCCCCGAGCTGCGTCTCCGAGCTACAGCGCGATCATTCCCGTTCGTAGAGCACAGCAAGCACTTTCGAAGAACGCTTTCCGGATACCAGTTAATCATCGGCAGCTCCGCGTTGTGTGAATCATCTCGACCCTGGTATCAGCCCAGAAGAGGCCCCTCGCGTGCGCGAGGGGCCCCGGTTCCTCAGACGGTCGTTTCCTCGCGCTGCCTGGCGCTGACAATCGGCTCGCCCCTGACGAATGCGAGCAGGTCACCATTGATGAGGTCGGCGTGCGTCGTGCACATGCCGTGGGACAGCCCCGGGTACACCTTCAGCGTTCCCTTCTTCACGAGCTTGACGGACAGGAGCGCCGAGTCGGCGATCGGCACGACCTGGTCGTCGTCGCCATGCAGGATCAGCACCGGCACGTCGATCGCTTTCAGGTCCTCGGTGAAGTCGGTCTCCGAGAATGCCTTGACGCAGTCGTAGAGCGCCTTCGAGCCGGCCATCATTCCCTGGCGCCACCAGTTGCGGATGACGCCTTCCGAGACCTTCGCGCCGGGGCGGTTGAAGCCATAGAACGGCCCGGCCGGTATGTCAAGAAAGGCTTGCGCGCGATTCACCACGGCCGCGCGGAAGCCGTCGAACACTTCCTTCGGCAGCCCGCCCGGATTCTTGTCCGTCTTCAGCATGATCGGTGGGACCGCGCCGATCAGCACTGCCTTGGCGACGCGGCCCTTGCCATGCCTGGCGACGTAGCGCGCGACTTCGCCGCCGCCGGTGGAATGGCCGATGTGGATCGCGTCCTTCAGCTTGAGGTGCGCAGCGAGCTGCGCGACGTCCGCGGCGTACGTGTCCATCTCGTTGCCGGTATCCGTCTGCGACGAGCGGCCGTGGCCGCGGCGGTCATGCGCGATCACGCGATAGCCGTGCGCGAGGAAGAACAGCATCTGCGCGTCCCAGTCGTCCGCCGAGAGGGGCCAGCCGTGGTGAAACACGATCGGCTGTCCAGTGCCCCAGTCCTTGTAGTAAATCTGCGTGCCGTCCTTGGTCGTGAAGGTGGCGCTGCTCATGTGCTTGTCTCCTTGGTTAGGTTGTGCGGCGCTAGCCGCGGGTATCGCGATTGCGGCCGTGACCACAGCGCCACTAATGAGGACGTTGCGGCGGCCTTGGTCGAAACTGGTGGTCTTCATGCTGCTCTCCGCGCTAGTCATTTGGTACCTCCACGGGTTGAGTTGATATTGCGTCGGGGTAGAAGATAGCAAGCCGCGCTGTCTGCGGATGGGTGTTGAGTGCCACGTGGCACCGGTTTTCTTGGCTCTGTGCGCCAACAGGTCCTGGGAGTGTTCAGGTCAGCCTGAAAGGCGGACGAGAGGTCACCGATGTAGTGCGCGTACGGTGTTCAGGCAGTCGCTGCGCTCCACGATCCGCGCGAGGCATCCGAGATTGCCGATCGACTGGCTCGACGGCGCTTTGGACGAACTGTCCTCTGACAGGAATCAGCGAACTTGGAGAGTCAGCTCGGCCGCGAGGGTGCCACGGAATTTCGCCAGCGTTTGGACCGCCGAAGCCAGACGGACCACGCTATGAAGGCGGTGCTCGGTCGAACCTAATCAGCGGATGTCGCTGAGGCGCTCCGTTTGCCGTGGCTTGCACGGCGCATCTGCAGCGGCGTCTGGCCGGTGCGGCTGCGCAGGACCTTGACGAAGTGGGAGGCGTCCGAGAAGCCGGCGCGTCGACCGATCTCCGCCGTGGTCACGCGATCCAACAGCGGCGATTGAAGCATCCGCACAGCGAGATCGACGCGAGCTTGGATCAGCATCGGCCCGAACGTTTCGCCACACGCCGCAAGTGCTCGATGCAGGGTTCGCCTGGATACGTTGAGCGAACTCGCGACGTCGGCCGCCTGGAGGGATGTATCAGCGCAGCGCTGTCGGATGTGATCGTAAACGTGGTCACGCACGGAGCGTTCAGCTGGTGTGGATACGGCGCTGCTCCCGCTCCGCTCGCTCGCGGTCAAGGCCAATAATGCTCCGATTTGATCGATGAGCACCGCCTGCGGCAGCGGAGCGTGCACGACGAACTCAGGCGACAACTGGGCGACGTAACTCGCCAGGAGGCGTCCCCACTGGGAATCATTAAGAGGTCGCCCACACAGCACGGTGGGATTGCGCACCCATCTGCGCACGAAGTGCTCCGACAGCCGCACATAAACATCTTTCCAGTTGGTCAGAAAGTCGTAGTCGAACGGGTGGCACGAATCGGTGAAGTCGAGGTCGCCAGGGCCCAAGCGGTAGCGCGTCCCATGCGTGACGTGCCATGAACCGCTGAATACGAGATTTAGGCCGAAGGTGCGCTGAACGGTGCGACGGGTTTCGAATCGACGAACGGAACGTTGCGGTGAACCGCTCATTGCAACAAAGGTGACCGCTGGCAGCTCCAACGCAGTCGCTTCCAACTCGAATTCAGACGGATCGCCGGCGGACACCTCAGTCGGTGCGGCCCCGTCGGCCACGCTCAGGATCCAATTGGCGTAGTTCAGACGATCCGCCGGTGCAATGTCACGCGTTGACAGCCGCACGATTGGTGAGGACTCGGTTCGCACCACGCTGTGCTCCTGTCGCTTAAAATCGGTAGCCTACTCCCGATTCGGCTGGTGCGGCAACCGACTCATTGGCCTGGCTACTTGCCGCGCACAAAATCCACAGCAGCGAGGATCACCTCCGCCGTCTCCTTCGGCTTCGAGAGAAACGGTACATGACCGGCGCGTAGGGAGAGGACGCGCGCCTCGATCCGGGTGGCAATCTCGCGCTGCAAGGCGGGAGAGATGATACGGTCTTCCTCGGTGACGGCGTACCACGAGGGCTTGGTACGCCACGCGGCTTTTGTCACTCGATCGAGAAGTGCGCTGGCCCGAATGGGTGGCTGCGCGGCGGCGAGGACCCTGACCTCAGCTGCTGACAAGTCGTGCGCGAGAAACTCCTGCACAGCAGCCAGCGGCAGATATAGAAACCCACCGGCGTCTACTTCGAATCTACTGATAACGGGCGACGAAGGACCGTATCTCTCCACATCAGTCGTCGACTCGCCGATGTCGGGCGCGCACGCTGCTATGTAGACGAGCGCGGCAACATTCGAGTGATCTCCGGCCTGCGTAATGACCGTCCCTCCATATCCATGGCCGACGAGCACGACCGGACCCGGTTGACGCTTGATTACGCGTGCCACGGCATCGACATCGTCCCCGAGTGAACTCAGGGGATTCTGCACGGCGATGACGCTCACGCCCTTGACATGTAACAGCGCAATCACTTCGCGCCAGCTCGTCCCGTCAACCCAAGCGCCGTGGACGATCACCACTGTCGGAGCCTCGCGGTCACGCGGCGTAGCCCCGCGAGCACCAGCGTGACCTCCAGGCCACTTCACGTCGCGCTAACCCGCCAGATGTGCTCGCTAGCATTGAGCACGGACCCGAAATTCGGACTCATTACAAGCACATCGAAGGAGATCATGCTGCCCCCTTGTTGTAACCGGTCGGCGGTGATTCATCCGTTCGAGATTCGTTCACCGCACGAAGATAGCAAGCGGCGTTGCGTGCGGATGGTTGCGGAGCGCCAGGTACTCGGCGGTTCTTGTCTCTGGGTGCCAGCGGGGTCCCGAGAGTTCTCCGGTCAGACTCGGCCGACGAGAGGTCACCGATGTGGTTCGGCCGATCACACGACTGCTCGCCGAAGCCGCACGGATTGAGGCTCGGTTCGAGGGACTTAATCAGCGGACGTTGACGAGTGTGAGAACGGCGTGCCGTGGGTTGCTCGGAGCATCTGCAGCGGCGTCTGGCCGGTGCGGCTGCGCAGGACCTTCACGAAGTGGGAAGCATCCGAGAATCCGGCGCGTCGCCCGATTTCCGCCGTGGTCACGCGATCGAACAGCGGCGATTGAAGCATGCGCACCGCGAGATCGACGCGAGCTTGGATCAGCATCGGCCCGAACGTCTCGCCACACGCCGCCAGCGCTCGATGCAGGCTTCGCTTGGATATGTTGAGCGAACTCGCGACGTCGGCCGTCTGCAAGGATGTATCAGCGCAGCGCTGCCTGATGTGAACAGCCTTCCCAGCCTCGATCTAGGACCGCCGCGTCAGGACCACATCTGGACGCTGGAAGGCCCCGACGGGGCGCAGGCCATCATCCACCATCGGCCGCGACTGGTCAGCGACGATATGATTGCGCTGCGCAGTGCCGCCATCGCCGGTGTCGGTGTCGTGCATCTGCCGCTGCTGATGGTGTCCGATGAAATCCGCAACGGGCAGTTGGTGCATCTGCTGCCCAGCTGGGCCCCCAAGCGCCAGGTTGTCCATGCCGTGTATCCATCCAAGCGCGGCCTGCTGCCCTCGGTGCGGGCGCTCCTCGACTATCTCGGCGCCCGCTTCAGCGAGCTTCGCGAAGACTGACCGCGCGCGTCGCGCGTTATGTGAAGGAGCGGGCAACGGAAAAAGGGGCGGCCGCCACCAGGAGGCCGCCCCGCGCCCGCGGGAGGGAGGGAGGATGCGGGCGAAAACAGTGCTGTGCTCAGTCCGTGGTCGCTTTGACGCCTGCCGCGGCCATCCTGATCAGCGCGGCCACCTCTTCGGGCTTCGACACATAGACCGCGTGGCTGCCCTTGACCTCGACGACCGTCGAACCTGCACGCTTGGACATGAACTGCTGCGCCGGCGGCGGAATCATCTTGTCGTCGGTGGCGACCAGGTACCAACTCGGCTTGGTCTTCCACGCGGGCTCGCTGATAGCGCCGTTGAGAGCCTCTACGCCCCAAGGAACTTGCGAGTTGGCCATAAACTCGGCCTTTTCTTTGGTCACGTCGCCTGCGAAGGATGCGGCGAACTTCGCCTTGTCGAGGGACAAATAGCCGTCCTGGGGCGGCAGAATCGGCGGCACGGGTGCGCCAGGCGGCGGATTCTTGATTAGCGCGGCCACGGACTCCCCTTTATCCGGAGCAAAAGCGGCGATATAGACAAGACCCGCGACGCTGGGATCGTTACCGGCCTCGGTGATCACCACTCCGCCATACGAGTGGCCGACGAGAATGACGGGCGCTCTCTGCCCCGCGAGGACGCGCTTCGTGGCCGCCACGTCGTCGGCAAGCGATGACGTCGGGTTCTGGACAATGCTCACGTTGTAGCCGTCCTTCTTCAGGACCTTGTAAACATCCTCCCAGCCGGAGCCGTCCACGAAGCCGCCGTGGACGAGGACGACGTTGGGTTTGCTGTTTTGCGCGCTTGCAGGGTTCATGACTGCTCCTAACAAAAAGAGTGAGATGGCGATGAGGAATCTCTTGTTCATGTTTCCGTCCTTGGTGGTAATCATGTTCATGGTGTTGTCTCCGTTGGTGAGGTTTAAGTTCCTGTGTCTTTCAGTTGCAGCTCCAGTTTCTCTCTCTGACCTGTCAGGCGCGTGTCGCCGGTCAACGTCGGCGTGTCAGCAGACGCAAGTCCGTTGTCACTTGACGAACTCGACGATCATGGGAATCACGTACGGACTCGCGGCGTCCCGGGAGCGGGCGCAGGCAAGCGGGTTGGGGACCTTCGAACCTGGACCAACGCGAATGAAGTTCATGGCGGTCCACAATCAACCGCCACGGTGTTTCCTCCGTGTCGCCGGCACGCTAACGCGTGTCAGCGGACGCGCGACTATTGCAGGTGCAATACGCGCGCGAGACTTGTCGCAAGCTCGCGCGCCGACAGCGGCTTCTTCAGGACCTCGTTGGCACCCGAGTTGTAGGCGCGGCCTGCAACCATTCCGCCCACGTAGCCGCTCACGAGCAGAATGGGGATCGAGCGCCGGATGCCGCGCATCTCGCGGATCAGCGCCGATCCCGAAATGCCGGGCATGCGCTCGTCGGTGATCACGGCATCGAACCGCTTCGGATCGGCACGGAAAGCCTCCAGCGCATCGGTGCTGGAGGTAAAAGCGACCGGCACGTAGCCAAGTTCCTGCAGGGTTTCGGTGGTGAGTCTGACCAAGGGTTCCTCGTCGTCCACGACCAGGACCCGCTGGCGGTCTCCGCGCGGCAGCTCGGGCTGCTCGTCCGCGGAGCCATCGGCTGCGTCGCCGGCACGTGGCAGATACACGGTGAACGTGCTGCCTGCGCCGAGCGTCGTTTCGACATCGATCGCACCGCCCACCTCGGTTACGATGCCGTGCACCAGGGAAAGACCCAGGCCGGTACCCACGCCGACCTCCTTGGTGGTGAAGAAAGGATCGAATATGCGATCCAGTATTCCGGCCGGGATGCCGTGGCCGGCGTCAGCCACCTTCAGCAGGATGTAGTTGCCGGCGGCGACGGTGCCGGTGGTTGCGATCCGTTGCGCATCCAGGCGCACCGTACCCAGTGAAACACGCAGTATTCCACCGGGGTCCATGGCCTGGATGCCGTTGGTCGCCAGGTTCATGACGACCTGGTGAACCTGCGTCGCATCGCCCTGCATCGCAGCGCGTCCTGCTCGAAGTTCCGCCTTGACCGTGACGCCAGCCGGCAGATTCGCCATCAGCAGGTCGAGGGACTCGCGCACGACCTTCTCGACGTGGACCGCGACGCGTTCGCCCACCCCGCTGCGGCTGAATGCCAGGATGCGATCCACCAGCGCGCGCCCCCGCTCGCCCGCAGCGGTGATGCTCTCCAGATCGCGCCGCAGCCGGGTTGCCTGCGGCGCGTCACGCAGCGCCATCTCCCCATAGCCGAGGATCGCGCCGAGGATATTGTTGAAATCGTGCGCGATACCGCCGGCCAGCGTGCCCATCGCCTCCAGCCGTTGTGCCCGGCGCAATGCGGCTTCCGCGTGCACGCGCTCGGTAATATCCATCGTGACACCGATGTACTCTTCAACACTGCCGCCGCCCTCGGCTACGACAGGCCGCCCTTCACTGCGCATATTTCTTACCGATCCATCCGGAAGGACGACCCGGAAGTCCATCGCATAATTCCGTCCTTCCCTGGTCGCTTCCTCGAGGTTCTGCTGAACGCGTGATCGATCCTCCGGGTGGACCGCGATCAAGAATCGCTCGACGGACGGCTCCGTCTCACCCGGATTGAATCCCAGCATGCGGTATTGTTCTTGCGACCAGATAACCTTACCTGTGGATAGTACCCATCCCCAGCTGCCGGTATGGCTGATTCTCTGGCCATCAGCCAGGAAGGTTTCGCTGCGTCTGACTTTGTCCTCCGCCTCCTTGCGCTCGGTGATATCCCGATAAATGAGATAGGCCGCATCTTCGTCACCCTGCAACCGAACGCGTTTCGCGGTTACGTGAGCATGGAAGCGAGTGCCGTCCTTGCGCCGGCGGACGACCTCCTTTTCAACCTTTTTTCCCGCGAGCAGGTCGGGATTTTCCGCAAGGCCGGCCGGCCGCATGTCGCCGGGTACGATCAAGCGGCGAAGGCGCTGACCGACCGCCTCCTCGGGCGTGTAACCGAACACCCGCGTAAACTCCTTGTTGACCCGGATGATTTCGGGATGGCTCAGGTCGGTCAGGACGATGGCGTCGGGCGCCAGTTCGAACAACTCGTCGAGGTGCGCCTTCTGCCTCTGCAGATCCTCCACCGCACGCGTGCGCTCTATGGCGATGCTGGCGATATGAGTGACTTGTTCGATCGTGTTCCGATGTTGCGGCGTGGGGCTGCCCGTTTCACGCGACAACATCGCGAACGTGCCCAAAACCTTTCCGTCCGACGACATGATCGGCGTCGACCAGCAAGCGCTAAGGCCATGCGCTGAAGACAGTGTCTTGTACTCATCAGGCCACCGTTCGTCCAAGGCTATGTCGGATGCGATCACCGGCTCTCCAAGGGATGCGGCCATACCGCACGGACCGGCAGTGAGGGGCCAGCCGTCGATTGCGGCAATGTAGCTCTCCGGCAGGCTGGGCGCAGCCCCGTGCAGCATCCGGCCGTCATTGGAATCCATCAACATGACGGAACAATGAACACCACCGGACATCTCCTCGACGTGCCGGCACAACAAATCGAGTGTCGTGGGAAGCGAATTGCCTTTGGCTATCATTTCGAGCAGCCGCTTCTCTCCCTCCATGGACTCGTTTGCCCGCGCCAATTGGTCCGTCCGTTGCGCGACCAATTCCTCCAGCTCGTCATGCGCGCGATGCAGTGCCTGCTCCGCCTGCCGGCGATCGGCGATCTCGCTCCCCAGTTGCACATTTTTCCCGGCGAGTTGCTCGAGCATGCCGTTGACCGTTTGCGCAAGAGTGTCGATCTCGCTGGATCCGCGGTGCGGCGCCAAGCGGCGTGAGAAATCGCCTCCCGCGATGGCCGACGCAGTGCGGCTGATCTTGTCCACTTCGGCCAGGAGCGCGCGGCGAATCATCCAGCCCACGACGGCACCCAGCACCAGGACGATGGCCATGGCGCCTGCGATTCCGTACCAGAAGAGATCCACGAGGGACTGAAACCGCACGCTCTCGCGGCCCATCAGGAAGTGGTAGCCACCGGGCAACCTCACATGCGAGACAACTAATCGCATAGTCGAGCCACCGCCGAGGTCGATCACCAGTCCATACACTCCGGGCGCATCGGGAACTTCGGTCGGCCATTGGGGCAGATTACCGGCGAGCCGTGTCTTGGATGCGTCCGCGAGCACAATGACTTCATCTGCCGGCAACGTCCCAACCTTGGACTCGATCGCGGCGGCGAGCCCCTTCGCGCCTTCCTTGCTGGCCACGTCCACCAACCGCTGCATTTCCTCCCCGTGAATATAGTCTCTGAAGGTCGAGACGTTCACGCTCCAGGCGTACCACAGGGGGATTGCAAACAAGGCCAGCGCCAGCACGCTGAGCGCGATGTAACCCAGCGCCAGGTTGGAGGGAGAGAAGCGAAATAACCTGATCATGTGCGATCGGTAATCATCGACTCGCTTACAGCGTTGAGTAGTTCCTTGCGGGTAAACGGCTTCGGCAGAACCTTGTTTACACCCAGCTGGCGTGCCACCTCCACCGACTCCCCCAGTCCACGCCGAAACCGCGCCGAAAGAATCAGGATAGGGCTAGGATACACCTCCCTCACGGATTGGATGAGTCTCTCCGCACCGAGTGGGCTCGGAACGTCGGCGATGATCAGATGAGGCGGGCCTTCCCACATGCTGTCTTCGGCCAGAGTTTGCAATGTTCTGGCGGCAATGGCATAACCGGCCTCTCCCAGCCAGCGTTCGAGCAAGCCTCGAATGAGATCGTCCGATTCGACTACGAGGATGTTTCTCTGTCGATGCACGTGTATCCCCAATAAGCGCATGGCCTATTTCTGCCATGCGTTCGGCCCGTGCGCATGCCCCCTCGATTCGATTAGGCATCACCGCTCCGTCAGAAATGTGTAAGCTTTGAACAACAAAATGACAACTGACACAATCGCGCAGTTTTCGACACTTCCGTGCAATACTGCATCGGCAGTGTGGTTCCATGCTCGATGGAAATCTTAAGCCCGTGAACGCAAGTCAATCGACGACGGTGCCCTCGTCGACTGCGCATGTGCTCGTTATCGACGACGATCCGTCGATACGCCAGATGATCGCCGATTATCTGGGCGACAACGATATCCGCGTCACCGCGCTCGACAGCGGGCGTGAAATCGACCGCGTGATGACGCAGGAGACGATCGACCTGCTGATCCTCGACCTGAAGCTCCCCGGTGAAGACGGGATGGAGATCGCGCGCCGGCTGCGCAGGGATTCCGGCCTGCCGATCATCATGCTCACCGGCCGCAAGGACGAGGCCGA
>Ga0137464_1000323_pt1 | contig 15567 bp, 29 predicted proteins | sample EasRivERMGT814_2_FD_102306 | JGI IMG/M metagenome (GOLD analysis project Ga0137464, IMG submission 102306) | Soil microbial communities from meander-bound floodplain in the East River, Colorado, USA - East River MetaG ERMGT814_2 | ecosystem: Environmental > Terrestrial > Soil > Floodplain ...
ATGTGACTCGAGTCTGGCACGTAGTATGGTGCGATCCACGCAAGGAGCCAGAGTGTCTGCGGCGTAGTAATCGTCTGCCGCATGCTGCACGACAGCTCCAAAGCTGCTAAGCGATAGCGGTTCCCCATTGAGGTCACTCCAAGCCTCTCGGCTGTTAAGTATGGCTGCTAACAGGTGCTCCTCGGTAATCATGACGCGCTGCCCTTCGGACGGGAATTCAAACGCTGTTCGCTGGGCGTAGCCCACCTGCAATTCGACGGCTCGTAATTGCCGTCGTTGTCGAGACGGTCGAGCGACTTGCCTGCAGGGCGTTCCCCCATGTCGACGAGGAAATTCTTGAAGGACTCTTTCCACCGATCGCAAACAGATATGCCGCGCCCGCCGTAGTATTGGTATCTGTTGCTCTTAGGGTCCCGGCACCTAGTCAGCATGCTGCGCCACGATCGGTACGTGCCGCTCAACTGGCCGCCCACGCTATGCCCGTGCGTTACTGGCCGCCCGACCAAGCAGCCGCAGCTTCTAGTTTTCCCCCTGCGCAAGTCTTGCCCCAAAACACGAGCTTTTGCGCCGCACTCGCACTTGCATTGCCACACGGCACGGCCGCGCAGCGAACCGCTGCGTCCGATTACGCATAGACGGCCGAACCTGGCTTCGGCCATGTCGATAGCTTGCGTCACGCGAGCCGCTCCAAGATCTCGGCATCGCTGCTGTCCTTCAGGTCCTTCTCGAGCCGCACAGGCTGCAGCCACGAGTATTTTTTGGCGTAGCCTAGCGCCTTGCTGAATGCGTCCGCATCGAGTGCGAGCAGCGTACGCATGTCCGCGCAGGTGCTGCGTATCTCTGCCGCCTTGTCGCTGTTCAGGTTCACGCCGAGCAGCGCGACAGCGGTGTAACCCAGCTGCCAGCAACGCATGGCGCTGAGCTGATCCTCGACGATAACCAACACGTCCTGGTCCTGCGAGCCGTCGGGCATATGCCAAGCCTGCCACGGCTGGTCCGTGGCCTTGTAGCTGACAGCCTTTGGCTGCGTGCCGTCGAAGTAGCGCAGCATGCCGCCGCGCTCCTGTCCGGCAGGCCCGTAGACGGGCATGTAAACGGCATCCTTGTCTACTACCGCGCGAGTGCCGAACTCGAGCATGGCGGGAACGCCTATGTTGTAGGGCATCAACAGCCGCACAGCGTCTCCCTGACTAGCCAGCTCCCCCTCAAAGAATCGCGGTTTGAACTGTGGCGTGCCGATCTTGGCGCTAGGATCGCGCGGCACTTTGGCGAAGTAGCCGCAGCTTGCGCGCCAGCATTTCGCAGTGTAGAAACTGCCGTCGGCGTAGACGGATAGCGAGCGCTCGTGAGAGCGGCCGCCGTTGCATGCGGGGCACAAGTAGCGGCTAGCGCCGCTCTCGCCTCGAGCTGCGGCTTGCAGCTCCGGCGGCCAATCGGCCAAGCTATGGATTCTCATTCTTCGCTGTCCTCGCCGTCGACATACTGCATGTACGAATGCCATGCCTCTTCAGCTTCGCGCTGCGTGCGCTCGCTATTGAAGTCTAGCGGCTGCGTGTCGTCGAGTATGTCGGGCTCCACCAGCCCGAGCTCGATCGCGGCAGCGATAGGATCGTCGCCATACAGCTCCCGCCAGCGCGGGCAGATGCTGGTCAGCCTAGCTATGAGATTCACACTTGTACTCCGCTTTGAGCTTCTGATAGACAGCGCGCGCGCAGTCAGGCGCTAGCCTGATGTTCCATCGCTTGCCTGTCACTGTCTGGGGAACGCCCTTGTTGTTGAGCTGCGTCACGCGCCGAAGCATGCTGCGCGGCACATAGCGGCGCTCGTCTGTAGTGCGGAACGCGCCAGCGAAAGCGCGCAGCCGCTTGGCTACTTTGCCGCGCATTATTCATTCTCCGCGGGCGGTGGGCAATCGCAGCCCTGCCGAGTCATAGAGCCGCAGATGTGGCACCAGGGCGTGGTGTCTTTATGCGGGCACTCTGTGCGCGGGCAGTCCTCTTCGGGAGCAAAATTACAGACTGCGCAGGTTTCTTGTGTGCTCATCTCGGCAGCACTCCGCGCGAGCGCTCTACCATGCCCGCGTCGGGCTCGCCGTCATGCTCCGGCGGCTCCGGATTCATGCTGCAGCTTGGGCTGTGCGGCTCGGCCGTCAAGTCTAGGCCGCACTCATCGCAGACGTGCGGCATCTGCAGCCGCTCGCGATTGAACAGCTCGTGCAGCTGCATTGCCATACCGCAGAGCTCCTCCCCGGATACCGTAGTCCAGCGCTCGAGATGCCGATTAGCGTAGCGGCTAAGCAGCTCGAGCTGTGCGTGCAATTCGTCGCTGATGTAGTGCATGTCGGGAACTCCTTTGTTGCCTTGCAGTGTGTAAAAAGCGGGCCGGTCTTACGCCGATCGCTGCCGGCCCGAAGCACTCACACACACATCGAAAACCTCTATTTACGAATCCTAGTCGAAGTCAAGCTTCGACGCAAGCGCTTTCGGGAACGCCATTGTTGGTAGCAGTCCCAAATAGTGCGGCCGGGCAGATTGTGCCGCCTTTGCACCATGCCGAGCACGGTAGTGCTGCCCTTGCCGCCGTCGACAGGCAGCCCTAGCGCTAGCCATTTGGCATAGCAGCGCGCGACTGCGAACCGCTTAGCATCGGTTAGCGGGACGCCCCTAGTCATGCTCAGCTCCGGCCATGATCTCGGCGCGCTGCCGCTCATTGAGAGGCGGCCATGTGCGCGGCCGCATGCGATGTGACCTGCCGGGCAGAGCTGCAGGCAACGGCTTGCTACGGTCAGCACGCACCATCCGCATGCAATAACCTTACCCGCGCATAGTGTGTATGAGAGTGCGGGCAGCGTCGACTAGCAGCGCGCTAGCGATGCGCTCGACAGCTCCGCGTGCTGTGACTTCCTCTACATTGAATAGCGCTGGCGGAAGGTATGCCCCGCCGGGGCGCACGTCTGACTTGCTCATGTTCGTTCCCTCTTCAAGTGTTTAGCTCTACGCTGTTTCCAGCGTTCCAGGTTCTGGGCATTCTTCAGCTCTAGCAGTGACAGCGGCCTAGCCTCCGCGAGCTGCTCTAGAGCTCTAGCCGTGATGCCGTATAGCCACGGTCGATAGTTGCGCATCAGTTGAACCATCGCCGTGCAATGCCGCGCCCGAACTCGCGCACGAAGTAAGCACGCAGCCAGTCGCCAGCGCTGCCCTTGCGGTCACTGCCGGGCAGCTTGTATCTGTCTTCGATGTAGCAGCCGTCGCCGCGCGCTGCGCGTTCCTCGCAAGCGGCATGAATACCTTGCCACTTGCCCGCCTGCTCGTCGCTGCCATAGTTGCGCACGCGATGGTCACACGGCGCGGGCATAGCATGCTCGCGCGTGTAGTACCAGAGCGCTTGCGCGAGCACGGCGCATGCGGCTTTGCGGTACTCAGTGGGGAAATCCTGCCCTGTGCAATAGTCGACGCGCCACTGTGGCGAGCTGCTAAAGTGCCCGCCGCCGTGGTCATGCGGTCCCGGCGGAATCAGCGTCAACCGCCCCGAGTATGCCGAGCGCGCAGCCTCTAGCAACGCATCGGCTGTGATGCCGTCGCGCCATCCAACGGCTTTGCGCAGCTCGCGGTATTCGTGCAAGTCCCGCGTGATGCTGCGCAGCTCGCTGCGATAGCTGGTCACGTCGCCGTAGTTGCCGAACTCCAAGCCCGGACGCTGCCGCACGAATGCATCTAGCGCGTCGAGAATGGCCGTTTTCCGATCGTCTGTGTGTGTGCTCATGTTCCTATTCCTTTGCGGGCATTCCGCAGAAGTGAAAGTGCCGACGCTCCCACTGCTGATCAGCGCGTGACCAGCCGCATCGCCGCAAGTCCCGCAGCGCTGCGGCTATGAGTCCTCGCAGCTGCGAGGGATAGCGGCTGCTGCCGAATGCCACGATGTGCCGATGCGCTGCGTGATAGCTGCTAGGGTATCTCATGGTGCTATGCCTCCTTGGCGTATATCTCTCCGCGGTACTTGCTCCAAGGCGCGGGCGCCTTGCGAACAGCTCCGCGAGCTGTGTGTGAGTGAACGGTTGCGATGTGCTGCGCAGTCGGTGCCCAGATCAGCAGCCATTCGCGGTATGCGGGCAGCTGCTGACTGTCGACTAGCAGATTAATCTCCGCGTCTGTCATGTGGCTAGGCGTGTTCATTTTGCCGCCTTCCCGCGGCACTTTCCCGCCTCATGTGTGCTAGCCAAGCGTCCACAATGCGCGCGCAGGGCACATACCCGCCGGCAAAGCACCAACGAATAAATGCGCGCAGCTCGTCTGCCGTTAGTGTGTCAAGCGTGTTCATTGGTCTCATCCTCCCAAGTGTCGACAGGCGCGCAACACAGCGCTGCCTGCAGTTTCGATTCTCTGCCCGCGTCGTGCATGGTGCCGCATTCGCGGCACTCGACGGGCGTGCTCGGGCAGCCGCGCTCGTGGCAGCGTATGCCTGCGATGTAGAGCAGGTCGCAGTCTGGGCAGCTCATGGCGACACATGCCGCACAGCTGTGCGTTCCGCGCAATTCTCGACGGCGACGCCCGCCTGGCTCCACAGCACGACGTCGTTGTATGTCTCGGCGACGTGGTTAGCCTTGTCATAGCAGACACGTGCCAGGGCTTCGAGCACGGCAGCTAGGCCATGCTTATCGATAAAGCTTTCGAGTGTGTCTTTCATCGGCTTAGCCGCTCAATAGCGGCCTCCTGTGCGGCTGCGCGGTCTCGGATGCTGTCAGCGCCTGCTCCGATGCTGTAAGCGACGCATAGCAGATAGCCTGCCATGGCGAAGCCTAGGACGTGAAGCAGGATGTTTTCTTTGGTGCGTGATTTCATGGCGTGTTACTCCTGAATGAGCGCGGCTATCTGTGCCGCGCGGTGTTCTTCAAGTTCGGCAGCGTCGACCGCTAGCACGCGGGATTCAACGCCGACCTGCGAGCGCTGGAACGCCACAGCGTCGCTGCGGCTTTTCCACGGGCCCTCGCCGATATCGCCGCCGACTGGCGTCGAGATGATGTAGACAAGGCTCATTCGATTCTCCGTATGTGTGTGTCGATCCTGAGTACAGATATGCAATCGGCATGCCAAGTCGGGCAGCGGCCTAGGTATGCGGTATTGAACAATAAAAGCGATCGCTCGAGGTGACGTAGCGCGTCACATTGTGCCCATAACGTCACTTCGCGTCAACTTGTGCCCTGAACATAACCGCGCTTATAGCACAGTCGACGGCAGATGTATATACGTAATGATACGTATATGAACGCAAGCCGCTGATACTGCTAGTGTTATAGGGAATGCTGCCATACCTGGAAGCACTGCTAAACACAGCCTAAGTATCTGAATGCAAAGGGAATAGGGGGGAGATTAAGAGGGGGGTCTAGCAGAGCTGTGAGCGTAGCCCTAGCGAAGCGAACCTGCTAGCGGCAGCAGATAGAGAGCATGCCCCGAAGGGGCAAGAGCAGCAGAGCTAAGCTTGCTCGAAGACTCGCAAGAGTCCTGAACTGCCTAGCGGCAGCACGGACTGCAAGCACAGCAGCAGCAGCAGCAGCAGCCACGAGGCAGACATGCCGAGTATGGCTGCCTGCTCTGCCTCTCCTCTCTCCTGCATGCTGCAGCTGCAGAGCTGCCTCGCAGACCAGCTACGCTGCTCTGCTCGTCAGCTGTAGCCCGCCACTCTCCGAGGCAGTAGCCCCGCTACTCTGCTGAGCTGTGTCCCGCAGTCTGCTGTCGACAGCAGCACAGCAGCTGCGATCGCAACATAACGCTGGCCCTGCCATGCTCGACAGCAGCAGCCAGAGCTGTAGCCAGCTGCAGCAGGGAGGCCGGGGGACCCCCTGCCGAGCTCCGGGGAGGAGGGGTATCCACCAACCCCTACCAGAGGAAAATCCGATGCTTTCATCTGGCTGTCTGCAGGCTGCGCAGTTCTGCGGAGAATAGCCCGCTGCAATCTCCGCACCCCCAAGAGAATCAGCAGCTTAGCAGCGCTGCTTGACAGCAGGAAAAAAGTAGTTCATACTGATGTTACAGTTCTCGAAGGTTTTAGTATGCGATTTGGCGAGGGAGAGGCGCGGGAGATTAGCGTCGCGGGAGCGCGCAGGCGCTCCGCGTCAACGCTGGGGAAAAGGCAGCGGACCCTAGAAGCTAGTCGCAGGGCTGCCGGGCTTCCCGAGCCGGGCCGTCCAGAGCCGAACAACTGCGAGTGCTGCGGCCGGCTGTCATCCAGGCCGCGCAGGGCACTGGCGCTAGATCACTGCCACGTCACCGGCAAGTTCCGGGGCTGGCTATGCACTGCCTGCAACCTGGCTCTGGGCAAGCTAGGCGACAGCATCGAAGGCTTAGAACGAGCGCTAGCCTACCTCAGGCGCTTTGAACAGACACTGGAGAACGCATGAACGACCGCGTCCTATCATTCCGCGAAGGTGCGGGCATCAAAGTCGCTGTCGGCGGCACGACGGTGGAGATCACGTCGCTGCTGCCAGGCCGTACCTACCGGATGACGCATTCGGCCGGCGGTGACGCTGCCGTGACCCAGTCCGCAGGCTGCGTCTGCCGCTTCAGCGCTTCGGACGCTTCCAGCGCGAACGGCGGTTTCGACTTCGCGATCGCCGCAGGCGAGAGCCTGTTGGTGAGAGCTCCGCCCGGCAACGCCGGCACGGTCCTGAACGTCATCGAGATGGATGCGACCGACGGCGCCCTCGCGGCGCTCTACATCGCTGAGGTCTCGGACGACAACTAGTCGCAGTGAGCCGCGGCGCCCGTAAGGCGGGAATGGTCGGCTCCAATATTCAGCCCTGGGAGGGGAAATGAAGGCATCGAAGTTCCAGCAAGCCTTGCTTGCACGCAGCCTGCCCGTGACCGCTCTCGACATCCTCGAGGAGTACGCGGCGCGTCTTTTGGCGGCTTCCCGCGGCACCTTCCCGCCCGGCATTCTGGGCTCGGTCGGTGTCACGCTGCAGAACGTGCTGGACGAAGCCAAGCACGTCAAGCTGCAGAAGGCTGACGCCAAGGGCAAAAAGCCGAAAGCTGACGAAGCTGAGTGAGCCTCATTCTGCAGACGGAGGCTGCCCTGGCGGAGGCTGTGGCGGCTTTGGATGCCGCGCAGAGCGAGGCTTGCGCTGCCGATGCTCTGGCAGCGGAGGCCGACAAGCGCTGCTATGCAGCGTACGATACGGTCAAGCGTATTCGTAGCGCTCTTGAAGCGCTTCAGGGTTTAGGGCAGGTGTCGGTACGTGCTGACGAGCCTTCGGAGCTTCAGGCTGTAACGCCTCACTCCGAGCCGGCTCCTGCTCCTAAGCCCAAGAAGCAGAAGACCGGGCTGCAATGCCCCTCCTGCGGGGATGTCGGTACGCTGAACCAGTACGCCGGCTACAAGGGCTCGACGAAGACTGTGACGGTGTGCTCTGGCTGCAGCGCGGAGTTTGTGGCATGACCGGGCTGCGTATCATCTGCGTGCGCTGGGGCGACAAGTTCGGCGACAACTACGTCAACGCGCTGCGCGCCGGCGTCAAGCGACATCTGACCATTCCGCACACCTTCGAGTGTGCTGAGATGGAGCTCGGACTGCCCGGCTTCTGGAACAAGCTCGGCCTCTTTCGGCCCGGCTTCATCACTGGCCCGACGCTGTACCTTGACCTGGACGTGGTGGTCATAGACAGCCTCGACTGGGCGCTCGAGGCGGCCAAAGCCGCTCCGATCAGCATGCCCTGGGTGCGCGGCAGGTACGATACCTGGACCCCGCACGCAGCGGTCATGACCTTCAGCGGCGAGGACGTATCGAAAGTCTGGCCGCCGTCCGAGCAGACGATGCTCCAGTTTCACGACGATGAGCGATATTTGCCTGTCGAGTTCCAGCCCGAGATGGGCCGGCTACCGAAGGGCAAGGTCATCAGCTTCAAGTGGGGGGTGCTGATGCAAGACGAGACGCGAGACGCCTCTTTGGTGTCGTTCCACGGCTTTCCGAAGCCGCATCAGATCATGGATGAGCCGCTCGTGCGGCAGCACTGGGATGTGCTGCGATGAAGGACCAGACGTCACCGAAACCGGTGTACGCTCCGATCACGCCCGAAGGCGAGGTCGAAAAGTATCGCGCCTGCTACCGGAACGAGAAGTACGGCACGGCCAAGAGCTTCGTGACCGACTTCCGATCGCCGGAGCTCGACCAGATCAAGCCCGGCAGCACCTACCTCGACGTGAGCTGCGGCCGCGGGGAGTCGATCAAGTACGTGATCGGGCACCTGCAGGGCAATGTCTTTCCTGCCGGCACTGAGCTTGTGCCGGAACTCTGCGGGCACTTCGGCGCCTACGACGTTGTGTCGAATAAACTGCCGAATCTCGACGGATTGCAGGCATATGACTACGTTTCGTGCTGGGAAGTGCTCGAGCACCTGCCCTGCCACGACGTGATTCCGGCCGTCAACCGGCTGCTTTCGCTCACGAACAAGAAACTGTTCGTCTCCGCCAACGATCGGCGCGCCTCCGGCGGCGATGATCACGGCCTGGTGCTGCACCTGAGCCGATTTCCGCTGCGCTGGTGGCTGAATCTGGGCGACGAGCTGGCTCGCGACGGCAATTTCCGCTTCAAATACCGGAATTTGCGCCCCGACCGGCCAGACACGCACCGCTGGGTGTTCAGTTTCGACAAAACCCAGCAGTACGAGCGTTTCGACGAGCGCGATGTCAACTGGTCCGGCTACGAGGACACGAAAGAGCCGTTTTGGTTCTGGTACTGCCCCGAATTCCCGGTCTCCGAGCTACTGAAGACGCCTGAGTCGACGCAGTTCGAGCTGCCGAAGGTGAAAGCGCTGCACAAGGACTTGGATCTGCGCGGAATCCGCCACCCGATCCTCGTGCATAACATCCCCGGCCAGCCGACACGGCGCTACTGGACCCGCTGCGGCAATCATCGCCGCAACTGGGCCATCGCCCGCGGCAAAAAGACGATCCCTGCGATCGTCTACGGCGGATGCGAGTTCGAGCCCTGCATGCCGCTGTCGATCCGGCAGGCGAACAAGTACATCAAGGACGGCAAGATCAGCTTCGTGGCGAACCAGCCGCCGGACGTGATCAACGTCCGCGAGTGGGACGACGGGCAGTTCCCCAATGTCTGAGCCGCACACCGTCAGCAATCCGCCGCGCGTGGTGAAGCCGGAAGGCCCGGAAGCTCAGTACGTCATCTGGTACGTGCCGAACTTCCCGCTGGTCAAGCTGAAGTACACCCCGCTCGAGGACACGACGCAGGAAACCCCTCGCCGCCTCATGCTGGCGAAAGACATCGACGAGCGCGGGCTCATGAATCCGCTGCTGGTGTGGAACCATACGCCAGTGACGCAGAGGGACTACCCGCGGCCGTACTACCTGCAGCTTGGCTACAACAAGCTCTGGGCGCTGAAGTACCTGAAGCGGCCGAACGCGCCGGCGTTCCTGACGATGGACGTAGGCCACGCGCCGGAGTTTCCGTGCCGCGGCATCTACCGCAACGACGACGTGCTGCGCTTCTGGAAGGACGGGGACTTCGTCTGGGCGCCAGTCGGCATCACGGCGAAGAACTGCGCCCGGCTCGACAACTGGGAGCTCCCAGCTTGAGTTCGGCGCGCAACAAGTACGTGACCCCGAACCGCAAGGTGACGTGGGACCCGCGCGCCAAGTACCCGCTGTGGTACGTGCCCGAGATGCCGCTTAAGCTGCTGCGCTACCGGGATCTCGAAGAGAAAGACCCGCTTGGCCGCGACTGGCGCAACGCGCTGCTCGAGGACATCAAAGCCCGCGGCATGCAGTGCCCGCTGCTGGTGGCGAACCATCAGCTGATGAAGAACGACGGCGGCTCGTACCTCTATCCGGATCTCGCGATGGTGGTGAACAAGCCCTACCATCTGCGCGTCGGCCGCAACCGCCGCTGGGCGCTCGAGAAGCTCGGCTGGAAGACGGCGCCCTGCGTCGTCTCTGGTCCCGTTACGGGACTAGACTGCGCTTCGGAGCAGATCACGACGCCGGAGCGGCTAGGCGAAATATGGACGGACGGACATATCTCGGTCGACCGGGACATGGTGCATGTCTATTCAAAATGCGACCCTTCCGCCTACGCGTTCCCATGCATCTAGGGGCGCGCTACGGACGCCTGGTGGTTCGTGCTGCTGCGGGCAAGACTGCCGCGCGCAAACTTCGCTGGCTGTGCACCTGCGACTGCGGGAAGGAAACTGTAACTGTCGGCTCACGGCTGCGCAGCGGGCACACAAAGTCGTGCGGCTGCCTATCCGTAGAACTCGCCGCGGAGCGCGGCAGATGCATGGCTGGTTCAGGCGCCCTGTTGCGAGCGGTAACGCACCACGGCGGCGCGCACACCTACACGTACCAGTCCTGGGCAGGAATGCGTGCCCGATGTTTGCGCCCAGTAACGAACCGCTATGAGAACTACGGCGGGCGTGGCATAACTATTTGCGACCGCTGGAACGACTTCGCCAACTTTCTGACCGACATGGGCGTCCGCCCGCCCGGCAAGACGCTAGACCGTATCGACAACGACGGCCATTACGAGCCGTCTAACTGTCGCTGGGCTACGCCCAAAGAGCAGGCAGCGAATAAGCGAGCGTCCATCTGATGCGAGGCGCCATCGCCGACTACGGGCTGGGCAACGCGCGTAAGCTGCTGTACGTGTCAGCGCTTGAGAAAGCGCTGCGCGAGGCAGGCCACGAAATCCACAAGCACCCGATCGGCACGCTGCCGCCGAAAGGCGTAGACTTTGCCGTTTTCTGGGGGATGAAGACCGCCCCCGTGCCCGCGCTGCGCGAAGCGCGCATTCCGTTCATCGTGAGCGAGATGCCGTACTTCGGCGGCCGGCAAGCTGCAGCCAGCCTCGGCTGGAACCATCTCGCGCGCCACGCGCTCCGCCCGCCGCCCGGCACTAAGCCGCGGCCGCAGCCGGAGATCAAGCCGTGGAAGAGCGACAACACCGGCAAGGTCATGGTGCTCGGCCAAGTGCCCCGCGACTACGCGGTGCGCAACATCAACATGACGGTGTGGGCCAATGACACGATCGAGGCCGCGCGGAAGACCTGGGGCAGGGAAGTGGTGTTCCGCCCACATCCGGCGACGACACGCAACATGGGCTTCGGCTTTTCAGTGCCGCCGCTACACGCCGCACTGGCCGCCCAGCACGTATGGCTGGCTGTCACATACAACTCTTCAGCGGCAGTTGAGTGCGCAGCATCCGGGATTCCGACCGTGGCGCTCGACGACGCCTCGATGGCTTTCGAGGTTGCGTCGCACTCAATCGGAGAACGAAAGATGCCGAACCGAGAACAGTGGGCTCACTGGCTGAGCTACTGTCAGTGGTCGCATCAGGAATTTGAGGACGGGACAGCTCTCGCGCACATCATGCGCGGATATGACGCGGCGAAGGCTGATGCAGAACAATACTGAAAAAGCCGCCAGCTGCTGGCATCCCAGGGGGACTCGCTACGCCAGCGGGCACTGCGTCCCCTGCACGATCATGCGGTCCAAGATTAGGTATGCCGCCCTCCGCGAGGCCATGCAGGCGCAACATCGAGCGTACAGAGAGGCGAACCCGCAGAAGCGTAGCGCTTTACGAAAGAAGTGGCGCCTGGCCAATCCTGGCAAAGAAGCTGCCCGCCGAGCTTCTAGAAAGGCCGCGGAACTACATCGCACACCCGCCTGGCGGGATGTCTCGGCAATACGATTTTTTTACGAGTGCCGCCCCGAAGGCTGCCACGTCGACCACATCCTGCCGCTACGCGGCGCCGCTGTCAGCGGCCTGCATGTAGCAGAAAATCTGCAATGGATGCCGGCGCTGGATAATTTGCGGAAAAGCAACCGCTACGGGGGGGCGCATGCAAAGCGACTCTAAAGCCCCGCCCGCAGCCGGTGCCGACGTGTCCCTCCCCACGAAGGATACCGCGCCTGCGGTGCGGGCACCTAACGGCACGTTCGTTGCTGGCCGCTCTGGCAACCCGAAGGGACGCGAGGTCGGCAGCAAGAACTACGTCACGAAGGAGCGCTTGGCGCTCGAGGGCGCCATCCGCGCCTACATCGGCAACGCGAATCTGCGGCCGAAGCTGATCAAAGCCGTCGATCGGCTGATCGACATAGCCGGGGAGAGCCCGGACGAGAAAGTAGCCGTCAACGCCATGAAAGTGCTGTTCGACAAGATCCTGAGCAGCGCGAAGCAGGACGAGGACGGCAGCATCAAAGAGGCCCCCGAAGTCCGTATCATCATCGAAAACGCAACAGCGCGCGTAGCCCCCAAAGTCATCGACGCTGAATTCACCGAGGAAGCACCACAATGAGCCTGGAATCAAGACAATCGACAGACGCAGTGAATTCGGCCGGCGAAGGCACGAAGCCGCTGTCCGAGAATCAGCCCGACGTGTTGAAGGCGAGCTCGCTGCAAGACGGCGGCGCCAGCAACAAGGGCAAGAAAGAGCCGTCAGGCCCGCAGTCGTGAAAGGCCAAGAGCACCCCGGCAACAAGCCGAACCCGCTCCCGATGAAGGTCCGCGAGGACAATTATCGGAACAAGAGCGAGGAGCTGTACTCAGCTCAGGAGACGGGCGCCGGCAACGTCGACGGCCTGTCCCAGTTCTGCCACGACCCCTCGCCGCAGGGCGAGCTGCCCGTCGGAGGCTAGCATGGCTGGCAAGAATCCGTTCAGCTCGCTCGACGCTGCCACGCGCGTAGGCGCCCGCAACAACGTCATCGACCGCACGGTCGAAGAGATCGAGCGCGGCACTCCGCCCCGCCCGCCCCCGCCCCCGCGGGCGGAAGCTGACGCGGGCCGCGGTCGCCGCGTCCGCCCCGCTCCGAAGAAGGCAGATCCGCCTGCTGCCGGCCCGAAGAAGGCCACGCGCAGCCCTGACGTGTTCGATGCCATCGGCTACATCCGGCGCTTGGCCGGCGCTCAATCCAACCCCGGTAACAAGTAGGAACCGCACACATGGGCATGTCTGCTCTCACACGCGCTCAATTTCAGGATCTCTTCGACGTTTTCATCGGTGACGCGACCGTCGACCCGGCCGATATGGCCGCCGGCGCCGAATCGACCATCTCGGTTACGGTGACGGGCGCGGCTTTGGGCGACATCGTCCTGGCCGGCCCGGGCGTCGCCATCACGGACGGCGTCGTCTGGTCGGCAGCTGTCACTGCCGCCAACACGGTGAAGTTCGTGTTTGCCAACCCGACGGGCGACCACGTCGACATGGCGTCGAGCACATGGACGATCGTCGTCCTGCGCCCGAAGGCGAAGATCACGTCGAACTAGTGTGAGCTCGGCCAAGCACTACGCTGGGCCGCGCTTCGTCTACTTTCGGCCTCACCGCTGGGTGCAGTGCTACTGCGCCCGAGCGGCGAGCTGGACCTTCCGCAACCTGTACGGCACGCTCTACGGGCAGCCGTATGAGGCGCCTGATCAGCAGTCCCTCGAGGACTTGCTGAGGTTCCAGACCAGCGGCTCCTACGTCAGCTGGTTCATTCGGGAGCCGCTCGCGCGCTTCATCAGCGTCTACCGGCGCTTCGCGGCGCCAGTCGACTACCAGCGGCCCATGTCGCCTGAGATGCGAGATGCGAACCGCGACGGCAAGCTCTTCAGCAGCATCGACGTATTCGCCGATCGCGCGCTGAACAGCTTCCCGCACGACAAGCACATCGCCGTGCAGGAAGGCACCTTCGGTGCGATACCGGACTTCTGGGCACCGCTCGAGCATCCGAAGACCTGGCTGCTGCTCAGGGAGCGAGTTCGGGGGCTGCCCGAGCAGATGCCGCAGGACAACGCGGCGCCGCAGCGAGAGATCACGCTTTCTGACAGCACGCGCGAGATGCTCGCCAAGTTCTACTGGCCGGACACCGCGCTGCACGATCGACTCTGGAGGGAGATTGACAGAGCTTAAGTTCGGGCTGCACGAGGCGCAGCAGGAGATCCACAACAATCCTGCCCGCTTCAAGATCGTGCCTGCCGGCCGCCGCTTCGGCAAGACGACGTATGCAGTCATCAAGTCGATCATCGACGGGCTGCGCACGCACAACGACTACGGCGACGAGCTGGATGACACCAGCGAAGTCATCTACGTCGGCGTGACGCTCGAGCAGGCCCGCCGGAACGCCTGGAACCTGTTCAAGAAGCTGGCGAAGCCGGTTGTCGGCATCGACAGCACTGGTCGCCCGATGATCCACGAGAATACGTCGGTCATCACGCTGGTGAACGGTGTCCGCATCCGACTGCTCGGCATGGACAATCCCGACAGCGCCCGCGGTATGAAGCTGCGCTCTGCCACGCTCGACGAGTATGCGCAGATGCCCGAGATGGCCTGGAGCGAGATCATCCGCCCGGCGCTCATGGACTGCCGCGGCTGGGCGCTCTTCATCGGCACGCCGAAGGGGCGCAACCACTTCTACAAGCTCTACGAGTCCGCAAGGCTCGGAGAACTAGGCCCAGACTGGGCCGTCTTCAACTTCCCCTCGCTGCGCAACACGTTCCTGTCGAAGGACGAGCTAGTAGCTGCAGCTGAGGAGCTTACGCGGGGCAGCCCGCACCTGCAGCGGCAGGAGATCCAGGCGAGCTTTGTCGAGCCTGGCGGCGACATCTTCACGCCGAATATGTTTCCGATCAGGCGGGAAGAGCCGTCCGAAGGCGACTACTTCATCGCCGTCGACCTGGCCGGCTTTGGAACGGAGCCCGGCCGCAAGAATTCCGACGTGAAGATCCGCGACGAGCACGCCATCGCAGTCGTGAAGGTCTTCCCAATGAACGACGGCAACAGCCGTCTCATGTCCTACGGCTGGTGGATCAAAGAGATCATGCACGGCCAGTGGGACGTACGCACCACAGCGTTCAACATCATGAACGCAGCGCATCGGCACCAGTGCCGCAGCGTGGGGATCGAGAAGGGCGCCCTGAAGAACGCAGTCAGCGGCTACCTCGACGACTACACGCGCGAGTACAACATGCCGCTGCAGATCACTGAGCTGCTGCACAACAACCGCAGCAAGCACGATCGCATCCGCTGGGCTCTCGAGGGCCGCTGTGCCAAAGGCCGCGTCTTCCTCGCCCCCGGCGAATGGAACGAAGTGCTGATCGAGCAAGCCTGCGGCTTCCCCTCGCGGCTGGTGCATGACGACTTGCTGGACGCCGTAGCCTACATCGACCAGATGGCAGAGAACGTGCACTACGACCTCGACTACGTCGAGTCGATCCGTGCCGAGCCAATGGACGAAATAGCGGGGTACTAGTGAACATCTGGGCGGCTGCCGCTATCGCTTTCTCGCTAGGGCTGCCGTCAGCGTGGGCCTGGGGCGCCTGGGCCATAGCCGTCCAAGAGCGCAAGGCCGCAGCGGCCGCGGCCTGGGACATCGTCATCTGCGCCGGGGGCACTGTCGGCCCGCTGCTGCTCTGGGCAGCCGCCGCGCAAGACTGGCGCGTACTGGTGAGCGGGGCTCTAGGCAACGTGCTCGGCACGTACTTCGTGGTCAAGCTGCGTGAGTAGCGACCCGCAGGCCCAGCGGCTCTACGACTTCGAGAACTCATTCATGCGCGCCGCGCTCCAAGCGCGCTGCACGCTGAA
>Ga0137464_1000325_pt1 | contig 15518 bp, 18 predicted proteins | sample EasRivERMGT814_2_FD_102306 | JGI IMG/M metagenome (GOLD analysis project Ga0137464, IMG submission 102306) | Soil microbial communities from meander-bound floodplain in the East River, Colorado, USA - East River MetaG ERMGT814_2 | ecosystem: Environmental > Terrestrial > Soil > Floodplain ...
AGCGAAGGCACGGGATTTCTTCGCGCTGGATTCCGTTCCTTTGACGTATGTCAATCCCGAGGACGAACCGGGGCTTAACATTCGCCGTCGCCTCCCTAACCGTAGTACCACGCAATGGCACTCATCCGCGCCGAGAAGCTCGTCAAAACCTATCGCACGGGGGAGGTGGAAGTCCCTGCGGTCAGGGGCGTCGACTTTGCGATCGAAGCGAAGTCCTTCGTCGTGTTCGTGGGTCCGTCGGGCAGCGGCAAGACCACGCTCCTCAACATGATCGGCTGTCTCGATCACCCGACCAGCGGAAGGCTGACCGTCGTCGACACGGATGTCGGCACCCTGGATCGCCGCGCGGCGGCCAATTTCCGCGGGCAGCATGTCGGCTTTGTCTTCCAGGACTTCAACCTGATACCGGTGCTCACCGTCTACGAGAACATCGAGTATCCGCTCATCATGGTTCAGAGCTGGCCGGAAGAGAAACGCCGCAGGCAGGTGATGCGGCTGCTCGAGGCGGTGGGCATGTCGGGCCAGGCGGGCAAGCGACCGGACCAGATCTCCGGGGGGCAGAAACAACGCGTCGCCGTCGCGCGGGCGCTCGCGACCGACGCGCAACTGGTACTGGCCGACGAGCCGACCGCCAATCTCGACCAGGACACCGCGTATCGCGTCATCGAGCTGATGAAAAAAATGCGCGACGAGCTCGGGACGACATTCGTATTCTCGACGCACGATCCGAAAATCATGGCGGCCGCCGAGGTTGTTTTCACCCTCGAGGACGGCAAACTTCGCCGGCCGTCGGAAAAATCGGCGGCGGTCCATGCTTAACGTTCTTAAAATCGCGATCAGGAACCTCGCCCGCTTCGGCCGGCGGACGCTGCTCACCTTCACGCTCATCACCCTGGGGATCGTCAGCGTATTGCTGTTCGTCGCCGTCGCCGGATCGTTCAAGGCGATGATGATCGGCCAGTTCACCGATGCCGTCCTGGGCCACCTGGAGGTGCACCGCAGAGGCTATGTCGCCTCGATCGACAATCTTCCGTTGAACCTCAACATGCAGCCCGAGACGGTCGAGAAGGTCGAGAGAGTCCTGAAGGCATCGCCTGCGATCGAGGCCTACTCGGGGCGCGTCAAGTTCGGCGCCATGTTCAGCAATTTCACCGAAACCACCAGCATCCGCGTCAACGGCATCGACCCCGCGAGGGAAACCGCGACGACGCCCCTGTTGCCCGGGCGAGTCGTCGAGGGAAGCAGGACGGGCGCGTTGTTGAACCCCGGCGAAATCCTGATTCCCGTGCTCTTGGCCCGGGGCATGAAAGTGAAGACGGGCGACACCGTCGTGCTGGTCGCCACCAATCGCGACGGCTCCGTCAACGGCAAGACTTTCACGGTCAGGGCGATACTCGAGAGCGTGACCGGCCCGAGCGGCCGCGACGGCTACATTCGCATCGAGGACGCGAGGAGCCTGCTGCGGATGGGGCAACCCGAAGTCAGCGAGATCGCCGTGCGCTTGAGGAATCCCGCGCAGCTCGATCGCGTCTACGCGCAGTTGTCGCAGGAACTGACGGGCAGCGCGGGTTCCGGCGGGAAGCCCGGCGGCATGGCGGGCAAGAGCGGAGGATCCGGGCTCGAGGTGCACACCTGGGCCGCCCTGTCGCCTTTCTCGAACATCGCGAACATGATCGACCTGCTCACGGTATTCATCAAGATCATGCTGGTGTCGATCGTGCTCATCAGCGTGATGAACGTGATGGTCATGGCCGTGTACGAGCGCGTTCGCGAGATCGGCACGATCGCCGCTATCGGAACGCCGCCGGGGAGGATTCTTTCGCTGTTTCTCACCGAGGGACTGCTGCTCGGGCTGGGCGGGACCGCGCTCGGGATCGCGATCAGCCTCGGGGCGATCTACGCGCTGAACGTCTGGAAGCTCACATTCGACTTCGGCCAGCAGCAGGGCCTGGTGCTTTCCCCGGCGATCGGCGTGAAGGACGTTGCGGTGATCGCCGGCATGGTCGTGCTGATGGCGCTGCTCGCGAGCCTGCAGCCGGCATGGAAGGCCTCGCGTATGGATCCGGTTCGTGCGCTCGGCCACGTGTGACGGGAGGGGACCCGCTATGAGAAAACTGCTGGCCCTGGTGCTTTGCCTTCTCGCGCTGCCCGTCGCGGCGATAGACGGACGGCAGATCCTCGCGAAAGTGGACCGCAACCTGGAGCCGGAGTCCTATGAGGCCTACCGCAAGCTGATCGACATCCAGCCCGACGGCAGCAAGAAGGAATACGTCCTCTACAGCATGAAGAAAGGCCGCAACAGGATCGTGGCGCTGTTCCTCTCGCCCGCGAGCGACAAGGGCCGCGTCACGCTGCGCCAGGAGGACAACATGTGGCTGTATATGCCCGAAGTGGGCCGGCCGATACGGATAACGAGCCTGCAGTCGGTGACGGGCAGCATATTCAACAACGCCGACATCCTGCGCATCGACTACGGCGCGGAGTACGACGTGGAGACGGCCGAAGAGCAAAAAGACGCCTTCCTGCTTTCGCTGAAGGCAAAGACCGGCGATGTGGCCTATGACAAGCTCAAGATGTGGGTCGACAAGCAACTGTTGCTGCCAGTCACGATCGAAGCATACGCGGCGAGCGGCCTGCTGCTCAAGACACTGCACTTCAAGAACGTCAAGGATTTCGGCGCCGGCATCAAGCGTCCCGCGACGATAGAGACCGACAGCCCGCTGTACAAGGGCTACAAGTCGGTGATGCTGTGGTCGGGCCTCAAGAAGGCGAGCTTTCCCGACGAGATCTTTACGCTCAATTATCTGCCACGGGTCCAAGAGTTGCGGAAATGAAGCTCGTATGGAGACCGCGGCTGCTCTGGCCGCTCGTTCTCCTCGCTTCAGCAGCGGGCACCCAGGCGGCGGAGGAATACAGTTTCGACCCTTCCGCGTTCGAGAGGAAGCCGTTCGAGCTCGGCGGCTACGCGCAGCTCAAGCAGGAAGATCTTGTCTTCAACCGCAGCGCGGCCTTCCACAGGCTCAACAATTTCGACCCGCCGCAACGGGAGCGCCTCGATCGCACCACCGCGACCTTGCAGCTGGCCGGCAAGCTGCGCCATGGCATCGGCACCTTCGACTTTCGCACCAATTCAGACCAGGCTTGGGATCAACTGGGCCACCACTACGACAACAGCGTATTCGAAGCCGCCTACTCGATCAGACCCGATCCCGGGTTCACCCTGGAGGCGGGAAAGAGAGTGCTCAGGTGGGGCAAGGGCTACGCCTGGAACCCGATCGGGTTCGTCGAGCGCCCCAAAGATCCCAATGATCCGGACCTCGCGCGCGAAGGCTTCGTGATGGCCGACGGCGACTTCATCTTCAATCCCGGGGGCGCGCTGCAGACGGTCGCTTTCACGCCGGTGCTCCTGCCCGTGGGCGAGGACGTCAACAGCGATTTCGGCGCGAGCGGCCACTTGAACCCCGCGGCGAAGCTGTACCTGCTCTACCGGGACACGGACATCGACTTCGCCTGGCAGGGCAAGGGCAGCCGTCCGGCCCGCTACGGCGTGGATTTTTCCAGAAACCTCGTGTCGAACTTCGAGATCCACGGCGAGTGGGCGCGCATCCGGCAGTTCACGAGACCGGTCACCGACGGCGCGGGCAGCGTCACCAACGAGACCGGAAACACCGACAGCATTCTGCTGGGATTGCGCTACCTGACGTCGGGCGATACCACTTTCATCGCCGAGTACTACCGCAACGGCGCCGGCTACTCGGAAGAGGAGGCCCGGCAGTTCTACGAGTTCGTGAACACGGCGTTCACTCAGTTCGAGCAAACCGGCAACCCGGCGCCGCTGCAAAGAGCCCTGACCTTGAGCCAGGGCAGCTACGGACGTCCCAACGCGGGCAGGGACTACGTCTACTTCCGCGCGCAACAGAAGGACGCGCTCGGCGTCGTCTATTTCCAGGCGGCGATCACGGCGATAATGAACTGGCAGGACCGCAGCTACCAGGTGACCCCGGAGCTGCTGTACACCGGCGTCAGGAACCTCGACCTGCGCTTCAGGCTGTTCCTGCTGCACGGCGGGGCCGGGACCGATTTCGGCGAGAAGCAGAATTCGCGCAAGCTCGAGATTTACGCCCGGTATTATTTTTGAGTTGCGGCGACACGGGACCGCTCTCTCGACGAGGCGCAATCTCGTGCCGGCCCATCTGGACGGACAACAAAGGCGACACGCGCGCGGAAGAGGTTACTATCAGTTCATGAACCGGCGGGAATTCCTGCAGCTGCTCGCGGTCGCCGCGGCCGGCGGATTCGTTCTGGATTCGCGATCCGTGCGGGCCCAGGCGCGGGGGTTCTACGACGTGCCGCGCTTCGGCAACGTGAGCCTGCTGCACTTCACCGACTGCCACGCGCAGCTGCTGCCGGTCTACTTCCGGGAACCGAGCGTCAACATCGGCGTGGCGGACGGAAACGGCAGGCCTCCGCACCTGGTCGGCGGGCATCTGCTGAAGCACTACAAGATCGGTCCGGGAACGAGCGAGGCCTACGCGTTCACGCACGTCGATTTCGCGCGCGCGGCCCGGACCTACGGCAAGGTCGGCGGGTTCGCGCATCTGGCGACCCTGATCAAGCAAATCCGCGCAAGCCGTCCCGGCGCGCTGCTGCTCGACGGCGGGGACAGTTGGCAGGGCTCCGCCACGGCGCTCTGGACCCAAGGCCAGGACATGGTGGATGCCTGCAAGCTCCTTGGCGTGGAGGTGATGACGGGGCACTGGGAGTTCACGCTGGGCGCGCAACGCGTGAAGGAGATCACCGACAGCGATTTCAAAGGCTCGATCGATTTCGTGGCGCAGAACGTCAGAACGGCGGATTTCGGGGATCCGGTGTTTCCGGCCTACGTGATGAAGGAGATGAACGGCGTGCCGGTCGCCATCGTCGGGCAGGCCTTTCCGTATACGCCGATCGCCCATCCGCGCTACTTCGTTCCCGAATGGACCTTCGGCATCCAGGACGAAAACCTGCAGAAGGCGGTCGACGAAGCGAGGAGCAAGGGCGCGCACGCCGTGGTGCTGCTTTCGCACAACGGCATGGACGTCGACCTCAAGCTCGCGAGCCGCGTGCGCGGCATCGACGCGATACTCGGAGGCCACACTCACGACGGGGTGCCCGCGCCGGTGGTCGTGGCGAACGCCGGAGGCCGCACGCTGGTCACCAACGCGGGCTCGAACGGCAAGTTCCTCGCGGTGCTCGACTTGCAGGTGAAGGACAGGCGGGTGACCGATTACCGCTATCGCCTGCTGCCGGTGTTCTCCAACCTGCTGCCGGCCGATGCCGGGATGGGGAAGCTGATCGAGAAAGTCCGCGCGCCGTACGAGGCGAAGCTCGGCGAGAAGCTCGCGGTGACCGAGGGCCTGCTCTACCGCCGCGGCAATTTCAACGGCACGCTCGATCAGATGATCCTCGACGCGCTGATCGAAGTGAAGGACGCGGAGATCGCCTTTTCGCCCGGTTTCCGCTGGGGCACGAGCATTCTTCCGGGCCAGGCGATCACGTTCGAGCACGTCATGGACCAGACGGCGATCACCTATCCCTACACGACGCTCAGCGAGCTGACGGGTGAAACGATCAAGACCATCCTCGAAGACGTTTGCGACAATCTGTTCAATCCCGATCCCTATTACCAGCAAGGCGGCGACATGGTCCGTGTGGGCGGGATGACCTATGCGTGCGACGTCAAAGCCCGCATGGGCGCGCGGATCGGCGACATGCGCCTGAACGGCAAGCCCATCGAGGCCGGCAGGAAATACAAGGTCGCCGGCTGGGCGCCGGCGTCGGAGGAAGCGCGAAGCGCGGGCGGCGCGCCGATCTGGGAGCTCCTGTCGCAGTACCTGCGCGCGAAAAAGAGCCTGCCGCCGCCGAAGCTCAATCTGCCGCGGCTGGCGGGTGTCGAAGGAAACCCGGGGCTGGCATGATCGAGCTCGACCGCTGGAACCAGCGCTTCGCCGCCGAAGGCTATGTGTTCGGCACCGAGCCGAACGCGTTTCTCGCCTCGCAACGCCGGCTGCTCGCGCGCGGCATGCGCGCGCTCTGCGTCGCGGACGGCGAAGGCCGCAACAGCGTATGGCTGGCGAAGCAGGGGCTGGCGGTCACGGCGTTCGACTTTTCGCCCGTCGGACTCGCGAAAGCGAAGGAGCTGGCGGAGCGGTCCGGTGTGAAGGTGGACTACCGCCAAGCCGACGTCAACGACTGGGTCTGGGATTCGGCGCGCTACGATGTCGTGGCTGCGATCTTCGTGCAGTTCACGCCGCCGGCGCAACGGACGCGAATGTTCGAGGGGATGGTGCGCGCGCTGAAACCGGGCGGCGTCCTTATCCTGCAGGGATACCGGCCCGAACAGCTTGGGTACGCAACCGGCGGACCGAAACGGGTGGAAAACCTCTACACCGAGACCTTGCTTCGCGACAGCTTCGTTTCCCTCGAAATCCTGCATCTCGTTTCGCACGATGATGTGGTCGATGAAGGCGCAGGGCACAAGGGCATGTCCGCATTGATCGACCTCGTCGCACGCAAACCCGCCTGATCCGACAGGGGCAGCTCTCGGCTGAATTTCATGAACGGCCGGGCGCACCCATGACAAGAGCCACATCGCCCGCTTCTCGCGGCTGCTCATTGCCTGGGCAGCGTCAGCACGGCCTCAAGCCCGCGGTCTTTCATGTTGCGCACGATCAGTGTTCCTCCATGCAATTGCGCGACGTTTCTGGCAATGCTCAAGCCCAGTCCGGTGCCGCCGGTATCCCGGCCGCGCGAGCTCTCGATGCGATAGAACGGCTCGAACACGCGCTCAAGCTCTCCTTCGGGGATGCCCGGTCCACGGTCGCGGACGCGGATGACGAGCCGGTCCGGAGCGTCCTCCACCAATAGGGTCGCGGATTTTCCGTACTTGAGGGCGTTCTCGATTAGATTGCCGAGGCAGCGCTTCAGCGCCTGGGGCCGGCCTACGAAGGGTCTTGCGGCGCCGCCCTCGAGCGCGACCTGCCCGCCCAGCACCGCGGCGTCCCCCTGCAGGCTCTCCAGCAACGCGATCACGTCCACCGGCTGCACCCGTTCTGCGGTTTCTCCACCGCGCATGAATTCGAGCGTAGCCAGGACCATCGACTCCATCTCTTCCACGTCTTGCGAGATCTTCTTCTTCAGCTCTCCGTCCTCCAGCAACTCGGCGCGCAGCCGCAGCCGCGTGACCGGAGTTTTCAGATCGTGCGACATCGCGGCGAGCGTCGCCGAGCGCTCGCGGATGGTGTGGGCGAGGCGCGACTGCATGGTATTGAACGCCCGCGCCGCGCGCACCACCTCCACCGGCCCCTCCTCTTGCATGGGTGGCCGATCGAGGTTCCCGCCGAGCTCGTCGGCGGCATCGGCGAGCGCCTTGAGCGGGCGCGTCGCCCACCGCACCGCTACGAGCGAGACCGCGATGACCGCAACGAGGAGAACGGCGAGGCTGAGAAGCAGCCGGTAAGGCCAGCCCGAAGTCTCCGCGGACTGTCGCGAGTCGAAGGTGACGAGGGCGCCGTCGGCGAGGCGCACCTGGGCGACGAAGGAGAATCCCGGCTCGGATCCGAAGTGCATCGCGGCGCCGGGCGCCATCCACGGAGGGTGCGCGCCGGGACCCATGAAACCGGGCTTCGCGCGCATCGCGGGGGGAAAAGTCCGGCCCTCTCTCACCGCCACTGCAGCCGCCCGCCCGTCGCCGAGGAACCGCCGCAGCATCGCGCCGAACAGCGACGCGCGCGCTTGAGTCTCGAGATCCCGCGCGCCGAGCGGCGGCTGATCGAGACTGATCGTGAGCGGCGGCGCGCTGAAGACCTGCACGATCCTGCGGCGCGCAGCCGGATCGAGCGGCTCGAGCAGCTTCACGATGTCGGCGATGCGCTGCGCAGCCTGCATGCCGCTCGCCTGCGACAGCGCCTCGCCGCGCTCGTGCATGTGGATCGCGAAGCTCACGAGCTGCGCGACGACGAGGCCCCCGAGCAGGACGAGCACCAGGCGGCCGAACAGCGAACGCGGCGCGAGGCGCATCAGGCCGCCTCGACCTTCGCGGCCAGCACATAGCCCTCGCCGCGCACGGTCTTGATGATCTGCGGCTCGCGCGCGTCCTCGCGAAGCCGCTGACGAAGGCGGCTCACCTGCACGTCGATCGCCCGGTCGAACGGCCCGGCGTCGCGCGAGATCATGAGGTCGATCAACTGGTCGCGCGTCAGCACGCGGTCGGGATGGGCGAGGAAGATCCGCAGCAGCTTGAACTCGGTGCCACTTAAGGGCACCACGACGCCGTCGGGCGCGGTGAGGTTGCGGGTGGCGGCATCGAGAGTCCAGCCGGCAAAGCGGAACGACTTCACGATTTCGGGCTCGAGGTTTCCGGGCAGCGAGCGCGAACGCCTCAGCACGCTCTTGATCCTCGCCAGCAGCTCGCGCGGGTTGAAGGGCTTCGCCAGGTAATCGTCGGCGCCCATCTCCAGTCCGACGATGCGGTCGGTTTCCTCGCCGCGCGCGGTGAGCATGATGACCGGCAGGTTCGAGCGGCTGCGCAGGTCGCGGCACAGCTCCAGTCCGTCGGCGCCGGGAAGCATCAGGTCGAGGACGATGAGGTCGGGACGCGCGGTCTCGATCATCCCTCGCATGGCCTTGCCGTCGGCTGCGGTCGTGACGCGATAGCCCTGCTTGTGCAGATACTCGCTCAGGAGGCTGCGCGTCTCGGCGTCGTCGTCGACGATCAGGATGTGGTCTTGCATGGCGATAGCCGGCATCTTCCGCCGCGCGGGCCGCTTGCGGCCGGAAAATTGTAACGCAGTGTATCAACCCCGCCGTTGAAAGCCTGCGATACAAAAACCCCCGGTTGGCGACACTCGGGGCTTACAACTCTCTGCTTCAATCGGTACTGCAGGAAACAGCCTGCTTGCAATTTTTCAGAAGGAGTCGAACATGAAAACAGCATATCGAGTGGCAATAGGTACCGTTGCGGCACTGAGCTTGGGCCTTGCAGCCGCCGCCTTCGCGCATCCGGGTCAAATGGGCGGTGCGACGGGCACGGGCATCATGGGTGGAATGGGGCACGGCGGGATGGGCCCCGGGGCCATGGGCGGCGGGCCTGCCGGAGGCATGGCAGGGCAGCAGCTGATGACCCCCGAAGAGCGCACGGCGCTGCAGGAGAAGATGCGCAACGCCAAGACACCCGAGGAGCGCCAGAAGCTCGCCGAGGCGAATCGCGCCGAGATGGAAAAACGCGCGAAAGAAAAGGGCATCACGCTTCCCGGCCCTCACGGCCATGGCGCGGGATTCGGCCCGGGGTCTGCAGCTCAGACCCGCTGACCCGGGCAATCCGTATTCCGGGGCGGGAAGATCCGCCCCGCTCTTTGAAAGGATGGAAACGATGAAAGCAGTCATGGCAGTCGCTGCAGGCACTCTGCTTTGCGCGTCGGTCGCCTTTGCGGCGGAACCGGGATCGAAGATGTCGCGGCAGGACGAGGTGGCCTTGAAGGGCGCCAGCGTGATGCCGTTCGACCTCGCGCGCACCACGCATTTCTTCGACGACGCCCCGGGCGGCGGAATCGAGACGATCACCGCGAACGACAAGAAGGACGCGCGGCAGATCGCGCTGATCCGGTCGCATCTGGCGGAGGAGGCAAAACGTTTCGGCCGCGGGGACTTTTCCGATCCGGCGAAGATCCACGGCCAGGACATGCCCGGCCTTGACGTCTTGGCGCGCGCCGGCGACAAGCTTCAGGTGAAGTACAGGAAATTGCCCGCCGGAGCGAGTCTCAGCTACGCGAGCGCGGATGCGGCGGTGATCGCCGGCGTTCACGCCTGGTTTGCGGCGCAGCGCTCCGACCACGCCGCGCACTCTCATATTCACCCATAGCGCGGACCGCGCTTTCTCAAGAAAGGCATCGATTATGAAACGCTCGAGCAAGCTTGCAATTGGAGCGGCTGCCGCGCTGGGACTCGGCGCAACCGTGGCCGTCTTCGCCCACCCCGGCGGAATGGGGCCGGGGATGATGGGGCAAGGAATGATGGGGCCCGGAATGGGCGGCCCGATGGCCGGGGGCATGCAGCACGGCGACGCAGCGTTCGCCGACGACATGCGCCTCGTACACGCCATGCTCTTCGATCACGACAAGATCAGGCGCACCGTCGCCAACCTGCCCGACGGCATCCGCACCGTCACCGAGTCCGACGATCCGGGAGTGGCGCGCGCCATCAAGGCCCACGTAGCGAGCATGGAAAAACGGTTGGGCGACGGAAAGATCTTCAATCTCTTCAGCCCGACGCTTCCCGTCCTCTTCGAGAACAAGGACAAGATCAAGACCGTGGTCGAGACGACCGACCGGGGCTCCATCGTCACGCAAACCTCCGGCGACGCGAAGGTGGTCGCCGCGCTGCAGGCGCACGCCATCGAGGTGAGCGAACTGGCGCGCGATGGCATGGCCGCGATGATGCGCAACATGCGGGCCGGCATGATGGCCCGCGCTGCGCAGCGCTGAGGGAGGCGCGGAAACACGCAAGAATCGGCAGGCGTTGACGCGGCGCGACATTTCGACTATTCTCGAAATGTGGAAACAGCAAAGACCATCGATGCGCTGTCCGCTCTCGCGCACGACACCCGCCTGAAAGTGTTCCGGCTGCTGGTCCAGGCGGGGCCGGAGGGCCTGCCGGCCGGGTCGATCGGAGACAAGCTCGGTCTTCCCGCCGCCACGCTTTCGTTCCACCTCGCCCACCTGGCGAGGGCCGGACTCGCGCGCAGCCGCCAGGACGGCCGCTTCGTCATCTACAGCGCGGATTTCCAGAGCATGAACGAGCTGGTCGGGTTCCTGACCGAGAACTGCTGCGGCGGGCGCTCCTGCGCCCCCGCTTCGAAATCCCGTCCCGTGAAAGGAGCAGGCCATGAAGCGCTTCCACGTGCACGTCGCCGTGCATGATCTGCAGCAACGCGTCACGGGCTGGGCCAAACGCGTGTGCTGCGCGCCGGATCCCGTCTGATGCCGTACAACGTTCTTTTTCTCTGCACCGGGAACTCGGCGCGGTCGATCCTCGCCGAGGCTTACCTCGGCTCGCGGGGCCTTGGGCGCTTTGTCGCCTACAGCGCCGGCAGTCAGCCCGCCGGCCGGGTGAATCCCTTCGCGCTCGAGCTCCTCCGGAAGAACCGGATGAGCACCGAAGGGCTGCGCTCGAAAAACTGGGATGAGTTCGCGCAGCCCGGCGCGCCGAGGATGAACTTCGTTTTCACCGTCTGCGACAACGCCGCGGAAGAAGTCTGCCCGGTCTGGCCCGGCCAGCCCGTGAGCGCGCATTGGGGAATCGAGGATCCCGCCGCCGTCCAGGGAACCGACGAGGAGAAGCGCAGGGCCTTCCTCAAGGCCTTCACGCAATTGACCACGCGCATCAATCTCTTCCTGAACCTCCCGCTCGAGAAGCTCGACCGCATGACCTTGAAAGCGAAGCTCGGCGAGATCGGCACGACCCGATCCAAGGCATGAGCGCGCAACTCGAATCCGCAGCCAAGCCGGGCGCCGGCAGCCCCATGGGGATCTTCGAGCGCTATCTGACCGTATGGGTGGCGCTTTGCATCGTGACCGGCATCGCCCTGGGTCAGTTCTTCCCCGGCGCGTTCCAGGCGATCGGACGGATGGAGCTCGCGCAGGTCAACATCCCGGTCGGCCTGCTCGTCTGGGTGATGATCATCCCGATGCTCGTGAAGATCGACTTCGGCGCGCTCGATCAGGTGAAGTCGCACTGGAGGGGAATCGGCGTCACGCTCTTCGTGAACTGGGCCGTGAAGCCTTTTTCGATGGCCTTCCTCGGCTGGCTCTTCATACGCCACGTCTTCGCTAGCTATCTGCCTGCCGACCAGCACGACAGCTACATCGCCGGCTTGATCCTGCTTGCCGCGGCGCCTTGCACGGCGATGGTGTTCGTATGGAGCAGACTGACCGGCGGCGACCCGTATTTCACGCTGACGCAGATCGCGCTCAACGACACCATCATGATTTTCGCCTTCGCGCCCATCGTCGGCCTGCTTCTCGGCATCGCCTCGATCACGGTGCCCTGGGCCACGCTGCTCGCCTCGGTGGTGCTCTACATCGTCATCCCGGTCATCCTGGCTCAGCTCGCGCGCAAGGCGCTGCTCGGCAAGGGCCGACCGGCCTTCGAAGCCGCAATGGCAAGGATCGGCCCCTGGTCGACCGGCGCGCTGCTCGCGACGCTCGTCCTGCTCTTCGCATTCCAGGGAGAGGCCATCCTGGCCCAGCCGCTCATCATCGCGATGCTCGCCGCGCCGATCCTGATCCAGGTGTACTTCAACTCAGCGCTCGCCTACTGGCTGAATCGCCGGATCGGGGAAAAGCACAGCGTGGCCGGCCCGTCCGCGTTGATCGGCGCGTCGAACTTCTTCGAGCTGGCCGTCGCCGCGGCGATCAGCCTGTTCGGATTCTCCTCCGGCGCCGCCCTGGCGACGGTGGTCGGCGTGCTGATCGAAGTGCCGGTGATGCTGTCGGTCGTCGCCATCGTCAACGCGACGCGGCCGTGGTACGAGCGCAGGCCGGCATGATCGAGACCCTGAACAGCGATTGCTTCTGCGTCAGCCTCGACCCGGAGGCGCTCAGGCGTGCCATCGAAGCCGATCCGGCCGCGCAGGGCCTCGGCCGCCTGATCGAGGAACGCTGCCCGAATCTTTTTGCGGCGCTGCCGGTCTTCATTTCGCGGCAGCACGTGGACGGGATGGCGAGGATCGTCGCCGCGGTGGAGGAGGTCGTTGCTCTTCCTGCGTACCGGGCGGCGGCGCTCGCCGGCGCGCCGGAGACGGCGCTCCACGATCCGGGCGCGAGGGGCGCGTTCCTCGGCTACGATTTCCACATCGGCCCGCAGGGACCGCGGCTCATAGAGATCAACACCAACGCGGGCGGCGCATTGCTCAACGCCGTTCTGGGCCGCGCCCAGCGCGCCTGCTGCGAGGACGTCGCGCGGCTCGTCAGCGGCCCGATTCCCGCCGAGCGGCTCGAGCGCGCCTTCTTCGACATGTTCGTCGCGGAGTGGCGCGCCGCCGGCCGCGCCGGTTTGCCCGAGCGCATCGCGATCGTCGACGATTCTCCGGAGCAGCAGTATCTCTACCCCGAGTTCCTGCTCTTCGCTCAGCTGTTCCGCCGTTTCGGCGTGGATGCCTCTGTGCTCGCACCCGAGCAGCTGACGTTCGCAAACGGCGAGCTCCGCGACGCGGGCGGGCGCGTGGACCTCGTATACAACCGCCTGACCGACTTTGTGCTCGGCGAACCGGTGCATGCGCCGATCCGCGAGGCGTATCTGTCGGGCGCCGCGGTCGTCACGCCGCATCCGCGCGCCCACGCGCTCTACGCCGACAAGCGCAATCTCGCCATCCTGACCGAAGAGAAGCGGCTGCGCGGATGGGGCATTCGCGATGAGACCATCGGGATCCTGCTGCGCGGCATACCGCGCACGGAAATCGTCTCGAAGGCCGGTGCCGAGCGGCTTTGGTCGCAGCGGCGCAAGCTGTTTTTCAAGCCGGCCGCGGGCCATGGCAGCAAGGCCGCGTATCGCGGCGACAAGCTGACCCGGCGCGTCTGGAGCGAAATCCTCGACGGTCGATACGTCGCGCAGGAGCTGGTGCGGCCGGGCGAGCGGCAGATCACCGCGGGCGTAGCGCTGAAGGCGGACGTGCGCAACTACGTCTATGCGGGCGAGGTGCAGCTCCTTGCGGCGCGGCTCTATCAGGGGCAGACGACGAATATGCGTACCGCCGGCGGCGGCTTCGCGCCGGTGCTCACCACGCGTTCGCTCTCCGAGGATCGGGTAGCGGAGCTCGCCGGAGCCTGAACTCCGGTTGATATAGATCAACCGGGCGAATCGCCGACGCATCAAAATAAGACCCAGTGATTCTTCGAATGGGGTGCCCTCATGAAAGCCGCGAGGAAGACGACGAATAGTCGTACCCGGGAAGAACACAGCCTGGTACCGACCGCAAGGAGACCGACATGAACACCGAACGCCTGGTTCGCATCATCGCGGGAGCGTTCGTGCTCGCCTCGCTAGGGCTCGGCGTGGAAGCGAGCCCGATTTTCGTGAGCAAGCATTTCCTGTGGTTTACCCTGTTCGTCGGCGCGAATCTTTTCCAGAGCGGGTTTACCCGCATCTGTCCGCTGGAGTCGATCCTGCGCCGCCTTGGCGTGAAGAGCGTCACGTCCGCCGGTTGAAAGTTGCCAAGCGGCGCTTCGCGCAAGGGCGGCATGTGAAGCCGATCTTCGCGGCATTTGCGGCGCTGGTGCTCGCCGCCTGCGGGCGCGGCGAGGCGCCGCGCGAGCCGTCCCGCGGCGCGGACATCAAGACGGCCGCGGTCGAGATGCGCGACGTCGAGCTCGCCTACTCGGCCGAAGCGGTGATCGAGGCGGTACGCCAGTCCACCGTCGCCGCGCAAGTCGCCGGACGCATCGTCGAGCTGCGCTTCGACGTCGGCGACTACGTGAAGAAGGGCGAGGTCATCGTGCGCATCGACGAGCGCGCGGCGACGCAAGCCCTCGAGGCGAGTGAAGCGCAGGTGCGCCAGGCCGAAGCCGAGCTGCGCAACGCGCGCGCGCAATTCGAGCGCTCCAAGCAGCTGCTCGCGCAGAAATTCCTGAGCCAGGCGGCGCTCGACAAGGCCGAGTCCGACTACAAGGCGGCCCAGGCGCGGCTGACCGGGCTGCTCGCGGGCGCGGGGCAGGCCGCGACCGCGCGCAGCTTCGCCACCATCGTCGCCCCCTACAGCGGCGTGGTGTCGGCGCGCCATGTCGAGCTGGGGGAGATGGCGACGCCGGGCAAGCCCCTCATGACGGGGTTCGACCCGGGCACGCTGCGCGTCACGGCCACCGTTCCGCAGACGCAGATCGGCGCGATCCAGGCGAGCGGCAAGGCGCGCGTGGAGATCCCTTCGCTCGGCAAGTGGATCGAAGTGAAGCGCGTGACGATCGTGCCCTCGGCCGATCCGCGCACGCACACGACCCAGGTCCGGCTCGATCTGCTCCCGGAGGTGCGCGGCGTCTATCCGGGCATTTACGCACGGGCGCACTTCATCGTCGGCCGCGAGCCGCGGCTGCTCATGCCGCGCGCCGCCGTCGTCCAGAGGAGCGAAGTCGTTGCCGCCTACGTGGTGGCCGGCGACGGCTCGTTGCAGCTGCGCCAGATCCGCCTGGGCGGCGCGTCCGACGAGAGCTCGATCGAAGTACTCGCCGGCCTGCGCCCCGGCGAACGGGTTGCGCTCGAGCCGCTGAAGGCAGTGGCGGAAGCCGGCCCGCGCGCGGCCGACTGAGCGGGAACGCGGGAAGCGCATGGGCATCTCGGGCCGCATCGCGCGCTTCTTTCAGGATTCGCAGCTCACCCCGCTTATCGCGCTCGTGGCGTTCCTCCTCGGCCTGTTCGCCGTCGCGGTGACCCCGCGCGAGGAGGAGCCGCAGATCAACGTCACCATGGCGAACGTGCTGGTGCCGTTCCCCGGC
>Ga0137464_1000328_pt1 | contig 15455 bp, 12 predicted proteins | sample EasRivERMGT814_2_FD_102306 | JGI IMG/M metagenome (GOLD analysis project Ga0137464, IMG submission 102306) | Soil microbial communities from meander-bound floodplain in the East River, Colorado, USA - East River MetaG ERMGT814_2 | ecosystem: Environmental > Terrestrial > Soil > Floodplain ...
CCGAGAAATATGTCGGCTTTCCCCTCCAGGAAGAGACGCATCGAATCCTCGTTGAAATACGAACCACGACTCCCTTCCGGGGAGATCCACTTGATGTCCCGGCGCGGGTCAAGCCCGACGTTCGCCGCGATGCTGGCGAGGAAGACGTGCTCTGCGCCGTTGAGCGAGGCGACCGCAGCCACCTTGCCCTTCAGATCGCTGATCCGCTGGACTCGCTCCGTAGCCACCACTTCGAAGCAGCCCACGTGAATGCCTGCGAGGAACACCACTGGATCGCCGGCTTCGATACGGATGATATTGGGCCCGACGAAGTTCAGGCTCATATCGGCTTCGCCGGATGCAAGACGTACCGAGACCGCCCCGGTCGGCATGTCGACGTACGTGATCTCCGTGAACCCTTCAGCCCTGAGCAGATCGTCTGCGATGTACTGGGGCGCCCAGCAGATACTGCCCGTCTTGAGCAGCCGCAGCCGCGTCGTCTCCGGCGGCGGCTCCGCGGCGAATGATTCGGATCGCAATCCCCAAAGAGCTCCAGCTCCGACGCCAGCCGCCGTACCCAGAAACGCTCTCCGGCTCCAGCGGGTTCTCATGCCTTCAACTCCTTCTTCAGCTCTCTCCAGAATCGCCAGTCCGTTCCCCGCGCAATGATCTTCTGCGGGCTGGACTTGATCATCCCGGACTCGTGCAGCCGCAGCGCGTAGAAGCGCAACGTGTCCTCGGGATCGCACTGTCTCCACTTGTTATAGGGGATATCTTTTAGGCTCTGCAGTGCATAGTCGTAGCGTGGTGTGAAGCCCTTGTCGACCATCGCTTGGGCAGCGCGCTCCGGTTCGAGGGCACAGATGTCGGCAGCCTTCAGGATCGCGCGCAACGCGCGCTTGGTAGCGACAGGGTGCTTCCGGACGAACTCCCGATTGCCCGCCTCAAGGCAGCAGAAGTACTCGGACCAGGGGCGGTCGACTGCGCTGCTGACCACGACATGACCAATCTTCCTGGCCCGGAGCTCCTGTGGCTCGGGCGGAAAGCCCAGATAGGCGTCGATCGTTCCTTCGGCGAGGAGCCGCATTGATTCTGCAGGAGGACGCACGAGCCATTTGATGTCTTTTCGGGGGTCGAGACCCACATGCGCGACCATGATCGAGATGAAGAGATGGGGTCCCACGTCCAACTCCGGTACCGCGATGGTTTTCCCCTTCAGGTCGCGAATCGCGCGGATTCGATCGGTCCCGAATAACTCGAAGCACCCGACATGAATTCCAGCGAGGATCACGAGGGGGTCCCCGGCTTCCAGATGGAGGACCAGCGGGGCGGCGAAGTGCGTGCTGAGGTCCGCCTCGCCCGAGATCAATGCCGGGCCGATTCCCTTGGCCGATGTCTTGACGTATTGAATGTCGACAAAGCCCTCGCCGCGCAGCAGCTCTTCCGCCACGAGTTGGGGGGCCATGCAGATGCCGGGGGGGTGCACCATCCTGAGTGTTGTCGTCTCGGGCGGCGGCTCGGCGGCGATAGCCTCGGATCGCGATCCCCAAAGCGCTCCAGTTCCGGCGAGAGCCGCCGTACCCAGAAACGCTCTCCGGCTCCAACGGGTTCTATCGCTCATGTGAACTTCCTTCGTAAACGATCAGCGCCGCCCGGCAATTCGTGCCCCCGCTGCGCTCTTGGCTCATGCTGCCCGCTGGCGTCATGCCTTCAACTCCGCCTTCAGCGCTCTCGAAAAACGCCAGTCCGCGCCCTCGGCTATGATTTTCTGCGGGCTCGACTTGATCATCCCGACCTCGCGCAAGCGCAGGGAATAAAAACGTACCGTGTCCTCGGGATCGAACTCGCGCCAACGGCCGTAGGGCAGCTCTTTGATGGCCTGGAGCGCGTAGTCATAGTTTCTTGCCATGCCTTTGTCGACAATCATCCTGGCGACCTTCTCGGGCGCGACGGCGCAGACGTCGGCCGACTTGAGGATGGCCCGCAGCGCGCGCTTCGTCGCGACGGGGTTCTTTTGAACGAACTCCCTGTTCCCCACCAGCATGCAGCAGAAATACTGGGACCACGGCCGGTCCACGGCGCTGTTGACGACGACGCGCCCGATTTTCTTTGCGCGCAACTCCTGCGGGTTCGTAGGAAAGCCGAGGTAGGCGTCGATCTTCCCCTCGGCGAGCAGCGCCATTGATTCATCAGCGGAATGCTTGACCCAGTTGATGTCCTTGCGCGGGTCCAGGCCCACGTACGCCGCCATGCTCGCGAGAAACGCGTAGGGGCTGGGGTCCAGCTCGGGCACGGCAACGGTGCGTCCCTTCAGGTCGCGGATACTGCGGATGCGATCGGTGCCCAGCAACTCGAAGCACCCTACGTGTTCTCCTGCGAGCATCACGATAGGGTCGCCTGCCTCGACCCGCAAGATCACCGGGGCCGCGAAGTGACCTCCGATGTCCGCACCTCCGGTCGCAAGCAAGCGCTCCACCCCCCGCGTGCCGCCCTCGGACCGGATGTACTGCACGTCCTTGAAGCCCTCGGCGCGGAGCAGATCCTCGGCCACCCACTCTGGGGTCCGGCAGGTGCTGACCAGCTGGGGAATCCGGATCCGGGTTGTCTCCGGCGGCGGCTCGGCGGCTGCCGGCGCAGATCGCAATCCCAGCAAGGCCGAAGTCCCGGCGAGGCCGAGAGTGTTCAGGAACTCACGTCGGTTCCAGCCGCCGTCCCTTCGGTAAGGCATCGATCACTCCTCTTGGCAATCGTTCTTGACGCAGTGTGATGGAGCCCGGAACTGGCTGCAGCAATCCCGTCCGAACCAGTCTAGCACCGCTTTCTGCTCATTGAGCCCGGCCCTTCGATTCCCAGTCTTTTGCCGCCAGCACCAGCGCTTCGAAGGCGCCGCCGCTTTCGAGCAGCGAGCTCTTCAGCTTCGCGTCCAGCGGCTGTTCGATGCCGATCTCGTCGATCGGCATCTTGTCCTCCCGCACCGCTTTCATCAGGCGCTCGATCTCCCCGGCGGCGTGCGCCGGCGTCTGCAGCAGCACCAGCCGCTTCATCTTGTCGGGATTGCTCGGCACGTGGCAGGTGTCGCATTGCGCGTCACGCATCTTGAGCGCGAGCGGCTTGTACGCGCTGTCCAGCTTCGGGAGGTAAGGATTTTCCGCGCGGAACAAGCCGTCGAACAGCGTGACCTGCGGCTGCACGCGCCCCTCGGCATCGGTCCACAGCCATTTGCCGTCGAATTTCGGCTGCAGCACGGGCGCGGAGCCGACGATCGGCGGCGTCGCGCCACGGTCGGTGAACTGCGCGATTTTTATCCTGGTCGTCTTCGGATCGATCCAGAACAGGAGCGAATTGGCGCCTTGATAAGTATTCCATTTCGCATCGTCGTGCCAGAAGGGATAGGGAAACTGGCCCGGCGCGAGGCGGTTGCGGAATGCGACCTCCATGCGCACGAGGAAGAGACTCTCTCGCGCATCGTACTCGACGGTGTGCTTGCCATTGAACATGAACAGCGGCAGGTACAGGCCAGCGAGCACATCGGGCGCGAACTGGGTGAGCGTGGTTTCCTTGAGGCTCGTCCCCGGATCCTTGTGTACCCTGCCCCACAGCAGGCGCGGGGCGAGGTCGCGCCTCAGCACCGAATCCTGAAACAGGCCCTGTCGGCAACGGTCGAACGCAGCTTGATCACCGGGTTGAGCCGGCGGGCACAGGCGCGAGAGATCGGCGGCGAGATTCACCGCCAGCCGCTCGATCTGCGGACGCAGCGCGAGCGGCTCGTTGTCGGCAGCGTGCGCGGTCGCGCCGAGCACCCCCAGAAGCAAGACGAAGATGGGGCGCATGAGGGGTGCCTTTGGCGCGGACCGCACGGGCCTTTTCACCGGGCATCCGCTGTACGCGGAGTCGGCTTCAGGTAATTGCCCACCAGATGATCGGCGATCTTGTGTCCCATGCCTTCGCCGACTTCGAGCGAATTGCGGAAGTGGATCCCGCCCCAGATGCGGACCTCGCACTGCTCCTTGCCCATCTGCGCGACGCTCGTGAACTGGCGCTGCAGGCGCGGATCGGCGATGTCGGTGGCGGCAAAGCTATGTGGCCCGGTGCCGAACACGGACTCCAGCACGCCGACCGTGGCGCCGACGTTGATGCCCGCCTGTGACGGATATTCCGGATGCATGGGCGTTGCATTCAATGGCGTCCAGCCGACATCACGCTCGGTGGCGTTGTTGCCGTCCAGGTCACCGTTGCGGATCGCGGTGATCGGCCGCCAGGAGTTGTATTGAAACTTCGCGTCCCAGTCGGTGATGAAGGCATTGGCGAGCCCCATGGAGAGCAGCGCGTGAAGCCGCGCGTTCTCGGCGAGCCCCAGTCCCTTCGCGGTGGAGAGCTGGCTTGCGGCCTGGAACCAGGCAGGTGCAAGATTCGTCTGTGTCCAGAAGCGCACGGCCTCGGCCTGCGCTTCGGTGCGAACCGTGCTCTTGACCGCGCCAAGCGCCTTGGTCTCGTTGTAGTCGCGCGCATACAGCGCGCTCGACAAGGCTGGCGGCGGCGCCGGGCGGAATTGACTGGCGCTCTCGATTCCCCACCCCTTGGCGGTCGCGTATTGCGGGAAGAGAGGGAAGACTGTCGGAATCCAGACCCCGGGGGTGGTGACCGGGCGGTAGGTATCGGGCGCGTTGGTCGCGTCGTTCAGGCGGTCGGTGTAGAGCGCCGTGGCGATCTGCTCGCCGAGCGCGATGCCCGCGGTCCTGGCCGCTCCCTCCGGAATAGACTTGAGCGACAGCGCGTAGGCCTCGTCGATTTTCGCTTTCTGGTTCGGATAGAGCTGGAAGAGCATTTGCCGCGCGGCGGCCGCAGCGGCGGTCTCGGGTGACGCCCTGGGCGCCACGGGGACGGTGGCCGCGAAGCGCGTGTAGCGGGCCTGGACGGAATTGACCGCGTCGTACATCGCGACATTCATCATCGCCATGCTGCGGGTCCAGGGATTGCCCGCGACGTTCGCGGCCTTCATGACTTCGATCGCGGTTTGGTTCCAGTCGGTGATGACGTCGCCTTGCGCAACCGGGGCACCCGCAACCAGCGCCAGCCCGATGATTCCAGAATGTAGTGTTTTCATGATGGTCTCCTTGTTAAAGGTCAAAATCTCTTTTGAGCAACGTGCTAGTTCTGCGCGAGATAGTTCTTCGCGCGCTTGAGCTCCGGCCTCCCGCCGTCCGACTTCGCGGCAAGCTTGGTCAGTTCCGCGTAGTACGCCTTCGCCTTCACTCGGTCTCCCGACTGCTCCGCGGCGCGAGCCGCGCCGGCCAGCGTACGGAAGCGGTTGGGCTCGCGCTTCGACGAGTCTTCGTAAGCGCGTAGCGCCTGCGCGGGCTGCTTCATCTCCATGAGCATGTCCCCCAGGAGTTCCAGGGCAGGAGCGACGTAGCCGGGCGATACCGGATGCTTGTCGCTGGCGCTCTCCAGGTCAGCACCTTCGCGCATCAGCTTCAGGGCTGCCGTCTTGTTGCCCTCCGCATAGGCCGCCCAGGCAGAGGCGACCTTAATCTGGATGTCCAGCTGCTGCGGCCAATAGGGCAGCTTGAGTTCGACGATTGCCGCGCGGAGGGCTTGCAGCCGTTCGATGTCGCTCTTCGCTGCCGCCGCGTGGCCAGAACGCCCCGCGCCAATGGCACGCGCATACACGAGCTGGGCCTCGGCCTGCGGGATAGCCTTCCACGGAAAGTCCGCTTCACTCGGGAACAGGCTGAGCTTGGCCGCGTCGGCCCACTGCCCGCGCTCCATCGCATACCGCGCCGGAATCACGGCCAGCGCGAAGGCCGCCACGAACTGCTTGTTGTTCAGGGGGCCTATGTTGGAGATGTGGTCTGCAACTCGCTTCGCATCGCCGTCGCGACCTTCCTGAAGATACGCGTAGGCCATGTAGTCCATTGCGTGCAGCAGTTCGGCGTGGTTCTCCGAGACTTTCGCCGAGCGGATATTGGTTTCGAGGGATTCGTCCCAAAGGCCCAGCCGCGTAAAGATATGCCCCGGCATATGCAGCGCGTGGGGTGCATCGGGCGCAACCGAAGCGTAGCGCCGCGCCGCGTTGAGACCTTGGTGAGCGATGGAGGGATAGTCGTAGCTGTGGATAAGATAGTGGGCCACACCAGGGTGGTCCGGCTGCGTCGCGAACACCTTCTCCAGAATGCCCGCCGCCTTCAATTGACTGGCGTAGGTCTTGTCCGCCGGCAGTGCCGTCGCATTGAGCGCCAGGGCATAGAAGATCGAGGCTTCCGAATCCTCGGGGTAGCGTTCCGTAATCTGCTCCATGGCCTTCAGGTAGCCCAGCGCCCGCGTGCGGTGATCCATCTTGTCCGCGTCCTTGTAGAACGCTTCGATGGCGCCGATGTAGTCGCGTTCGCGCTGAGTCCTGGCATTGGCAGCCTTGGCCCGTTCCACGGCCGCCCAGCCTTGCGGCAGCGCCGCGCCAGTCAGAGGCCAGGTGAAAGGGTTGCCGAAGAGCGTGATGGCCGTGCCCCAGTGCGCCATCGCGCACGCGGGATCCGCCTTGGCGACGGCGGCGAAGGTCTTCGCCCCTTCCGCGTACCAGAACGAATGCAACAGGGCCACGCCACGCTGGAACAGGGGTTGCACCTCGGCGCTGCAGGAATTCGCGAAATGCACGGTGCCGAGTTTTTTGATGTCGTCGTCATGCGCCAGCACGCCGTTGGCAGCAACGAGGACCGCAGACGCAACCAGCGCCGAAATCAGATTCGTTTTCACGGTGACCTCCGATCGGGGTTTCACGAGCTGGCGAATAGCCGAATGCAGCGTTTCCATTGATGACCTCCTGTTGTCGTAATCGCAGACCGCTATCTGCGGACCATTGCTACGATCCGAATTAAACAGGCGATCGAAGGTCGGGGAAATCAGCCTGAAGGAGGGTCTTTGCCGCCTGCTTTGTTACCGCGCGATATCACAAGCGCATGAAGATGCTGGCTTGTTGGGCTTCCGGCGAGGCGTGCCGATGGAGTACTTTGGTCCTGGGACTGAAGTATCCCGCCAGCGCGTGATGGCGTGCGATCGGGTGCGCGCCGACGGGCTGACGGAGGTTCGCGCGCTCGCAACATCGCACGGCGCGACATCGGAGGCAAGGCTTCGACCAGCGACGTCGGCAAGGCCATCGCCGGCGCGTTGTGAGGAATCAGGGCCGTTTCTGACCGGACCGGTCGCGGTAGATGTCACGGCCGTGGTCGTGGACGTCGCGACGCAGTTGCCGGCGCTGTTCGGGGCTCATCCGCGAGTCGCGAGTCGCGTCGCGGTGCTGCCAGGTGCCGTCGCGCGCCGGCACCTGCTGAGGCGGCGTCGGGCGTCCCGGCGCGCCACGCTCGATGCCCCGGCCGCCCTGACCTTGCTGCGCCGCTGCGGGAAGCGAGGCGAGCAGAATCAGGACAGCAGCACCCAGTGCGATCAAAGTCCTCACAATTCGCTCCACTTCATGCACCCGTCGTTCTCCGGACCGTGTGCGCAGATTAGACTGCGCTTGTAAGTGATTTGCGACGCTCGGCCTGCCGATTGTAACAACTTGTTTCCGGACCCGACCGGGCAATATGCGGTTACGGTCGCCCTGCAACGGCGACGCTCATCGGGTTACGATACGCCGATGAGCGAGCCCAAGACAAGAATTCTGGTCGTCGACGACGATCTGCGCCTGCGCGATCTGCTGCAGCGCTATTTGACCGAGCAGGGCTTCGGCGTGCATACCGTTTCGGATGCAGCGGGCATGGACAAGCTGCTCGGGCGCGAGCGCGTCGATCTGCTGGTGCTGGACCTGATGCTGCCCGGCGAGGACGGTCTTTCGATCTGCCGGCGGCTGCGCGGCGGGAAAAATACGGTCCCCATCATCATGTTGACCGCGAAGGGCGAGGACGTGGACCGCATCGTCGGCCTGGAGATGGGCGCCGACGACTACCTGCCCAAACCCTTCAACCCGCGGGAGCTGGTCGCGCGCATCCACGCGGTGTTGCGCCGCCGCACGGCGCCGCTCCCTCCGGGTGCGCCCGCGGTCGAACCGGAAAAGGTGAGCTTCGGGAACATGACGATCGACCTGGCAACGCGCACGCTGGAGCGCGACGGCCAGACGATGTCGCTCACCACGGGCGAATTCGCCCTGCTCAGGGTCCTGGTCACGAACCCGAGGACGCCTCTGTCGCGCGACAAATTGATGGAGCTCGCGCGAGGCCGCGAATACGAAGTGTTCGACCGCTCGATCGACGTCCAGGTGTCGCGCCTCCGGAAGCTCGTCGAGAGGGATCCCGCGCATCCTGCCTACATTCAGACCGTATGGGGGTTTGGCTACGTCTTCGTGCCCGACGGCCGGACGCAATGAAGGCCTTCCGACGACACGAGGGGAACCCTCCCCTCATGCTCCCCTGAACCGGAGGCCAAACGTTGCGGATAATTCTGTGGCCGCGTTCGCTCCTGTGGCGCACCTTCATCCTGCTCGCGGCGTTGGTCCTGGTGACCACGGCCGCCTGGTTCGGGATCTTCCGCGCCTATGAACTCGAGCCGCGCGCGCGGCAGATTTCGCAGAACCTCGTCAGTATCGTCAACCTTACTCGCACGGCGCTCATCACCTCCCAGCCCGAACGGCGCCACGAGCTGCTATCGGAGCTTTCCGAGCGCGAAGGCATCCAGGTCTACCCCGAGGAGCCCGGCGAGCGCATCGCTCCGCCCGCCGACCGGCCGCTGGTGCGCCTGGTGAGCGAGATGGTGCGGCGACAGCTCGGCGAGAACACGCGCTTTGCCAGCGAGCGCGACGGCAAGCCCGGGTTCTGGCTGAGCTTTCACATCGACGACGACGAGTACTGGGTGCGCGTGCCGCGCGAGCGCATCGAGCGGCAGATCGCGCTGCGCTGGCTCGGCTGGGGCGCGCTCGCTGTGGCGCTGTCGCTGCTCGCGGCGTACTTCCTCGTGTCCCGCCTGAACCGCCCCTTGCGGGCGCTTGCCTCGGCCGCAGGCGCGATCGGCAAGGGGAAAATCCCCGATCCCGTCTCCGAATCGGGGCCCGAGGAAATCCGCACGCTGTCGCACGCCTTCAACCAGATGTCGAAGGACCTCGCGCGACTGGACGCCGACCGCGCCCTGATTCTCGCCGGCGTTTCGCACGACCTGCGCACGCCGCTCTCCAGACTGAGGCTGGGAATCGAGATGAGCGGGGCCGATCCCCAGCTCAGGGACGGGATGACCGCCGATATCGAGGAGATGGACCGCACCATCAACCAGTTCCTCGATTTTGCGCGGACCGACGGCGGCGAGACCTTGCAGCACGCCGATCTGGCCGCCATCGCGGCGGAAGTCGCCGAACATTACGGCCGCCGCGGCAAGTCCGTGGCGACCGATTTTTCCCGCGTGCCCGAGCTGCCGCTGCAGGTCCTGTCGATGCGGCGCGTGGTGCTGAACCTCATCGACAACGCGCTGCGCTACGGGGAAAAGGAGGTGAGCGTCGCGGTGCACGCCGAAGCGGGCGCCGCGGTGCTCGAGGTCGCCGACCGCGGGCCCGGCATTCCGGCCTCGGAGGCCGAGCGCCTGAAGCAGCCGTTCACGCGCCTGGAGGTCGCGCGCAGCGACAAGGGCGGCGCGGGCCTCGGGCTCGCCATCGTCGAGCGCGTGGTGCGCGCGCACCGCGGCAGCTTCGAGCTGCTCGCCCGCGAAGGCGGAGGCCTCGTCGCGCGGATCCGGCTTCCGTTCGAGGGGAAAGCGGCCGCATGAATGCGCTCCGGGCGAGAGGGGTTTTTCGGGTACACTTCGCGGGAATTCAAAAGGAAAATCCAGCCATGAAGAGACTGCTTGCCATCCTGTGCCTGGCCGCCGCCCCCGCGGCGTTTGCGCAGCCTTGCCCCGAGAAAAACCTGCTGTACTGGCAGGCTTTCCCGGCCGGAGGCGAATCCGACATTTCGGCGAGGCACCAGCAGCTCGTGCTGAAAAAGAAATGCCCCTCGATCGAGACCATCATCCAGTACAAGCCGGGGGTGGGCGGCGCCGTCATGTGGAACCAGATGAACGCCCTGCCCGGCGACGGCCTGAACGTCGTCGGCATCAACCTGCCGCACATCGTGCTGGCGCCGTTCGAAGGCCAGGTGCAGTACAAGACCGAGGACATCACCCCGACGTTCTGGTTCCATTACACCCCGGACGCGCTGGTCGTGCCCGAATCCAGTCCCATCAAGACCTTCCAGGATTTCGTCAAGGCCGCGAAGGGCGAGCCCGGAAAGCTCACGCTCGGAGGCTCGGGGATCAATTCGGCGAACCACGCCGCGCACGAACGCCTCAACAACGAGTTCGGGGTGAAGACCAACTACATTCCCTTCAAGGGCACCGGCGACATGACCATCGCGGTGGCCGGCGGGCACGTCGGCGGCGCGATGTCCTACACGGCCTTCGCGATCAACAACAAGGGCAAGATGCGCGCGCTCGCGGTGGCGATGGAGAAACGCCACCCTCTGCTCCCGGACGCACCCACATTCAAGGAGCTGGGCGTGAACTGGGTCGACGGCGCTTTCCGCGGAATCGGCATGCCGAAGTCCACGCCTCCCGCGGCGCGCAAGCGCATGTCCGACCTGTGGGCCGCGCTGAACAACGACCCGGAGATGAAGGAACTCGCCGCGAAGAGCGGCTTCGAGCTGGTCAACGTCGGCGTCGAGCAGATGGACGCCTTCATGAAGGAGAAGACCCGGGTCTACACGGGCGTTGCAAAACAGATGGGGCTGGTGAAATAACGTGGATCGGCGGGCTTGCCGCCCGCCGGGACTTCAGCCTATGAATCCCACGCATCGCGCCGCGTGGGAAACACCTTGGCCCGGTAGTAATCCTTGAGCGTGCTCAGGTCCATGAGGATGCTGAGCGGAAAGCCTTGGCGGTGCCCCCGGGTGTCGGTAAGCAGCTCCTCGAAGTAGCGATCCATCTCTCGCGGCATTTTCCACAGTTTGGCGATGCGATTGACGATCCTGGGAAACAATGCCGCAAGCTCCTTGGGCCGTGCCGACTCCTCGAGAGACGCCAGCAGCGCCTGACCTGCGGCGCCCAATTCGAGATCGTCCTTTTCCGGCTGGTGACGACGCTTGCTGAAATCCACCTGCGCCAGAGCTGCCTTGTTGCCGAGTTCAGCATTCATTCAGCGACCCCCTCTCCTCCCAAAGTTGAGAAATAGCCGGCGCCCCCGGATTCCCCCGATCTTGTCGACACCGGGCCGGTTTCTCATACGCCGCTGGTGGCACGTAATTCAACGACGAGCGTAGCACTCGACCGCCAAAACTACTCGGATTTGCGCTCGCCGGGGAGGCATTACGGCACACCTTTGCGCGAAACGATCGCCGGGTTTTACAGGGGGGGCTCAGCCCTGCCAGGATTTCCGAATTTCGTAGCGGCTGCCTTGAGGCAAAGTTACGGACTGCACCAGCGCGAAGCCGTCGAGCCGCCATTCGATCGGCGCCAGCGCCGGCATCGCCCTGGGCTCGCGCGCCTCGCGCAACAGCGTTACATGCGACACGAAGGACTTCGCGTCAAAGCGGATTTGCGATTTCGCGAGGGTCCCGCGAAGCCCGGAAACGAGCGCTTCGAGCCCGGGCGGGACGACCGAGGCGCCGGCCCAGGCGATGCGGTTGTGCTTCCAGTAGCCCGGCTGATCGAGAATCAGCGGGCAAGCCCGCGGGCGCACCGTGCCGGCCGCGCGTTCGACCTCCGCGACGCGCGCTTCCTCGACGCTGCCGAGAAAGGCGAGCGTCACATGCAGATTCTCAGGACGCGTCGGCCTGCCGCCGCACAGCGCATGAAGCTCGCGCGACCAGCCTGCGAGCTGCGCGCGCACCCCGTCGTCCGGCCACAGCGCGAAGAACAACCTCATGGAACAAAACCGGGGACAGACCACGGTTTCCGAGCCGAAGCAAGGACAAAAACCGTGGTCTGTCCCCGGTTTTTCTCAGGCAAGCAGGGCGATCGCCTCGGCGGCGATGCCTTCGCCCCGGCCGATTGCGCCGAGCCGCTCGGCGGTTTTCGCCTTGACGTTGACCTGGTCGGGGCGGATTTCGAGATCGGCGGCGAGGTTCGCGACCATCGCGCCGATGTGCAAAGCCATCTTCGGCGCCTCGGCGATGACCGTGGCGTCCAGATTGGCGATAGCGAATCCGGCTTCGCGGATCTTCCTGCCGACCTCGCGCAGGAACGCGCGGCTGTCGGCGTTCCTGTATTTCGGATCGGTGTCGGGAAAATGCCGGCCGATGTCGCCGAGCGCAGCCGCGCCGAGGAGCGCATCGCACACCGCGTGGATCAGCACGTCGGCGTCGGAGTGCCCCTCAAGTCCCTTTTCGAACGGAATCGCGACGCCGCCGAGGATGAGCTTGCGCCCCTTGACGAGCGCGTGCACGTCGTAGCCTTGCCCGATCCTCATTCCGCCGCCCTCAGGAGACGCTCGGCGATATCGAGGTCGGCCGGAAAAGTGACCTTCAAGTTCCTGGTGCTGCCTTCGACCAGCTTCGGCTTGTAGCCGAGCGCCTCCACCGCGCTCGCATCGTCGGTGACGTGCTCGGTCTCGCGCAGGGCCCGCAGCAGCATGCCGTGCCGGAACATCTGCGGCGTTTGCGCCCGCCACAGGCCGTCGCGCGGCTCGGTCGCGACGATGCGATGCTCGTCGTCCGTGCGCTTCAGGGTGTCGGCGACGGGCACGGCGAGGATTCCGCCTACTTCGTCCCTGCCCGCCTCGTCGATCAGGCGCCGGAGTTCGGCCTTTCCAAGGCAAGGCCGCGCCGCGTCGTGAACCAGCATCCAGTCGTTCGAATCGACCAGGCTCGCCGCGGCGACAAGGCCGTTCAGCACGCTGTCGCGCCGGCTCGCCCCGCCGCAGTAGAGCGGGGCAAGCCGCTCGCCGAACGCGCTCCAGTCGTGCTTGCGAAATTCCATATCCGCCGGCGCGAGCACCACGAACACGATTTCCACCTCCGGCGTGGCGAGCAGGCACTCGATCGAGTGGACCAGCATCGGCTTTCCCGCGAGCGGCGAGTATTGCTTCAGCCCGTCCGCTCCGAAGCGGGAACCGGAGCCGGCGGCCGGAACGAGGCCGAAGTATCGCGCAGTCATCGATCAAGTCACTGAATACGGACGGGATTCGAAGAATTCAACACGCTATAATTATAACCGGGTCCCGAGTTCGAACTGGATGCTTCGTAAATCGGAGCACGGTTCAACTCGGGTTTTGCTATTTCCATCAGGTAAACGATGAGCGCAGTCGTCCTACCCGAAACAGAAAAGAACGCGAGCACCGCCCGCCTTCACGGCTCGAGCGACGCGCTGGCGCTCGCGCGCCTCGCGGGAACCTCGCGGCCGGCCGTGGTCTTCTGCGCGCAGGCGACCGAGGCGCAAAGGCTGAAGGACGAGATCGCGTGGTTCGCACCGCAGCTCGCCGTGCTGCTCCTGCCCGACTGGGAGACCCTGCCCTACGATCATTTCTCTCCGCACCACGACCTCGTGTCGGAGCGCCTGGCGACGCTCTACCGCATCATGCGCGAGGATTTCGACGTCGCCATCGTTCCCGCGGCGACCGCGCTCACGCGCCTCGGGCCCCCGTCCTTTCTCGCGGGGCACAGCTTTTTCCTGAAACAGGGAGAAGCGCTCGATCTGGCCGCGCTGCGATCCCAGCTCGCCTTGGCCGGCTATGCCCACGTCACCCAGGTGGTCGCGCCGGGCGAGTACTGCGTGCGCGGCGGGCTGATCGATCTTTTCCCGATGGGCAGCGCGCTTCCCTACCGGCTCGACCTGATCGACGAGGAAATCGAGTCGATCCGATCCTTCGATGCCGACACCCAGCGCACGCTCTACAAGGTCCCTGAAATCCGCCTGCTTCCGGCGCGCGAGTTTCCCATGGACGAGGCCGGGCGCAACCAGTTCCGCCGCAGCTTCCGCGACACTTTCGAGGGCGATCCGTCGAAGAGCCGCATCTACAAGGACGTGAGCAACGGCGTCGCGCCCGCCGGCATCGAGTACTACCTGCCGTTGTTTTTCGAGCAGACCGCGACCCTGTTCGATTATCTGCCGAAAAGCGCCACCGTCTGCATGCACGGGCAGGTACACGAGGCTCTCACCGAATTCTCGCGCGACGCGCAAAGCCGCCACCAGCTCCTGCAAGGCGACCGCACCCGGCCGCTGCTGCCGCCCGCGGAGCTGTTCCTCGGCGCCGAGGATTTTTTCGTGCGGGCGAAGAATTTCGCGCGCGCCGACTTTGAAGCGGGAAGCAACGCTCCGGTCGCGCATCCCCTGCCCGAGCTGGCGGTCGAGCGGCGCGCCGCCGATCCCCTGCATCGCCTGAAAGCATTTCTTGCCGAGACGCCTGCCCGCGTGATGCTGCTCGCCGAATCGCCCGGCCGCCGCGAAACGCTGTCGCAGTACCTCGCCGAGTACGGCCTCAAGCCCGTCCCGTGCGCCGGGTTCGAGGAATTCCGGCGCTCGGAGGTGAAACTCGCGCTCGGCGTGGCGCCGCTCCTCGCCGGCTTCTTCCTCGATTCGGAGCAACTGTGCTTCGTCACCGAGTCCGAGCTCTACGCCGGAACCGCCCGCTCGCGCGCGGCGCGCGACCGGACTCGCGTCAGCTCGGTCGAAGGCATGCTGCGCGACCTCTCGGAGCTGCGCTCCGGCGACCCGGTGGTGCACGTGCAGCACGGCATCGGGCGCTACCGGGGTCTGGTCGATCTCGATCTCGGCGAGGGCGCCGCCGAGTTTCTGCTCCTCGAATACGCGGAGGACAACAAACTCTACGTGCCGGTGGCGCAGCTGCACTCGATCGGCCGCTACTCGGGCGGGCCGCCCGAGCAGGCGCCGCTGCACAAGCTGGGCGGCGACCAGTGGGACAAGGCCAAACGCAAGGCCGCGCGCGCGGTGCGCGACACCGCCGCGGAACTGCTCGATCTGTATGCGCGGCGCGCGACCCGCCAAGGCCACGCCTTCAAGTTGAACCAGCACGACTACGAAGCTTTTGCCGAGGGCTTCGGCTTCGAGGAAACGCCCGACCAGGCGGCCGCCATCGCCGCCGCGATCGAGAACATGAAAAGCGGCAAGCCGATGGATCGCCTGGTCTGCGGCGACGTCGGCTTCGGCAAGACGGAGGTCGCGCTGCGCGCTGCCTTCGTCGCCGTCGCCGACAACATGCAGGTCGCGGTGCTCACGCCTACCACGCTCCTGGCCGAGCAGCATTTCCATACCTTCAGCGACCGCTTCGCCGACTGGCCGATCAAGCTCGCCGAGCTCTCGCGCTTCAGGAGTGGCAAGGAAACGACAACAGCGCTGAAAGGCCTCGCCGGCGGCGAGGTCGACATCGCCATCGGCACGCATAAGCTCTTGCAGAAGGACATCAAGTTCAAGCGCCTGGGCCTGGTGATCGTCGACGAGGAACACCGCTTCGGCGTGCGCCAGAAGGAAGCGCTGAAAGCGCTGCGCGCCGAGGTGGACGTGCTCACGCTCACCGC
>Ga0137464_1000329_pt1 | contig 15453 bp, 13 predicted proteins | sample EasRivERMGT814_2_FD_102306 | JGI IMG/M metagenome (GOLD analysis project Ga0137464, IMG submission 102306) | Soil microbial communities from meander-bound floodplain in the East River, Colorado, USA - East River MetaG ERMGT814_2 | ecosystem: Environmental > Terrestrial > Soil > Floodplain ...
GGTCCGACGAAAAAGAGATCCGCAAGACCACGACCAAGGGGTGAGCGCGCCGGCGCCCCATTCCGTTAGTTCGTGCACAAATTTCCGTGCCGTCATTCCCGCGAAAGCGGGAATCCAGGAATCTGAACGACTTACTGGATCCCCGCTTCCGCGGGGATGACTTATTCAGAGCTTCCCTAGTCGCGAATGGAAGCACCGCGGATGGCATAGCCAGGCAGTTTGGCCGGCGCGGGAGACGCCTGGATATATTTGATGTTGTCGAACGGAATGACCAGGACGGCGCCGTCCACCGTCGCGATGATCTGGCGCTGCTTGAGGATCTCCTCCACTTTCAGCAAGGCCGCCATTTCATTCGGTGTCTGCACCGGAAAATCGATGCTGAGCTTGGTGCCGTCGCAAAAATGTATCGTAAGCCCGCGTTCGGTCATGTCCATCTGCGTCCTCCCATGAAATAAGTTGATGCTGCGATTGAGAGCTTGCTACCGGCCGGTAAAGTAGAACAGGCCCAGTACGTACAGCGCCGACACCGCGAGCTGGACCAGCGTGACCGGCAGGCCGTAGCGCAGGAACTGCATGAAGCTGACGCGCTTGCCGTTGGCCGCGCAGATGGCCACTGCCACGACGTTCGCGGAAGAGCCGATCAGGGTGGCGTTGCCGCCCAGAGTCCCCGCGAACATCATCGCGACGAATACGGGAATCAGATTGGCGGGCCAGGCCGTAAAGGTCGGATCGAGCGCCTGTTCGGGCACCAGTTCGGCGATCACGCTGTAGCTCTTCAGCATCAGCAGCATCGCGGCCACCACCGGCACATTGGCGAGCAGGCTCGAGGTGAATCCCACGAAGACCAGAATCGCCAGCGCGACCAGAACGAGATTGACGCCGAACCAGCCATGCAGGCTGTGCGACAGGCTTTGCAGGATGCCGGTCTTGTTGATGGCCTCGACCAGGCAAAAGAGGCAAATCAGGAACACCAGCGTCTTCCAGTCGACGTCCTCCAGCACCTTGCTCACCGGCTCGACTTTGGTGCCGTAGGTCACCAGCAGCGCGAGCGCCGCGCCGACGATCGCGGCGGCCGGCGGCACGATGCGGCTCGGAATGTTCTCGCCGAATATGAACAAGAGCACGATCAGCGCCAGAACCACGAGCGACAGCGCGCACAGCCACGGCCGCTCGAGCGGCTTGGCCTTGAGATCCGCCGGCAGAGTGCGCCGCACGTTCCACACGTCGCGCATCAACCAAGGCAGGAAAGGAACCACGACCAGCACCGAAAGCAGGCCGCCGAGGCTCACCTTCTGCAGGTATTGAACGAACGTCATGCCGATGCCGCTGCCGACCAGGAACGTCGCGGGGTCGCCCACCAGCGTCAGCAATCCGGCTGCGTTGCTGATGATCGCGGTGAGCACCATGGGGCCGACAAAATCGACCTCGAGCGCGACCGCGACGCGGACGATGATCGGTGCGAGCAGGACCACCGTCGTCGCGTTGGGGAGAACCGCGCACAGCGGCGCGACGAGCAGGATCAGTCCCAGCAGGAAACGCTTGCCGCTTCCTCTGGTCAGCAGCAGATAGCGCGTGCCGATGTAGTCGAACAATCCGGTCGGCTTGAGGGTGCGCGCCACCACCATCCCGCCGAACAGCAGCGCGATCGGCCCGTCCGCGGTGCGGGTGATGTTGAGGACGTCCTGAACGTTGAATATGCCGAACGCGATGAGCACGCTGACCCCGAGCAGCGTGGCGAGCACCATGTCGGTCAGGTCCAGAGCGATCACCAGGATGACGACGACGAAGACGACCAGCGTGACGATCGTATTGATGTCTTCTATCGGCATGAAAGGCTTCCCCGATCGAATGACGCGCGCATTCGGGAATCAGTTGAACGGCGGCGCAACCATCAGGCCGCCCCGGGACCCCAGGCGATTGAGCCCGCGCTCGATGCGCAGGGCGCTTTGGCCGCCGAAGTTGCGCTCGTAGATCTCGCCATAGTTCCCGGCAGCGGCGATTGCGCGCACGACCCAGCCGGAGCTGACCCCGAGCGCCTTGCCGTAGCCGCCGTCCGCGCCCAGGAACCGGCGCAAGGCGGGATCGGTGGCGGACTCGCTCAGGCCGCGGACGTTGGCGCGCGTGACGTTGCGCTCCTCGGCTTCGATCAGCGCGAACAGCACCCATCTCACCAGTGTCAGCCATTGCTCGTCGCCGCGCCGCACCACCGGGCCCAGCGGCTCCTTGGAGATTACCCCGGGAAGGATCCGGTATGCGGCGGCGCCACCGGCCGCGCGGGCGCGCACCGCCGCCAGCTGCGAGCGGTCGGCGGTAAAAACCCGGCAGCGTCCGGCCAGAAACGCATCCGCAGCGGCGGTCACCGAATCCGCCACCAGCGGCCGGTAGGGCCAATTGCGGGCGCGGAAGTAATCCGCGAGGTTTTCCACGGTGGTGGTGCCCTTCTCGACGCAGATTGTGGCCGCCTTCAAATCCGCAACGCTCCGCGCCGGGCTCTCCTTCGGCACCATGAACCCCTGCCCGTCGTAGAAGTAGGTTCCGGCAAAATGAACCCCGATTCCCGCCTCGCGCCCGAGCGTCCACGTCGTGGCGTGCAGCAGCACGTCGATTCTCCCGGCCAGAAGCGCCGGAAATCGCGCGGGAGCGCTCAACGGCACCAGAGCGATCCTGTCGGGATCGCCGAGGACCGCGGCAGCGAGCGCACGGCAAAAATCGACGTTCAGTCCCTGCCAGCGGCCGGCGGCGTCCTTGAACGCGAAGCCCGCCAGCGATTCGGTCACGCCGCAGCGCACGGCGCCCCCCGCTTTCACTTTCGCCGCGGTTTCGCCGGCGGCCCATGACGATGCGGGACCGAGCACCGCAGTCATCATGATGATGCGGGCGGTCACCCACATCCGGCGCCGGATCGATCTGACGCTCAAGTCTCCCATTACCACTCTGCTCGACAGCTCATCGCTTCGGCGGCCCCGGCATGGCCGGGCGGGGTTGGGCGCGCAATTGCCTGACGCTTTCGCGAACGCGTTGCAGTTGCGCCAATTCCTTCACGACCTCATTCTACCGAAGGGGCTCGGTGTTCATTTCACCTACGCCGGCCGCTTTTCGGAGAGCCATTTCAGGAACGCCGGTTCGGGGAGAGGGCGGCAGAACAGGTAGCCCTGAAAGCCTTCGCAGCCGAGTTTGACCAGGGTCTCGCGTTGCGCTTCGGATTCGACCCCCTCCGCGACCACGCCCAGCCGCATGTGGCGGCCGATCGCGACAATGGTCTCGACCAGGGGATGCTCCTTGACGCCGTCGAGTTCGCCGACAAAGGACTGGTCGATCTTGATCGCGTCCAGAGGCAGATCCTTGAGGTGTGACAGCGACGAATAGCCGGTGCCGAAATCGTCCAGAGCCACGCGTAGCCCGAGCGTGCGCAGCGCCTTCAGCTTCCCGATGGTGTCTTCGACGTCATACAGCAGCGCGGTCTCGGTGAGCTCCAGCATCATGCGGCCGGGATCGATCCCGTGCGCGATCAGGGCCTCGCGCACCTGCTCCACAAAATCCGGCCGGGCGAATTGCCAGGGAGAGACATTGATCGACAGATGTCCGACGAACGGAACTCCGGCGCGCAGCCAGTCCTTGAGCCGGCTGCAGGCCCGGTTGGATACCCACCTGCCGATGGAATGGATCAGGCCGGTTTCCTCGGCGATCGGAATGAACATGGCGGGCGCCACCTCACCCATGTCCGCGTGATGCCAGCGCAGGAGCGCCTCGGCCCCGATCATCCGGCCCGCGGCATCGACCAGCGGCTGGAAGTACAGTTCCAGCTCGTCCTTGGCGATCGCCTGGCGCAGTCCCTCCTCCAGCCGCAGCCGCGTGCTCGCCGCCGCCTGCAGGCTCGGCAGGTAGAACTGGATGTTGCCGCGCCCCAGGCTCTTCGCGCGGTACAGAGCAATGTCGGCGCGACGCAGGATATCCGGTTCGCTCTCGCCGCCATCGGGGAACATCACGACGCCGATGCTCGCGCCGATCGTAAAGGCGCGCTCGCCCACCGTGATCGGGCTCGAGAGACGCGCCATGATCTCCTGCGCCAACCGCCGCGCTTCGCGCTCCGCATCCCGGGTGTCGGCGGTGTCCATGTCGATCAGCACCCCGAACTCGTCGCCCCCCGGCCGCGCGAGAAGCGCGCTCTCGGGGACCGTCTCGCCCAGCCCCCGGGCCACCGCCCGCAGCACTTCGTCCCCGACGCTGTGACTGAGCGCGTCGTTGATGGTCTTGAAGTGATCCAGGTCGATCAGGATCAAGGCGCCGAGTTTCCCGGATTGCCGGGCTTCATCGAGCATCTCCGAGAGGCGCTCATGCATGTGCGCGCGGCTGGCGAGGCCGGTCAGATGGTCCTCGTACGCCATGCGCCGGATGTGGGTTTCGGCCCGCAGGCGCGCAAGCTCGGCGCCGCTGCGCGCGGCAAAGATCTCGAGGATCGCCTTTGCGCGATCGAGACCCTCGAGCGGTTTGCCGTGCATGACGACGAGGATCCCCAGCGGAACGCCTTTTTCGTCGAAGAGCGGCGTGCCGACATAGCTCTCGACACCCATGTAGCGGAGCATCCGGTCCTTCGAAAACAGCTGCTGTACATCCCGCGGATAAACGCAGGTGCTCCGGCCGATGACGTGGGTACAGGGCGTTCCCGCGAGGGCGTAGGTGAAGTTGGGGGCGATCTTGCCGTGATCCGAGACCGCCAGCGTGTTGACGCTTCCCGCGTCCCTCTCGTCCAGCAGCGCGATGAATGCATAATCGGCGTTGAACAGCTGCGCGAGACTCTGCACGAGCTGCCGAAAGAACTGCTCGCCGGTCCCGCCCGACACGCCGGCGGCGATGAGGTGAATTGCGTCCTCGATGCGCTTCTTCTCGGTGACGTCCTCGTGCATCAGGATGACGTCGTTGATGCCTCCCGCCGCGTCCTTGATCGGATAGATCGAGGAGCGCACCCAGCGGTCGCGGATCGGGCCGCGCACCGTCGGCGTTTCCTCGGGGTTGTAGACGATCGGTGGAATCTCGCTGGCGACACCCGCGAAGGCCTTTTCGATATAGGGCATGACACCCCGATCGACGAGCTGCGGGTCCCGCAGGATGTTGTAATGGGCCAGCGACTCGGCCTTCAGGCCCCAGAGCTTTTCCCACGCCGCGTTGACTTGGCGTATCCGGCCATCCGCCGACAGGACTTGAATGCTGAACGGCGATTGCTCCACCAGGGCGCGGAAACGGCGTTCGGACGTACGTATCCGGTGACGCACCTCGAAGTTGAGTGCCGCGCTCATGACGATGATGAGGACCAGAAAGCCGAACGCGCCCAGATGGATGAAGTCGATCAAGGCGGCCCGGACGAGAATGCCCTCCGCGGACATCATCACGAACAGCACGACGCCGAGCAGCATGGCGAGCGTCGTGGCATCGCGGTCGCGGCGGTAGTTCATCGTCAATGCAAAAAGCGCATACCCTGCGCTCACCAGCGAAGCCGCGACGCCCACGAAAAACCACGGGCCGTTGGGGCCGACGGGACGTGCCAGCACTTCACCCCAGGGCAGGCGCAGCGACTCCAGCTTCTGTATCTCCTGGAACTGCAGGCTGTAGGGCTGGATCGCATTGACCGCCAGCAGCAGGACCCCCGCCAGGCTCAAGCCCTCGAGAAGCCAGCGCGGACGAACTTTGGTGTACGCGGCGACGGACCACGGGAGCAGGATCCCGAGGAAGAGGGTGGCGGCGGCGACATTCACTTTGAGCGGCACGATCAGCTCGGTCACGCTCTGCGCCCGGTACATCTGAATCTGGGACAGCGCGAGCACCGTGGCTGCCACGCACGTGCCGGCGAACAGGAGATGGGTGAGATTGACCGGTCTGCGCAGGGCAACAAAAAGATGGTTCACCGCGGCATAGACGCAAATGCCGCTGAGCACGATCAGACTGGAAACAGCGATCTCGTCCATGCCCGCAATTCTCTGCGCCGTGATGGCCGCTGCGTCCAATGATACAGCGGGAGGTCCACAGACATTACGCCCCGCTCCCGAGGCAGGGTACGGCGGATCAGGGGAGTGACTGGAAAATCAACAGGCTGTTGAAAAATGGCACGTTGTCATTCTGAGGAGCCCTTCGCTTCGCTGGAGGGTACACTCCGCGACGAAGAATCTGCTTTCGATCCGAAAGAAAAGCAGATCCTTCGCTTTGCTCAGGATGACAATGCCGGGTCCCTCGTCACTGAACGAGCGGGATATTGGCCGCCAGCTCGTACTTGATGATCGCGCGGATCTTGTTCTCGATCTGGATGTAGCGCGCGACCTTCATGCCCGGGATCACTTTCTCGAGCCGGGGCACGTAGGAGGCCTTGAGCTTCACTTCCGCGTCCTCGATGGCGATCGCCTCGTTGATCAGCTTCTTCGCCGTTTCGTCCGACACCGGCCCCTTGTTGTAGGCGGCCGCGTAGTTCTTGATCGCCCCGGCGACGCGCTGGTTGATGCCTTGCAGGTCCTTCTGGTAGGCGTCGTACACCGGCCAGAAGCCCTTGGCCTCGGCCTCGGTCAGCTGCATGTTGGCCGCGACGACGAGCTTCTTGTCGGCCTTGATCTTCTGGGCAAGGATTTGCATGTCCGACGCGGTTTGCGCCCCTGCGGGCAGCACGATCAAAGTTGCAAGAGCCACGATTGAAGCCAGCTTCATTTCAGGTACTCCTTCCGGTTGAGTTAAAGGGATTCGCTTTTTTTAGGGAAGCTCTGAATAAGTCATCCCCGCGGAAGCGGGGATCCAGCAAGTCGTTCAGATTCCTGGATTCCCGCTTTCGCGGGAATGACGAAACGGGGGTTGTTCAGAGGTTCCTTAGAAATAAACCGCTCCATACAGCATCCCGCCGTTCCAATTCGTGTCGAGATTGAGAGTCGTCACGTCCCCTTTCGCCTTCAAGTGCAGAGCGAAGCGATTGTATGCGACGCCCAGGGCAAAGTTCCGGAACAGCCGGTATTCCAGCCCGAGGAGGAAATCCTGCAGCCCCCCGATGACCTTGTCCTGGTAATTGATGTTGAAGAGCTCATAGGTGTAATAGGCGGAGAAGCGGGGCGTGAACTTGTAGGCGGCGAAGAGACCCCACACGGGGAGGGGCGCGGTTACCGATTGACCCTGGGACTGATTGATGCCGCTCGCGCTGATGTTGGCGGATATGCCCATGACGTGGAGACCGACCGACGCTCCGAGCTCGGCCTGTTCGTTATGGAACAGGGAATACTGATAGTTCAGCTTGTACACGTTGAACTTGAGATCGCTGTCGACCTGGGTACTGACCGGATACGTCAGCCCGCCCCACTGGATGTCTTTGTCCAGCATCCGCGAACCCGCGAGCTTCACGTCATACCAGGAAAAGCCGAGGCCGTGATGCTCGTTGAAGCGGTAGCGCCCGTCCAGCCTCAAGACCGTCGCGGTCCTTTCGCCGCCCAGCGTGTCATGGAAATCAATGTAGGCGCCGACGGGAGCGTTGTTTGCGTCAAGACGCGCGACCGTGTCGGCATTCTTGATGTAATACCCGCCCAGCCGGAGCCCGAACTTGTCCGGAAGCTTCTCCTCTTCTGCCGCCCGGGCAGCGCCGGCCAGCGCCAACGCCGTGACCAGAGAGGCCGCGAAGAGGGCGCGCCAGGGATCTTTGCGCTTCATGACGGCCAGCTGAACGAAGAACGCATGCACGGTAATCCTCCTAGCCCGGAGAAGATGGGAACGTTATTGTTGGGATCACAGGATACAGCCTGCGGCACCGTCGCGCCAAACTCGCCGGTGCCGTTCGCGATGTCCGGCGGCATGCCGGAATTCGCCTGCAAAAAATCCGGAGGCTGGCCTTAGGTTGCCGACGAGTCCTCGCGCTCCCCGGCGCCCTCGCTCACCCACGCCGCGAGCTGGGTATAAGCGACCGCCAGCACCACCGGCCCGACGAAAAGCCCGACCAGGCCGAACGCAAGCAGTCCGCCGATGACACCGGCGAAAATCAGCACCAGCGGCAGGTCCGCGCCGCGCTTGATGAGAAGCGGGCGCAGGATGTTGTCGAGACTGCCGACGATGAGCGTCCACACGAGCATCGCCGTACCCCACACGGGACTGCCGCTCCAGTAGAGCCAGGCCACCGCCAGCACCAGCACGGGCCCGGCGCCGATCTGTGCGATTGCGAGAACGAACATGAGCGCCGTCAGGAAACTCGCCAGAGGCACGCCGGCCACCGCGAGGCCGATGCCGCCGAGCACGGCCTGCACGACTGCCGTGACGACGACCCCCAGCGCGACGGCCCGGATCGCCTGGCCGGCAAGCGTGACCGCCTGCTCGCCGCGAGGCCCGGCGAGCCGCCGCGCGAATGCACGCACGCCGGTGGCGGCTTCCTCGCCCTTGTAGTAGAGCATCGCCGAAATGATCACCGTCAGCAGCAGATGCAGGAAAAACGCCGCAACAGTGCCGGCCTTGCCCAGGGTCCAGCGCGCCGCGTCCTTCGCATACGGCGTTACACGCGCGTGCAGCTCGTCGGCGCCGAGCGCTGCGATCGCCTGCCATTCGGCGGCGAGCTTGGGGCCGATCAGCGGCAGCCCTTCCACCCAGCCGGGCGGGGGCGGCACGCTGGCCTGCGCAAACGTCTTCAGCCATTCGCCAACGTCACCGGCGTGCTCGGCGAGGGTCAGCACGGCGAGCGCGAGCGGGACGATGACGACCAGCAGCAGCGCGCTCGTCATCACGATCACTGCAAGGCCCCGCTTTCCCCACAATCGCTTCTGCGCCGCCCGCATCAGCGGCCAGGTCGATACCACGAGCAGCGTCGACCAGATCAACGCCGGCAGAAATGGCCGCAGGATCCACAGGCTCACCGCGATCGCTGCGACGATGAACAGCACCGCCAGCAGGATGCGGGGCAATTCGCGGAAACTCGGGACGTTCACTTTATTTTCCATCGCCGACGTTCACCCGCCTGGTCCGAAGGCACGCAACACACCAGGCCGCCAGCGCCGCGTGAAGTACAACCGTCGGCCAGAGGCCGATGCCGGAGAGCCTCAAGCCCATGCCCGCATGAACGAGCACCACGACGATGGCAGCGTTGTAAAACAGCATGGCCGCGATCAAACCTCTCGCTGCGCGGCTCCGTTCGTCATGGCGCGCGAGCCAGCAGGCCACGCCCAGCGACAGCAGCGCCGCCCCCGTCACGCGAGCCACCACCAGTGCCGAAGGTGCGTCGAGCGATCCGCCAAGCAGCAACGAAGCCACCAGCGACGGCAACCCCAGCAGTGCCAGGCCGCCCGCCGCCTCTAACGCTGCTGTCACGATGAGCAGGGATTTCATCGGTTCGTAATCCGGGACCGGCCTTGGATGCGCGTGGTGTCGAAACAAAGCATGCTCTTCTCTCGATTGTGCCCTTGCTACTTCTTATCGAAGGGGAATATTACCTTCCAGTCTGCTTTCATGTCGACGACGGTCCAAGCCTTCGCGTTCGCCTCGTCGAGCGCCTTGTCCAGGCGGCCGATCGAAGACTGGCGGTCGTAGGCCCATTCGCGCCCGGCGTGTCGGTGTGGTGAACGAGGCCCAAGAAGCGCGCGCCGCCGCCGGCCGCGGTCCACTGCGGCATCTGCAGGTCGCCGTCGGAATCCAGGACGGTCTTGCTTTCCTGCGCAATCGCGCACGCCGCGGACAGGAGGCAGAACGCCCAAACGAGCTGGACGAGGCGTAACGCCGCTGTCCGGAGGAACCTTTCAGGCATTCACGTGACCCTTGCGTCAACTCGCGCGCATAACGCTGCGCCAGCGTGCCGTACTCGCGTACTCGCGCATGCCCGCGTACTCGCGCATGCCCGCGCGCCTGGCGGCCATGAGTTTCGGACTGAACACCAGCAGCGGCGCGAGGATGGCGAACAGCATCACGGCCGTCCAGCTCCTCTCGACACCAAGGCCGATTGACGGCGGGCCTGTAAGACAGTATCTTACTCATATGAAAACCACCGTTTCCACGAAAGGCCAGATCATTCTCCCCGCCGAATTCCGGCAACGGGATGGCATCGAGCCGGGGCAAGAATTCGAAGTCGAACGATTGGACCGCGGCGAGTACCGGCTGAAGCGAAAGGCGCGGCGGCGCAATGAAGGGCTGGTGAAGCTGCTGCTCGCCTGCCCGGTCAAAGGTTGGTTCAAGCCGATGAATCGCAGGGAAACGACCGACGACATCAATGTGCCCAGACTCGGATGACTTACCTGGTCGATGCAAACGTGCTCAGCGAGCCGACGAAGCCGGCGCCCAGCAGCAAGGTCATCGACTGGTTGAGCGCCAACGAGCGGAATCTTGTCGTGGACTCCATCATCCTGGGCGAACTGTGTATCGGCGTTCTGGCGCTTGTGCCCGGGCGTAAGCGCAGACAACTCGAGCAGTGGTTTGACGCGCTCATGCAGACCATCGAGTGTCTTCCGTGGGACGCCACGATCAGCCGACGTTGGGCCAAACTCGTGGTGGACTTGAAGCAGAAAGGGAAGACGATGCCGCTCCTGGATGGAATGATAGCGGCCACCGCGCTCCAACATGACCTCACTATTGCCACGCGAAACACGCGCGATTTCAGGAAGGCGGGCCTGAAGGTAATCGACCCCTTCGCCTGACGCAGAGAATACCCGCTTCAGAGGGATCGGTTGCAGAAGTATCCTGGCTGGACGCATCTGCATAGGCATTGGACCTTGGTCCAACCCCGCAATTCGGATGGAATTGCAAATCACCTCTTTCTCTTCCCTTCGAGATCCGCAACCAGCCGCCTCGCGTTGGCATCCCCCGGCAGCGCCTCGGCGATCTTCTTCGCATAGTTGAGCGCGGCCTCGAGGTCGCCCGCTTCCAGATTCATGGAAACGAGCGCGTTCAAAGTCTCCAGATCGTACGGGTGGCGCATATCGGACGCGCGCAACATGACGAGAGCCTCGGTGCGTTTGCCGGCGGAGTGCAGCCCCACGGCGTAGACATAGGCGTAGCGCGCGTTGTCAGGCGCGAGCTTCGCGGCCATCGCAAGCTCCTGGAGTGCCGCAGGCTTGTTGCCCCTGCGCACCAGCAACAACCCGAGCACATAATGCAGGTCCGCCGCGCGCGGCAGCCCCTTGAGGCCGCGCCGCAGCAGCTTCTCGCCTTCGGCTTCGCGCCCCAGCTGGCGGTAGGTATCGGCGAGATTGACGTACGCGCCCGCGAAACGCGCATCGAGCGAAAGCGCGCGCTCGTACGCCGCGATCGCTTCCCCGGGACGGCCCTGGCGCATCCGCAGGTTGCCGAAGTTGACGTTCGCCGCCGGCCAGTCGGAATCCTGTTGCAGCGATTCGACATATTCGTTTGTCGCCTTGTCGCGATTGCTGCGTTGGTCGGGGGTAAGCCGATCGTCGCCGATATCCGCGAGAATTCGCGCGGCCTCGATGCGCACGCCGCGCACCGGATCGGCGAGCAGCGGCGCGGCCGCTTGCACGCGCACGGCCGGCTCGAAAGGCTCGAGCAGTCCGAGCACGGCGATGCGCAGAGTGGGATCCGTGTGGGCGAGCAGATTGCGCGAAGCCGGCAGATTTCCGGAATTGACATAAGGCTGGGCCAGCGTGGCCGCGGTCGCCCTTACGATGGCAGGAGCCGCCGGATCGCTGGCGAGCGCCAGCAGCGCGGGCAGCGCCTTCGTGCCCTGCGTCGCGGCGGCATGGAGCGTGGTGCCGTACTGCGGGCGGGCGCGCCAGTTCTTGCCGTACCACTTGTCCATCTCGACCGCGGCCCATTCCGGCTTGCGGCCGGTGTGGCACTGGGTGCAGGCGTTCGGGCTGCCGGGCGACGGCGACAAATCGGGGCGCGGCACGCGGATGCCGTGGTCGCGCCGCGCGTCGACCACCATGTAGTTCTGCGCCGGCATATGGCACTCGACGCACTGCGCGCCCGTTGTTCCAGGCTTGTGAAAATGATGCTTGTCGGTGTCGAACAGTGCGGCGTTATGACAGCGGGTGCACAACGCGTTGCCTTCGGCGCGCAGCCTGAGTGCGTGTGCATCGTGGCAGTCCATGCAGGTGACGCCCTCCCGGACCATCTGCGTTTGCAGGAACGAACTCCAGACGTAGACCTCCTCGCGCTGTTGCCCGTCGGCGTGGTAGTTCGGCGTGGTAAGCAGCGCCAGGCGATGCGTATCCTCGAGCGGCGCGCCGGGCGTGCCGCTTTCGGCGATGGTCGAGCGGCGCGCGTGGCACGCCGCGCAGGTATTCATCGCGGCCGCATCGGCGGGCTTGTCGCGCTGCGCGTGCTTTGCATCGGCCGCCGGAAACTTCCACGCGTCGTTCCAGCGCGTTTTCAAGACCACGAGACCCTTGTCGCCGTCTGGCGAGGTTCGCGCCCTGGCCTGCTTGGCCCATTCAAGGTGGCGCGAGCCGGGGCCGTGGCAGGCCTCGCAGGCGACGTTGATTTCGCTGAAGGTGGTCTTGTAGGTATTGCTGGCGGCGTCATAACCCTTCTTCAGATTCGTCGAGTGACATGCCGCGCACTGCAGATTCCAGTTCTGATACAGCCCGGTCCAGTGCAGTTGATCCTTGTAATCCGTCTTCTCGTTCGGATAGATATGGAACCAGCGCTGCCCGCCCTCGCCCTTCGTCCGCGCGTCCCATGAGATGCCGAGCGTCTGGTAGCGCCCGCCCGGAAATCCGATCAGGTATTGCTGCAGCGGCCAGACGCCGAACGTGTACTTGATCTCGTAATCGGCGAGCTTGCCGTCCGGCCCGTCGGTGCGCACCATGAATTTTCCGTCGCGCTTGAAGAAGGTGGACTCGATTCCGTAGTGCCTGAACCTGGCATTGTTGAAATCGCCGAGCACCGTGGAGGCATTCGCTTCCTGCATCGCAAGCTGGTGGTGCGAGCCGGTCCATGCCTTGAACTGCGGTTGATGGCACTGCAGGCATGCGCCCGCGCCGACATGTTCCGCACCCGCGCGGGGCTCCATGGTCGTTGTGGTGGACCGCGTGAAAGACGGCGCGCGCGCCGCGAACACCCAGTAAGCGGCGCCGGCGACCAGTACGGCGACCGCCGCGCCGGCCGCAATGAAGGGGCGCAACCAGCGCTTGCCGGCCGCGGCTGCCGGCGATGCGCTCTGCGCCTGCGCGCCGGTGGGGGGGTGGGGATTCTTGCGGCGGGCCACGCTGCTGCCTCCCGATGTCGCTGCCTGACGCTGCCAAAAAAACTGCCCCTCGATGATACGCGAGGAGCAGCCTTTTTCCGCAGGAAAAACGTTGTGTCTAGGTCACGGGAGAAACGTCAGTCGGACAGCCTTTCTTCAGAGCAGCGCCACCGTACCGATCACTGCAGCACCGCCGCCATGGCACCGGCCGTGAGCGTCTTCGTAGCATCGACATAGGGTCCGCCGAAAGCAACGAAGCTGCGCGCCTTGCGGCCGGCCGCCAGATCGGCCTGCAGCGCCGTCTGGTAAGCGCTCAACTGGGTATACACCTGCACCGTTCCGTCGATCCCGATCACGAACAGGCCGCGCGCCGGATCGGCGGCGTTCACGATCGGGGCATCGCTCACCGACAGCTGCGTATCCACGCCGCCACGGAAGATGTCGTGCAGCAGGCCGGCACCGGTCAGGTTGACGGTCATGCCGCCGGTTGCGTAGCTGCTGAACGGCGTCGCCTCGAGCAGCGGCCAGCCTACGACCAATGTAGCCGGGGCGTTGCTCGTGTCGATCAGCGTGATGGCGTGGAAGTCATCGCTGGCGGTGGCCTGCCCGAAGGGCTGCACGAAACCGCGCACCCTGAGGGGCGTTCCGGTGGAAATTCCGGCCAGTGAAAGCGCACCGGCCGCCACTTGATACGAATTCGGATTGGCATCGGTGCCCGGCGCCGTTCCCGTGCCGGTGAAATTGAACAGACCGATCGGCCGGCCGTCGATCCTCGCGAGCGTCATGGCGACGGTGCTGCCGGCCACGCCGTTGACGGTGCCGTTCACCTGGGTGACGAGCAGGCGCGCGAGGCCCGCGGTCGCATCCATGGCCGCGGGTCCCGTGAGAGTCCCGAGGACGGTCACGCGCTGCCCGACGGAAATGCTGTTGAAACCGAGGGGGACACCCACCATGCCCGCACCCTGCCCCACCACCTTGGTGCCGCTCCCGACGGTCACGGCCACCGTGTCACCGAAAATCAGCGTGCCGCTGCTGCGCACCAGCTCGGCGCCTTTCACGGTCAGGACGTTGCCGCTGCGGGCGATCACGTTGCCGGTCAGGGCGTCGCTCGTCCCGAAGGGAACGCTGGAACCGGCGAGGACTTCGGTGGCCGTGAAGCGGCGCGTGGCGAGATCGAGCGTGCCGATCGCTACCGTGGCGGTGAGTCGCGGCTTGGCGGCGAGTGCCGTCAGGCCGGCGCTGCCTGCGTAGCTCGTACGGTCGATTTCGAAAGTCGTATTGTTGTCGGTGAGGAAGGTCAGGCGGCCGTGATCGCCCTGCAGCAGGTTGAACGGGCGCAGAATCAGCGTGAAGCTGCCCGCCTGGGGATCGACGCTGTCGAGCGGTCCGCGAATGCGGTGAGGCTTGGGCGTATCCGGGTTGACGTCGGCCACCAGCAGCGGGTTGACCGTCACCACCGGGCTCGCCGGAGTGCTCATGTCGACCAGATTCGACGCGGCGAGATTGAAATCCAGGTCGAGGAGCGAAGGCACCAGCGGCGCGATCACGAGCTGCCGCGCATTGTCGAGCTTCACCGTCATCGACATCGTCGTGACCGGGTTGCCCCGGTTGTCGCGGATGTTGGCCGGCGGCACCTTCACGGGAGAGCCGGTGCCGCTGTCCACTTCGATGTCGGCCCCGCTGTAATCGAGCTGCAGCGTCGCACTGACGTAGGTGCCGGACGGAATGGTGGCCCCGGTCACGAACTCGGTCAGGTCCACGAGCTGGGAAAAGTCGATGCGCGTTCTCTGCGGCAGGGTCTGCACGGCCGTGCCGTCGGCTTTGGTCAGGGTGAGCGAGGTGACATCGACGGCGTAGCTGAGGAAGTCCCCCGCCGCATCGGTCAGGCCGATGTCGACCACGCCCTCTTCATCCGTTGAACTTTTGCAGGCGTACAAGCCCAGAGCCACGGCCGCACCCAAGGTGAATGCCGCGAGCAGCCGAAACAGCGCGCGTCCGTTTCCAGAACTCCGTAGCCAATTCATGTGCGTATCTCCTGTGAAGACGGGAGGTGCAGAGCGCTCGACCCGCCGAAACGGTTTCGTGAGCGGGTTCCGATCGAGAACGCGCGAAGCGGCGACCCGTTGACCCGGAGCAAGCTTATCGGCAACGCGGGAGAGTTGCGGCGCACCCTTATAGAGCTGTTGGTTCGAATCAGCCGGTGTTCGCGGATTACCTGAACCGAAATACGACTCCGATCGAGAGCATGCTCGCGTCGGCTTCAGACGTCGCGTTGCTATCGCCCAGTGCCTGGAATAGCTCGTATTCGGCGCGAATACCCA
>Ga0137464_1000331_pt1 | contig 15406 bp, 10 predicted proteins | sample EasRivERMGT814_2_FD_102306 | JGI IMG/M metagenome (GOLD analysis project Ga0137464, IMG submission 102306) | Soil microbial communities from meander-bound floodplain in the East River, Colorado, USA - East River MetaG ERMGT814_2 | ecosystem: Environmental > Terrestrial > Soil > Floodplain ...
CGCGAAGGTGTTGACGGAGTCGCCCAAGGAGGTGACGGCGCAGCGGAAGACGGTGCCGCCGCACGTTGCCGCTGCCGTGGCGAACGCGCTCGAGAAGCTGCCGGCCGACCGGTTCGCGACGGCGCACGAGTTTGCCGATGCCCTGCAAGGGAAATACCTCTCGACGGCGACGACGGCGTCTCGACCAACGACCGGGTCCGACGGTGGGCGTGCACCGAAGCAACGCATTGTGCTCGCGGCGATGATCGCCGGTGCGGTATTCGCGGCCGGCGCGGTCGGCTGGGTGGTTGGCGGCCGGGGCGCTGCGAGCTCGGAGGTCGCTCGCCTCGCCGTATCCGTGCCGCCGGACGCCTCGTTCGCGAACATCTACGCGGGGCCGCCGATCGCGATCTCGCCGGACGGGATGACGATCGTTTACACGGCGCGAACGGTAAGCGGGCCACAACTCGCGCTTCGCCGGCTCGACGAACTGAAGCCGCGGGTGCTCGCCGGCACAGTGGCTGGCCTCTATCCGTTCTTCGTCAACGGCGGAACCGCCATCGGCTTCAGCGACGGTGCGCAGTTCTTCCGTGTCGCGCTCGACGGCACCGCGGCCGCGCCCGCGTCGCCCACGCAAGCCGGCGCGGGAAACGGCGCCGATGGCACGATGGACGGGGGGTTCGTGGTCGGCTCGTTCGCCGCGCGTGGCGGCGCCAACGCCGGTCTATCAATTGTCCGGGCGTTCGGCGATTCGCTCGTGCCGCTAACGCGCCCGGACACCATGATTGGCGAGGCGTCACACGTGTTTCCCGTCGTGATCGACCGGAACACGGTGCTGTTCGCCAGCTACGGGTCGAAGGGGCGTCGCATCGGAGTGGCCTCGCTCACGGACGGCAAGTTCTCGATCCTCGATCTGCCCGGCGTCGCGCCGCTCGGCTTCGTGGATGATTATCTCGTCTACGTGAGGAGCGACGGCCTCACCGACGGACTGGTGACCGCCGTCAAGGTTGACCTCAAGCGACGCAAAGTTCTCGGGGAGCCCGTCACCATCGAACGCGGTGTTGCCGTGCACGGCAATGGTTCGGTCGAGGCGGCGTTGTCGAGGAGCGGCACGCTGGTCTACTCCAGCGGTTCGACCACCAGCCGCATGGTCTCGGTCGACCTGCACAGCACGGCGCGGCCACTCGTCGCCGAGTCACGCCGATTTGCGTCGCCGCGGTTCTCGCCGGACGGCCGTCGCGTCGTCGTCAATCGTACCGATGAATCGAGTGAAGTCTGGATTTACGATCTCGGCTCGAAGTCGCCTGCGCGACTGACGTCCGATGGAGTGACCAACGATCGGCCGGAATGGTCGGCGGATGGACGCCGCGTGGCGTTCCGGAAGGGGCAGTCCGGCTATCAGTGGCAATCCGCCGACGGGAGCGACAAAGCTGAAGTGCTGTTGATGCCCGGGAGAAACGCGACCGGCACTGTCGCCGAACTCACCATGATTCCGGACGGAAAGCGGCTCATTGCGCGAATTCCGCATCCCGGCACCGGCATGGACCTGATGCTTCACACGATCGGCGACTCGGCTTCCACCAAGCCGTTCATCGAGACGCGGTTCAACGAGTACATGCCAACCGTCTCGCGCGACGGAAAGTGGGTCGCGTTCATCTCGGCCGAGGCCGGACCGCTCGACGTCTACGTGCGCGCGTTGGACGGTTCGTCGGCGCGCTTCCCCGTGTCCACCGGCGGCGGCATGGAGCCTCGCTGGGCGCCAGACGGGAAGCACATCTACTACCGCGCGAACCAGATGCTCGTAGCCGCGAGCGTCGCGACCACGCCGTCGTTCGTCGTGACGTCGCGCGACACGTTGTTCGCTGACCTGTACGCCACGGATCCGTTTCACACGAACTACGACATCGCCCCCGACGGCACCCACTTCGTGATGCTTCAGCCGGTGGACAACCGCCAGGAGGCCGTCGTCGTCCTCAACTTCGCCAGGGAGGTCAGAGCGAAGATGGTGGCTGCCAAGCGCTAGCCGACGTAGGTGTAGGTGAAGCCCTTCTCCTGCGCGCGATTGGTGACGGTAACGCCCGCGGCAACCACACGCGCGGTCGGCGTGACGAGATTCGCGCGAAGATCGGCCTCGACGTCCGCCGCGCTCATGCCGCCGTCGGCCGCCACCGTGCGCGCGATGCGTGTCGTCGCCAATCCACAGACCGCGACGATCACCCCGCGCTTCGCGAGCTCGTTCGCGAAGCTCGCGTGCGCATTCTTCACCGCGGGCACACCACCTTCAATTACTTTTTGCGATTCGCCGAGCTTGTACTTGGCCCACACGGCGTCGTTGAAACCGTAGACGCTCGCGAGATGGCGGACGCAGACGATCGCGTTGACGTCGGCATCCTTGAGCTGGTAGACAGGACCGGTGTTGGCGGTGAGAAAGTTGCGCGCGAACGTCCAGCCGCTCGGTCCAGTTTCGACGCTGATGCAGTCGAAGATGTTCTTGTGCTGGCCCTTGAGGTCGTCGAGCCACGCATCCGCCGGGTGCGTTGGCGCACGAGCGGGCACCTGCGCGGCGGATTTCGATGAGAGCGCGACGACACCAGCAATCGCGGTCCCGGCGGTCGCGAGGCGAGCAAGGAAGGAACGCCGAACGACGGTGTCCTGCGGTGGGGTGCTCATGACGATCCGAGGGAAAGGGAGAACCCGAAAGCTAGCTCCGGGGTGCGGAGTGCGGAGCTTAGTCGTCCCGGAGTGCCACCGCTGGATCGATGAGCAACGCCCGCCGCGTTGGAACGTAGCCGGCGACGAGCGATGCCACGGCGATGAGCAGCGCGATCCCCGCGAACGTGAAGGCGTCAGTCGGTTCGATCTCGAACAGCATTCCCTCGAGCAGACGCGTCACCGCCATTGATCCCACGAGCCCGATCGCCAGCCCAACCATCGTCAGCGCAAAGGCGCGGCCGAGTATGAGCTGAACGACGTCCTGCGGCTGCGCGCCGAGAGCTGTGCGGATTCCGATCTCGTGCGTGCGCTGCGCGACGCCGTAGGCGATCACTCCATAGGTGCCGACGACCGACAACACGAGCGCGATGCCGCCGAAGATGCCATTGAGTAGAGCATTGAATCGCGGCCTGCCGACCGAGCGGCGCACCACCTGCTCCATGCTGGCGATCGCGTTTACGGGGAGCTCTTTGTCGAACGCGCGAATCTCCCGGCGAACGGCGGGAGCGAGTGCGAGCGGGTCGCCGGTCGTCTTCATGACGAGAAGCAGCGACGCGAAGGGTTCTTGCGCGTTGGACAGATAAAAGTCGGCCGGGGGCGGGCCGCTTAGGGTCATGTGCTTCACGTCGGCGGCGATGCCGACCACGGTGATCCACGGGCTTTCGAGAATGCGAAAGCGCTTGCCGATCGCGGTGACGTTCGGCCAGTACTGTCGCGCCATCGTTTCGTTGATCAACGCCACGGGACCCGGCTGCGGATCGGCGAAGCGGGCGGGATACGGCGCCTTGTCCCAGTAGCGGATGAGCGGGAGGGCGAGGCGCGCGTCGGCGTCGGCGAAGTCGCGTCCGCTCACGATTGGAATGCGCATCGTCGCGAAGTAGCCGGGCGTGACGACGTTCATCACGGCCGTTTCGTCTTTCCCCTTGGGCGCCGGCGGGCGTCCTTCGAACGAGAGGTGCATGTTGTTGCAGCACCCGGACAGCGGAACGGTCGACGTCGCGGCCGCCGAGCGTACGCCGGGGAGTGAGCTCACGCGCGCGAGCAATGCGGCGTAGGACTGCGCGATCTGCTCCGGCGTGCGATACCGCGTGCGTGGGAGGGAAAGGTCCACGGAGAGCACGCCGCGTGGGTCGAACCCGGGATCGACGCGCATCAGTCGCGCGAAGCTTTGGATCAACAGCGCGGCGCCGATGAGGAGCACGACCGCCAGCGCGACCTCGGAGACGACGAAGGCGCCGCCGAGTCGTCCGCTCAGCGCGTTGCCGCTGCGTGCGCCGTCTCCCATCCACTGACGCAGCGCCGGCCGCGTCGTGCGCAGGGCCGGGACGAGGCCGCTCACGATCCCCGTGAGGAGGGTCAGCCCGAACGTCGCCGCCAGCACGCGACCGTCGATGCTCACCGTCTCCAGTCGTGGAATCCGCACCGCCTCGAGCGACGGCAGCGCGCGGACGACGATCATGGCCAACACGACCCCGACCACCGCGCCGATCACGCTGACAAGAACGCTCTCGGCGAGCATCAGTTGGATTACGCGCCCGCGCGATGCGCCGAGCGCGATCCGCACGGCGACCTCGCGCTGGCGGGTGGCCGCGCGCTGGAGGAGGAGGTGCGCGACGTTGGTGCACCCGATCAGCAGCACGCAGGCGACGGCGGCGAGCGCGGCGAAGAGCGGGCGGCGCGCGCCGTCAACGGTATCCAGATACTGTGATACGATCGCGACCGAGTGACCCGTGTTCATATCCGGATCCTCTGCCTCGACCCGCTTCGACACCGCGGCGAGATCGGTCGTCGCCGTCGTGATCGACACGCCGGGTTGGAGTCGCCCCACCACATAGTTGGCGTGGCGCCCGACTTTGAGGACCTCCCCGGGGAGGTTCATCGGCACCCAGAGGTCGGGATCGAATCCCTGGAGCGGGGGCATCACGCCGACGACCGTGACGGCGACGCCGTCGAGGAGGATGGTGCGCCCTACTATAGAAGAGTCGCCGCCGTATCGGGTGCGCCACAGCGACGACGTCAACACGGCGACGCGACGCGCACCGCTCCCATCTTCGCCGTCGGCGAAGCCGCGGCCGAGGACTGGCGTCACTCCCTGCACGGTGAAGAAGTTGGCGGTCGTCTGCATGGCGACCACCGCCTGCGGCTCTCCGTCCCCGGTGAGATTGAAGCTCGTCCACGTCCACATCGACAGCCCGCTCAACGTGCGGTTGCGGTCGCGCCAGGCGACGTACTCGTGCCCGGACACGTTCGATTCGCCGGAGCCGCTTCTGCGCTCGTAGACGCGCACGAGCCGATCGGGCTCGCGGAACGGGAGCGGTTGCAGAAGCACCGCGTTGATGATGCTGAAGACCGACGTGTTGGCGCCGATCCCGAGCGCCAGCGTGACGATCGCGATGGCGGTGAAGCCGGGGGTGCGTTTGAGCCCGCGCCAGGCGTAGCGAATGTCGTGGACGATCGCCTCGAGGCGCGCGCCGGTTCTCACTTCGCGCACGCTCGTCTTCACGTTTTGGACACCGCCGACCTCGAGGAGCGCCGCCCGCCGCGCGGCCGACCGCGCCATGCCGCGCCGGACGTTCTCGTCGGTGAGCAGCTCGACGTATCCCGCGAGCTCGTCGTCGAGCTCGCGCTCGACGCGATTGCGGTGGACGATGTTACGCCACAGTCCGGCGATGCGACGGAGGAGGCGCACGAGAGTTCTCCTAGCTCGCCTCGAGGGCGAAGGTCATCGCGGCGACGATGCGCTGCCAGTGCGCGGCTTCGGCGCCGAGCTGTTTCTCGCCGGACTTGGTGAGCTTGTAGTACTTCGCTCGGCGGTTGGTCTCCGATTCCCCCCACGAGGCGGCGAGCCACCCCTGCTCCTCGAGGCGGTGCAGCGCGGGAAAGAGGGACCCCGGTTTCACGACGAACGCGCCGCGCGTGATCTGCTCGATGCGCCGCGAGATCCCGAGCCCGTGCATTTTGCCGAGGGCGAGGGATTTGAGGATGAGAAGATCGAGCGTACCCTGGAGGAGGTCGGCCATGTGTCGTCGTATCGAGTGTCTATACGACAGTATAGGATTGACGTATCGAATGTCAATAGGAGCGGATACGGCGTTCGGAGAAGGTGCGGCGTTTCGGGGCGTGCGGAGAGAACTGACGAGCGGGGTGGGGAGAGGTGCGGCGGACGCCGTGCGGGGTGAGTTACGGCGACCGCTGCTAGCACGCCCCGCACTCCGCAGCGCCGGCTGTTGCGTCGCTAGATCCCCCGCACGGCGAACGCCGCACCTCTCCCCACGTCGCGCGTCCGTTCCCGCCGCACGCCCCGCACTCCGCGGCGCCGGCAGTTGCGCCGTCTGAATGGCATGCCCGACGAATCCAGTCTACCGGCCGCGAGCGCAATGTTTGGCGAGCGACTTGCGACTGTGCCGCTTCCCCGCACTCTCGAATTCACGAATTCGCAGGGAGGTGCGTGATGCTGGTCACAGTGGATGACGGGTTATCGATGGTTATCACGGAGGTCGCACGCCAGACAGCGCCTGAGCTGTCGATCGGCGCACGGGGCGCCGTCGAAGCCCTCTGTGCGGCCGCTCGTCGCGAGGGGCTTCACCCCGAACACCTGGTGATTCGGCTCAAAGGTTGCCTCGATGACACCGATTGCTCGCTCTGGCAGCTGCATCCGGAGCATCGCGATCTCGCGATTCAGAAGGTGGTGTCGCTGACGATCGAAGCCTACTTCATATCGGGAGGGGAAAGTCCCGGGGAGCGGTCGTTCGATGAACGCAGCCCATCCGCCGGTGAGTGATCCGGAGGTGCGCCGTTCTCCGGAGTCTTCGCGTCAACGGCGGGCAACTGCTGCGGGACCAGCGACCCGGTGGTCGTCGGGTTCGGGCCCTCGATTCCGTGACCATTGGGCAGCGTTACGGCCTGGAGAGCATCGGCGATGGCGCGGTGGTCGGCTTCAGCTGTTTGCCGATGGGTCCTCGGATCATAATAGCCGGCGATCAGGTACGTGGGGTCGACGGCATACTCGCGGACGACCGCGGCTAGTATCTCGAGCGTCGGGTGGGGCCTCTCCGCATCAAGGCTTTGGCGGAGCGACGCTTCGTCGACACGGAGACGCTCCGCGATCCGGCCAATATCGGCCGCTTCTCCAAGCAATGCACGCAGCCGGGCCGCGATTTCGCGCCGGTCAGAATTCGTCAATTCGTATTGTGGGGATCGGGTGGCAATTCATCCCGCATATCGGGGGCCAGACAATGCTGGCCCGCGGCGTGACGGTCCCGGATAGCGGGCACATGAGTTGCACTCAGGTGTCTCAGCGGCACCGCCGCCGCATCCGGTCGTTCCCAGTTCCCAGGCGATCCTGTCTCCGTCCATGCTAGGCATCGACAAGCGCGCCGTCGCCGAGCGCATACGCGGATTGCTGGTCGGCGGACAGCCCGCCATCCGGGACTGGGCGCAGCGGCTGGGCGTCAGCCCGCTCGCGCTGCAGATGTCGGTGGACGAAGAGGACCCGTTCCCCACGTTCGACGTGTTGTCGGCGTTGGTACGCGAACAGGGCGTCGATCCCGTGTGGCTGCTCACGGGGCAGTACGACACCGGGCCCGGTCAAGAGCCGGTGTCACGTCCCGAGGAAACCCATCGCCTGATCACCCGCCTTCTCGCAGACCGCCTTACACCGCGAAATCCCGCCCGCAGGGATCTTTGATCGAGCGATTTGGTCAGTTGCGGCGTTAGACACCCCGCACGGCGACCGCCGCACTTCTCCCCACGTCGCGCGTCTGTTCCCTCCGCACGCCCCGCACCCCGCGGCGCCGGCAGCTGCGCCCTTACGTTCGCGACGGACCCCAAACCGGACGTGCGAGGCCGCCGGCGTCTTCATAGAACTTGATCGCGCCCGGCGACTGCGCCTTGGCGATGAGGATGATCTGGCCGACGTGCCCCGAGAAATGCTCGACGACGTGGTACACCGCCTCGAGCACGTTCACCGCTCGGCCCTGAATCGTTCGTTCCGATGACAGATCCGCCACCGTCAGGCGCGCGAGCACCGCGTCGGCGTCGTCCAGCACCGCGTCGAGGGACGCGAGGAGGGTCGCCGCGTCGGCGCCGGTGCGGGCCTCGAACTCGCCGGCGCGATGACGGTGGTCGGGCGCGCCTCCGACACCGCTCACAATCCATTGACGAACGTTGCCGGTGAGGTGAAGGAGGAGGTTGCCGACGCTGTTCGACCGCTCGTTCGCCCGCCACCAGAGCCCGTCCGCCGGAAGCGACTCGACCGCGAGCCGAAGCTTGGTCCGGTATTCGTGAGTGAGAAAGTGGCGCGAGCGCTCGAGAAACGAGGAGGCGAGATCCATGTCACTCCAGTGCTGATCGCGGAAAACAACGGACGCAGATGACGCTGATTGCGCAGATGGGACGCTGCAACAGCGTGACGCCGGTTGGGCCGTTCGTGAACAAATTAACGGCTGTTCCGCAGTTGCAGCGTCCTCTCTGCGTTTATCTGCGCATTCAGCGTCCGCAGTTGTCGAGCGTTGGGATGCCTTAGCGCAATCTTTGTACGGACTCTGTCGAGCGCCCGTGTGACGATCTGCGCCTTGCTCGGATTACTATAGTATGACCCGACCCAGGTTCGACGATCCCCGGCCGTTCGGCCGTGTCATATCGACGCCCTGCCCTATCATCCCGGGCGGGCCTGGTGTGTCTGTCCGAGAGGCGCATAGGCCCCGAACGACTCCGGGTGCCAGCGCCCCTGATCCGCATTGTCGCCAACGCCTTGCATGCAGGCTGACGCGGCGACATGTTCGCTCGCTCCACAGCTCCTGACGCGCCTCGACCGGCGCGTGATCACGTGGTACTCGATCAACACTGCAGGGAGGACTCGATGTCGAATCGCTTGGTTCCCCGATGGCTGCTCCTCGTCGCAACGTTACTGGTCGCGGGCGTGGCAGAAGCGCAGACGGGCAGAATCTCGGGACAGGTCACAGACTCCGTAGGCGGGCGGGCGCTCGCCAGCGTCGAGGTGTCCGTCGTAGGCGAAGGCGGCCGCTTGCATCTGAGCGCGCGAACCGACGCGGCGGGGCGGTACACGATCGCCGCCGTCCCCGAGGGACAGGTGCGGCTCCGCGCCCGCGTCCTCGGCTTTGCGCCCAAGGACAACATCGTCGCCGTACGCAACGGAGAGGGCGCCACGTCGAACTTCGCGCTCGCGCTCCGTTCCATCCAGCTCGATGAAGTGGTCGTCACCGGAACCGGTGGCGCCGTCGAGCGGCGCGCCGTCGGCAACGTGATCGAGACCATCAACGCCGACAAGGTCATGCAGACTTCGGCGCCGCGCAGCGTCGAACAGCTGATCGGCGCGCGCACGCCGGGCGTCATCGTGCTTCCGGCGACGGGGCAGATCGGCACGGGTGCGCAGATTCGCATCCGTTCCGTCGGCAGCCTCTCCCTCGGCACCGATCCCATCGTCTACATCGACGGCGTGCGCATGGACGCCGACCCATCGCGCGGACCCGCGCAGCGCGGCGGCGCGGGCGCGAGCCGGCTGAACGACGTCAACCCGGAAGACATCGAGTCGATCGAGATCCTCAAGGGACCCGCGGCCGCGACCCTCTATGGTACGGAGGCGTCGAACGGCGTCGTGCAGGTCATCACCAAGCGTGGCAGGGCCGGCGCGCCGCGCTGGGACCTCACGACGCGCCAGGGAACGAACTGGCTGCAGAACCCCGTTGGGCGCGCGGGCCTGCTGTGGTCGCGCAACGCGCAAACGCAGGCGGTCGAGAGCTTCAACCTCTACCAGCGCGAGCTGGACCAGGGGAACGGGCCGATCTTCACGAACGGCCGCAACCAGGGCTACGCCATCAACCTGCGTGGCGGCACCGACGCCGCCAAATACTTCCTCTCGACCGCCTTCGATCACGACGTGGGGGTCGTCCCGTGGAACTGGGAGAACAAGTTCGGCGGGCGCGCCAACATCGACGTCTCGCCAAACACCAAGCTCCGCCTCGAGGGAAGCCTGTCGTACATCCGCGACCGCATCCGGCTGGCGCAGCCCGGGGAGATCAACCCCGACCCGTTTAGCAATCTCGTATGGGGCCGGGCGAGCCTCATACCGACGACCGGCGGATACGGCTTCGCCCCGCGCCAGCTGTGGGACGACGTGGAGAGCCACGCCGACAACGACCGCAGCACGACGAGCCTCACCGCGAACTACCAGCCGTTCTCGTGGTTCACGCATCGCCTTGCCGTTGGGCTCGACGTGAACTCGGAGGGCAACTGGTCGCTGTACCCGCGCGAGACGACGGAGAACGCCGGCTTTTACGGGGCCAACGGCCTTGGGAGCAAGGCCGTCGAGCGCGTGTCGCGCCAATTCCTCACGCTCGACTACTCAGGGAACGTCAAGTACTCGCTGGGCCCGTCGTTCGACTTCACGACCACGTTCGGACTGCAGCACTACCGCTCGGAGGTGAGCAACATCACGGCGAGCGGCACCACCTTCCCCGCTTCCCCGATCACCATCGTCTCCGGCACCACGACGCGCAATGCGACCGAGGGCTACGTCGCCAACGCTACGGTGGGCGTGTTCGGACAGCAGTCGGTGGGGTGGAAGAACCGCCTCTTCCTCACCGCGGCGCTGCGGGGCGACGACAACAGCGCGTTCGGCAAGGACTACTCGGCCGCGTACTACCCGAAGGTCAGCGCGTCGTGGGTGGTGAGCGAGGAGCCGCTGTGGAGAGACAAGCTCTCGATGCTCGACCGGGTGTTCGGCGACCTGCGGCTTCGCGGCGCATTCGGCGCGGCGGGAACGCAGCCCGGGACGTTCGACGCGGCACGGTTGTACGCGTCGAGCACCGGCTACCAGAACCAGGCGGGGCTCATCCCATCGTCGTTTGGGAATCCGGCGCTCCGCCCCGAGCGCAGCACGGAGCTCGAGCTCGGATTCGAGACGTCCCTCCTTCGGGGGCGCATGGACGTTTCGTACACGCACTTCGCGCGCAACGTGACCGACGCGATCGTGAACGTGCCGGTGCCGCCGTCCGTGGGTTACCCGGGCAACCAGGTCATCAACATCGGCAAGGCGAAGATGTGGGGGAGCGAGCTCGCGGCCAACGTGCACATTCTTGAAGGACGCCGCGTCGCGTGGGAGATCGGCACGCAGCTCGCCAACAACGGCACCGAGATCAACGATCTGGGTGGCCAGCAGTTCCTCACGGTCGGCGGTGGCGGCCAGGCGCAGAACCGCGTCGGCTTCGGCATCGCGGACTTCTTCCTGTATAAGGTACGGTCGGCTCAGCTCGACGCGGCCGGCAACGTGTTGTCCGCCGTCTGCGACGGCGGGACCGGGAAGTCCGGGCTCGAGATGGGCGGACCGGACGCACCGTGCCCGATCGGCACATTCACCGGCACGGCCGCCCCTCGCGTCTATTGGGGACACTCGCAGCCGACGTGGCAAGCGGGCCTCAACACGCAGGTCACGCTCTTTGGGAACCTGCGTCTCTACGCGCGTGTCGACGGAAACGGCGGCCACTCGCAGTCGGACACCGAGATCCGCGCGCTTCACAACCAGGGCACGACGAAGGCGGTCATCGAGCGCAACGACCCCTTCCTCCAGGTTTATCGCGCGATCGAAGCCGACGCGCCCGGCACGTACAAGGCCGGTTTCCTGAAGCTCCGCGAGATGTCGGCTTCGTACTCGGTGAACCCGACCATCGCCCGGAAGCTCCGCGTGCAGAACGGCACGGTGACCCTCGCCGGCCGCAATCTCGCGATGTTGTGGACCGCGCAGCACGGCTGGAACACGTCGCGTGACGGCGAGATCAAGGTGGACGTCGCCAACGGGCACGTGTGGGATCCAGAAATCCGCGCGGTCGGCTCGCGGTCGAACGGCTTCCAGACGATCATGCCGCCGACGTCCAGCTTCGTCGCCACCGTCCGTCTTACCTACTAAGCGAGGAGATCGAGACAGATGTCATCGCAAATCATATATCGTTCGGCTGTTCGCGCGTCGCGGCACGCCTTCCTCGTGCTGGCGCTCGCCGGCGGCGTGGGCGCATGCAGCAGACTTCTCGACGTGGACAACCCGTCCAGCGTCCCCGAGGACGCGCTCGCCGATCCGGCGCTCGCGCCGGCGGTGGTCGCGGCCGCCATTCAGACGCTCCAGTGCGGCGTGGAGAACTTCGTCGCCACGGGAGGCATGCTCTCCGGCGAGTACCTCTCGGCCAACGGCTTCGTGAACAACCACCCGTGGGAATGGCGCGGCGTCATCGAGATCAAAAACGCGCCGGGCACCTGCAACCTCGGGCGCGGCACCACGGAGATGGGCTTCTACACGCCGCTCCAGCAGGCGCGCTTCCAGCTGGACGACGCGTTCAACCGTCTCGACCAGTTCACGGACGCGCAGGTGGCGACCCGCGCGGCGCTGATGGCCACGCTGCGCGCCTACGCCGGATACTCCTATCTGCTCCTCGGCGAGGGGATGTGCCAGATGACGCTGGACCGCGGTCCGGCGATCACCAAGGAAGCGGTGTGGGCGATCGCCGAGGAGCGTTTTACCGACGCGATCACGCGCGCCACGGCGGTCAACGATCAGAGTCTCCTCAACATGGCTCGCGTGGGACGCGCCCGGGCGCGCCTCGACCTCAAGAAGCTTGCGGACGCGGCCGCCGATGCGAACTCGGTCACGGCGGGCTTCGTGCGGAACGCCGAGTTCACCGAGGGGGGCGTCGCGGCGCGCGAGAACCGGATCTACAACCTGACGATCCGGAACGACTACCTGTCGGTGGGCGAGTACTATCGCACGCTCACGGTGGGCGGCGTGGCCGATCCGCGGGTGAAGGTGCGCGATGCGGGGCGCAACGCCAACGACGGAGTCACGCGGCTGTGGCAGCAGCAGAAGTACATCGCCCAGACGGGTGGGACGCCGATCCCGATCGCGTCGTGGAACGAAGCGCAGTTGATCTACGCCGAGGCGGTGGGCGGGCAGGCGGGATTGGACGCGATCAATCGTGTGCGCACCGCGAACAGCGTCCCGAATATCACGGGCGCTCCGCCGACGGGGCAGGCCTACATCGACCTCGTGCTCGACGAGCGTCGCCGGCAGCTGTTCAGCGAGGGCCAGCGGTACGTGGACATGCTGCGGTACAACCTTCCGTTCGAGAAAGGGATCAACGGGGCGAACCGGAAGGGGCAGACGTTCAGCAACCTCACGTGCGTGCCGCTCCCCGACGTGGAGATGAGAAACAATCCGAATTTTGGGGGATAGTTCGGCGTGACGCTTTGAACTAAGACCCAGGGTCGCGGTTCGAGGCATGAGATGCGAGACTTGAGCCTGTCGCGGCGGTGCGCCGCGACAGGCTTCTTGCATGTCGAGCCGATCCTGGCGGGCATAAACGCTCGACAACTGCCGGACGCAGAATGCGCAGATAACGCAGAGAGGACGCTGCAACTGCGGAACAGCCGTTTGTTTGTTTGTTTGTTTGTTTGTTTGTTTAATGAGCGGCGGCGCAAACCGCCGGCGTTGCGGAGTGCGGGGCGTGCGGCGGAAACTGACGAGCGGCGTGGGGAGAGGTGCGGCGGGCGGTCGTGCGGAGTGTCCAACGGCGCAGCTGTCGGGCGGGGGCGCTCAGTCGTACCCTCTGCGAAACCAGCGTCATCTGCTTCCGTTATTCTCTACGCGATGCGGGAATGGCGGGATCCTTCGTCGCTTCGCTCCAGAGGATACAACGACCCATGGACCAAGCCATAGAAGTCTTCGCAGCGATCGCCTTCCTGGTGATCGGCCTTTCACATTTCGGCCAGCCCAAGGCTTGGGTCGCCTTCTATCAAGCGCTCGCGGCTCGGGGAACACCCGGCGTCTTTCTCGAGGGTTTCCTCTTGTTGAACGTCGGCGCCATCATCGTCGCGTTTCACAACGTGTGGAGCGGTCCGGCCACGGTGCTCACCGTGATCGGGTGGTCCCAAGTTCTCAAGGGAGCCGGACGGTTTCTGGCCCCGCAACACGGGTTGAGAATCATGCAGCGCATCACTCCGGAACGCGCGTGGTTATTCCGGATTGGTGGCGTGTTCTCCTTGCTGCTGAGCGGATTCTTGTGGTGGCTCCGGTTTCGGGCGTAGACGCGATGGCCTTGAGGGAACGCGCTTGGCGCGCTTCTAGCAGAGCCCGTGGCGGTAGGCCGATTCAAGGATGATCATTGCGGTGGAGGGATATATGCCAATGCTACCACGCAGTACACTTGCCCTCCTACTCGTCCTCGCCGCCGCGCCGGGCGCACCATCTGACCGGTTGCCTTTCGCCGCGCCCGAAGTGATCGTGCTCAACGGCGGTCCTCTTCACCGGCGCGTTGTTCTCTCCGACTGGGCAGAGAATCAACGGCTCATGCTTGCCACCGGCCGGAACGTGCCGCTGTTCCCTGATTCGCTTCGCCAGCGTCCTCGCATCAACGTCGCGATGTATTGGGGAGTCCAATGGCGGGGCCGGACCGACTTACCAGATTCGGTTGCCGCCGGTCTCATTCCGAATGGCCTTCAGCCTGGTGTGCTTTATCCAGCCATTCACGGCAAGCACGCGGTGTGGGTCTTTGGCGGCGTGGGTGAAGCTCGCACGAGCGCTCGGATGATCACGTCCGAGGGTCTACAGATCCTGACTCGGCGCGGTGTTCCGGTCGCAGTGAAATAAGGCGTCCACAGCGAGCGCGCGTGGTACTCAGTCAAGGCGCGCCGGCACACAGCAAACGGTGAGAACATGATGCGCATTCACCCCATCGCGGCATTCGCGTTCATCGCCTCTGCCTCTGCCCACACCGCGTCCGCACAGGACGCGACGCCGTCCCCGATCCCAATGCCCGGGCGGCTCGTCGATATCGGCGGGTGGAGGCTGCATCTCCATTGCACCGGCTCGGCGCGCGCGGGGCAGCCAACGGTCGTTCTCGAGGCAGGAGCGGGCGACCTCTCGCTCGAATGGAGTCTCGTGCAACCCGAGGTGGCGAAGTTCGCGCGCGTCTGTTCGTACGACCGCGCCGGCATGGGCTGGAGCGAGTTGGGACCGTACCCGCGAACGTTTCATCAAATCGCCTACGAGCTGCACATGCTCCTCGACAAGGCCGGCGAGGCAAAACCGTACCTGCTGGTCGCGCACTCGTTCGGCGGCTGGCCGGTGAGGACGTTCCAGATGATGTACGCGTCCGACGTCGCCGGCATGGTGCTCGTCGAGGCCGGCCACGACGACCCCTTGCGATTACAGGGCGACGGAACGGCGCGGCGCGCGTCGGAGCTCCCCCGCGGAGTACCGGTCCCGGAGGTGAAGACCGCAGGTCCCCTGCGCGTCGAATCGATTCCCGCGCCGGCGATGTCCGCCATTCGCGCCGGCATGGCCGACATGCAGCGCCGGGCGCTCGAACCTCCGCGCGATCGACTGCCCGCGGACGTTCAGCGCGTGCGCGTATGGTCGTTTACCCAGATCGGGATGTACGTGAACGGCAACCCCGCCGAGCTCGAGGAGCTCGCCCAGCTCCGGACGCAGCGCGCGAGCTCCGAATTCCCACTCGGCGACCTGCCACTGATCGTTTTCACGCGCGGGAAGTCGGACGACGACGGTCCCGACGCGAAGGCGAACGAGGCGGTGCGCCGCGCCGAGCATGCCGCCGTCGCCCGGATGTCGCGACGCGGCCAGCATCGCATTGCCGAGCAAAGCGGGCATCACATTCAGATCGAACAGCCGGACCTGGTGACGGGGGCTATTCGA